>Ga0074197_1001585_pt1 | contig 18644 bp, 21 predicted proteins | sample EPASupsiteSAE305_FD_64526 | JGI IMG/M metagenome (GOLD analysis project Ga0074197, IMG submission 64526) | Bioremediated contaminated groundwater microbial communities from EPA Superfund site, New Mexico - SAE3-05 reassembly with SPADES | ecosystem: Environmental > Aquatic > Deep subsurface >...
ATACGGAATCTGAGATCCTGAATCAAGTTCAGGATGACGAAGTAGGGATCATGTGTGACATCCTCTTCCGCTATGAGAACACCTCCAAAGCTACCGACGGCGTCTACTTCGATATGGACGGTAAGGAGGTGAATTGCGAAGCAAGAGAGACCACCCTGGGGTGCGGACTCATCACCAACTCCGCACAGCCAATGGCGAATAATGAGTTTCGTACAAACTTCCCGTTGAAATCACCCAATCATACCTATTCCAAACCAAGGATTGCCGTATGAAAACCTTCATCTTGCTATTCATTCTCGCCCTCACAGCACTGCTCGCCCAAAATCAGAGCGTCTACACCCTAACAGGACAAAAAGACCCTCGACTGGATGCACGCTATTCGATCAGTTATGTCGCGACAAACCTAAAAGATGGATGTGGTTCTCGTGGCTACACGACTGGAACGATGAAGCCCTCTTTTATTCGACGTAGTGTGAGTGTCCCAAATGGTAACTATACGATCAATCTCCCCATCTATATGACCCCCGAAGAGGACAAAGCGGGATGCGGTTATCGGTTCGGTGGATTGGAACTCATGATATTGAGAAAAAATGATGACCAATACTCGCGATTTCAGTTGTTGGGAGATTATAAAAAAAATGATCCGTTCAGTTTCAAAGAATTGAATGGTCAGAGGGCAGATGTCGTTTACGATGGGAGTAAAGGTGGGACTGATGGACGAGCATCCACTATGTTAGATCGAAAGGAAAGACCATTTGGCTTCCTTTCCTATAAAAAATATTTTCGTATTGCACCTAAGACAACATTTGTGTGTATGACTCGACATATACTTTATGAGTATGAATTATCTCAAAGAGATAAAGATTTACGCGAAAAATGGAGTCGCAATGACAAAGAAAATGATTTCATATGTACGATGCAGATGAAATTGGATACTAACGGTGGAAAATATCATTTTAAAGAATGTAAAACGGATGAGGACAGAAAAAATGATATTAATAATGAATGTGGGATGGCAACAAATCCCGATTTCGGAGTAGATGAAATTACGAGTGACACATTGCATATTGATATATTAGTTGATACATCAAAATGTACGGCATTAAGATACAGTGCACCTAGAGACTTCGTGAAAGAGCCTTCTATATTTTATGAAGCACCTAAGCCTAAAGCCTCATTATTTAAATCGCTTTTTTAAAAAAATAAACACAAGGAAAATCAAATGGCAGACGTAATCAGAATCGGGGTGTTCTTCGACGGAACAGGTAATAATATATGGAATGATGAGAAGATTGGGGATGGATCACAAACAAATGTAGCTAAACTCTATCGAATGTATGAAGCAAAACAAAAAAATGGAGAAGGCTATAGAGCAATATATGCTGAAGGTGCAGGGACGGAAGCGTATAAAGACGGAGTTACCTTTAATGATACACAGCTTACTGCGATCAAAAACCAAGAAGTTTATAAAGACCGCAAGGATTATTATGATATCGGAGGTTTGGCGTTCGGCACGACAGTTAAACAACATGCTATAGATAAATTGAATGAAATAAAAACCGTAATAGATCAGTATCCAAAAGACCAAAAAATCATCATTGACGTCTACGGCTTCAGCCGTGGAGCGACATCGGCACGTGATTTTATCAATATGTTTAATGCCCAATACGCAGATGTTACTAAAGGCAGTGCGATAGGGTTTGTAGGACTGTTCGATACCGTCGCGACCGTGGGAGCAGCCAATGCTTATAACTATAACCTCAATCTAAATCTCAACACCAACTCCGCACAGCAAATGGTACACCTGACCGCAAACAATGAGTTTCGTGCAAACTTCCCGTTGAATAAGATGGGCAGTAGCGGTTCTAATATGGTTGAAATAGGGATGATAGGTGCTCATGCTGATATAGGGGGAGGGTATGGTAATTCTAAATGGGATACCCAAGAGAGATACATATACGATGACCCGACCGATCCAAAATACGTCACGATAAGCGTTTCCAATGCCCAAGCCGTAGAGAGTGCAGGGACGATGGGATTCATCATCAGCCTCTCAGAAGTACTGAGCCAAGATATCACGATCGATCTGATCACCCAAGACGGCAGTGCGACAAATGGTTCGGATTATACCCCCAATAAACGTGTCAGTGTCACTATAGCCGCAGGGAACCGAAGCGCTTATTATGAAGTAGCGATTTTAAATGACGAAGTCCCTGAAGATACCGAAAACTTCACCCTCGCTCCCTACCTCTCAGCAGACTATACCGGACCTGAACAAGTACTTCTCTCAAACGTAGGTGTAGGAACCATCTACGACGATGACGATCCAGAGTATATTACGGCACATATCAGCAGTGCATCCGCCAAAGAAGCGGCAGAATATATGAGCTTCACCGTCAGCCTCTCCCATGAACTCGAACGCGATATTACGATTGAGACATCATTAGGCGCCGTCACGATCAAAGCAGGAGAGCGTTCAGGCAAGGTTTACTCCACATGGAAAAACGATGCGATCGTCGAACCCGATGCACAATTCGAAGTGACCATGACCGGACACAACTACCAAGGGGGACAATACCAAGTCCTCCTCGTCAATACAGCAACAGGTACCATCATCGACGATGATCCTGAGCCTGAACCAGAACCCCATCCACTTCCCTACAACCCAGACAAACCCCAACCCCACGACCCGTTGGTTCTCGACCTAAACCAAGACGGAAAAATCTCTACCATTGCATTGTCCGATTCCCAAGTCTATTTCGATATCACGGGTGACGGTGTCAAAGAGAGAGTAGGGTGGGTAGCCCCTGAGGATGGATTCCTCGTTTACGATAAAAACATGAACGGTAAGATCGAGGGGATCGGCGAAGTATTCGGTAAAGACGGTATTAGCGGATTTGCTGAATTGCGTCAAGTCGCCGATACCAACTATGACAACATCATCGATAGACGTGACGCACTCTTCTCCCAGCTCAAAGTATATCAGGATGGTATTTCACAAGCCAGTGAGCTAAAAACCCTCAGCCAAGCCGTAAACAATCAAATCCACCCAAAGGCAGCCGCATGAAGCATATCATTCTATTAATTCTCATTACATTGGGAGTTTGGGCGCAAGAAATCGGAGTGCCGTACGTACAAGCACAAAATTTTAAAACAGATTATAGAAATAGTAGTCTTTCTCCAGACATGAAAATATTTTATAAACTTGATCGTGATGGGAAATTCACTGTATGGAATCTTCATCCCTTTAAAAAAATAAATGAGATTTACATTGACGATGTTTCTGAATTCACTAAGTTTGCGATTTCTATAAATGGTGACAAAATTTTTGTCCCACAAACAATTAGACAAAAATCAGAGCAAGATAATAAAAATAGAGGAGTAATCGTAGTAGATACAGAAAAACAACGGCAAATAGCTTTACTGGCACATGAGTCCGAGATTAGAGGAGTGGTAGTTTCTGAAAAAAATATTTTTACGCTCACAGACAATAGTATTTTACGTCGATGGGACATAAAAACTTTTCAAGAAAAACAGCGTACTGATTTTAATGAGACAAAAATTATAAGACATACGTTTGCTGCTGGAATGGGGCTTGGTAATAGTGTTAGAGCAGAACCTACGAAATTAATAATTAGTGGAGACAAGACAAAATTGATTGTAATGTTTTCAGAAAGTATTTTGATATTAAATTCGGATACTTTAAAGGTTGTAAAATCGATCAAAAAAAATCAGCCTTCTAGATTGAACTATATGGATATAACAAAAAATATACTTTATTACAATGGTATGTATAGTCTTAATTTGGATACTTTAGAGATTATCCAATATGCAAATACCCCAGAAAGCGAAAATAACGAATGGTTATTTCATGGAAATAATATTGTTAATTGGTTTAGAATGAATCAAGGCATTACACCTAATCCAAAAGATACATTAATGAGCAAGGGACATGTTTTTATCAATCCAGGAACTGAACAAGTATATGCCACATTATACGAATTTGTAGGCGATGAATGGATCATTATAACTCCTGACGGCTATTTTGACGGTTCTCCAGAATCTCGTAAATACCTCACCATTAAAACTCTCTCCGGCGAGTCGATTCCGATCGATGATACGACGTATTGCAAATTCAATAAAAAAATTAACTTAGGAGAAAAATGATGACATTAGATCAAATTGTAGCTGCAGAATTTACTGCTAAAGAACGTGAAAGTATTGCAGATTTGATTGATTTGCTTAAAGAATTAACTCAAAATGTGTTGGATTTTCCTTATAAAATAAGTAATGGTGGTGGTTCATCTACAATTGGAGATGATGGGATAGCTAATATTACTCTTCCGATTGTTATGCCAAATATGCCAGTAGGATTCGTTGACAACAAACTTGCCTTTGCATATGTTGATCGTAAGGCTATGCTTGTACACGAACTATCGCATATTGCATTGCAATTAATGGGATTGGACTCAGAATTAAATAATGCAAGATTGGCAGCGGCGATAAGTTCAGCAGGTGATTTTACAAATATTGCTGCTATCAAGCAAAATCTAAGCCCAACGAGCGCAATCAGCCCCAATGCTTCGAATGCCAGTTTTGAAAACGTTTTTAATGATACTCGACATTATTATTCCACATTGACTGGGACACAAGAAGGGAACTTATATCGTACGGGATATTATTCCAAAAATAGGGGTCAGGTATTCAATCTTCACTTTTTAGGTTATACTAATAGAGCAATTAATAAATAAAAAGGTAAATCATGGCACGACGTCCAAAAAATAGGGGTCAGGTATTCAATCTTCACTTTTTAGGTTATACTAATAGAGCAATTAATAAATAAAAAGGTAAATCATGGCACGACGTCCACGGCTCGATATGACAGGTTATCATCATGTAATCAATCGCGGAGTTGCACGTTCAAATATTTTTACATCCTCTGCGGACAAAGATAAATTTCTACAGATACTCTGCAAAGCGTGCAAGCTGTATGATGTTATCGTCCATGATTATTGCCTTATGGATAACCATTACCACCTGCTTCTCGAAACCAAACAAGAAAATCTCTCACTGATGATGCGACAGCTCAATAGTTATTATGCTATCTACTTCAATAAAAAAGAGAATCGTGTCGGTCATCTGTGGCAAGGGCGGTTCCGATCATGGTATGTACTGAATGAAGACTACTTATATCTCCTATTCCGCTACATAGAAAGCAATCCAATAAAAGCAAATCTCTCCAATAAAATAGGTGAATATCCTTATACGCTTTCATCGGCACTCTTTGGAAACAGTGAGATAGTTTCCTGTGCTAAAGGATCGATTTTGATACATGATTTTTCTCCCCAAACACTAATAGAGTTTTTAGAAATAGAGTTGAGTGAAGAGGAATCGGATGCACTGAATGAGGAGCAAAAGCGCAAAATTAGTGTTGAAAATGAAGATATTAAAATAGCACGTTCAAAAAATCTATATGAACATTTTGACGATGTTACATCGAAACAAGAACGTAATAACGCAATTATAAGCGCATTTAAAGATGGACATACTCAAGGCAGTATTGCAAAGCATTTAAATCTCTCTACAGGGTTAATTTGTGGGATCATTAAAAGTGAAGATTGAATACCTGACCCTATATATTAAAAGTGAAGATTGAATACCTGACCCTATATATTAATGGAGTTTAAAACTCTTTCAACTCTTCTTGGCTATAATCCCCTCAATTTTACGTAACATAGGATTTTTTTGATGCAAAAGATTGAAGGGAAAGTTTGGAATTTCGGTAAAGATATCGATACCGACCTCATTATTGCCGCACGTTATCTGAATACTTCAGACCCAAAAGAACTCGCAAAACATGTCATGGAAGATGCTGACCCAACATTTGTGAGCAAAATGATCCCTGGTGATATTATCGTTGCCGATGAGAATTTCGGATGCGGTTCTTCACGCGAACATGCACCGATCGCCCTCAAAGCAGCCGGTGTAGCTGCGGTTATCGCTCCCACTTTTGCCCGTATTTTTTATCGCAACGCGTTCAATATGGGACTCCCGATTTTTGAACTTACAGAAAGTTTAGAAATCAAAGAGGGTGAATCGGTCAGTATCGATATGGATGCAGGAACAATCACCAATACAACCAATGGAAAAGTATACAACTTTATCCCGATTCCGCCATTTATGCAAGAATTACTAAGTGCCGGCGGATTAATGAATTACGCAAATGCCGAAATAGCAGCTCAGGAGAAATAATTGATGAAAAGTTACAACATTGCACTGATCAAAGGGGATGGAATCGGTCCTGAAATCGTTGATGAAGCGGTAAAAGTTCTGGACGCGGTTGCTGCATGTGAAAACCTGGAGTTCAACTACCAAGAAGCTCTTATGGGCGGATGCGCTTACGACGTTACGGGTGATCCGTTGCCTCAAGAGACGATTGATATCTCTTTAGCAAGCGACGCGGTACTTTTCGGCGCTATCGGTGGAACCAAATGGGATACCCTCCCGAGAGAAAAACGTCCTGAGAGCGGTTTGCTCCGTTTCCGTAAAGAGTTGGGTGTATTTGCCAACCTCCGTCCGGCCAATGTCTATGATGAACTCGTTAATGCAAGCTCGCTCAAACCTGAAATCGTTAAAGGTGTTGATTTGATGGTTGTCCGCGAACTGATCGGCGGCATCTATTTCGGTGAGCCAAAAGGGCGTGATGAAAACCGTGGATGGAATACAATGGTTTATACCCGCGATGAAGTCATCCGCATCGCTCACGTGGCTTTTAAAATCGCGATGGAACGTTCTAAAAAAGTGTGCTCGGTTGATAAGGCAAATGTACTTGACGTAAGCCAGTTGTGGCGTGAAGTGGTCGAAGAAGTAGCGAAAGAATACCCTGAGGTAGAACTCAGCCACATGTATGTCGATAATGCGGCGATGCAGTTGATTCGAGATCCGAAACAATTCGACGTAATTTTGACCGGAAATATCTTCGGAGATATCCTAAGTGACGAGGCTAGTATGCTCTCAGGTTCGATCGGGCTTCTCCCATCGGCGTCTGTCGGTGCAGCTATCGGGGTGTATGAGCCGATTCACGGTTCGGCTCCCGATATCGCAGGGCAGGGGATTGCAAATCCTATCGCAACCATCGCGAGTGCTTCAATGATGCTCCGTTTCGCCCTTAACGAGCACAAAGCGGCAGATCGTATCGATTACGGTATCAAACAAGCACTTGCTGAAGGCTACCGTACCAAAGATATTGCGGGATTCGATGCTAAAGAGATATGTTCAACCAGCGAAATGGGTTCCATCATCGCAAATTTTGCAGCCAAATGCAAACTCTAACCCTCGCTAATATTTACGAACTTCAAGGGCTCAAAGAAGATGCTCTTGAAATTTACAAAGAGATTTTAAAAAAAGACCCCTCAAATGCGGATGCAAAAATTGCAATTCGCCGTCTCTCAGGGATGCGTAAAAAGTTTTTAGGGGTCAACAATGAAATGAAAGCTTTTTTTGTCCAAATGGACGAAGAGGCTGAATTTATTCAGTTTGAAAGGTGGTTGTTACGCGCATGGAACTAAAAGATGTTATTTTGTCCACATTGGCAGAGATTGAAGAATTAGCTGCATCTCCTGAACCCGCTGAAAAAATTGAGCCTCTCAAAGAGGAAAACCCATTTCATCATGATGAACCTCTACAAAAGGATCATTTGAACGTTGAGAGCATTCATACCGTACGTGATGATGAAGCAAGAATGCTAGAGGGGATTCGAGAACGCCTCCTCGTTCTTTTTGAAGGATTTCAATCTCCTAATAATGTCCAAATTGAAGCGAAAGTGGATTTGACACTCAATTTTCTTGAATATCTTTTAGCAACGATCGATCATCGTTTGGATACGATCAAATAATTTAAAATGCTCCACACTAGAGGTTAAAGAATGAACGAACACTATCGGGTATTGATCCATTGTAACGATGAAAAAGGGCTCGTCTATAAAGTATCGAGTATCTTTTTTCACCGTAATCTCAATATTATTTCCAATAATGAATTTGTCGATAAAGCCCACAATAAATTTTTTATGCGCAGCGTTGTTGCCGGTGAAATTGCACCCGATGTACTTCGTTCTGAACTAAAAGCTATTTTACCTGTAAACGCCCATTTGGAAGTTATCGCTCCGCGTAAAAAAAGGGTGGTCTTGATGGCGACCAAAGAGTCTCATGCATTGGGCGATATTTTAATTCGCTACGAAGCAGGTGAACTCGATTGTCACATTGTGGGAGTTGTCTCAAATTATGATTTACTGGAGCCGTTGGTTTCAAAATTTGATATCCCTTTTTATACCGTTTCACATGAAGGATGCGACCGTGATGAACATGAAAAACGTGTTCTCGCACAGCTCTCAGAACTCGGTGAGATCGATTATATGGTACTGGCAAAATACATGCGTATTTTGACTCCCCGTTTCGTTAGAGCTTATGAAGATAAAATCATCAACATCCACCACTCGTTTCTCCCTGCATTTATTGGAGCGAATCCGTATAAACAAGCGTATGAGCGTGGAGTCAAAATTATCGGCGCAACAGCCCATTTCGTAAACAATCATCTCGATGAGGGACCGATCATCGCGCAAGACGTTATCCACGTCAATCACGCCTACGGATGGGAAGAGATGCAGCGCTTGGGCCGTGACGTTGAGAAAATCGTCCTCTCCAAAGCACTTAAATTAGCATTGGAGGATCGTATTTTTGTTCATGCCAATAAAACGATCATTTTCTAAATGTTTAATATCGTTTTAGTCACTCCGCAAATCCCGAATAATACAGGGGCAATAGGAAGATTGTGTGTTAATACCGGGTCATCGTTACACCTAATCAAACCAATCGGTTTTGATATCGATGAAAAAGCGGTACGTCGTGCAGGTTTGGATTATTGGCATAAAATCGATTTGCATGTCTGGGAGAATATCGATGATTTCATGAATGCTCACCCTAATACTGAGCGTTTTTTCTTTGCGACTACTAAAACAGACCGTCCCTATTTTGAACTAGATTTCAAAGAGGGTGATTATCTTTTATTCGGCAGTGAAACATCTGGGATTCCAAGTGATATCCTGGAATCATTTCCGAATCAAACAATGACTATACCGATGACTAAAGAAGGGCGAAGTCTAAATCTCGCTATCAGCAGCGGAATAATCCTCTATGAAGCGATCAAACAAAATTTTAATTCTTACCGAAAGATGATGTAACATGTGGTTTCAAATTCTCGATACTTTCGTCATTGTTTTATTTATTATTTTTCTCGTCTTTATCTTTAGAGGATATCATCTTTCCCGTCTGGATAAAATGGAGAAAGAGGATCAAGAAAAAAATCTTTAGACTAAAAAATTTTCTCTGCCCACATTCCCATCTTCATTTCAAATTTATCCATCCATCCGTTTGCTTTGTGAATAACCTTTGCCATTGTCAACTCCTTGAGTGATATTAGGCAAATTGTAGATTGATTTAAAAATATCGATATAAAATATGTCATTTTGTCATATAATTGCTTTTTTTATGGCATAATACCTACAATATACTATCAATACTTCAAAAGGATTTCAATATGAAAACATTCAGTGATATCGTTGAGGCAATCAAAGATATTGTCTCTTCCGAATTCCCCGATAAAAAAGTGTTTGATAAAGATGTAGCTGAATTATTGGATATTTCACAAATGAATTTTGCCACCATGAAAAAACGCAACAAAGTTCCCTTTAGTGAATTACTCGATTTTTGCGCTAAACGCTCTATCGCTATCAATTGGTTGCTCTATAACCAATCTCCTGAGAGTTTGATAGAACCGACTAACCGTGTATATATGGTGCGCTATTTCTCTTCGGTCAACGCCTCTGCGGGTGGAGGGGCGGAAAACGACGAACTCGAGTATGAGCCTTTAATGTTGGAAGAAAATTTTGTTTTTTCTCTCGGAGGAGAGAAAGAGCTGCGTCATATCGAAGCTATCAATGTTTCCGGTGATTCCATGGAGCCCTCTTTTAGCTATAACGATATAGTTTTTGTCAACCGTTCTAAAACGGATCTAAGCCGAGGGGGAATTTTTACCATTCGAACTGAACACGGGCTCTTTATTAAGCGTTTGCAAGTGCGGATTGATGGTAAACTTGATATTATTTCAGATAACAAAGACTATCCAACCTATGTTGCACATAAAAATGAAGTCGAAATTATCGGCCGAGTTGTAGGACGTTTTGGCGGAGTCGAATAATATTGGAAATGTATGATGAAAACAACCGTATGGATAAGTGGACTTTTATTGGTATTGGGGGGGTGTAGCACCCATATGACTACCCCTGTGATACCTGCACCAATAAAGTCTCCTAATGCTACTAAAACACTTGATACAAATCAAAGTGCTTTGAGTGATCCATTTTGTTGCATGCTTCCCCAAGACCTTGAACTAAAGCTCCCTGAATACGGTCCAAAAGTAAACGATTTGGAACGATTTGAGCAATCGATGGCCCCGTATGTCGAAAAAAACGGTGTTGATCGTGAAAATTTATTTGAAGTTCAAAATAGCTTTGAAATGCGTTACTTTTCACCGTGGGGGTACATTGCTGCACCTCAAAAAGTAGAAGAGGTCACATGGCCGCTTCGAGCTTTCAGAGGAGGGTATGGAAGTAATCTCAAACCAGTCCCACCTTTATGGTTTGAAGAGATGAAACAGCAAAGTAACTTTGAAGCCTACGGAACGATCAATAAAAAAGCGATTACTCTAAAATGGATGGATATTCGAGCATTTCCGACGGATAAACCACTGTATAAAAATCCCGCACTGCCGGGGGAGGGGTATCCATTCGATCTCTTGCAAAATAGCAGTGTCAATTATAATGAACCTATTTTTATCTCACATACCTCAAAAGACGGGGCATGGAGCTATATTTTTACCAATAACGTGTCAGGATGGGTCAAATCAGACGGTATTACTCTGATCAATGATGAAACAGCGCTTATGATTCAAAAATCCGAAAAAGCTTTTTTGATTGAAGATAATATAGCGTTATTGGACAATACGAACCGATTTATTGCCTATTCACGCGTGGGTATGGTTTTACCTTTGGAACGTGTCGAGGGTGACAACTATTATGTCAAAGCGATTGATACAAATAGTTCAACCAAAATCCTGTCTCTGCCAAAACACTCAGCCCATATCGGTGTAAGCCGACTCAACAAAAGTGACTTAATTGCCATTGGAACACAACTGCTGAAAAATACCTACGGTTGGGGCGGAATGTATGGAGAACGTGATTGTTCTTCTATGATACGTGACATGATGACCCCATTTGGAATTTGGCTCCCGCGTAACTCTTCTGCGCAAGCACGGAAAGGAGACATCGTCTCATTTACAGGGCTAAGTGATGATGAAAAGCTCTTTCTAATAAAAGAAAAAGGTATCCCGTTCGAAACCATTATTTATCTCAAAGGGCATGTATTGCTTTACGTTGGCACCTATCAAGATAGTGTAATGGTGATGCATAATGTTTGGGGAGTACGTACCCTCGATAAGCAAGGCAATCGTGGACGTCATATCATCGGTAAAGCGGTAATCAGTACATTAGAACTGGGAGCGGATTTAGAAGATTTCGATCCGGCTATGAAATTACTTTCACGCGTGGAGAGTATGAATATATTTACTCAACCTCCGACTACCCTTACTCGTAATACTAAAAATATTCCCAAAAAGAAATCTCTTTAAAAAATTATCCTCGAATATCTAAAAGCGAGCCCAGCATCTCATCTTGGGTTCGAATTGCTTGAATATTTGAAGCAGCAATTTTTTCGATCGAAATCTGATCCGTTAACTCTTTTGAGAGATTGGTCTGTGATTTTTCACTTCCGTTCGACGTAGCCAATGTTGTATTGGCTTTAGTTGATCCGTTTTGTGTTTCACTGACAGTCGTATTACGTGGAACATACCCATCGGTATTAACATTTGCCACATTTTGGGCATTGTTATTCATATAAGTTTGATTCGACATCAAAGAAGAGATGTTTGAGCTCATCATCTAAAGCTCCTTATTATCAGATAAGAAAAGTATATTCCCCGCTCGCTTAAGAGTTAGCAGGGTAATTCGATTAGTGTAAATCGGCATTTAGCTTCACTTCACGTGTAGAGCGGCGGATAAGCAATTGACCTGTTGTTGAATCTTGTCGGTAATGGATACCGTTCAATCCGACCAAATCTTTACCTTTGAAACTGGTTCCGCTCAATGCGGTTGCAGGATTTGCTTCTTGGATTTTAGCCAACTCTTCGGCACTCACCGCAAATTTTGTTCCCGCCAATACGGCGATACCAGCATCGACAATACATCCATCCCCTAGAGCGATACCCGTAACCGAATTAGCCCCTAACAGGGTATTTTTACCGATTGTGACGGGGATTCCGTCGGTTCCGCTCAAAACGCCGAGGATTGAAGCCCCGCCGCCGACGTCTGAACCATCACCCACAACGGCAGAACTGGAAATACGCCCCTCTACCATGCTCACACCGGTAGTTCCCGCATTAAAGTTGACATAGCTGGCACCCGGCATGATCGTCGTACCGGCATGGAGCTGCGCACCGAAACGGACTTTTGAATCGTCCAATACACGTGTATTGTTAGCCGGGATAATGTGTTGGAGATAGCGCGGAAATTTATCGACGAAATCAATTTTTGGATATTCGTTGGCAAATTTAAGTTCAATCTCATTTTCACGCAACCATTCGAGTTCGATCGGTTGCCCGTCCGACCATGCGACATTATGCAATGCGCCAAATGCACCGTTAAGATTAAGAGAGCGAAGCGGTGCTTTAGATGTTGATAATGCGTAAAGTTTGAGATACGTACCTTCAACACTGACACAAGCGACATCATCAAACAATAGTACAAGACGGAACTCACCCTCGCGCATACCGCGTTCTTTGATTTGGTTATAGAGGGCTGAGATCACTTGGATATTTTTGTGTGCATCCCCGTACGCTTCATCTGAATAGGGGGTAAATGCGTTTAAACACCCCTCTAAAAATTTGAGGGTTACGGGGACAATTACTTCATTCGCGGTAAAATCAATCTCGAAACCTTGCTCTTGAGCACTTTTGATAAAAATCGCCGCACTGCCGAAGTTTTCGTTCCAGTTGATATGAGGGAACGAGGCTTGGAGGATTTTATCGCTGTTAAGCTGACCGAAATCAACACGGCAAATACCGAATGCGAGGGGATTTTTGAATCCTGTAGTGTTTTGAATCTCTTGAACACATGCTTTAAACGCTGATTCGGTTTCTAGAATTTCCATATTTGCTCTCTTGTTATAAAATTAATGTGGAATTTTACCATAAGAGCCTAGACTTCAGTTGAATCTTGCATGTTATACTGTCGCATATTATTGATGGAATGATTATGGAACAATGGATTGAATTATTAAAAGCGAATGATTATCTTGGGGTTAAAAAACATCTCAAAAGCGGCGGCAACCCCAATGAGGTGGAAGAGAACGGTGAATCGGTGATTTGTTTTGCTATGCGCTATCACTGTGATAGTGAAATAATCGATTTATTAATCGATAACGGAGCCGATATTCATCATGTAGATGAGGAAGGGGTTAGTGTATTTGATGTAGCTGTCACGTATAACAATCTGCCCCTCATTGAAAAACTGATTGTGGATGGTTTTGATGTCAATCAACCGACACGCAGAAGCGGGTTTACTCCACTCATGGGAGCCGTTTGTTACGGACGTGTTGATGTAATCAAAAAATTATTGGAATTAAATGTCGATATACACTCTCGCGATGCTTATGGATTAAGTGCTCTCGATTTTGCACGCAAAATGCATAAAAAATCAATTTTGGCTCTTTTAGAAGGAGGTAACGATGGAACAGATTAAAACGTTTTTATTATTAGGTTCTTTAAGTGTACTTCTCGTACTTATCGGCGGATACTTTGGGGGAACCGGCGGTATGGCGATTGCCCTCCTGATCGCGGGAGGAATGAACTTTTACGCCTATTATTTTTCCGACGCGATGATATTGAAACATTACAATGCACAAGAGGTTGACCCCCGAGAAGCACCAATGCTTTACCGTGTTGTCGAACGTCTTGTCGAACGTGCAAATTTACCAATGCCAAAAGTCTATATTATCCATGATCATATCCCCAATGCATTTGCCACCGGTCGTAATCCTGAACATGCTGCCGTAGCAATTACGACAGGACTGTTAGAGTTGCTTTCTGAGGATGAAATAGAGGGGGTTATGGCACATGAGCTATCCCATGTTGAGCATCGGGATATTTTGGTTGCAACCATCGCGGCTACCATCGCCGGAGCCATCGCCTTTGCTGCGAATATCATGCAGTTTGGTGCGATGTTCGGTAACCGAAATAATCGAGGCGGTAATCCGATTTTGATGATTGCCATGGCTATTTTACTCCCCATCGCTGCGAGCATAATTCAAATGACAATCAGCAGATCACGTGAGTTTATGGCGGATGAAGGTGCGGCACGTTTGACCGGACATCCTGAATGGCTTCAAAATGCTCTGATAAAACTTTCGAACTATAACGGAAGGGGAGAAGTGCACGGAGCAACTCCTGAAAATGCCCATATGTTTATCATAAGTCCCTTTGATGGTAAAAAAATTTCATTTGCGAATCTCTTCCGTACCCACCCTACGACGGAACAACGATTGGAACGTTTAGAGGCATTAAAAGAGGAACTTAATTCGTCTACAGAACAAAACAAGCTCTATGACAGACATTATGTTTAGCGAGTCATTCAGACTCGATTTTGAGTGTAAAATGCGGTTTGTGCGGTAACTCTTTTTTCGGGCTTTTGAGAAAAACATATCGATAGAATACATACACAACCGCACTGATACTTAGTGCAACGAGTAAATAATTTACTGTACTCATCCAATCTCCTCATAACTAGTATTATAAGTAAATCGACAAAATATTTAAAATCTTTATTTTTTGTTATTTAGAATGATTTCAAAAGGGATTAATTTTTCCTCTAAAGCATCGATAAATAGCTGAAAATTTTGAATACCCAATTCATAATCAAGCGATGCAACAGAAATTTCAACTATTGGATTTCCGCCGTTCATCATCGGCAAAGATGAAAAGTCAACAGATTTATCCATTCTATTCATTACATCAATCAGAGTATTTTCAGAAGTTTGGGCGATGAGAGTATGACGATAATGCAACGGCGCATTGGGATAAAAATATTCCAATGCTTCCTCAACCATCGGATGGGACATTTCAGGAAATCCCGGCATAAAGAAAAAGCGATCTTCAAGATAAAATCCAGACATATTATTGATTGTATTATGGAGAAGTTCAGATTTTTTAGGGAGTTCAGCCATATGGACTCGGTGAGGATAGGCTGCTTCTGCGAAACGTTCAATAATATCCTGCGTAAACTGTTCATGCGGAATCAATTCACCGTCACTGAAGACGTTGGAGGCAATCTGACGCGTTAAATCATCGGGAGTTGAACCGATACCACCGAAACTGAACATCACAGCATCGGGATCATTTTTAATCATAGAAAAAGTATTATGGATCAGCACGGGGTCATCTTTTATAATGGAAGATGAGAATAGGGTAAATCCACGTCGGAGCAGTGCATCACGCAAGTACAAAAAATGTTTATCTTCACGACGACCGTTAAGGATTTCAGAACCAATGATTACAGCATAAAAATGGGGATTTTTCATAAGAAGATTATAACATGAGATTCCCCGTAAGAGGGGAAATGGGGGAAATTATTTTAATTGTGACAATATTTCTTTTTCGACAACGTCGATTTTTTGCGTTCCGTCGATGGTGATGTATTTTACCGATGTATCAGAAGCGGCAAAGCCTTGGTAGTAGTCGACAAGCGGTGCCGTTTGTTCATGATAAACACGGAGACGATCGAGAACGACTTCCGCTTTATCATCAGCACGTTGAACTAAATCTTCTCCCGTCTCATCGTCTTTTCCTTCCACCTTCGGCGGATTGAAAACGACATGGTAAGTACGACCTGATGCGAGGTGAGCACGACGTCCTGACATACGCTCAACGATAACGCTATCGGCAACATCGATCTCAATCACGGCATCAATAGCAACACCCGCTTCTTTGAGAGCATCGGCTTGAGGAACGGTACGTGGAAAACCATCAAGAAGAAAACCGTTTTTGCAATCATCTTCTAAAATACGCTCTTTAACCAAACCGATAATGATCTCATCGGTAACAAGTTTCCCCGAATCCATAAACGATTTTGCCAATGTTCCAAGCTCAGTTCCCGCTTTAATCGCGGCGCGGAGCATATCGCCCGTAGAGATTTGCGGAATATCGAATGCTTTGGTCAAAAACTGAGCTTGTGTCCCTTTTCCTGCACCCGGTGCACCTAATAAAATTATCTTCATATTAATTCCTATTAATTAGATTTTTGATTCAAAAAAGAGTTCCATCTCATCGACAATGGCGTCAATAGAACGTTCACCGTCAATTTTTTTGAGAAGGTTTTTTGATTCATAAAAGCTTTGAATATCCGCTAAGGGATCAGTATACACTTTCATACGATTGTTAAAGACTTTTTCATTGTCATCCGCACCGCGAGCACGTCCTAAAACACGATCACGCGCTACCTCTTCACTGACAACGACTTCGATAACGCTGACAAGCTCAATAGAGCTATCATTTTGCAAAAATTTATCCAATTCATCCATTTGCTCAAAAGAACGAGGATACCCGTCGAATAAGATCACGTCGGACGGAGCTGCTTTTATGGCACTCGTAATAGTCTCAATCGCGATCTCGATGGGAACAATCAACCCTTTACTGATAAAGCTGTCAATCCGTTTTCCACGTTCAGAGCCACTGGCTACTTCGGCACGGAGCAAATCTCCGGTAGAGTAGTGAACGATATCATCACTGTTACGCTCGGCTATGATCTGTGCATCGGTCGTTTTCCCTGAACCCGGCGCACCGATGATCAAAAAAAGTTTTTTCATCAATTACTTAGCACTTTCACGTAAACGTATATGGAGTTCACGTAATTGCGTCAATTCGACCGGACTTGGTGCTTGGGTCATGATACATGATGCCCTTTGGGTTTTCGGGAACGCGATAACATCACGGATGCTATCTTTTTTAGAGAGTAACATCATGAAACGATCAAAACCAATAGCGAAACCACCGTGTGGCGGTGCTCCGAATTTGAGAGCATCGAGGAGGAACCCGAATTTCTCTTGAGCTTCTTCCTCACCGATACCGAGGAGACTGAAAATTTGTTCTTGCAATGCTTGTTTATGGATACGAATCGATCCGCCGCCGAGTTCCGTACCGTTAAGAACGATGTCATAAGCGATTGATTCGATATCTTCGAGATGCTCGTGATTCAAATCACGCGGCATAGTAAACGGGTGATGAAGTGCTTTTACGCGACCCTCTTCGATTTCGAACATTGGGAAATCGACAACCCATACGAACTCAAAACGGTCTTTGTCGATCAGGTTCATTTTTTCGTGCTCTGCGATGAAGATACGGAAACGGCCCATATAATCCCATACGGTTTTCTTGTCACCCGCACCGAAGAAGACGACGTCGCCCACTTCCATACCGGTACGATCAACAAGGAGTTGCAAATCTTCAGGGCTGAAGAACTTCTCCAACGGCCCTTTGAGACCGTCTTCTTTCATTTGGAAGTATCCGAGCCCTTTGGCACCAAATTTACGTACATAGTCTTCGAAACTTTTCATTTCACGTTTCGAGAATACCAAATCAGCACCCGGAACACGGAGCGCTTTGATACGGTTCATTTTCGGATTAGCAGCGATAGATGTAAATATTTCATTATCACAACGTGCAAAGATATCAATCACATCAACCATTTTAAGATCGTAGCGAAGATCCGGTTTGTCGGAGCCATACCATTCCATCGCATCAGAGTACTTGATACGATTAAACGGCGTAACCACTGTATGACCGGCACTCGCAAACATACCGGTAATCAGCTCTTCGGCAACACGTATAACATCTTCTTGGTTGCAGAAGCTCATTTCTACGTCGATTTGGGTAAATTCCGGTTGACGATCTGCACGTAAATCTTCATCACGGAAACATTTTGCTATTTGAAAATAGCGATCAAATCCGCCCACCATCAAAAGCTGTTTAAAGAGTTGAGGAGATTGGGGGAGGGCGTAGAACTCACCTTCATGGACACGACTTGGTACGAGATAGTCACGTGCGCCCTCAGGGGTTGATTTGGTGAGAATAGGGGTCTCTACTTCCAGAAAACCTAAGCTGTCTAGCACATTGCGAGCTGCAATAGCTGCTTTAGAACGGAGTTTAAATGTGTTGTACATTAATGGATTGCGTAAATCAAGATAACGGTATTTGAGACGTGTCTCTTCACCGACATTGTTGTCTCCGATAACAAACGGAACCGGCTCAGAGCGGTTTTCAATCACTAGCTCATCCACAACCACTTCAATTGCACCCGTTTTTAAACGCGGATTTGTCAAACCTTCACCACGTAAACGGATACGTCCATGAGCGATAAGGACGAATTCATCACGAACTTCGCTCGCCAATTTATGCGCATGAGCATTGTCAGCCGGATCGCATACGAG
>Ga0074197_1001586_pt1 | contig 18628 bp, 14 predicted proteins | sample EPASupsiteSAE305_FD_64526 | JGI IMG/M metagenome (GOLD analysis project Ga0074197, IMG submission 64526) | Bioremediated contaminated groundwater microbial communities from EPA Superfund site, New Mexico - SAE3-05 reassembly with SPADES | ecosystem: Environmental > Aquatic > Deep subsurface >...
ATCGCCAACGCCTTTTCCGAGCTCAACGATCCCATCGACCAGTTGCAGCGTTTCCAGAAACAAATCGACGAACGCGGCGAGGACGAAGAGATCCATCCGGTCCTGGACCGCGACTATGTCCGCGCCCTGGAATACGGCATGCCGGCGGCGGCCGGCGAAGGTATCGGCATCGACCGGCTGGTCATGCTGCTGACCGACGCACCCTCGATCCGCGACGTCATCCTCTTTCCGCAGATGAAAGCGGAAACCGGCGAGTAACCAAGGCCCCAGCCTCCATATATGGCCTCCTTTGAATGGTTTGTCAGCCTGCGCTACCTGCGGGCCAAGCGGAAGCAGAAATTCATCTCGCTGATCACCCTGATCTCCATCCTCGGGGTGGCGGTCGGGGTCATGGCCCTAATCGTGGTACTGTCGGTGTTCACCGGTTTTACCGAGGGGTTGCGCGACCAGATCATCGGCGTCAACGCCCATGCCCTGGTACAGCGATTCGGTTCGACGATCAACGACAGCAAGGAAGTGACCGCCAAGATCGAGGCGGTCGAGGGCGTGGAGGCCACCACCCCCTACATCTACGGCCAGGCCCTGATCAGCTCGGCCACCCATTCCACCGGCGTGGTGCTGCGGGGGATCGACGCCGCCTCCGCCATGCGGGTGCTCAGCATCGGCCAGAAAATGACCGCTGGCCAACTGACCGATCTCGACACCTCTCTTGAAGTTCCGGCCATTGTCCTGGGCCGCGACATGGCCCGGCAGCTTCAAGTCGGCGTCGGCGACCGGGTCCGGCTGATCTCACCCAACGGACCGCTCTCGCCCATGGGCGTCCTGCCCAAAATCCGCACTTGCGTGGTAGCGGGCATCTTTGAAACCGGAATGTTCGAGTACGACTCCACCATGGGCTACATCAATCTACAGACGGCCCGCAGCCTCACCGACCTGCAACGAGGGGTGCATGGTATCGAGGTCCGCGTCCGGGACATCGACCAGGCCGACCGGACAGCCGCCGCCATCCGTCAGGCCCTCGGCCAGGGCTACTCGGTGCGCGACTGGATGCAGCTCAACCAGAACCTGTTCGCCGCCCTCAAGCTGGAAAAACTCGGTATTTTCATTGCGTTGGATCTGATCATCCTGGTGGCGGCGCTCAACATCATCAGCGCCCTGATTATGGTGGTCATGGAAAAGAATCGCGATATTGCCATCCTCAAATCCATGGGCGCCACCACCAAGTCCATCATGCGCATCTTCTTTTACCAGGGGATGGTCATCGGCCTTTCGGGGACGATACTGGGTGTGGCCGGTGGCCTGAGCCTCTGCGCCCTGCTGGGGCGCTACAAGATCATCGAGCTACCGAGCAATGTCTACCCCATGTCCACCATGCCGATCAAGGTGGTGCCGCTCGACGTGACCGTGATCGCCGTGTCCGCCCTGCTCATCACCCTGGCCGCCACCCTCTATCCCTCGTGGAAAGCGTCGCGAATCCGGCCGGCCGAGGCATTGAGCTATGAATGACACCCCGCTTCTCCAGGCCGTGGCCCTGTGCCGTTCCTACCGCAGCGGCCTTGACACCATCACTGTGCTCAACCAGGCCGATCTTGTCGTGCAGCCCGGCGAGATGACCGCCATCGTCGGGGCCTCGGGATCGGGCAAGACCACCTTGCTCCAGATCCTGGGCACCCTGGATGCACCGGACTCTGGCCAACTTTTCTTTCGGGGCAATGAGTTGACGGGCAAGAGCGAACCGGATCTGGCCGGACACCGCAACCGCCACATCGGCTTCATTTTTCAATTTCATCACCTGCTCCCCGAATTTTCTGCCTTGGAGAATGTGATGATGCCAGGCCTGATCAACGGGCTGCCTCGTGCCGAACTCACCGACAAGGCACTCCGCCTGCTCGAACGGGTGGGACTGGCTGAACGATTGGACCACCGCAGCGGCGAACTGTCCGGCGGCGAACAGCAGCGGGTCGCCCTGGCCCGCGCCCTGATCATGGAACCCGCCCTGCTCCTGGCCGACGAACCCACGGGTAATCTCGACGCCGCCAGCGGCAGCCGGGTCTTTGCCCTGCTGCGCGAACTAAGTAAGAATCTTGGCCTGGCCGTGGTCATGGTGACCCACAACATGGAGTTGGCCCGCGCCATGGACCGCTGCCTGACCCTGGCCGAAGGCCGCCTCCACCTCGACGCCTCACCTGTTCAAGGAGACTGACCATGCCCAATCACCGCCTCTGCCGCCGGTTGTTCGTCCTCGCAGCTGTCCTGTTCCTTACCGCCATTACCGCCGGCTGCGGCAAGTCAAAACCATCAGCCCAAGTCCCAGCCCAAACCGAACAGCAGCACACAGCGGCTCTCGCAAAAGAGGCGGAACTTCCTCATCAAGAGACTGCATCAAAACCGAACCCATCCGATCCAAGCTGCCGGGACGAACGCTCGATTGAGGAAAGCGAACGCAACCGGGCCGCCTGTTTTCACCTACGGCCGGGCGTGACGACCACCAAGGTGGTCAAGGTCCCTGCCAAGACCGCCAAGGTCACTAAAACAAGCACCAAAAAAGGCCAAAAAACAGCCGTTCCAAAGGCCGCGATCCAGAAAACAAAAGTGGTGCAAACAACCGGACGCTGCCAGCCGCAAAGCCTGATCTACGCCCGCTGCCGCACCGGCTTCATGACCTGCAGACTGGGCGACACCAGCCCGGTGCAGTGGTTTGCCTGCGCCAAAAAGAACAACAGCACCTCCGCAACCCCGGTCACCGGTTCGGTCATCGTCCTCGACGTCAATACCCGGCGCGGCATGCCCACCGGCCATCCCGCCTATGTGGAAGCGATCAAAAAAAACCACGACGGCACCTGGACCCTGCGCATCAGCCACACCAACTATGACCGCAAATGCCATCTCGACCTTGACGCCACGGTCCTCTTCGACCCCAAGCGCATGACCGCCTCTTTTGCCACCGGCCCCTGGGGCCCCTGGGCCAAGGATTTGAAGGCGCTCGGCTTTATCCTGCGGTAAGATCAGGCCGACAAATATAGTCGTACCGAAGCCTTCATTTTTTCTCCATAGACCTATCCCATGCCGCACTTTTCCACCGGCGCGATGCGCGATACTCTGCTGAAAAAAATCGCGCAACTCTCCCCTCTGGAGTTGTCCGTGCTGCAGGTTCTATCCGTGGTGGCCGAGCCGGTCACAAACAGCACAGTCCGGGAGATCTGTCTCAAAGCCGGTCTTCCGCTGCACGATGAAACGGGCAACACTCCGTTGCCGTCCCTTGCCCCCCAGTTGCGACGGCTGCGAGCCCTCCATCTTGCCGACGAGAACAATCAGATCGACGAGGCCATCCACGAGAGCATCGCCCGGCGACTGTTTGCTGATACGCAGACAAGGGTCACGCCGCCGGCCGCCCCGAAAGAACCGGAAAAGCGGGTTACAAACCGGAGCGGCGTCAAAACCCGCGCCCCCAAACCCCTGCCCCTGCCGGTTTCCATTCCGCTGGCGCAAGCGGTGGTGGACGCGGTCCGGGCCGTGCTGCCCGCGCCCGCGTCGATGTATTACCTGAACGGTCAGCGGTTGGCCTCTGCCTGCAGGCGAACCCTCCGGGAATTGCGCATTGCCCTACTTGCAGGTGAGGGCCAGCGCCTGGATGATCTGACGACCACCCTCCTCACCCACTGCCCAATGCAGACCAATTTTGTCGATCCATTGGTCCGTCTCCTCACCAATCCCTTCGACACCACCTGGTTCAGGACCCTGCCGCCCGAACGGCAATCCCGTTACCTCGCCCATATCTTCTCCCACACCTTTTACGCCCTGGAAGCAGACGGAGAGGCCCTGACGCTGGCCCTCGACCCAACCCTCCGCGCAGCGGTCTCGTCGGATGCCCGCGTCGAACTAGCCTACAATTTGATCGTCCGCCTCATCCTGGGAGGGCAGACGACCCATGCCCGACAGCTCATCGAGGAAATGTGCCACAACGATACCGGTAACTATGCCTTCGGCTTCGGCGGCTGCCTTGCCCTGATCGAGGGCCGGCTGGAGGAAGCGCTGCTGCTCTTTGATGCGGATCTCAAGGAGCTGCGCCGCAGGCAGCGCAAGCGCACCCTTTTCTTCGCCAGCGATGCCGCCCCTTTTTTCCTCCTGGCCCTGCTGCGCAAGGGTGACGCCGACAGCCTCAACAAGGCGGTGACCTATCTCGATCAGGCCACGCGCCGCTGCCAACCGCTCTCCTTCATGGCTGCCTCCCTTGCCGCCATTGAGGCCATGCTCGGCAGCCAAAGCGGGCTCACTCCCGAGGCCGCTCTCCGCCCCCTGCGACCCTTTGTCCAAGACTGGCAGAAAATTCAAGGCGCGCCCGCTCCGCTGTTTGTCGGCATGGCCCTGTTTGCCATCAACGGCCGCCTGGCGAAACAAGAGATCGAACATCTCAACCGCTTGTTTGTCCGTTGCCGCGATGCCGGCCTCGACTGGCTGGCCATGGAATATGGCGAACTCCTCTGCCGGGCCGACAAGGAGACGCCAAGCCGCCGCGAAGTCATCCGCACCATCCGCGAGGCTACGAGCCTGGTGCCCCTGACAGCGGACATTCAGGTCGAGGAGCCGTGGCGCAAAAGTCTGCGCGCCCTGCGGATGGCGGCTGAAAGGGCCGCACAACAGGGGAAGGAGGCGGACCATGTCCCCAAAAACCGTATCGTCTATCTGCTGCACTTTACCAGGACCGGGGCACTGGCCGAGATCAACCCGCTGGAACAGAAACTGGGCGCCAAGGGGGTCTGGACCAAGGGACGGCCAATCGCCCTGCAACGTCTGGTCCGTGCTGAAAAGCTGGAAGGGCTGACCGAGGCCGACCAGCCGCTGCGGGCCGCCATCCGACGGGTGGATTATTCCTACGGTAACCATCAGTACGAGTTCAATCTCAAACAGATCCTGCCCGCGCTGGTGAACCATCCCCTGCTTTTTCTTGCCGAATCGCCGACAACGCCGGTGGAGGTGATCAAGGGCGAACCGGAGATCCTGGTGCTGGGCAAGGGCAAAAATTTGGTCGTCCGCTTCCTGCCCGAGATTGCCACCGAAGATCGGTATGTGCTGATGCGGGAGACGCCCACCCGTTACCGGGTAGTGGAACTGACCGAAGCCCACCATCGCCTGGCCCGGATTCTCGGCACCAAGGGCTTAACCCTTCCGGCCTCGGCCCAGGAAGAAATCACCCCGGTTCTGGCCTCGGTGGCCTCACTGGTCACCGTCCATTCCACCATCCCCGGCACGGCCCACTCGGTGGAGACAGTTGCGGCTGACTCCAGACCTCGGGTCCACCTCCTGCCTCATGGCGAAGGCTTCCGCCTGGAAATCCTGGTCAAACCCTTGCGCGAGGGCGGCCCGTACCTCAGGCCCGGTCAAGGGGCCAAGAACCTGATGGCCGATGTCGGAGGCCGCAAATGCCAGACGGAACGCAACCTGCATGAAGAGAGAACGCGAGCTGCGGCCCTGGAGCGCAGCCTGCCCAGCCTTGCCGCACTGCCCGAGATGGACGGCCAATGGATTGCAGAAACGCCCGAAGAGGCCCTGGACGTATTGCTCGAACTGCAGGAGACCCAGGAGCGCGGCGAGGCCCTGGTCGAATGGCCCGAGGGCGAGAAACTCAAACTCGGCAAACCGGTCTCCTTTGCCAACCTGCGTCTACGTCTTCGCGGGGCTAACAACTGGTTTGAGATCGACGGCCAACTGCGGGTAAATGAAGAGCGGGTGCTCGACATGAAAGAGGTACTCGACCTGCTGCAGGCCACGCCCCATCGCTTCCTGCCCCTGGGAGAGGGCCAGTTTGTCGCCCTGTCCCGTGAACTGCGCAAGCGGTTGGACGAACTGGCCGCTTATGTCGACCGGCGGGGCAAAAAGGTGGGATTGCACCCCCTGGCGACCCTGGCCCTGGAGGATTTCACCGCCCAGATCGGCGGTCTTGATGCCGATTCCCAATGGCATCAGCGCCTGGAGCAGATTCGCGAGGGACTGGCGCAAACGCCGCGACTGCCCTCGACGCTGAAGGCCCAGCTGCGCGACTACCAGCGAGACGGCTTCCAGTGGCTGGCCCGGCTGGCGCATCTTGGTTTTGGCGCTTGCCTGGCCGACGACATGGGTCTGGGCAAGACTGTCCAGACCCTGGCGGCAATCCTCCACCGCGCATCACTGGGCCCAACACTGGTGGTGGCCCCGACCTCGGTCTGCGCCAACTGGCTGCACGAGGCCCGGCGTTTTGCCCCGACCCTCAACCTCATTCCCTTCGGCGGCGTCGACCGCGAGTCCCAGGTGGCCGCTCTTGGTCCCTTCGATGTGCTGGTTTCCAGCTACGGCCTGCTCCACCAAGAGTCCTTCCTGCTCACCTCGGTGGAGTGGCAGACCGTGGTCCTCGACGAGGCCCAGGCGATCAAGAACGCTGCCACCAAACGCTCGCAGGCGGCCATGCACCTCAAGGCCCAGTTCAGGATGGTCACCACCGGCACGCCGATTGAAAATCACTTGAGCGAATTCTGGACCCTGTTCAACTTCATCAATCCCGGCCTGCTCGGCTCCAAAGAGCGGTTCAATACCCGCTTCGCCGTGCCCATCGAGCGCTTCAACGACCGCGAAGCCAGCCGGCGGCTGAAAAAGCTGGTGCAGCCCTTCATCCTCCGTCGTCTCAAGTCGCAGGTGCTGGAGGAACTGCCGCCGCGCACCGAGGTGGTGCTGGAGGTGGAGTTGAGCCAGGAAGAGACTGTCTTTTACGAGGCCCTGCGGCAGAAGGCCCTGGAACGGATCGAGGCGGAAGACGGAACGAACGGGCAGAAACCGATGCGAATCCTGGCCGAGATCACCCGGCTCCGCCAAGCCTGCTGCCACCCGAGGCTGATCCTGCCCGAAAGTCCGCTTGCCGGCGCCAAGCTCACTCTCTTTGGCGAGGTGGTGGCCGAACTGCTGGAAAACGGCCACAAGGCCCTGATCTTCAGCCAGTTTGTCGGCCATCTCAGCCTGATCCGCGAGTATCTGGACGCCCGCGTCATTCCCTACCGCTACCTCGACGGATCGACGCCAGCCAAGGAGCGCCAACGCGAGGTCGAGGCCTTCCAGGCCGGCGAGGGCGATCTCTTTTTGATCAGCCTCAAGGCCGGCGGTTTGGGCCTCAACCTGACGGCGGCCGACTACGTCATCCACATGGACCCCTGGTGGAACCCGGCCGTGGAGGATCAGGCCTCGGACCGGGCGCACCGCATCGGCCAGGAACGGCCGGTCACCGTCTACCGGTTGGTCGCCCGGAACACCATCGAAGAGAAGATCGTCCGCCTGCACGCAGAAAAGCGCGACCTGGCCGACAGCCTGCTCGATGAAACCGACGCCAGCGCCAAGATCTCGGCCGATGAACTGTTCCGGTTGATCCGCGAGCCGTAACCACTTTTGCCGGCTGGCCCGGAAACCACCGACTGCGCAAACCTGCTTGCCCTCGTTGCCGGCTGCACGCAACCGGTTCATCCGTTTATTGCTGTTGTCGCTCCGGTGACGAAGATGTATACAGCAACCAGTGCCCCACCCGCACCCACCCCCAACCAGCCCGTTGCGCGCAAACCCGGAGCACCGGTCCGCTTCCGCGCAACCAGCCGCACGCGGAGGAACAGAACCATGCAGACACCCGCAAAAATCGTTACCCTGGCCGCCGTGTTTATTGGTATCGTCCTGCTGACCGTTTGGCTCACAACCACCTACCTCGCCCGAAACCAGCCGAACCGAGGGGTGGCCATGGAAGACCTGATGGAATTGTACCGCCCGGATACCAAGCCGCTAGGGATGATCGTGGTCAAAACCTATCGCGAATATCGCGGCAACACGATCAAATGGAGCGCCGCCTATTTCGGCTGCCTGTTCGGCTCCGCCTTTCTCAGCGCCATGGCCGGACTGTTGCTCAAACTGGAAATCCTTGGGTCTTACCCTAAGGCCCGCAACGATCTGGCCGCGGCCATGGCGACCGTTGCCGCCCTGCTGGTGACCCTGTCGACCACCGGCGATTTCCAGCGCAAATGGCAAGCCAATCGGGCCGCAGCAGCGGCCATGGAAAATCTGGCCTACGAACTGGTACGGCCATCGGCGGCAACAAGCCTGGACACCAGGCTCACCCGCATTCAGACTATCAACGATGCCCGCAACCGGGGGATTATCGGCGAACTGGCGGAACCCGCACCGGGAGAGGGACCAGCCGCGCCCGCCCCAACCCGACCCCCGGATGCCGAAAAGGCGCCCAACAGCTCGGCCCCCTGATTTTCAAACAACTCTAAAAAGAACAATCGGTATGGGTCAGCAGCCCATGGGATCCGGTACGAGAATGGTAAGAATCAGCAATTGAAGCTGAACCTTTTCACTTCGCGAGGAGAGGGAAAGGAGAACACGCGGCCTGTTCCCGGTTTAATCTCCATCTCCCTTTTTACCCGCCAAGGACCCCTTGCCAGTGACATTTTGGACACTCAAAAGCCTCCCTCCCGTTTTCATCGAAATCATTGAGTTCAGAATCAATCGATACAATTAGTTTTGTTTGACAATCGGGACAACGCCCGGCTCTCATCGACTCAACAATATATTGACCTCGGCCCGGATCATTCAGAGGGACGCTTTTGTTTCTCAACTCTCTTTTTTTCCCGCGAATTCTCCCTTTCATACCAGCACCTCCCGAGTACGTTGCTGAAAGTCTCCGGTGAAAAATGTACCTTGTATTCGATTTAATCGCGGTTACGATCCACTCTTTGCCGCGGTTACCCCCTTGGTTCTCCTTTTTTACGATTCACGAAATGGGCGACGGCCAGGGCGGCTGTGGCCCCTTCACCTGCGGCGATAACGATCTGTTTTCCATATTTATGGCGAAGATCACCGATAACAAAGATTCCTGGAATATTGGTTTCACAGGTCTCATCAGTAATAACGTAGCCTTCCGAATCCATCTTGGTGCCTGCGGGGACCAATTGGTTATTGGGCGTGAAGCCGATAAAGACAAAGATGCCGTCAGTGGGCAACGTTCGCTGTTCGCCGGTCAGGGTGTGTTCAAGGACCACGGCGTTGACGCCATTGCTGTCCGCTTCGATGGATTTGACTACTGTGTTCCAGATTAGTTCGATCTTTCCCTGCTCCCTGACCCGCTCCTGGAGAATCATCCCAGCCCGCATGGTATCGCGGCGGTGCACCAGGTACACCTTGTTGGCCAGTTTGGCCAGGTAGAGCGCCTCCTCTGTGGCGCTGTCGCCACCGCCGACCACAACCACGGTTTTGTTGCGAAAGAAAAAACCGTCACAAACCGCACAGTAGGAGACACCTTTACCGTAATATTCCTTTTCTCCGGGAACATTGAGCTTGCGCGGACTGCCGCCGGTGGCGATAATGACCGCATGGGTGCCGATGGTGCTGTTGTCGGCCAACCGCACGGTGTGGTGATCCAGTCCCGGTTCGACGGCGGTGACCTCCTGGGCGATCACCTCCAGGCCATAGGAGAGGGCATGGGCAAGAAAACGCTCGGACAGTTCCATGCCCGGAATACGTTCTATACCCGGCCAGTTTTCCACCATTTCGGTCAGCGTCATCTGACCTCCTACAGGCCCTTTTTCTATCAATACGGTTTTCAGTACCGCCCGTTTGGCGTAGATGCCGGCTGTAAAGCCGCCGGGCCCCCCACCGATAATGACCAGGTCGTACAGATCAGATGAAGCCATAATGCCCTTCCTTGTTTACCAGTGGAAAAATTTGGATGTTACCGGATCAATCCCTTGATACAGTGTCTATATTAAGCATTCTTTTGCGTGTTTGCTGTGTCGAGATGATGATTCGTTTTCATTGGCGCAGCCGATCTACTCCAAGGCAAAAGGGATCATCCCCTTTACCTGTAGTGCATGAAAAACGTGATCTGTTCTCAATTCCGGCCCTTTTGTCCCCAAATCCCTTGAGATTCCGTACCATATAATTATCGATTACCGAATGGATGCCGATAAGTTGCGTCGTCCTTTCAGGCCCGCTTTTCCTTTCCTTCCCATCTGTTGATGAGTATAAAAGTGATTGTCCAATAAAAAACCATCCAAGGAACCGCTTTGCCATGGGGGCGGGACCGCGATACGACTCGTTGTAGCCGTTTGCCCAATCCCCCGGCTTCATATGCCTTTGATTTCCACTGCTGATGTTGAACACATGCCAAAATTTTTAAAAATACCTCTTTCCCTCGCTGCTCTATTCATCGTCTGTTTCTTGCCGGCCGCTGGCCGGCTCTATGAAAATGGCCTGACTGAGCCCGCAGGCCTCTTGTCCGATGCCGGCCTTGCCGTCATCATCCTTTTCCTGGGCCTGTTCAGTCCGCCTTGGCTGCGCGTTGTGCTAGCCCTTCTATGGGCCCTGTTTCAGGCCGCTGCTCTCGAACTTTATACCGCCCTGCAGCGGCTGCCGACCTGGCACGACCTGCAGTATCTGTTTGATTTCGATTTTGTTCGCGCCAGCCTTACCGGCTTCAACCTCTCCGCGCCCTTCATGGTCGGCCCACTGCTGATCGCGGCGATCCTGGTTGCCGTCAGACCGGCACCCCGTTGCGGCAAAGGATGGTGCGGCAAGGGGCTGATCCTTGCGTCCTGTCTGCTCCTCGGGCAAGGATGGTTCAGCCACCATTATGACGAACAGCCCGTTGCCTCCCGTTACAATGCCCTGCACTGGCTCGTGGAGGACGCCCTGTCAGCGGCGTTGCGCAAGGAGATTGGCCCGATGGCCGAGGCCTCTCTGCCCGAGGGGCTTCGCCGGCTGGACCTCGATGGGGCGATGCTCGTCCCCAAAGGAAACGCCAAAAACGTGCTCATCATCGTCCTTGAAGGACTGACCGGCCTCTATCACCCGGAAATCCGCCGGGCCATGGAGGTGAATGCCGATGAATTTTCGATGGACCGCCTGGCGCAGAGCACGAGTGAAGCCATGCTCATCCCCGATTTTTCGGTTCACAGTCACCAGACTATTCGCGGACTCTATTCGATCCTGTGCGGCGATTTCAGCAAACTTTCCGCTGATACGCCCAAGGCACTGGAATTGCTTCAAGATCCATCAAGATCCAAGGAATGCTTACCGGCGCAATTGGCTGACAACGGCTGGTCAACCCATTTCCTCCAGGCGGCCGGTCTCCAATTTATGGCTAAGGACAAGGTGATGCAGGCCATCGGTTTTCACCAGGTCCACGGCAGCGAATGGTTTGCCGAACCCAATCCTTTCCCCTTTGATTGGGGAGCGACCGATGAGGTGTTCTTTCGGGGTGCACGTAAATATATCAAAGGGTTACGCGGAAAACGCACCCCATGGATGCTCACCCTGCTCACCGTGGGGACGCACCAACCCTATGCGGTGACCGATGAAGTTGCGGAACAGTATCCGTCCCGCAAGATTGCCACCGTGGCCATTCTCGACAAGGAAGTGGCCCAGTTTATCGAGGGGTTGCGGCGAGATGGGGTACTGAAGGACACATTGGTGCTGATCACCTCCGACGAATCGCATGGCTCGGAATTGGCCGACTGGATCAGCAGCTGGGGCCTGGGTATCGTTCTGGCTCCGGAACAGCGGCAACTGCCGCGAATAAAGGAAGGGGGGTATGGATTGGTCGATGTTTCCGCCTCCATCCTCGACTACCTCGGCCTGAAGCCGCCGCCCTCGACCATCGGCAGAAGCTTCTTCCGCGACTACGAGCGGCCGCGGGAAATGGTTTCGTTCACCGCTTCAAAACTGCGCTGGCTGACCGCAGGCAACCGCCGCTATGAATGCACCGAGAACGGTAGTTGCCGGGTGGGCACAGCCAAAAGCATTTTGGGTGATGCACCCGCCGACTTCCGCAGGGATAAAAAGGGCGATGGCGCTTTTATTTTTTCCATTGCCCAGACGCTGGACAATAAGCTGGCTGTTGGCCAGGGGACACGAGTGCTGCAATTCGCCAACGGCGAAGAGCGACCGCTGCCGGAGAAGGTCATAAACGAGTGGACCGATAGTCTTGTCGGTGCGCAGTATCTCGATTTTCCAGCGGAATCGACAGTGCATGTCTCGGTCAGGGTCAAGGCGGTCAAGGCACCGACGAGAGGTATCAACCTCAATCTCTCGATCAAGGAATGGGAGGTTGACTCGCACGACATCGTCTTCGATAATTTTCCGGTTCTCCAAACTGGGGAAGAGGGCAGAGTGGAGTTCTCATTTTACAACCCCAAGGCCCGCCAGTGCTTTTCCTTTTTCCTGGTGGGCGAGGGCAAGGATGCCCTTGTCAGCCTGGAAGATTTTACCGTGACCATTGAGCGGAACAGCGGATGACCGCGGGCGTTTTGTCGTCCTCCGGATGCCGAAGGACCGCCCAAAACCTCGGTACCCTGATTTACAGGCAACCTTTTAGAGCAGGAGTGCAAACCTGTGACACCTGCTCTTCCCCATCCAACCGTACACTCTGCCACAAGGAGGCCGATCATGCCCCGCTCCAGCACCCACATCCTTCTCCTCACTTTTACCCTATTCTTCAGCCTGGTTGCTCTTGTCCAGGCCCAGGTGCCCAAGATGCAGACCCAGGTGCCCGGCTATTACCGGATGCCGTTGGGCCAGTTTGAAGTCACCGCACTCTACGACGGGGCCATCGAACTGGACACCAAGCTGCTGCATAATACCAAGGCCACCGATCTCGACCGTCTGTTGGCCCGGATGTTTGTCGGTAATCCCAAGATGCAGACAGCGGTCAACGCCTATCTGATCAACACCGGCACCCATCTGGTGCTGGTCGATACCGGGGCGGCCAAGCTCTTTGGCCCGACCCTCGGCTATGTGGTGCAGAATATGCGGGCCGCCGGGTACGAGCCCGGCCAGGTGGACACGGTGGTGATCACCCACCTGCACGGCGACCACATGGGCGGGCTGAATGACACGACCGGCAAGCCGCTTTTCCCCACGGCCACCATCTGGGTTTCCCAAGCCGACAACGACTACTGGCTGTCGGAAAAGACGGCGGCGAGCGCCCCGGAAAAAGCCCAACCCTTTTTCAAGATGGCTCGCGACACCGCAGCCCCTTACCTGGCCTCCGGGCAATGGAAAACCTTCAGTGAAGGAACGGTGTTGGTACCCGGCGTCAAGGCGGTCAAAGCCAACGGCCATACGCCGGGTCACACAGCGTATGGTGTGGGAATCCGAAGGCCAGCACCTGCTCATCTGGGGCGATCTGGTCCATGCCCATGCCGTCCAGTTCGCCCGGCCGGGCGTGTCGTTCGAGTTTGATGTCGACCAGAAACAGGCCATTGCCACCCGCAAAGCGATCATGAAGGAGATGGCGGCCAGTCAATCGCTGGTGGCCGGGATGCACCTGCCCTTCCCCGGTATCGGCCATGTCCGGGCTGAGGGTAAGGGAAGTTATGCTTGGGTGCCGGTTGAGTTTGCGCCGATGGTCAATGTACCGGGACAATAAGAGAAGAAGGATAGTTTGCGATACTGTCCATGAAACACCTGCCAGTCAACAAATCTGACCGGGAATAGCTGCGTTCTAAAATGCGGTCAGCTCTCACGCCGGCAGGTTATTTCACCATTAGCTAAACAATAAACATGCATCCCTCAGAAAGAATTAAACACATTAAATCAATTGCCTCAGAGCTATCAAAAGAAGAGTGGTCGCTTCTTGATTTGACACTTAAGCAATTTGGACTGCCTTGGACCGATCGATGGAGTGGTGACAAAGACGACTACGTTATAGAAATGCTCAGTGGGGCAAAAGATGCACCATTACTTGAATTAGCAAAGCACCTTGGAGTAGCCAGTCAATTAGAAACAGCGCAAGAACCAGTTTTTTGGTCAAGCAATGATGCTAAAATTTTCTTGAGCCATCTCGCTACAATGAAAGTTGAGGTTTCAGAACTTCGAGATGAACTATCGAGATATGGCATCAAAGCATTTGTGGCGCACGAAGACATTGTACCAACAAAAGAGTGGCAAACTGAAATTGAATCTGCCCTTTCATCAATGGACGGGTTAATCGCATTTCTGGCGCCTGGGTTTAAAAATAGCAATTGGTGTGACCAAGAAGTTGGGGTTTCGATAGGACGCCAATTACCAATTATTTCAATTCGCCTTGGTTTGGATCCATATGGTTTTATAGGCAAATACCAGGCACTGCAAGGTGCCGGCAAAGATAAGAAAGTCCTTGCTAAAGAGATATTTGAAATCCTTTTTGCTTCACCGACAATTGGTCCCAAAATCACTGGAGCACTCGTTCAACTATTATCGGACTCATTTTCTTTTGATGAATCTAAACGAATAATTAATCTTATTGATAAATCTAGCTACTTAACTAGTAAGCATATTTCTGCCATGAAAAAGGCAGCCAAGAGTAACAGTCAAGTCTCTTCTTCTTGGGGTGTCCCTGAAACAATAGACAAAATAGCTAAGAAATTCGACAGTTAGCAAAAGGGTCAACTGGATGCAAAGAGGCTCTGAGCCTTACGGGTCAAGGCGTTGGGCGCGCCAGTTACCCAAGACGTTGGGCTCAGCGTGTAGCCCGGATGAAGCCAAAGCGCAATCCCGGAGAACCGAGGTAGCGACAAAATGGCCCCGTATTTCGTTGCACTGCATCCAGGCTACCGGCTTTTGCAATGGAACCGGAATGAGAAAAAAAAGCCGCCTTCCAGTGGGGAAGCGGCTTGAGAAAAAGGGGTCGGATTTATTTTGTCAATCCGCCAAGTTCTGATCACATTGACGGAAAAAAAATCTTTCCATCCCGACCTTTCACTTCGCCCAGTTAACTACTTCCAGACCAGGAATTTTCGTATAGTGTTTTTCATTGTTGGTCACCACCCGGTACCCCATGGTAATCGCCGTAGCGCCGATCAGGAGGTCGAAGTCGTCCACCGGGGTGCCGTTCTTCCGCAGTTCCGCCTTAAGTGCACCAAAAATATCCATGATCGCGGGAGTAACATCGACCAGAGGAAAGATCTCCTTGAGCCGATACACCTTGGCCAGATTCTCGGTGACTCGCTGCGAAGCTTGGGCGCCAAAAACCAATTCGCCGTAGGTTATGACGGAAACCGCCTTGGGGTCGGCCGCATGCCGCTTGAAATTGTCCAGTACCGCCGACTCACCTTTGAGCGAGTAAATAAGGGTGTCGGTATCGAGTAGGTACACTACAGGGTCTCCTTGAACCGATGAAACGATTTTCGACTGCCTCGGATTTCCTGAACAATTTCCTCCGCAGTTCTCTCATCCTTCCAGGTGGAGCAGAGGCCCAGAAAATCTTCCGTGGCGCTGGTATGCCGCACCGGTTGCGAAAGATGTTCCTTCAAGATAGCGATAACCTGCTGGCTGATGGATCGCTGCTCCCGCGCCGCCATCCTGCCGAGGGCTTCATACAACTGATCATCCATTGATCTGACTTGGAGCGTTGCCATCGCCCACCTCCTATTCGGCCTCTTTCCGGCCTGTTTTTGCGTTTTTTCTTTGCCGCCCACCATTTCGACCGATAGGAACATTACGACCTGACGCATGAAAATGCAATCGATATTCATGCATAAAAAAGAGCCCTGCAACCGCTCGCGCCCCATAAAAAAAGCCGCTCCCCGAAAGGGAAGCGGCTTGATCGATAAGGGAGATACGGGGACAGTATACGCAAGCTCAACATCTATGTCTTTTTAACCCTGCGGGATGGCATTCTTTTCTTTGCATGCCCAAAGAAAAGAATCAAAAGAAAGGGCAGCCAAGCCACTAAGACGACCCCGGTCACCAAGGTTCGGAGCCGGCGGGGCAAAAACTCGCTGCGCTCAAACAGTTTGCCCCTTCATCCGGCCCCGAACCTCGCCGCCCGGCTCAGTGGCAACGGCCCCTACACCCGACCACCTTCCTTCCAATAGTAGAAAGCGGATTAAATTTACTTACTTCGCAAACAAAAAAACCGCTTCCTGGAAAGGAAGCGGCTTTGACGAACAAAATCCACAACAGGCCGGCCAACCAACCGACTCACCCGACCCTATTATTTCTACCCCAAATACTCCAAAGCAATCTTCAACATCCGGCGCACCGGTTCGGCGGCACCCCAGAGCAACTGATCGCCGACACTGAAGGCACTGACATACTCGGGCCCGAGGTTCATCTTGCGCAGGCGGCCCACAGGGATGTCGAGGGTGCCGGTGACGCGGGCCGGGGTCAGTTCCTTGAGAGTCTGTTCCTTGGTGTTCGGCACCAGAGAGACCCACTGATTGTGACCCGCGATGGCCTGCTCGATCTCAGCCAAGGGGATATCCTTTTTCAGCTTGATGGTGAAGGCCTGGCTGTGGCAGCGCATGGCGCTGATGCGCACACAACAACCGTCAATCGGAATCGGAGCGCCGGTGTTGCCCAGAATCTTATTGGTCTCAGTGATCCCCTTCCACTCCTCGCGGGTCTGGCCGTTGTCCATGGCAGTGTCGATCCAGGGGATGAGACTGCCGGCCAGCGGAGCGCCGAAATTGGAGATCGGGAAGGCCGGGTTGCGCAGGGTCTCGACCACATTGCGGTCGAGATCGAGGATAGCCGAAGGATTATCGAGCAGATTTTCGGCGTTCTCGCCGACCAGGCGCATCTGGTCGACCAGTTCGCGCATATTCTTGGCCCCTGCGCCGGAGGCGGCCTGATAGGTCTGACTGGTGATCCACTCCACCCAGCCACGCTCGAACAGCCCACCCAAGGCCATGAGCATCAGGGAAACAGTACAGTTGCCGCCGATGTATTTTTTGATGCCCCTGGCCAGCCCCTGATCGATGACGGCACGGTTCACCGGGTCAAGCACAATGATTGCATCCTCGTCCAGCCGCAACTTGGAGGCGGCGTCAATCCAGTAGCCCTGCCAGCCCTTGGCCATCAGTTGCGGATAGACTTCGCCGGTGTAGCTGCCGCCCTGGCAGGAAACGATGATGTCCATCTCCGCCAGCAGGGCCGCGTTGCTGCCATCGAGCAGTTCATAGACGGTGCCATTGACCTCCGGCCCGGCCTGCCCGGCCTGCGAGGTGGAAAAAAAACGGGGCTCGTAGCCCTGGAAATCCCCTTCCTGCCGCATCCGCTCCATGAGCACGGAACCAACCATGCCGCGCCAACCGACAATACCAACTTTTTTCATAGTGTCCTTCCGCAGTTATATACGTTGTTGCCCCTGCAGATCATGCAGATCAGTGCAGGCGAAAATACCCTTTCAATTCATCGGCAATCACCGGGGCCACCGAATAAATCTGGAGGAGATCGTCACTCTCCCGCCCCGGATAGGTATCAGCGCCGATGATACAGCCGATCCCCTTTTCAATGAACCGTTCCCTGGCTCCCCCGGACAAAACCAGATGGGTGGCCATGACCATTACCCCCACAGCCCCAGCCTGGTAGCAACGGTCCACGGTCTGGAGCATGGAGCCGCCGGTGCGGATCATGTCGTCGCAGATGATCGCGGTCCGGCCGCGCACTGCGCCGGATAACTGGCCAACGATGGTCTGGTCGACATCGTAGCGGTCCTTGTTGGCGGCGGTGTGTGGGCAATCAAGCAATCCGGCCAGCCGGGCCACCCGTTTGGAGAAGCCGTAATCCGGGGAGACCAGCACGATATTGTCCAACTGCATCTGCCGGATCTTCTCGGCCGCCACCCGCTCGGTCCAGAGGTGGCGGGTACGGACCTCACCGGCATGGGCGTGCATCACCGATTCCGAGTGAAGATCGAGAAAGGCGACATAATCGGGTCGAGCCCGGAAGATCTGCCGGGTGCGGGTGATGCCCTTGGGGATCTCACCGGAGTCGGGCTTGGCCCGTTCCATGGTCGAGTACCCCAGATAGGGAATGACCACGTTGACCGACAGCGCGTTCCAGTACCGGGCTCCGGCGACCAGGTCAATCAGCTCCTGATGCGACGCATCGTCTGGAGTGTTGGCGATGATCACCAGGTCGTGCCCGGCGATGTCGCGGGGAAAGGCATGGTAAATTTCACCGTCGGCAAAGGTCCGGGTGATCATCTCGGTAACCGGGATATCCAGTTCCCTGGCCACATCGGCCGCCAAATGAGCCGCGGGACGGTTGGCGATCAGAATGATATTTTTTCGTCTCGGCATGCCGTGCCTCCTTATTGACAGCTTCCCATCCAGTTTACCTTCAAGCTGACCCGCTCATGCTTGTCATTTCGACCGCGGGGGAGAAAAATGAGATTCCTCACATGCGTTCGGAATGACAAAAGCCCTAGGACTGTGGCCGTGCACAGCATGATCCCCATCGAAAAGGGATCGTGAAAGGACCTGCGCATCACGCCAGGATTTCACCAACGATCGCATCTCCCATGGCTCTTGTTGAAACCGGGGTAACGCCAGGGGTGGCAATATCCTGGGTCATGATTTTCTTGTCGAGAATCGCCGCGACCGCCGCCTCGATGGCCGCTGCGGCCTGGTCCAGGCACAGGCTGTATTTAAGCAACATGGCCGCTGAGAGAATCTGGGCGATCGGGTTGGCGATGCCCTGGCCGGCGATATCCGGGGCGGAGCCGCCAGCCGGTTCGAACATCCCGAACTTCGAGCTGTTGAGGCTGGCCGAGGCCAGCATGCCCATGGAGCCGGTCAACATGGCGGCCTCGTCGGAAATGATGTCGCCGAACATGTTGCCGCAGAGCATGACGTCG
>Ga0074197_1001589_pt1 | contig 18611 bp, 22 predicted proteins | sample EPASupsiteSAE305_FD_64526 | JGI IMG/M metagenome (GOLD analysis project Ga0074197, IMG submission 64526) | Bioremediated contaminated groundwater microbial communities from EPA Superfund site, New Mexico - SAE3-05 reassembly with SPADES | ecosystem: Environmental > Aquatic > Deep subsurface >...
CCTCGACGCCTCCTTCCAAATCTAACTTAAATTCAGGCTGAAAATAACGTGAGGTTTCGTTTATCACCACATCTATAGGTGTCAGAGTGGCAATGGGTTCGTGGATGGGCACCCATTCTCCCCCGTTTGGTGCATCTGCATTAAACCAGGCAACTAAGGTGTTACCTTGGAAAGCCCCAACCACACTCCATCCACTTCTATCCCAAATAACTTGTTGGTTTACATTTCCCATCCCTGCTGGGTCCTGGAGTTCCGAAACCTCAAACGATGGCCTGTCTTTTAGATATCTAATCATACCCATACCACGAACCAATTCACCGGATTCGGGCCCGCTGGTTAAGGTAAATTTAACAAAGTTCCCATTATTCTTCTTAACCATTAAGTCCCAATTAAAATGTCCTCCCTCGTTATAGACTACCGGTACGACAAAATTACTCATACCGCTTCCAACGATTCCTTCTGACTTGTACCACTTTTCAAGCAGATTCAAATCTCCACCCGCTCCTTTTTCAATAATTATTTTTCTGGCTTCTGCACCGCTAATACTGGGTGTTTTTATTAGATTTTCGGCGGACTTAGGATAAGCAGCGCCCCAAACATCGACAGGTGTTTGAGTTTCAGTCGAAAAAACACTTGCGGTCGGAGAGATGGTCGGAACTTCTGTTAAACTACCTGTCGGAGTGAAAACTTCAGTTGCGGGAGAGGTGTTGGGTGTAATCTCATCAACCGGCCTGGCAAGAACATTTCCACAACCTGCAGCACTTAAAGCCATTGTTACAACTGTGGTTCCTGTGGCAACACTTCTTATAACCTTGCTTTTTATGGTAGATTCCAGTGCACCAAGGAATCCCACAGCTCCTTCTATGTTTTGTCTGAATCCTTCAAAGTGTTCTCTTTGTTTGGAGTTGAGAGCAAGTTCATTTTGGGCTGTGTGTAGTTTGGCGGCTGCAACAACTAACCCGTCAACGGGGTCTTTGATTTCCGTAAGCGAAGATCCAGTCCAGTCAACTGACTCAATTGCTTTTAGGGGATCGTCTTTCAAATCAGAGGCGTTTCTATAGAGTTTCTCAGAAGGTTCACAAAATCTTCTTCCGACTTGTAGAATAATTTTTTCTGGATCAAGATCCGCGTTTGAAGAACGAATCTCCACTGGCTCAAAAGCTTTTTCGTTGGGCATATAATTAGGTCTTTCTGTACCCATTATATAGAAACTACAGGTAACTCGCCACACCGATTAACTGGGCTTAATTATACTACTTATGGAGTTTAAAAAATAGATTAGGGATCATACGGTGCCTTTAAAGGATTATAAAAAAAATTAGTTTACAGAAGTTTCCAATTTAGCTACTCTTTTTTCCAAAGAGCTGAATTGGTTTGTGGTTGGAGAATTTACAGCTACATTGGAAATAGACTTGATAAGTTCTTTTTTGGTTTTATTTAGTTCCCGTTTAAGTGTGATTGAGGTCACCACACCAAACTTCTTTAAAATTGGCTTTAAATTATCTTTGGTCACCACACCAATCTCCTGGAGTTGTTTTTTAAGTGTTGTTTCGGTCACAACCCCTGACTCTTGAAGTTGTTTTTTGAATGTTGTTTCGGTTATTATACCAATCTCCTGGAGTTGTTTTTTAAGTGTTGTTTCGGTTACAACCCCCACCTCTTGAAGTTGTTTTTTGAATGTTGTTTCGGTCACAACCCCTACCTCTTGAAGTTGCTTTTTGAATGTTGTTTCGGTCACAACACCACTCTCCCGCAGTACCTCCCGAATATCATTTTTTGTTAGTTGTGCCATATACCTAATTTATATCTTCGATAAATCCTGTCAAGGGCGTATATTTAAGGATAGATTTTCTTTGAGTGAATTTTGGACCAGTTTTTCTTATCTTTCCAGCATTTCTCACAATATTCTCTTCTCCAACCAACTCGAACGGGATTACGAACTTCTTTTTTACAGATATCACAAAAATATTTAGTGGACATTGTAAACATAATAATAGTTTGTGTTAATTCGTTGTCAACTACTACATGTAGGGGTTGATAAAGGGGTGTTGCATGGAAGAAGTGGAAACTAGGTTGTAAAAAAGATATATAAAGGAGGGTTTGATCTATCCTCTTTTGTTTAGAAGATACAACACCCTCTGTTGTTAACATCAATGGGTTATTTTTGATATAATTAGTTAGTAAATTTATATGAATAATCTTAAAAGACTTCGAGAATTCATAAAAACAAAACCCTATTTAGTGTGGTCTACTGATAATTACGATAATTTGTCTGAAAAAAACATTGCAGAAAGCATTTTAAACTATGGAGATTGGGATGACTATCTCTTTTTGGAAAAAACTCTTGGCATTAAAAATCTAAATGACATTTTTAAAAAACTGATAGACCAAAAAAGAACGAATCTTAGGCCCTCCACCATAAATTATTTTTCAAATTATTTTAATACTTATGCATGATGAAGTATTGGATATAAAACAAAACAATCTACTAACCTTAATCAGTAAGTTTAGTCCCCAATTTGGATTGGTAGGAGGCACCGCAATTGCTCTACATCTGGGTCATCGAAGATCAATAGATTTTGATCTTTTTACACTCATGGATTTTAATAATGAAGATATTAGAAATATCGTTAGGCAGGAATATGAAATTCAAAATATTTTGGTTGATAATCCAAGCGAACTGACAATGATCGTTGATGGCGTAAAAATAACATTTTCTAAATATCCTTTCAGCATTGAGTTTGATTTATCTTTTAAGAATCTAATCGAGTTGCCAAATTTGACTACATTGGGCGCCATGAAAGCTTTTGCATTAGGCAGGCGTGCAAAATGGAAAGATTATGTTGATCTTTATTTTATTTTAAAAAAAATGGACATCAAAGGTGTACTAGACAAGGCAAAAGAATTGTTTCTAGGCGAGTTTAATGAAAAATTATTCAGAGAACAATTATCCTATTTTGAAGATATCGATCGTTCTGAAAAGATAATCTATCTGAAAGGTTTTGAAATAACAGACGATCAAATTGAAAAATCATTGGTTGAGATTAGTTTGCAGAAGTAAAAAGGAATCAGCCTTTAAGCAGGTCAGCTTTTGTTGTCCGTTAGCGAGGTTCCCCCTTTTCTGGTAGGAGTGTCGGAAAGATCGGCCTTAATATCTCTCACGCCCTTTTTTACAAAGTAGATGTCCGATTCAATCTTATCAAGTCTCTGATTCACACTGTCAAATCTCTTATCATGTTTTGCAAATAAGTGATCCATTCCAGTTAAAATGGTTTGAACTGCCTCATCAATCATTTTTTTATTGACAGTTTTATCATCTTCATCAACCATGTCTTCATTTAAAATCGTGAAGAATTTTCTGTCAACGCATTAAGGGGGTGTTGCAGGGAAGAAGTGGAAACTAGATTGGTAATAAAAAGAGATGTAAAGAGGATTTTTGGCTCTTATACGAGTCTCTTTTTTCTAGTGAAGGTTTTCCTTCTTCTTCCCTGTCTGTGAAACAAACAAACATTTTTCCCTACTTGCAGATTCAGCGTAATCTTTAGAGGAATTATTCCTCATATTTGGACTTTTGACCGCAGTTGGTCAATGAGTCACGCGACTTACGCTACTTACCGGCAGTAGGAAAATTAAAAAACAATATAGGTGGGGTTTTCATAAAATAAAACTTACCTGGTCTTCAACCAAGTGTCTCATTTCTCCCTCCCTAAAAGGGTTCTGCTTTTTTGTAAAAGCGCTATCTAGTCCTTCACTAGTAATTTGAATTCTAGTACGAAAATTTATTTTTGCAAGACCGGGGTAACCACTTGACTTTCGCACCCACCTCCCTATACTCAATTACAGTTAAATAAATGGATATTTCTGCCGCAAATATTGCTGTTACTTCAGCACTTTCAGGAAAATGGAGTGAGGCGATCGACGCCAATCTCGAGATAATCAGATCAGACCCCAACGACACTGAAGCCTTGTGTAGACTCGCCCGAGCTTATTCCGAAATTGGTAAAATCCACGAAGCACGCAATACCGCAAACAAGGTTTTGGAGATAGATCCAACAAATCAGATAGCAATCAAGTTTCTTGAAAAATTAAAGCTTGTTAAAAAATCCGACGGGCAAATATTTTCCCCTACCCGCAACGAGTCGTTTCTGGAAGAACCCGGGAAAACCAAGCTAATCCGACTTTTGAATCTGGGAGAACCGGTAAATTTCATCAATTTAGACCCGGGTGAAGAGGTAAAATTAGCCTGTTATTCCCACAGGGTTTCCATAACCACCCTTGAAGGCACATACATCGGCAGACTCCCCGATGATATTGCGGCAAGACTTCGAAACCTAATCAAAAAAGGAAATAAATATCAGGCCTTAATAAAATCGGTCAACTCAAAGGAAATAACTATTTTTGTAAGAGAGCTCGAACGTGGCGCTAAAGTTGCCGAGAGTCCTTCTTTCCCTCCGGAAAAAATTGATTATGTTTCATTCACCCCGCCGGAACTGGTTCATAGCGATATTCCCGACGTACAAACCACAGAAGAAACCCCCGAAGAATAATCTAGAATCTTTTTGCAAACTCTCTTCCAACTCTAATATCCAGATCAAAGGAAGTTTTCTGGCTTCCGACTTTACAGGAAAATAAATTGGAGATTTTTTTGACCGCTTCACGATTCAATCCTGTAACTATACAGTCGCTGTCCTCGCTAACCGATTTTTTATCAATCGAGACCACCTTTCCGCCGATTACCTGCAAAATTTCCCCCAGTTTTTCAGAAATTCCGCTGGTTCCGGTTGCATCCGTAATATTTACTTTTATGTTCTGGTCCCCTATTTCATTATCGGAAAAATAAACCGTCAACCGCTGGGAAACGGGTCCGGAAATAACATACCCAGGTTCGCCATCGTTCAATTTTTTCTTGTCCAAAAACTGACTTTTACCAAGATCAATTTTCGATCTGCCCAGGTCCTGTACTCCCATTGCAAAAAAACCCATTCTTAGCCTGTCACCAAAAGAAATGTTTGTTTGCCCCGGTAAAAAAATAAAATTCAGTATACGTCCCGCTTCACCCTCATCGAGACCCGGTGATTTACTATTCCAAAGAAAAACCGGGAAAAGAAAATTTTGAGTCACCGTTTCTGCCAAAAGACTTCCTCCGATTTTTTCGTTTACCCCAAGCTGCCAGACGTTTTTAATTCGAAATGTACCGTAATTTCGGGCAATATCAACCTGGGTGTCACCCGGGATAATCAAGGTGGTAACCTCGGACAAAACCGGATCAAGAACCGTTACACCGATGTTACCCGCATCTTCCCGGAAAACCAGAGAAACCTTGTCTTTTCCGTTCCAAACATGGGTATTTAGCCCAAGAAAAAGATAAAGCACTGCGGCTAAGACAATGGGGATTAAAAATTTAAAAAGCGGAAAGGAGTGTTTTTCCTTCTTTTTTTTCCGGTCGGCAATAGCTTGTCTTCGGGCAGATTTCATTTTTTATTTAGTCAAGTCCGGGAAAACTAACCCTGGGCCAATGATCCTTAATTTGTTTTACCAGGTACGAACCCGTTACCCGTTCGGGAGAGATTATGTAGTCCGCTCCTAAAGCCTTGAGGGCCTCTCCGTGGGCTTTATCCTCCGCTCTGACTATGATAGTGGCATCTGTTTTTCTTCTTTTGCATTCGGAGAGCAAAATCTCGTTATCGTTAATGTCAGGTGCAGTTGAAATAATCAGTTTTGTCTTTTCAAGTTGTAGATTATCTAAAACATCGGGATCCCCCAAGTCTCCATAAATAACATTCATGCCGTCATCTTTTAGCTTTCTGACCAGATGAGGATTGAAATCCATTATCAAAAATGGAATATTTTCCTTTTTAAGATATTCCGCCAAAGGCCCCCCTACTCTATGGGCTCCGATTATGATTACATGATCACTCATTTCTCCCAAAAGCTCGGTCTCCAGGAAGTGGGCTTTAACATTTCTCTGAAAGATAGACATTACGGGCAATAAAAATTTATATACTTTTCGGCTGTGCGATATCAAAATTGATGAGGCGATTATGGAAATTACACCAACCACCGCCATTATCGAAACCGTCATACCGCTTACCCCCACAAAGCTTGCCCCAACAACCAGGACTATCAGGGAGAATTCGGAAATTTGAGAAAGGCTGATCCCCGTCTGAAAAATTGTATGTTTTCTGAATCCAAAAAGGCCCAATATAAACATGTAAACCATAGGTTTAAAAACAAGTGCAAAAACCGTAAAAACGAGAATTATGGGAATCCCGCTTGTGAGATAATCTACTTTAATTTGAGATCCTAAATATATGAAAAACAGAGTTATGAAGAAATCTCTTAGAGGTTTAATCTTACCCTGAATTTGCAAATGGTACGGTGAGGATGCGAGTGCAATTCCCGCCAAGAAAGCTCCTATCTCTATGGAAAAACCGGATAAAACGGATAGAGATGTAAAAACAAAGCACCAAGTTATCGAGGTAAAGAAAAGAAGTTCGGTTGATTTGGCTACGGCATCAAAAATTCTTCTGAGGACGTATTTTGAAAGAATGAAAGTTAAAACAAAAAGACCTATTCCTTTTAAGATTAAGGTAATCAGAGGCAAACTCTCCTGGAAACCAAGATTCAGGGCGGAGGATCCGACAGAAATCACCATTAAGGTCGCTATGGCTACCAAGTCTTCCACAAGAAGAATTCCTATGGCAAGTTTGCCGTAAAGAGACGACAGATCTTGTTTTTCTATCAGCATTTTTACCACCACCACAGTTGAAGAAAATGCCAGGCCAAGACCCAAAAGCACGCCCTCTTTTGTCCCAAAGCCGAAAGCGTTTGCTATACCAAAACCAACAACAGATGTAATAGCAATCTGACCCAAAGCAGATATAACTATCGGAAAACCCAAAGATTTAATTTCCCTCAGGTCCAACTCCATACCTATAAGGAAGAGTACAAAGGCGATCCCTATCTCGGGCAGAATATGCAGAACCAAGGATCCGCTGGTATCAAATACACTAAGAAGAGACAATGCCACACCGGCCAATAAATAAGAAACAACAAGAGGAAGTTTGAGCTTAAGGGCAATCAGCCCCAAGAAGGATGATATGGAAAGAATAATGGCGAACTGAACGAAAATATTATCCATACTCAATCAGTTTAGGATCTAGCGCCTCTTGTGTAAAGTAGATGTGAAAGAAAAAAATCTGTTAATATCAATATTGACAGATATATGCCCGAAATACTTATTAAATTTGTAATTTCATTGTCTTCTCTAATGGTTTCAGCCTATTTTCTGCTTAAATTCTCAGAAAAACTGGCCTCCAGAGTTAAAATATCTCCCCTAATAATTGGTGTTACACTGGTCGCCATCGGCACCTCCCTGCCGGAAACTTTTGTGGCAATTTCCTCTATCCTTCAAGATGCGCCCTTGGTTTCCTTCGGAGACATAATAGGATCTAATATTATTAACGTTTGCCTTATTTTGGGGATCAGTATTTTACTGTTCCCCGTCAGAATTGGAACCGAAAAAACACAGAAAAATAATTTAATTTTGCTTATTTTGGTTTTATTCTTTTCCGCAGTCTTTTTTCTTCCGGAAGGAATCAGGGGAACTCTTGGAATAATGCTTGTTATTTTTTATGTAATATTTTTTGTAACAGAAATTATTTGGGGAGAGCGCGGCAGCAAGAAAGAAGACAAAAAGGCGCTATCAAGGCTGGAAAAAAACAACGGCAATCCGCTGTTTTATTTTTTTGTCATAGTCATATCTGTAATAGGGCTCATTGCAAGCAGTAAATTCTTAGTATCATCAGTAATATCAATTTCCCAGATGTTTAATATCAGCCAGGAAATTATTGGACTTTCGGTTGTAGCATTCGGCACTTCCCTGCCGGAACTGGCAGCAACTTTAGCTTCAGCTTTCAGGAAAGATTGGAAGCTTCTTTATGGAGATGTCCAAGGCAGTAATATCTATAACCTCTCCGTAATTGGATCCGTGTTAATAATATTTAGTAAAAACGGGTATTCCATTGATACTTTTTCACTTATTTACATGGGGGTTGTAACGATAAGCTTCATCGCATTAAGCCACAAGTACAAGGGTACTACTATTCCCCGCATCTATGGTCTTTTTTACATAATTGCTTACGCTTTTTACCTGTTTAAAATCTATAAACTTTGAAGAACACCGGCTAGATCCTCAGGTAGTTCTGATTTAAACTCAACAACCCCTCCCCCTTCCGGATGAGTAAACCTAATTGACGCCGCATGCAGGAAAAGTCTCGGACACCAAACTCTATCGTTTCTGGCTGTTTTTCTACCGGCATAGAATTCATCGGCAACTATAGCGTGCCCGATATATTTGCAATGGATCCTTATCTGATGAGTCCTCCCTGTCTTCGGATAAAATTCAACCAATGTATGCCCCGCATTGTTTCCGGGGAAAAATTGCAAAACTTTATAGAAAGTCTGGGATGCCCTGCCTCCAGCAACAACTCCAAACCGGTCTTTTCTCCAAGGAAGACGCCCGACAGGCACACTAATCTCTCCCTCCTCAGGCGTTAACTTCCCATGAACCAATGCAACGTAGGTTTTTTGCACTTCCCTGTTTTTGAATTCGGCCTGGAGTTTATTAAAAGCCTCCTTTTCTTTGGCCACAATCATTACCCCGCTTGTTTCTTTATCAAGCCGGTGAACTATGCCATGACGGCAGTCAATATCACTAACCAAAGGATAATCAAACTGTCTTAGCCAGGTTTGGAGTACCGGCTGGTTTTTGGTGGTAGCAGCCTCGTTTACAATCCAACCGGCAGGCTTATCAATGACAAAGAGTGAATCGTCCTCAAAAATAATTTTCGGTTCCATAAGCGTATTTTAACATTTAACATTCAAAATAGCTTAGATCATTACTGAAGGTTTTATCTGAAGTTTATTCTCAATTTTTTCAATTCTGTCTTCATGATCGGACAGGTGGTGACTTTGCAGGGGCTGCTCTTCTCTAATAATTTTCAACTCAGCCATAACCTCGTCCATTTTCCCAAAGAAATCATCCTTTGTGGGCAATCTTCCAATCTTTTCGTTTAGTTTTTCCTCAAGCTTAACATCAAGTTCCTCGTCAACAGTAACTTTCATAACACTCTTGATAAGTTTCAAATCATTATTGGTAAGTGCCATAAGACTATTAAACAGCGTGGAGCGTTCTCTGTCAACAAAAGTTATTCTTCTCTTTTTGCCGCATCTTTTGCACAAAGTGTGGCTTCCGGAAAAGCTATTAGGCGTTCGGTATCTATCATCTGTCCGCATTCCTCGCAAATTCCATATTTTCCAAGTCTAATCCTGGTCAAAACTTTTCTGACATTGATAATATTTTTCGTAAGCTCTTTATTGATAGCCGATGTTCTTGCGTGTCCAAACTGCTCATCCGCCTCGGCGTCAGGAGAGGCATTATCATCCAACCTGCTACTGTCCGCGAAAGGATCCTCTTTTGAAATTTCTTTTTTTCTTTTTTCCAGTGTGTGAAGTTTAGCCGTCAGAAAATTAGAAACCGGTGTCAACACGCTAGCCGGAAAAACCGGAACGCTATTTTTCTTTTTACCTATCTTTTTTGTTTTATCTGTCATTCTTTTTCCCTTCCTAAATTAATCAAGAGGCCTACACAAACTAATACTACTGCTCCCGAGATTATTGCCTCAATTTTACCTACAAAGGATATCATGGTGAGTCCAATAATAGCAATGATCGTTCTTGCCAAAAAAAACAAAGCAGCGGTAGATAGACCCGCAAAACCAATCTTGCCGGATTTGTACCAAACGAAGTTTCTGTAGTTAACATCAAACCAGTACGAAAGAAAAATTAATACAAGGCTCCCCACAAAAGCAAGAAATGAATTTAACGAAGAACTGTTCATCGAGTCTTTAAAAAACATTAAGGAAATCAGGGGCATTCCAGATAAAATCAAGGCTTCGAACGTTTCATAAAACCTGAGCTTGAACTTGAATATCATCACTAGCATTGCCGCCAGAGCTCCTAAGGTAGACGTCCAAAAAAACCACGCAGGCAAAAAGAGTAATGAAACACTATACCCCAGACCAAGTCCGATTAAAATTACAGTTGCAACCTGAAAGATGATCTCGGATGAATAATCTTCATTCAACCTTTTCCAAAAGATAAAAAGGAAGATAATAATTCCGACGGTCCCAACCAAAAAGTTGACTAACATTGCACAATTATAATAACATTGTCTTCACAATGCTAGAAACCCCTCATGTATTTGTCGGTGCAGCCATAGCCACCAAAATTCCGGATCCGTTAATTGCCATACCGCTTGCTTTTGCGAGCCATTTTATTCTAGAAACAATTCCGCATTGGAATCCGCACTTAAATAGCGAAACAAAAAAATACGGCTACCCAACTAAAAAAAGCACTACCATCACAATAATCGACTCTTCTATAGCACTCATTAGCGGCTCTTTTATTGCCTATCAGGCACTACCCAATGTGGGCCATGTGGTAACAATTTTGGCCGCATGCTTTGCTTCGGTTCTCCCCGACTTGATTGAAGCTCCATATTTTTTCCTGAAGATTAAAAATAATGTAATTAAAAAGTGGATTGATATCCAAAAATCTATTCAAAATGATGTCAGTCTTATTCCCGGTCTTATCACACAGTATATAACCATATTTGCGGCAATCTTCTGGATTAAAAACTAACCAGTTAAAGGGTTATTTTCCGTTTTTATAGTTCCGTTTGAGGATTTTGATGAATTCCCATTGAGATCTTGAAGAAGTCTCTTTAGTAAGCTTGTCTATTTCAATAAACTTGACTTCTCCTGTGTCTTGTCCATTACCGTTTGGTAATATTTTACCTTCGATTTTTTCTACTTCGTAATAAATAAAAATTCCGTGAACGTCGGTTCCTTTGAAAGTAAAAAAATCTTCACCGACTCCCAGAAGTTTACCAATTTTTACTTTCAATCCAGTCTCCTCCTTATATTCCCTGATTAACCCTTCTGAAATAGATTCGTCCATCTCAATTCCACCTCCGGGAAAACCGAATTTTGAAAGAAGTTTATGTCTTTGAACCAGTACTTTTCTCCCCTCTCTCAAAACTCCATAAGCACCCGGCCTAAATTTAAAATCATTTAACCAGCGTTTATGCTTTTTTCCAAAAAGATCAAAAGCAATAATCTGCCGATTTTTAAGTTTTGTAAAAAGAAGTTCTTCAACCATAAGTGCCGAGGAGAGGAGTCGAACCTCCACGAGGTTTAAAGCCCCATGGGTTTTTGAGACCCACGCGTATACCATTTCGCCACCTCGGCTCGTGGTTATTTTAACACAAAGGAGGCTAAGAAATCAGGTGAAGCCTTATTACTTATGTTTGGTATCACGGCTGTAGAATTTGATTCTATCCCCTTTGAAGCGAAGAGGAACACTTCTTAACGGTCCGTTTCTGTGTTTACTTATATCAAGCATGATATTTTCAGGATTTTCGTCATCCTCCCGCCAAAGGAACATGACCACGTCGGCATCCTGCTCGATGCTATTGTGAACAATGATATCGTTTGCCACGAAATTGGCGTTTTTAGGTACTGTAGCATCATATACAGCTTTTACTCCGGCATATTCAATTGACTTAATCTCATCCCAATAAATATCTGATTCCGCATAGGCTTTTAACCTTTCATCTTTCAAAACCTGATAAATCTTTAAAAGCCGCTGACGGCTTACTCCGTTTCTGAATCTCTGTGTACCGGAATACGCCCAACTCATTTTTTTATGAAAATCCCTGATCGATATTTTTTTATCTTTAAGTATTTCTTTTACAAAGTTCCAAATTTCTTTGGGAAGGACATCGTTATTTGGGTTCTCGTCGATACTCTTTAAAAACTTTATGGCCTTTTTAACTTCCAACCTCTTTTTTCCCACACACCCCACGTCCTGTAGAAACTTTAACTGCTCAACTTTTCCTAGTATGTGTACGTTCCACATATCTTCATATCCTTTCTTTGAAGTTCTGGAGATTTTAGACAAGATTCCCAACTGCAAAAGCAAATGCTGAACCTGTTTTATCAACTCCTGACTCCCTGAAGCATAATAAATTGAGACTTTTGACTTTTTGGTAATTTGCGTATGAATACATCCATCCGTTGCCCATAAATGCTTCAAAAATAATTTGATTTTATTTTCATCCAAACCGAAAATTTGTTCCGGTATCACTTTTTTCCTTGAATGTTGTCCATAAATACCCAGATCTTCATCAAACCACTTAACGATCGGGTTTCTTCTGCCTCTTGCCAGTTTTTCAGCCGCGGAAAGATATAAATGGTACCAATTTCTTTGTTTTATAATCCCAGGGTTAATATTAAACTCTTTTTGTGCCGCTACCTTTACAATATTAATCAGTTCCGTCTCCGAATTTGTATAATGTAGTGGCTGTTTTTTAACATAACATCCATCCCCTATCATATGGGCAAGAACTATTAATTTATTATCAGAGATTTTTGTTTTTCCTTGTATCCTTAGCATTCTCGGAACAGCAATCCGTTCTCCAGCCTTTAGCTGATCCAACCTTTTCCAACCATCAAGTATTAAAAATTTATGGTTTCCTGAAGCCATAATCTCTTTACCGCTTTTAAGAATTAATTTAAATACTCTTTTCCTACCGCTTTGAAAGACTTTTTCTACTCTTGATTTTTCTATCTTCATCGCAGAGTTTAGCGAAAAGACGTTGAAATTTTTTCTGTCTACCAAAGAGTCGATTCTCACCTGTTTGCCAGTATCAGCCAGAGTAATTAAAGTTTCACCCAAAAGACAACCAGATTCCCTAAGGTCGGCAAGCTGGGGTTTTTTACCGCCTCTTGTTTCAACCGCACGAGATAGCTGAGAAAGGACCAAGACCGGGATTTTAAGCTCGCGGGCGAGGTTTTTCATCCCCTGAGAAATTTCGGAAACCTCCTGAACTCTATTTTCCAAATTACGTGATCTGGCAAGCTGCATATAGTCCACCACTAAAAGATCCAGTCCACTTTCAACTTGAAGACGTCTGGCCTTGGTGCGCATTTCAAGAACGGAAAGGGCCGGTGTATCGTCTATAAAAAGGGGTGCTTCTGCCAAAACTCCCATGGCATCACTCAGTTTTGTAAAATCATCCGGGGAAAGCTTTCCGGTTTTAAGTTTCCAGGCATCGATATCTGCCTGTGCCACAAGAAGTCTGTCTACCAACTCCTCCCTGCTCATCTCAAGTGAAAAGAATCCAACCGGACGCTTCAGCTCAACCGCAACATATTGAGCAATATTCATAGCCAGCGATGTTTTCCCAACTCCCGGTCTGGCTGCTAAAATTACCAAGTTTGATTGTTGCAATCCCGCCAAAGCATCGTCCAAATCAGAAAATCCCGTGGGAACCCCTCTTATTCCACCTCCGCTTTTATGAAGTTCATCGAGCCTGTCAAAACTCTCTGCCAAAGTATCCCTTACTGAAGTAAAAGCCTTGCTTAAGGATTTTTGGCTTAAAGAAAAGATCGCACTTTCGGCTCTATCCAAGACCTCGCTTGCCCCCAAACCTTCGTCGAGAGAAACATCTACCAGCTTTGAGGCTACGGACATTAGTGATCTCTTCGTAGCCGTGTCTTTTACAATTCTACCATAGTGCTCAACATGGGCGGCGGTGGGGACTTTATTTGCAAGTTCAGCCAAGAAAGATGAAGAACCAAACTCTTTCAAAACTTTGCGTTTCTTAAGCTTCTCGGTTACTGTTAAAACATCTATAGGGATTCTTTCTTCATAAAGATCTGTGCATGCTTTATAAACTTCCCTTAGACGTTCATCATAAAAATCTTCCGGAGATAGAAACTCCGCAACTGCAATTACGGCATCTTTATCGATTAGCATTGCACCCAATACACTTTCTTCTGCCTCCTGTGAGTGCGGTGGAACCCTGAGATTTTGTGTGTTAACTGCCATTTTAATTAGCTTGTACTATTTTAGTGGCAGGAAGTAAAGCACAAATTATTTCTTTTCAAACACTATCACCTTTGTACCCTGGCCTTCAACAATATCCTCTTTTTTGATTGAAAACTTGGGCATGATTTCAACTGTTGTTCCTATTTCTTTCAGAAAAGTCTCTTTGGGTTCAAGACTGCCAAACTCTTTTTCATTTATTTCCAGGGCTTTATAGTGCATCGGTAAAACAAAATAAGGGTCAATTTTCGAGGCTATTTCTACTGCCTCTTTGGGACCAATTGTGTAAAACCCTCCTACAGGAATCATTAAAATATCTATTGATCCCATTTCGCTTACTAAGTCATCGCCCAGCGCGTGTCCCAAATCTCCCAGGTGTGCAATTCTAAGCCCTTCCATCTCAAACACATAAATGGTGTTTTTGCCTCGTTCCTCTCCTTTTTTGTCATCATGAAACGATTGATATCCGATTATTGAAACACCTTTTATTTCATACTCGCCCGGTCCCTCAATCACCTTTTTAACTCCCGAAATTTTTTCAACGGAATTGTGGTCAGAGTGCTGATGGGAAACGGTAATTATTTCAGCCTCCCCCCCTGAATTTTTCAGGCCGACCATCTTAGGATCAAAAGGGTCTGTAATAACCGCAGCAGATTTGGTTTTAATCCTAAAGCTTGAATGTCCTAAGTAAGTTATTTCCATTTTTTGTGTATAAGTAATTCTCAGTGCACTCTAGCAAATCCGGAAAATCTAATCAATACCCTAACTCCTAAACACCTCTTACATTTGACTTAAAATGAATCTTACACTATATTGTGGTTTCAATGAGAAAAGAATTGCTTTGGGCCGGAGTTATCGGAATTTCATTTGGACTCATAATCGGATTTGGTGCTTGGAGGGTTCGCTCATCTATGACCCCCAAAGACGCACCGACACCCACCCCTAATATTCAGGCTGGCATAGGTCAGTTTATGATTGCTGTTAATAAACCCGAAAACTTTGACGTTGTTACATCAAGCTCCATGGGTGTTTCCGGTATTACAAAACCCTCAACATTGGTCATTATTTCAACGGAAAAAGGAGACTACCTCACGGAAAGTCTTGGTGACGGAACTTTTTCAAAAGAAGTGGATCTTGTCTCCGGAATTAACAATATTAAAGTTTCTTCGGTAAACATGCAGGGAAATGTTGCAACACAAGAAATTGTTGCCATATATTCAGCCTCCTTCCAAACACCGACAGACGAAGATGAAACCGTGGCCCAAAAAATTGCTCAGGCGGGAAATCCTCCTAAAGCTTACATCGGAACCGTAACTGATATTGCCGATTCGACAATTCAAATAAAAACTACCGACAGACAAATTCAGCAAATCGAAACAGGCGGATCGGGTGTCGTCGTGGTAAATACCAAAGGAACAAACAATAAAACTGTAAAACTGACGGATATTGCAATCGGAGACTTTATAGTTGCAATGGGATACGTTGACGGAGACGATGTGCTCGATGCCCAAAGAATTCTTGTTACAGACTCCCCAGTTGAGACAAAAATTAGCGTATCGATACGAAAAGTTAATGATGTCACCAAAAAATCTTTAACTCTTGTTTCTGAAAACGAAGGCCAGGCAACAACTATTACACCTGACAAAAACACAAGCATAGAATCTTTTTCCGACGGGAAAATAAAGGAAATCAAGTTGTCAGATATCTCTTCATCGGACACTGTAGTTGTTGTTTCCGACACGACAGGCACTCCGGCTCTCACGCGTGCACTTTTCAACCTTGAAAAGGAATAAAGCCGGAAAGTTGCAGTTTTCTTGAAAGCTGATATAATACCCCTTTGTGAGCCAAGCCTCTCGTTCCTTGTCCCGATATTTTTCGGGACAAAGACCGGGAGGTTTTTTATTACTCTCAAACTGATATAATAACTATTATGCAAAAGGGTCCTGTTACACCGAAAGGGTTTGGTGATATTATGCCTGTCGAGGCTAAGAAAAGGCGTTTTATGATAAACGCTATTGCCCCCGTTCTTGAGAAATACGGTTTTGAACCGCTTGAAACTCCGATTGTCGAGTTTGCAGACACGCTTCTGGGAAAATACGGCGAAGACGAAAAATTAATCTATAAATTTGAGGATAAAGGCGGAAGAGAACTTGCTTTGAGATATGATTTAACTGTTCCCCTAGCCCGTTTTGTTGCCAATAATCTTGGTCTTCTCAAGCCAACATTTTCCCGATACCAAATAGGTCAAGTTTTTAGAGGGGAAAATCCCCAAAAGGGCCGCAAGCGAGAGTTTACCCAGTTCGACTTTGATTCTGTAGGGTCAAGTGATGTTTCTGAGGATGTAAAAGTAATTTCTGCAACGATTGATGGGGCGCGTGTCATCGGACTAACCAACGCCATTTTACAAATAAATGACCGTGAACTTTTTGACAAAATTGGCTTTTCCAAAGAAGGAATCAGGTCAATCGATAAAATTGATAAAATCGGGCGTGATCAGGTTATTACACTCTTAAAAGAAACTAATTTAGACGAGGCCGAAAAGATGTTTGCCGATCTGGAAAAAACCGGCAAGACAGAAAGACTAACCAAAATTTTTGAAGAACTTAAAATTAAAGGATTCAAGGAAAATGTAGATTTTGTCTTTAATCCGTTTCTCGCCCGGGGTCTGGATTACTACACCTCGACAATTTTTGAGCTTAAGCTTGATAAAACACCTGGAGGGCTTTCTGTTGGTGGTGGAGGAAGATACGACAATTTGATTGGAATGTTTGCCGGCCGTACTATTCCTGCGGTTGGTTTTTCATTTGGTATTGACCGTATCATCGACTTAATTTAAGCTCCCTATTCATAATTCGTAATTGATCATTCATAATTAGTGCTATGAACCCTGCCCGAAAACGCGCCTACATAGAACTTCTTATCGTGGCCGTGATTTGGGGAAGCGCCAGTCCTATCATTAAATACACCTTGGAGGGTTTTTCTCCAGCCATATTTTTGGTCTACAGATTTTTTATTTCGGCAATTGTTGCTTTTGTCATTTTTGCATTTGCCGGCATAAAGTTTCCCAAAAAACCTAAGGTTCTTACGGTAACCCTTTTAAACGGGTTTTTGCTCTCAACTGTCGCGCTTGGGCTTTTATTCCTGGGCACTGATAAGACTACTTCGATTGATTCCAATTTAATTTCCGCCGTGTCCCCTATTGTTATTGCCATTGCCGGAGTTTTCTTCCTGAAAGAACATATCACCAAAAGGGAAAGTATCGGAATTCTGATTGCACTCACAGGAACTCTTATTACCATAGTTGAACCCATACTTAAGTTTAACAACGGCTTCGGTGGACTCGAAGGAAACCTTTTAGTTTTAGCCTCTGTGATAGTTGGTGCCATAACCGCAATACTTGCCAAAATACTTCTCAGAGACAATGTTGATGCCATTTTTGCGACAAATATATCTTTTATCATTGGGTTCGTGACTATGTTACCGTTTACTCTTCCCCAGATCCTAAATTCCAAATTCCAAATTCTAACCTCGGTCCCTTTTTCCTACCATCTCGGAGTTTTTTATATGGCACTTTTATCCGGAACTCTGGCTTACTTTCTCTGGCACAGAGCCGAAAAGACAATTGAAGTTGGGGAGGTCAATCTTATCGCCTATCTCTATCCTCTTTTTGGTGCGCCGCTGTCAGTTTTCTGGCTGGGAGAAAAAATCGGTACACCTTTTGTTGTCGGGAGCCTTTTGATAGCGGCAGGGGTCACCCTTGCCCAATGGAAGAAAAGAAGATATAATTGAGCCTTAATAAACAAAACTTTTAACCAAGTAGTATATTAAAAATTGTTATGAAAACAGCAATTCATCCAAAATGGTTCCCTGAAGCCAAGATCACTTGCGCTTGCGGTAACGTGTTTACAACAGGGGCAACTGTTCCTGAAATTCGTGTTGATGTCTGTTATAACTGCCATCCTTTCTACACAGGACAGATGAAGTTTGTAGACACTGCAGGCAGAGTCGACGCCTTTAAAGCCAGAATGGCGAGTGCCAAAAAACATATTACCAAGACCGAGAAGAGAATGGTTAAAAAACTTAAGAAACTTCAAGAAGAAGCGGCCAGGCCGGAATCACTTGCCGAGCTTAGGGGTAAGTAATCGGATTTGGGTAGTATGAATAATAATCAACTCCAGGTAGTCTATTTAGAAATCAGGGGTGCCACCGGCGGTGATGAGGCTAAGCTTTGGGGTCAGGACCTGCTTCGAATGTATATCCGCTTTGCCGGAAAAGTTGGCTGGAAAGTATACTCCGTATCCGACAATACTATAAAAATTTCAGGAGTTGGAGTTTTTGACAGTCTCAAAAACGAATCAGGGGTACATCGTGTGCAAAGAGTACCCGTAACCGAAAAAAGAGGTAGAATCCACACATCCACTGCCACGGTAGTTGTGCTTCCCGAAATTAAAGAAACCGAAATTCAGATAAACCCCAATGACCTGGAATGGAGTTTTACCACAGGCGGAGGCCACGGAGGCCAGAACGTAAATAAAGTTGCAACAGCAGTGAGACTTGTCCATAAACCTACCGGTACCGTCGCAGAAGCCCGCGAGGAGAGATTTCAATAGCAAAACCGCCAAATAGCGCTTTCTCTACTCAGGTCCCGTCTTTGGGAG
>Ga0074197_1001591_pt1 | contig 18572 bp, 19 predicted proteins | sample EPASupsiteSAE305_FD_64526 | JGI IMG/M metagenome (GOLD analysis project Ga0074197, IMG submission 64526) | Bioremediated contaminated groundwater microbial communities from EPA Superfund site, New Mexico - SAE3-05 reassembly with SPADES | ecosystem: Environmental > Aquatic > Deep subsurface >...
GGACTATGCCTATTAGAGATTGGGCTTTCATTTTTTCTCAATTTTCTATTATATTTGACAAACGGCTTAAGCCGTTTATTAAATAATATAAATTCCATTTACACAAAATATGATACAGTCTCTTCAAGAAATTCCAATAATATTTTCATTCTTTTTGAAATTTATGTATGGTTTTCCAAAGATAAATTATGATAATGATAAATTGTTGTCGCGTGAAAACATATTAAATACAAAGATCTCGTTAAATCGATTATCGCAAATTGTTAAATATGTATCATCTTACGAACTAGTTGATTATGATGAAAGCTATGAATCATTCAAAGAACATTTTAACCCAAACATAGTGGATAAAAACAAAATTTATGCTTTTATCAACATCATTAAGGTTCAAGCCAGCCAATTACCTAATACTGATAACCAGAAAAAAATACTTGATCGATTAGATGAACTCGAAGCTGAGGTGAAAAAGAAAAATCCTCGTTGGGGACTTATAATTAGTGGATTCTTTATGCTTTTAGGTTTCCTTGCTGATTTGAAGACTATAGAACCGAGCGTCTATGAAAACATTTATAAAACAACTAGTCAAGTTATAAGTGTTATTATTGAAGATGGTCAAGTGCAAAAGAAATCTCAATTTCATTTAAATGAATTTAATCAAACTGAACAAGATGCGACAAAAGTAAACATCAATAATCAATTAGAAGAATGAATTATGGCTAACCAGCTTTTCCACCCGACCGCGTTTTCATTGCGGCATTTTTGAAATAATCGGGTTTGGTTAAAAATGTAAGCATTGCAAGTAGCATTGTTCTATTTAATAATATTGTTAATAATTATTGGCTTTGGTTTTTCAATGCGTCATTGCTGTTCGGGGCGGACGGGTGAAAAGCAACGCCGTTATATACTCAATTAGTATAGGTAAATATGATTCATAAAATCGAAAGAGTTGCTTCAATTGGAAAATTTAGGGACTACACTGCGGCTGGTCAAGTTAATTTTCATAAACTAACAACTATTTTTGGTGATAATGGCAGTGGCAAAACAACATTAACTTCAATATTTCGATCGTTAGCAGATAATGAGCCAGTAATTATTACAAACAGAATTTCTACAAACCACGCAATACCGCAAGCGGCTCAGATTATTACTCGTAATCAACCAAATCCAGATACTCATCATACATTCAATCCAAACACTGGTTGGTCAAATGTTTATCAAAACCTAGAGATATTTGATATACATTTTGTTAATCAAAATATTTATTCGGGTTTTGAATTCACCGATGATCATAATAAACAACTTCATCAGTTTGTAATTGGCGCTCAAGGAGTTGGCATTTTGCAACAAATGGAGCAAAATAAAATTGATAAAACAAATTCAAGGCAAATTCAAAATGGAATTGAACAACAATTAATTCAGCAAGTTGGAAATGGACTAACTAATGATTTAATCAATTCATATATCTCATTACAACAGCAAGATGCTACTAATATTGCAAATAGAATTACTAACGCAGAGACAACTCTTACTAATGCTAGAGCGAATTCTATTATACAAACTTTGCAATTACTAAACCAAATAGCTGAACTCCCACTAGAAATTGAGTTTGAATCTTTAAAAAATGATTTGCAGTTAACGACTGAAGCAATCCAAGATTCAGCGTTAAAAAAAGTATTTGAAGATCACTGTCAAGAACTATCTGAAAATAAATTGGATAGCCCAGAAAAATGGCTAAGAGAGGGATTTAATTATTTAAAGGAAAATCAAAAGTCAGAGAATGATAATATTATTTCTTGCCCATTTTGCCAACAAGAGATTAACGACTCAATCGAGATAATAAAAGCATATACCCTTCAATTTAATGAAGAGTTTAATTCATTATTAGAAAGAATTCAAAACCATCTTACTAATTTAGAATCAATAAATATTTCTTCAATAATACAAGCTGTATCAACACAATGCAACTTAAACACGGAAAGAATAAATAGCTGGTCGCAACATTTAGCCAATACAATTCCAATCCCAAATACTTCATTAATTCCAGATGAAGATAATATAAAAACACCGTTTGAAACATTACATTCTCTAGTTAAAAGGAAATTTCAAAATCCATCTTCATCAGTAGAAATAGCAGAAGTCGAAAGCTTTGAAACGACACTTCAAAACTTCGAAGATAATAGAACTAATTATAATCGCGAGGTTATTGCATATAATAATGAGATTACAACTTTACGATCAAGCATTCAAAGCGTTGAACAAGCTCAAAACGAAGTAGAAATGCTAAGACGAATTGAGAATAGATTTTTACCCTCTATCGATACTTTATGTAATCAACTCAACACGGAAAGACAAAGACTCAGAAATTTAGAAACCACATATACGCAGTTGTCTCAACAACAACAAACTGTAGCCACTACATTTTTTACTAATTATCGAGATCAAGTTAATGATTATTTGGATAGGGTCTTTGATACTGATTTTAGAATCGTTGAAGTTATTAACATTCCCCCACAAGGGAGAGCTACTCAAAGTAAAATCAATTATAAACTTACTATTGACGGTCAAGATATTTCATTTGATCCCAATCAACCTTTCAGTATAAAAGATTGTCTGAGCGAGGGTGATAAAAGCACACTTGCCTTGGCTTTTTTCCTAGCTAAACTAAATGTTGACCCAAACATTCAAAATAAAGTTGTAGTATTTGATGATCCGCTTTCAAGCCTTGATACAAATCGAAGAACTTTTACTCTTGGTGTTTTAAGAAATTTATTGCCAAACATAGGGCAATTAATTGTGTTAAGCCATAACGAGTATTTTCTTTATGAGCTAATAAGAGATATTCCCCAAACAGATAAAAAATCACTAAGAATTACTGAAGATTTTGCCAATAGCAACTCAAGACTTGAGATTTGCGATCTCTCTTTATTAGTCCAAAACGATTATTTCAAACATCTTGATGCCTTAGAGAATTTTAGAAGAAATCCCATCCACACAATGAAGGATACCGTGCTAGGTTGGTTAAGGAATGTATTAGAAGCTCATCTGAGATTTAAATTTTATAGAGATATTAGAACAATGGGTGGACAACAGACGTTCGGAAGATTAATCACTTTCATTGACAACCAAGGAGTTGTTTTCAGAGATAATACTAATCGAGTTGATATTATATCAAAGTTAAATTTAATTAACAGTGTGTCTTGGATGCCACATCACGGCACACCTGCTCCTAATTTCACAGCGCTTGGGATAAATCCGAATACAATTAGCGCTCCAGAATTGGATAGACTAATAAGGGACACGCTAGATTTAATCGACAATAGACTATAGAGTATAAAATAAGTTCGTATATAACCCGCCAATCAAGGCGGCCGCCGTTTTTCATTGCGGCATTGTTTTAATTTTATGTTTGGTTGCAAAAACCAATTGCCCTTAGAAGTAGTTGGTAATAAAAAACATTTTTATAAATAAAAAGTAGTTGCTGTTATTCGGCATTCTTGTTCTGGGGCGCCGGTTATTTGCAACGCAGTTATAAAAGGAAATTAACCAATGAGAAAAAATAGGTATCAATATTTATTGTTTGCGTTCATATCTGTCGTGCTATTGTCTTGCGATAATTCAACTACTCCTTTAAAAGATGGCTATACTTTATATGGAACTATAATAGATTCTAATAACGGAGAAAAAGTAGATTCTGTAATAATAAGTTTAGGATATAAAGTTTCGGATGATACAATTTCTTTTAATAAATTAGAACTTATCTTGGATACTTTGGGGAAATTTGTTTTTAAAGGTGGAATAGGAACTGCTCCAAGTGATGAGATTTTAAGATTTGAACATAATAAATATTTTTCCAAAGATATTATTTTATCTGAAGAAGTAGTTCGGCAAGGTGATAGCTATTCAATACTTGTAATATTACAACCAAAGTAGTTGTTTGTTAAAATTACTTGTTTAAAGATTTTCCAACAAAATTAAACAAAAATCCAACCTGCAAAACAACCACCAGCGTAACTTTTAGCATTTTTGTTTTGGACAAAATTGCTATAAAGCAATTAAGCATCTCAAAAGAGCAAAATAAATCTTATCTTTGCGTTTCAAAAAATTAAATTGTGAAAATGTACGAAAGAGAAAGAGAAGAGTTAATTAAAGTTTTAAAAGGAAAAGGAATTAGCGACGAGAACGTTCTAAAAGCCTTTTTTAAGGTAGAAAGACACCTTTTTGTTCCAGAAATTATAAAACCACACGCATATTCCGATGTTGCTTTGCCAATTGGGTATGAGCAAACAATTTCGCAACCATACACTGTTGCATTTATGACTCAAGCTTTAGAGTTAAAAGAGCGATGCAAAATACTCGAAATTGGAACTGGTTCGGGATTTCAGGCTGCAATTCTTGTTAGCATGGGAATGAAAGTTTATTCAATTGAGCGAAATTTTGATATTCACATGCGAACGCAAAAGTTGTTTGACGATTTAGGAATTAGAGCAGCGCTAATTTATGGCGATGGAACAATTGGCTGGGATGATGCTTCGCCTTTTGATAGAATTATTGTAACCGCTGGCGGACCTGAAGTGCCAAAAAGATTGTTAAAACAACTTGCAGTTGGTGGCAAAATGGTAATTCCAGTCGGTGATAGAAAAAACCAAACAATGCAGATTATCACAAAAATTTCGGAAAAAGATTTTGTAAAAACAGAAGTTCCAAACTTCAAATTTGTTCCATTAATTGGGAAACAAGGTTGGAAAAGCGAGTAATTGTAATTTTAGGTCCAACATGTTCTGGCAAAACTACGCTTTCGCTTATGTTGGCAAAAATGCTTAATTCGGAAATAATTTCGGCTGATAGCAGACAAATTTACAAAGTGCTTTCAATTGGAACCGCAAAACCATCAGAAACTGAACAAAATATTGCAAAACATCATTTTATAAATTCGTTAAATCCAAATGAGGATTTTAACGTTAGTCGGTTCGAAATTGAAGCGTTAAAAATAATTGACAAATTGCATTTGCAAAATAAAATTCCAATTGTGGTTGGCGGTTCTGGACTTTATATTAGAGCTATTGTTGATGGTTTGTGGAATGATGTTGATACTGATTCTGACTTTCGCGAAAAGTTGATGAAGGAAAAGGAAGAGTTTGGAATTCAATATTTATATGATAAACTTGTAAAAATTGATTCAAAAAGTGCCGAAACTATGCTTCCACAAAATTGGAAAAGAGTAATTCGCGCCCTCGAGGTTTTTCATCTTACGGGAAAATCAATTCTTGAGTTTCATAACGAACACAAAAGAGAAAGCGATTATATTTTTCATCAATTTGGATTAATGTGGAATAGGGAAGTTCTTTATCAAAATATTGAATTACGCGTTGATGAAATGATACAACTTGGATTGGTTGAGGAGGTGAAATCAATTTTGGAAATGGGATATTCTGCCGATTTGAATTCATTAAATACTGTTGGATATAAAGAAATTGTCGCTTATTTAAATGGAGAATATGATTTAGAGCGAGCAATTGAGCTAATTAAACGAAACACTCGGCGTTTTGCCAAGCGACAAATGACTTGGTTCCGAAAGGATGAAAACATAAATTGGTTTGAAATTAAAGATAAAAATGAGATTGAATCAATTACTTCTGGAATAATTGATAGATTCTGTTCATAAATTGATTATTTCTGTTAATATGTAGTTTATTAAAACGTAAAGTGAGAAAATTGTAACAAGGTAATAAAATGTTTGAAGATGAATTAAAAACACTAAAGAAATATGCAATAAAAGTTGAAGAGTTAAAAATAAGTCTTAAAATTGATGAAAAAGAGAATAAAGTTCAACTTTTGCGAGATCAAAATGAATCGGATGGCTTTTGGGATAATCAGCAAAATGCTCAAAAAGTATTGCAAGAGATAAACCAAAATCAAGTATGGATTGACCTTTGGAAAAATGAGGACGAGAAAATTTCTAATCTAAAAGAGCTTATTGAATTAGCACAACTTGAAGAAGATGAATCGTTTGCTGATGATATTAGCACCGAAATAGAATCTATTGAAGAATCAATTTCTGCTTTGGAGTTTAAAAGTATGCTAAGCGGTGCTGATGATAATCTCGACTGCATTTTAACAATCCACTCTGGTGCTGGTGGAACAGAAGCTCAAGATTGGGCTGATATGCTTTTGCGAATGTATTTGCGTTGGGGCGAACAAAATAATCAAAACATGAAAATTATGGATAGATTGGATGGCGACGGCGCTGGAATTAAAAGCGTTACAATTGAAGTAACTGGCGAATATGCTTATGGTTACATGAAAGCCGAAAATGGAGTTCATAGATTGGTTAGAATTTCGCCATTTGATGCTGCAAAACGCCGCCACACATCGTTTGCTTCAGTTTTTGTTTATCCAATTGTTGATGATTCTATCGTAATTGACATAAATCCTGCTGATTTGCGAATTGATACTTATCGTTCGGGTGGAAAAGGCGGACAGAACGTTAACAAAGTTGAAACAGCGGTTCGCATTACGCATATTCCTACGGGATTTGTTGCGGCTTGCCAAAGTGAACGTTCGCAAGGACAAAATAAATTAAATGCAATGAAAATGCTAAAAGCCAAAATGTATCAAGCCGAAGTTGAAAAAGCAGAAGCCGAAAAAAATGAAGCTGAAAAAAGCAAAATGAAAATTGAATGGGGAAGTCAAATACGCTCGTATGTTTTTCATCCATACAATTTGGTAAAAGACCACCGCACAAATGCCGAAACTTCCAATATTCAATCTGTTATGGATGGAAATATAAATCAATTTATAAAATCATTCCTTCTAAAATTTTCCGAAAATTAATTAACTTCGTGTTTCCACTTTAGAAAGCCAGTTTGCAATTTCATTGAAAAACGAAGTTGTAAGCTGGTTTTTCATTTATTAATTTCATTTTAATCCCAAAAAGGTTGAGAGCGTAAACTAATAATATTTGCCCTCATAACTATTTTTATTTAGATTGCATCTAAATAAAAATACAATTACTAAACATTAGTTAAAAAGGAACTAAAAATGAACATACATAAATTGAATATTTTAATCTTAATTTTAGCAATTAGCTTTGTGGATTCTAAAGCACAATTCGATTTTTTTGAGTCAAAAGCTACGATTGGGGGTTATGGTGAAATGCACTATAATTATAAAAATGACAATGGTATAACAAAAAATACTTTGGATTTTCATCGATTTGTCGTGTTTGTTGGATATAGTTTTTCTGAAAAATGGTCTTTTAAATCAGAAATTGAAATTGAGCATAATTATGTGAGCGATGGCGAAGGCGAGCTTTCACTTGAGCAAGCATATTTGGATTACCGTTTCCGAGATTATTTAGGATTTCAAGCGGGTGTAATTTTAGTTTCTGCGGGATTGATTAATGAAAATCATGAACCGACTCAGTTTTTTGGAGTTGAACGACCTAATTATGCAAAATATATTATTCCAACCACATGGTTCGGAAATGGCTTTGCAATGTATGGAAATTACAGTGGATTTGAATATAAATTTAATTTTATGGAAGGATTGTTGGGTGATAAATTTAGTTTGAACAATGCAATTAGAAACGGCAGACAAAAAGGTTTTGAATCTGATGCAAGTGCAATGCTATATAATTTGAGAATTGATTATACCGATATTTTGGGATTAAAAATAGGTGGTTCAGCTACTTACAATAATTCTATTAGCGATTCACTTTCAATTCCTTTTACTTTGTTGGAATTTCATGCCGATTACAGACAAAATGGGTTAATTTTAGTTGGAGAATATGGAAATATAAATTATTCCAATAACCAATTAATGAATTCAAATGGTTTCTATTTTGATTTTGGCTATGATTTTTCAAAACTTCTGAATGTTGATTGGAAAATAATTCCTTTTGGAAGATATTCGCGTTATAATACCGCTTCTGAAACAGAAAACGGAGGCGATGAAGAAAAAATGTTTGATTATAGCGAATGGATGTTCGGAATTTCCATACTTCCTATCGAGAGTATAGCTCTAAAAGCTGATTATTCTCAAAATAAAACTGAAATTAGTTCAACTAAAACAGAATTTGTTAATCTCGGAATTGGATATAGGTTTTAAGTTATGTTAAAACTATTTGTCATATTTATTTTTATAAGTAATATCATATTTGCTGATGGAATTGAACAAAAAGTTAAAGAGATTATTAAAAATCAATTTGGAAATAATGTACAAATAGATTTTAAAAAGTATAAAATTCCACCAGATTTAAAACGTGAAATTGAAAACAAAGCAAGGCAAAAGTTTTTTTCGGAAAGCGTTATTATTTGGCTGATTAAGGAAAAAGATACATTATTGGCTGTTGCAATTATGGATAATGCTTACGGAAAGGCTCAACCAATAACATTTATTACATTTTTTGGCGAAAATGGCAAAATACTGTCAAACCACATTGTTAAATATCGCGAAGAACATGGTGGAGCAGTTTCAAATTATAATTGGAATAAGCAATTTATTGGAAAGGATGAAAAATCTGATTTTAATAAAGTTGACGCTATAAGTGGGGCAACAATTTCGGTAAATTCAATTAACAAAGGAGTTCACAAATTGGTATTACTTTACAAAACTTTAAAGAGAACTGAAGCATGGAAATAAGATTATTTAAACTCGAAAAGGGACTAAAATTGTTGCTGTCCTTTTTTTTAATTGTATTAACTATTGGTGTTTCTGTTGGTGTTGTTTACTTGAAATTTACAACCAAAATGAATGCCAAAGGAACGATTGAACGATACAACGGTTCAACTGAAACTGAATTTGAAGTACAAGAAAATTATCCTAAATCAATTTCTGAAATGCTAGTTACAACGCATAGTCACGTGATAATTTTTGCAATTATATTTTTAATAATTGGTATAATTTTTTACTTTTCCTCAATAATACATGGTTTCTGGAAAATATTTTTAATAACTGAACCACTTATTTCTACTTTAGTGACATTTACATCCATCTGGGGAATTAGATATATTGACGAATTATTTGTCTATTTAACAATATTTTCGGCAATTTTAATGTATCTTTCATTTTATATTATGTCATTTTTAGCACTTTATGAACTAATTTTTATGAAAAATGAAAGACAATGATTTCTTTGACCGAGTTTTTGAAATAGTTGCTCAAATTCCTTATGGAAAAGTTACAACTTATGGTGCAATTGCAGAAGTTTGTGGTGTTAGATCGTCCGCAAGAACAGTTGGCTGGGCGTTAAATAGTGCTGCAAATTCAAATCTGCCGTGTCATAGAGTTGTAAATAGATTTGGAGCTTTGAGTGGAAAAATGCATTTTGGAAGTCCAACATTAATGCAGGAGTTACTTGAATCAGAAGGAATTGAATTTATAGATGAATGCGTAAATATGAAAAAGCATTTTTGGGAGCCAAATAGCATAAAAAAAGCTGATAAAATTTAATTATCAGCTATTCTTTACACAAATTTAGAATATTGACTTAATACCGTTCAATTTCAAAATTTGAAACTCCGCCATCTAGATTGATTAATATTTTATTTTTAGCGGTTTGAAAATTATCGGTTTCATATTTCTTTTTATCAATTTCAACTAAATCATCAAATTCTTTCGAGATTAAAACCATATCGCCTTTAACTTGGCATCCAGATTCTCGCGGAATAAATATTTTCAAATTTGCAGCACCCATTTCTACACTAACATCAATAATTTCTTGTTTGTTTCCAAATTTTAAGTCGCAATTAGTAGCACCCGTTTCAAGATTAAATTCAGAAACTTTGTATTCGGTTAAATCCAAATCAACGTTAGCTGCTCCAACTGTTAAATAAATTTTCCAAATTGGATTAGGATTTAAGCTAAAATCAACATTGTTGTTACCATTTTTACCTAATATTTGAATATCGTCGTTTCTTTGTTTAAAAACGATGCGTGCATCATTGTTATCATATCGTGTTTTGAAGTTAGATATTGTGTTTATACCAGAAAATGAACCAGAAATCAATTTTTCAGTAGTTCCATTTGCGGTAATTTTTCCCATTCCGGTTGTAATTTTGAGAGTTGCATTTTTGGTGGAATCCTTAAATTCTTCCGAAAAATTAGCGTATTCATCACTATAATCAGAATTTTCTGTATATCCCCAAAAAGAGCCATATAAAAATAATGCTAAAAATATTCCAGAAACGATGGAAATAATTGGTTTTGCAATTGTATTTTTTAATAGTATTGCAACACCCCAAAGAATTATTAACACGGGCCAATAATTGATTATTTCGTGAGGAATAAAATTGATATAATCATTTTTATCCAATAAAAAGATTGCCCCAATTGATAAAAAGAAAAATCCCCAAAATAACTGTCCATTTTTAAATTTCATATTAACCTCGATTATTTTTTGAGTTCCAAACTAAATAAACACCAAAACCTACAAAAAGAATTGGAACTAAATCTTCAAAATTTAGGAACGAGAAAACCTCGATTCCAAGGAAAAACATTCCAATAAAAATTAGGATAATGCCAAATATAACCTGCCCACCAGTTTTACTTTTTGGTGTAGTCTCAAAGTTAATATTTGCGTTAATCGTGTCGTCTGAATTGTTTGCATCAAACGAGTTAGTATTTGTTTCCGAAAACAATTTTTCTTCGGGAATAACAATCCACATTATTAAGTAAAGGAGAATTCCGATTCCACCAAAAAAGACTGAAACAACGAATAAAATTCGGATTATTATTGGGTCAATTGTTAAATAATCTGCTAATCCAGATGCAACACCACCTAATACTCTGTTTTGTCGCGAACGACTGATTCCTTCTTTCATAATATCACCATTGTTTGTGTGATTTTTTAGACGTAAGTTCATTTCAAAGGTTCAATTTATATTAAAATAAAAATCAATAGAACTTATATAAAATTACATAATTTTTGTAGTTTTGATTCATAAATTTTAGGAAATGTTTTGATAAAAAAGATATTTAAATATTCAATTGGATTTGTTCTGCTTTTTGTGGCTGTTATAAATCTATATCTGATTTTTCTGTTAGGATTTTTCCGATTTGTAAATCCACCAACATCTGCATTTATGCAGCAAAATGACAATAGTTCATTTCTTAATATAGTTACACCAAACACAATTTCTCACGAATGGGTTCCTCTCGAATCAATTTCGAGCAATGTAGTTTACGCAGTAATTGCTTCCGAAGACCAACGATATTTAGATCATTTTGGAATTGACTTAACAGAAGTTGAAAAAATTATTGAAAAATCGATGGATGGAAAAAAAACAAGAGGGGCAAGCACAATAACTCAACAAACGGCAAAAAATCTGTTCCTATTTCCACAAAAAATATTTGTTAGAAAGGGAATTGAAATTTACTACTCATTTTTGATGGAATTATTGTGGGGAAAACAGCGAATAATGGAAACCTACTTAAATATTGCCCAATTTGGCGAAAATATTTATGGAGTTGAAGCCGCTTCAAAGTTTTACTTTAAGAAATCTGCCAAAAGAATGACAAAAAATCAAGCGGCACAATTAGCTTCGGTTTTGCCAAATCCAATAAGATATAAACTAAAACGCAAATCGCGATTTATGCTTAACAGAATAGCTAGAATTGAACGCCAAATGAATAATCTTGACCAAAGGTTAATTTATAAGGAATTGAAAGAGTAAAATCACTTTTTATGAGCTTCTTCTCTTGCCTCAACACATTTATCAAAAATCCTTTCTTCAAGTGAATTTTTCATTAAAGGATAATTGTATTGATAAACTTCCACTTTAGTATTTCTTCCATAATCGTAACTTGCTAAAACGTTCTTGTTTTCATCGTAATAAATTATGTACAAAATGCTGTATTTACGAATTCGCGTGTTAAAAAGATAATATGTATTTGTTCTATAAATTTTGTCGGGAATAGATTCCAGTTCAATTGGAGTTGTATGCTCGGTTAAACTCCACACATAAATATCATCGCCATAAAAATTGGAAACTCCAGAAATATCGATAAAAACTCGATCAGTGCCTTCGTTATAAACTGCTTCCCATTTGCCATTGCCTTCTTGAGCAAACAATTGGGTTGAAAAAATGAAAATTGCTAATAATTTAATAAATCGCATTATTGTACCTAATTAAGAAATTTTGTTGCGTGAACTTAAGAAAAAGAAAGTTATGAAAAAATACCTAAATTATTCATACTCACATTTTTTTTAGAGTTTTACATTTTTGAAAACGAAGTAAAGGTTAAAATGTCGGGTGATAATTAAAGAGGATTAGTCTATTTAAAGCCCAATTCTGGTTAGAATTGGGCTTTTTTTGTTAAAATATTTGACTATTATTTAGGTAATTACTACAATTTAGTCCTATAAAAATTAAATAAATTAAGTTGTAACTATTTGTTCTTTACTTTGCTATCATCAACTATCAAAGGATATAAAAATGAAAATTCTTAATGTATTTATTACTGTTATTCTTTTGCATGTTTCGTTAAATGCTCAATGGTTCTGGCAAAATCCTTTACCCCAAGGTAACGATTTGAAATCAGTTGTTTTTGTTGATTCAAATGTTGGTTGGGCTGTTGGTTATGATGGAACTTTGGTTAAATCTACAAATGGTGGGCTCAATTGGTCAATTATTGAAAACGTAAGTGACAAACATTTATATTCAGTTAAGTTTATTAATCAAAATATTGGTTGGGTTGTTGGAAGTAGTGGAACAATTCTTAAAACTACCAATGGCGGTGCAGATTGGGTTATCCAAAATAGTAATACAACTAATGAATTATACTCCACTTTTTTTGTTGACGAAAATAACGGTTGGGCAACAGGTCCTTTTGTAGTGTTAAGAACCACTGATGGAGGAAGCAATTGGACTTCGCAGTTTGATCCTTCCTTTGGATTTTTTAGCTCAATATTCTTTATTGATGCAAATAACGGCTGGGTTGTTGGCGAAGGTAGTAAAGTATTAAAAACCACAAATGGTGGAACCGATTGGCAAACCTTAACAATTAACGAACCAACAAATATAAATTCTGTATTTTTCATTGATGCAAATACTGGTTGGGTTGTTGGTGATTTTGGAATTATATTAAAAACTACTGATGGTGGTGATAATTGGGTTACAAGTAATGCAAGCGGTTCGCTTAACTCTATCGTTTTTGTTAATGCAAATGTTGGTTTTATTGGCGGTAGCAGCGGAATTTATAAAACCACAGATGCTGGACTTAATTGGGTGCTACAAACCACAGTTTCATTTCCTACGGTAAGAGAGCTAAATTCTATTTGTTTTATAGATGAAAATAAAGGTTGGGCTGTTGGAACAAGCGGTACAATTATTTATACAAATAATGGCGGTACAAATTGGAGTGCTTCTTCTGGTGGAAGTACATATCGTTTAACAGGAGTTAGTTTTACAGACGCTAATAATGGCTGGGCTTGTGGTGAAAATGGAGCAATTTTAAGAACCAAAGATGCTGGATTAACTTGGAACGGCTCAATAAGTAATACCAGTGATAATTTTAACTCAATCTTTTTTGCTGATGCAAATAGCGGCTGGGCTGTTGGTGTTAATGGTAGAATTATGAAAAAACAAGAATCTGCTGGAGTTGTTTTTTGGGCGGTGCAAACCAGTGGAACATCAAATTATCTTTATTCAGTATTTTTTGCTGATGCAAATAATGGTTGGACTTGCGGCGGAAATGGTACAATTATTAACACAACAAATGGTGGAACTAATTGGACTTCGCAAACAAGTGGAACTAGCAGTGTATTAACTTCGCTATTTTTCCTTAATCAAAATACAGGCTGGGCTGTTGGTGATGATGGTGTTATTCTTAAAACTACAAATGGCGGTGCTAATTGGAACGTTCAAACAAGCAACACTAATATGTATTTATCGTCAGTTCAATTTTTAGATGAAAATAATGGTTGGATTGTTGGTGAAGATGGTTTGATATTAAAAACCACAAACGGAGGAACCAATTGGGATGTCGTAACAGTTGATGCAAACAACGATTTTTCGGCTGTTTCGTTTGTAAATCAAAATGTTGGTTATATTGTTGGATGGAGTGGAATTATTCTAAGAACCACCAATGGCGGTGCTGATTGGGAAGTTCAACAAAGTTTATCTTCATGGAAGCTAAATGATGTATATTTTGCTGATGAAAACACGGGTTGGGTTGTTGGCGATAATGGCAATATTTTTAAAACTACAAATGGCGGTGTAACTTCTGTTAACGAAAACAGCAATTCACAAATACCAGATGGTTATTCACTTAAACAGAATTATCCAAATCCTTTTAATCCAAGCACTGTGATAAGTTATTCAATTCCAACAAATGTGAGAGGTGAGATGCAAGAAGTGAGACTAAATGTGTATGACATACTTGGAAATGAGATAGCAACTTTGGTGAACGAAAACCAAAAAGCTGGTAATTATCAAGTTACTTTTAACGCAAAAAACTTAAGTTCTGGAATATATTTCTATCGTTTGCAGAGTGGCAATTTTGTTGAAAGTAAGAAAATGATGTTGATTAAATAGAAAGAAGTGAGAAGTGAGAAGTGAGATGTGAGAAGTGAGAAGTTAGAAGTGAGAAGTTAGATGTGAGAAGTGAGATGTGAGATGTGAGATGTGAAAATTCCCGTAATTTTATTTTTGCATTGATTATATGAAACCGAGCAAATGGTATAAGAGATTACGGGAATTTCTTGTAGCTGGTAAAAAAAAAGATGTTGATTAAGTAAAAATCCCTTCGATAAACCGAAGGGATTTTTTTGTAATTAAGGATTTACAAATTTAGATGACGAATAGTTAGCAAGTTCGCCATTACTATTAAAAGTAACCACTGAAATGAGTAACTTTTTATCTGTATAAGATTTGCTATAAGCATAAACTTCATCGGAAAAAGGAATGCTAACAGAATATTGGTTAGTTTCCGAATAGGGTATGCCTGCTGATTCGAGCAATCCATAATTGATTAAATCAAGTCCGCCATTGATTGAATTAGCAAATTGAAAAAGTGCGAACACGAAAATTAAGGTATCATCTTTGAAGCTAAATTGACTTAAATCCAACTGAAAAGATAAGTTTTCTTCACCAATAACAAGTGTGTCATAAGAAAATCTTGTTCCGGTAAATGGAGTTAATTGATTAGTTTCAGAAAACATGTTGTTTTCATCAAATGATTTGTAATTGAGTTTCATCACATAGTTACGAGAAGAATGAGAGGAATTGTTATAATAATTCCAGACTTCTTTAAGTATTGTTGATTTGAAAATAGCAGAAGCCATTTTAACAGAAATTTTGAATTTATCTCGACGACTAACGGCATTTTCATCCATTGACATTTTGAATGAACCTGGTAGGGCAGAGAAGACAGAATTCCCTTTATAAATACGAGCGGAAACGTTACCGATTTTTCCAGTTAGATTTCCTAATATGTTTTTCTTTACATATGCCATAATAAAATTTTCCTTTTATGAGTTTTAAAATATTTAGTTTGAATAGAATTAAAAATAATTTATTGGTGGGGCGCGTGATGTGTGTTTTAATTGAGATAAGAAATAGCCAAAATTAATTGCATTTGAGCAGAAACTTAGCTTAAAAATTGCGAAGCATGTACTATTTATGTGGTAAGCAAGTGGGAACTGATTAGGGAAAATAGCCGAAATGTAGCCAGATATAGCCGAAACATAGCCGAAAATAGCCGAAATGTAGCTGAATGTAGCCGAAACATAGCCGAAATAATGCAAATTTATAGCTAATCTGCTTTTATTTGTGAGCAATTGTATTTCGAATATTGTACTAATCATTATAGAATTACCTTTTGTTGTTCTATAAGATTAATACTCTAATAGTGGTAAAAAATTAAATTTAAATTAATAATTTGGATTATTTGTAAAACTGAGATAAAAAATTGAGACAATAGGAGTATTAATATATAGAGGATGTAAATGCCTCGAAAGAAAATAAATTTAATAACAAGTAAAATGTCAATAAAATGACTTAGAAAGGAAAATTAAAAAATGAATAATAATGGAGTGCGAAGATATGAGAAAATTCCTTGAAGAATTTGAAAAGTTTCATAGAAACAAAGAAGAGTTCAATAGATTAATTGGTCAAATTGTTAATTGGCTTGGAAAGAATAAACTTAGAAGTATTTATAGTCCTCAGGAAGTAATACATGAGTTTTTTCTTAAAATTAAAACAGAAGAAAGAAAATTTAAACCAGATATTCCGTTTGATGTTTTTATATACGCAACATGTAGAAGTATTATATACAATTATGGAAAAAATAATAGGAAACATGAACCTTCTTTTGCAAAAGCGGTGAAAACAGAATATTATGTTGATGAAGTTTTTAATCCGCCAGAGTCTTTTGAAGAAGACGAAGAAGGTGAAAATTTTGAAATTGAAGAAAATGCAGATGTTGATGACAATAATGTAAAATATAATGATGTTATGGATTTCAAAGGTATTTTTCAAACTTCAAACTTAATAGACTTATTTAATCAATATTTTTATCTTGAAAATGTTGAGATTATTAATTTATTGGAGATGAAGATTAAAAATGATCCAAGAAAAATGAAAATACTATCGTATGCTAAAAACAATGGATATGATAACAAATATGAATTACTAAACAAAATACAAAAAGAAACGAAAATACCTAAAAAAATAATAGAAGATGAATTAAATCAAATGAAAATGTTAATAAAACAAATTTGGAGCGAAAGCGAATTATGAAAGACAAAATAATTAAGGTGGATATCTGGGAATTTTTAGGCTTTAATAACGAGGATTACACGGAAATTATTGAAACAGCTGGTTATGATGCTGATAAAATCTACGATGAAGTAGGCGAAATGATACGAAAGGCAATTTATGAGGAGAATATGAAAGAAAAGAAAAACTTTTTTAATGAATTTGGGAAATGGCTTAGAACTAAAAGTTTAAGTAATTTGTCTCCAGAAAAATTATCCGATGAATTGTTAGTAGCATTTAACAAGCACAATGAAAATGATAAAATAGATGAAGATTTAATAAAGAAGGATGCCAAAATTGCACAATATTATGAGGAATTTTTAAAACTAAAAGATGACAACAAATGAAAGAATTGAAATAGAAGCAAATGCAATGAGAAAAGCTACAAAGCTTTTAACAGATAATTTTGTTAAAACGCCCGAAGATTTTAATATTGAAAATATTTTAGCTTATTCTAATTGTTTGTTAATGGAAGAGGAAATGAATAATACCGAAGGTAGGATAACCATTTCTAATTCCATTTCCATAATTACAGTAAATAAAATGAGAAACGGTGGCTTTAGGAATTATATTATCTCTCACGAATTGGGACACAAATATACATCTGAATTAATGCGGACTTTTGTTGACGCTGGTCAATTTTATAGAAAAAACACAGCTGAGGAAACAGCGGCAAACCAATTTGCAGCTGAACTTTTGATGCCAAAGCATTTTTTTACTGAATTTACTAATGGTAAAGAATTAAATTTTGAATTAATGAATAGTGTTGCTAATAAATTTAATACTTCGCTAACATCAAGTTGCATTCGTTATGCACATCACGGAGAGGTGCCAAGTGCATTTATTCTTTCGCAAGATGGGGCAATTAAATGGAGTGCAATTAGTGATGATTTTGAAAACCAGAACTTAATAAATAACATGGTTAAGTCGCAAGCCGTAAACAATTATTTTAATTTTAATGTTCAAACAATTGGAGAAAGGGAAGTTGTTGGAAGTGATTGGATAAGAATTGATAAAAACTACAAGAATGGAACTGTTTTAATTGAGGAAAATTTTTATATGCCAAAATATAAGAGTGTTATAACTCTGCTTAAAGAGGCTGATTGAGAAAAAAAAATAGCACGCGGATTGAAGGGATTGGGTGGATAAGAACGGATTGAAAGATAGTTTGCCGCGAATAGCGCGAAAAGAGGGAAAATTAAAGAAAATAGCACGCGGGTTGAACGGATTGGGCTGGTTTGAACGGATTGGATTTTTGGGAAAAAGATGGTTTGCCGCGAATAGCGCGAAAAGTGGGAAATTAAAGAAAATAGCACGCAGATTTAACGGATTGGGCTGGTTTGAACGGATTGGATTTTTGGGAAAAAGATGATTTGCCACGAAAGGCACGAAAAGAGAGAAAATTAAAGAAAATAGCACGCGGGTTGAACGGATTGGGCTGGTTTGAACGGATAGATTTTAGGTAAAAAGCGAAAGAACGATAAAAACGGATTAAGAGCAAGAGCGAAAGGAAGAGTAAGATTAGGATTATGAGTAAGATTAAGAAAAAAATAGCACGCGGATTGAAGGGATTGGGTGGATAAGAACGGATTGAAAGATAGTTTTGCCGCGAAAAGCACGAAAAGAGGGAAAATTAAAGAAAATAGCATGCGGGTGAGAATTGGATAGGCAAATTTTTTATAAAAAAAATTAGGTAGTATAACATTTTTTGTGTAAATGGAAAAATCTAAGAAGCGAAGGGAGGCTTAGCCGACCGTAGCTTCTTAGATTTTGTTAAAAAAATTATTAACTTAATTATTAACCATTACACGGAGT
>Ga0074197_1001595_pt1 | contig 18506 bp, 13 predicted proteins | sample EPASupsiteSAE305_FD_64526 | JGI IMG/M metagenome (GOLD analysis project Ga0074197, IMG submission 64526) | Bioremediated contaminated groundwater microbial communities from EPA Superfund site, New Mexico - SAE3-05 reassembly with SPADES | ecosystem: Environmental > Aquatic > Deep subsurface >...
GATGTCGTCGCAGGCGTGGCCACGCAGCGCGGCCCCGCACTGCTCCTTGCCGCTAGGAAGTGGGTTCGCAAGGCTCGGCACTACGCGCCTTCGCTCTTGCTCCGCCGGTAGACTGCACCTTATAACAACCTCCTAATGCGCGGCCAGCCGGCCCAATAAACGTGGGCCTTGGCCGGGCCGCTCCCGGCCTGCCGGGCAGGCCGTACAGCGCAGAATTTAATTTTTTTCTTATTTTTAAATTATGGCCACCGATAAGGACTTACCTTATTTCTGTTTCCCCTTTCCGAGGTGGCAATAATTTATCAGTTGGCGGACTTCTCTTTGACGGTCCAGAAACCTTCAAAGATGTAGCCTATCTTAAATCCGAGCGCCGGTTTCAGCGTTCCAGACTTCCCCCCGCCTACGTTGTCCAGGTCGAGGTCAATGAGGCGATAGAAAATATCAAAGGTCAGCCCCGTCGGAGTGTCAGTGAATTCCTTTGTCGTGTAGAGAAACCCGGCGGAGATCATGGGCGCTGCATAAATAGTCGTGTCGGAAAGCCCAAGGTCGGCGTAAGCCTGCGCTGTAAAGCGAAATGGCTTACCTTGCACCTTTGGCGTCATAAACTCCATGCCGAGCAAAAGGTCGAATAGATAAAAAGTATCCTTGCCGGTATGCGGGTTATCAACCTTGATGCTTTGGAACTGTAACCCGCCGGTCTTGGTGATGGTCTCGTTATTTCCTACGGCGCGGAAGCCAAACCCCCAGGGCTTCACGCTTTCGCTGCCACCGCCTGAGATATTCAATGTCTGCGCTGTCGGCATTATCATGTAATACTCGTTGGCGGCCATCCATTTGTAGACGGGCTTACTTTCGGCGGCTAGTGCAAAAGAAGAGCTGAATATCGCTGCGAAGAAAAGAAGTGTGTTTTTCATGGTTATGCCAACTCTCTTAAAATAGCGCGGCGAAGAATGCCAGAACAACAAGGACTATGAGTGCGGTCAGTATGAGTTTTACAAAATCCGGCAACTCCGGCTTTTTGGTGCCGTGCTTTTCTGCAGACGGGGTTGTTCCTCTTTCCCAATACCTATGCCACCTATCTATTTCGCTTGCGATAAGTGAGTTCGGATCAACACCATAATCGGAATACAGCTTCTTAAGCTTTTCCTCGTAGGATTCGGAATATGTTTCAGGCTTGACTTGAAAACCAATATTCAGCTTTTCAAGTTTTGCGTTAAACTCTTTGGCCTGGCCTAGCTTGTTCAGCGCAGTGGTGTAGCGGACCAGTAGTTCAAGAATTGAGTGGATTGCGTAGGCGCGTGCGCTGATCCGGACATTTACGGTTTTATTGTCTGCGCTGCGGCTGGAAATAATCGTGTTATCGTAAACTTCGTATCCCTTGCCGATTTTTACGGACACCATACCTAGGTCGGGTAGATTTTCGTATAGACTTAATGCCTTTTCTGCGGATGCAATGATTTTTACGGCTAAATTGGTCGCCTCAGTGGTCCGAAAAAAAGCGTCACTATCCTCTAGGGCATCCTGGAATTGGCGGGCGCATATGTTTGATTGGCTTTTGTAATAAAAAGCATAAGAGAGGTCCGTGTCTGCGAGGAGGTCTTTTAATTCGGTAGCGATTTGTGGCTGCTTTTCAAGAATGGTTTTATGTATCGTTTTTAATTCCAGATAGTACTTTTCCGCCATGTCCTCCGGGATATTTGCCCCGCTCATCAGAATCTTGCAGAGAATGGGAATACGTTCGAGGAATAGCGCTATAAGGGCTTCTTTGTCAACTTGTGTGTTGCCAGTTGTGTGCTTAATCTTGGCATCAATGCTTTCAAGTGTGATCAGCAAAGAATCTAATCCCTTAACTCTGGCATTATCACTCTCTCTTTGTGAATCACGCCGAGCATTCCTTTCTTTCTCTAGGTTGTCAAAGAAATCATCAGGGGAGTCATCTTTGGAATTAGATTTGCCTTCATGCAAAGACAAATCCTTTAAGATTCGGTCTAAATCAAGATCCCGTTTCATAATCCCCCCCTTCCGGCAGAAATGTTACTTCTCAGAGTAAACGATTTTGAGCTTTGCGCCCGTGGCCGTAGCCTTGTATGGCCTGGTGCTGGCGTTTATCATTTTGGCAAAAGCTTTCGCAGTGGCAGCCGCGGTCTGCTTTGGTTTGAGCGGCAGCATTATGTTCCAGCCGGCGACATGGTTAATTGTGCCGTCCGGCCGCATATAACGAAAAATGGAGAGCCATATGCCTATTGTGCCATTAATGCTTGAATCACTACGGCCGGTGGCTATTCCAAGTATTTCAACAATCCCGGCCTTGCCACCGACTGTAACTTTAGCGGCAAGGACTTTTGAGGCCTGTGTCTTGTCATAAGAGGCTGCTTCTAATCTGGCACCCTTAGCTAGTTCGTTTTCTGGGTTGTAGTTTTTTGTTCTTTTTCGGGGCATCTTTTTCTCCTGAGCTGTTAGTTTCAACTACTGACCCTTGCTTTATGAATAGTTTTGTTGATTGCGTCTTTTCATCTAGTGAATAAACCAATTCTACTGGTTGGGCTTTCTGGTTTAATATCTTGTTTCGAATATCCCAGAGCTCAGAGGATTTCTTTCGATTTGCAATTCTCTCTATAAGGCTATCGCCAGCGCCTTCTAATTGTCTAATGTCGTCCCATAGTTCGCGTTTCCCGGGAATCTTTTGGGGTAGTTCCCGAATCTTTTTGCCCACACTCCACCCATCTTTGGGAAATACTTCTGTGATTCCATTGACGGTTTCAACGACTGATTCTCGGAGAAAAGTGTAAAATGCAAACCCTTTGGAATCTTTCAATTCAGCAATCTTTTTGATAACAGAGTTGAAATACACTTTTACCTGGGTTTCGGCATGTGCAAAAAAAAGATTCTTTTTATCCCATTTCTCAATCGTGTCGAGCAACTCAAATACCTGCCGCTCTCCTCCGCCCCCGGCTGTCATTATTTTAATTCTCAATCCTAGTTCGGCAACGATGCTGAGATACTCAAGTTCCTCTGCCGTAGAGATAATATCGCAGGTGTGTGTGAAATCTAAGGCATTGCCTACAAGTTCTTTGGCTCTGCTGTGAGTTGAGGAAGCGGCCACATTGGTGGGGTTCTCTACGGAGTGTCGGAATTCTACGGAGTATTCCTCTTTAATGCTCCCAGTCTCTCTGCGAATGCTCTTCAACTGTATGATGTCCTCGGAAGAGGGATACGATTTCCCTATTAACTCTTTCAATTCTTTTTCAGCTTGTAGGAGTCTTCCGCGCTTTTCGAATTTGCGATATGCAATTAGTTTGTCGATCTTTGCGCTAACGATATTTAGTTGGTTTGTTATCCCGTTAAGATAGTATTGGCCGGTCACAAAGGACGCGATTTGAAACAAAGCCATTGGTTGAAATACTTTTGGGGAAGTTTCTTTGAATCCTGCATGCGCGATGATTCCATTCTTCCCATGTATCATCGTCGTAAGGGTATCCAGGTTCTTCAAGTCTTTAAATCTTGTTAGCAGATCCGGATTAACAGTTGCCGTGAAAAGTCCGTTTGGATTTAGCTTGGAAATAGCGGTTATTGGAATCGCGGCTCCCACAACACTAGAAAGGATTCCCCCGTCATTATTGTCTGAAACTTCCACATATAGGCTTTGAGATGGGAATGCTTCTATGGGAGTTTTGGTAAACAGTAATTTTTCGTCCATCTCAGGCAAAGATATCTCAATGGCGGTCGCATCATCCCACTTGCTTGCTGGGGCTTTATCCTTTGCTGTGGGAATCGCAAAGGTCTCGTCTGTCGTGAGTGTTTTCGTGGTCTGGTCTGTTTTCTGTCCGCGGATAACGTGAGAGAGGTTCCGCATCTTGGCGTAAAGTACCCCGACGGCTATGATTAGTAATGCAATAATAGAGAAAAGTAAATAATCTCCGCTCATAAGGTTTACCTTTGCTTACGTTAACTGCTTGATTGTACCGTTCTGCATCTGTCTAGGTATTTCGGCCGTATGACATTCTGGCCTAAGCAAGTTCTCCCTTTAGGATGTTAAAAAGAATTTCCCTGCGTTTTTTGTAGAAATGTAGAAAGTTTTTAAGCTCCAATGATGTCTCCGGGATATGATTTAGGAGTTTGTAGGCTGCCAGAGCCGCAGGGGTGGTGTAGGCTGTCGCTACCCATTGTGTAAGTGGTGCTGCTTTTTTCTCAAGATTTTCCGGACCGCGTAACAATTGGAGGTTCGGGAGAGTATTCACCAGTTCTTTGTAGTGCTCGATGTCCTGCTCTGGCACACCAGCTTTGATAAGCTTGTGCTTATGAAAGTGGTCCTTTGGGTGTATATGGTCTTGATGGAACTGGTCCCGGTAGTCGAGTGAGGGATAGACAAGGGCAAGAATTGCAAAAGCACGCGGGTTCCCATACTCATAGTCGAGCAGGTCTTCTATCTCCTGATCCTCGAACTTAAGGGAAATATTCATGCCAAGCAGGGCGCGGTCCAGTTTCCCCACGGGAAATTCCGGCTTGTCCTTGCTTGCGGCTTCGCGCATGGCAGTTCTAAAACTACTTAGTATCGTGTCCGACTTCCCGCCGAATACGCCTTTAAGCAGAGATGCAATTAGCCACCTTTTAATTCTCTTTCGATCATCAATGTACTCAGTCGCTTTTAGATACCTTCGTCCCAGATTATTCGCCTTTAGATAATAGGCTATAGGAATAACCGCATTGTTTGCTGTTAACGATTGCCTATTAAAGCCAAAATCCGCGACCAGCTCGATGCTAAGTCGTAAAGCCTCTGAAACCTTGTCCCATTCTTTGTCTATTTTTGTTACGTTGCTTTTAGTGAAATTTCCGACGCTATACCGGATGTCTGGCAGGTCTCCGAGAACGAGGCAGGCCTTCAAAACAAAATCTTTGTTGAAGTTAAAGCCATTTTTTATTTGGTTAATATCATCCACGTACTTATGTATCAATTCGCGTGCGTTCCTGGTCCAAGAGGCAGTTGCCATGGACATAAGCAAGTCGGAATACCCCAACGGCTCTCCTGCGCTGTTTACTCGGATAAATATGTTCAATACCTTGTCTGGGTCCTGATCATGTTCTAGGTAATAGACGATCGGGCTTTTGTCCATTACCGCCTCTCTCAATCCGAACAGTGCTTCAGACGAAAAAGAAGTCTTCAATCCTTCTTTTTGAATATAATCCGAAAGGTCTTTCTGCTTTTCAAAATCGAGGACATTCCCCACCAGAAACCAGCGGTTTTCTTTATCTCCCTTGACCTGGAGTTCAGTCAGAAACTGAAAATCATACTTCCTGTCTGGATCGTCTGACTCATGGGAAAGGTTGAGATACAACTTCTTCTCTAGATAGGCGTCCGGATTGTTCTTCCACTTATATTTTGTCCTCTCGGTAAAAGTGCCTTTCAATCCGATATAGAGTGAGGTCAGGCGTTGTTGTCCGTCGAGGATGGCCGTAAACTCTTTTTCGCCGGAAATATTGGCTGGAGGATTATGTTTATTGTTTTTTGTGTGGTAGTCCCTTATGAATTCATAAAACTGATAGTCTTTAGACTTCTCTTTCTCAACAGCCCAGAACAGGAAAGACCCTATGGGGTATCCACGCATTATAGAGTCGAATAAGTTCTCTATCTTTTCAGTGCCCCAGACAAGCTCTCGCTGTATGGCGGGGAGCAAATATCGGCGTTCATGGACGTTCTTTATCGCTTCTCGTATTGTTATTGGAGTTTGGAAAGACATCGGAAATCCTTTAATCTTTCGTTTTCTTCGACTGTATTGCTTTTATGGATGGCGGAATAAATTGCTCATGGGTCTTTTTTAGGTATGCAACTGCGGTGTCCTGCGTCGCCTCATAGTTTAACTTCTCTTGGAAGAAGTTAAGGCGGGCTTTGCATTCCACAATAATCTGCCCCCAGGTCTTAGCCCAAACCGTAATATTCAATTTGTCGTCGTCGTATACAAGCCCCGGCGGCCGGCCGCGCTGATGTGATTCCCGATGAGCGTCGTCGTTCATTTCGTTTGATACCGCCCAGAATATCCAGCGGGTGTTCGTGTCTTTGAATCTTTCGTCTTTGGCGACCGCTCTTGCATAGTCTTTGACTTGGCTGAGAACTTCTGTGTCAATCTTTTTGCTGGGGCGCTTCAGCTCCACGACAAGATATTCCCGTTCCTCTGCGCGTGGCTGGGGTATTGAGCGGGCTAAGAGTAAATCCAGCCTCCCTGTTGAGCCATCCTCGAGCTTTACGTCCTCGTCACTTATGCCCTCTTTGCGGAGAGCCTTAAGGTGCTTTTCCAATACCTCGTTCAGTGTTGCCTCGTTATGGCTAAGATGGAACTCCTCCCCGAAAATCCAGGTTTCTTTCGCGAGCACTTTATGGAGTTGGTCTCGCTCAAGCAACTCTTCTTTCGAGTCTTTATTGAAAAGTAGCAGCTCAAGGCTTCTTACAAAATCAAGACGGTTTGCAATAAGTTGAGTTGACGTAATGATTGCCGAAAGGCTGACTTTTTCAAGAAGTTCGGCCATGTTGTCCTGAAGTTCTTTGGGGAGCTTTAGCACGTCCTGGAATATCTTTTGTAAAGATTCCGGGTTCTCCTTGATGGCATGCTTTATTAAATCAAAAGTGATCCGTTTATTGGTCTTACTGGAATCCTCGAAGTCCGGTAGGTAGGAATTTATACTGACAGCGAGAACATCGAAAACCTGTCGTTCAACTTCTTCTACATTATCCTTCGCAGCCCCCTCGTAAGGGTAAACTTTATCGTCTTTCCATTCTTGAAGGAGTGCAGCAGCATTTTCTACTGCACGGGTGCGGAAATGCTCCCTCATTTTCCCTTTTGCTGCTGCAATTAGGGCAGAAACATCTTGATGAAGGTCTTCGGCTACGAGCAGCCCCTGCTTGTCTAACTCGCGTATGGCATCTGACTTAAGATATGCTGTGAAATTAAAGCCAGGGGCCTGAATTCCTGGCGGAACCTGGTGCAATGAAATCCCTCTGGAATCACATAAGTGTAATGCGCGCTCCTGGGGCTCTTTCCATTCGATAATTGTAAGCGCAACCTCCGCCTTCTTTCCGTTAGTCAGTAAAATCCTGCCAAGGGGAAAATTGTCGATGCGAATGCGAGCATCTGCCGGGTCAATAATTCCCCCATTATAATCTATGGTTATTCCAGGATACTCACTCAAATATGCGGCGAAATAATATGTAATCTCTGCGGGCGCCTCTGGTGACGTAAGTGAAATAAAATTCCTGTGCAAATTGGAGATTACGACTTCTGTCCCTGTGGGGGTACCATTCTTCACTACGGGATTTGTCAGATCAAAAGAATCAAGCGAGTCGATACTTCCCTTAATTGAGTAGTTTACGGTCCCTTTTTCTCCGGGCCCGGTTATATTCCATTCCGCCATCTGGCCTAGGGCAAAAGCTTTAAATCTGCCTTTCCCAGACTTGCCGTGCAGTGCTCTGCCTCTTGCCGTCTTGGATTTTTGTGCTTTCCAGGAGCCCCCTAGGCTGCCAAAGAGGTTCTGGGCTTCTTTGTACGGGATTCCTGTGCCTTCATCTGTGACCCTAATTTGGTCTATTCCCCCCATCGAGTTTTTATCGAAGCGAATGCTCACTTTGTCCGAGTCTGAATCCAAAGCGTTCCAGATGAGCTCGGATAATGCAGCCAATGGCTTTTTGGTGGCGGTCAGTGCTTCTATGTGATCGCTTTTGACATTTACCGGTATTTTCATCTGAGCCCTCGATACTCTTCTTAGCTTGTAATAACCTCAACAAATTCCGCCACTACGTGGAAGTCGCCTTCCGCAACATTCTCAAGGACTATCGGCTTAAAGTCCTTATTGTCCGGCGACAGAATAATGCGCTTATGTCGCCAGGTCCCGTCCGGCATTTCCTGCTTCTCACTCTTATAGCGTTTGATTGTGAATGATTGCAGTGTCTCTTCGTCGGATAACGTGCGGGATTCAACCAGCACTGGGCCCATATTCCCGCGTGAGCCGCCTTTTTCATGGCGGAATACGCAGTAGCTGCCGTCCGGAATGGTCGGCTCCATAGACTTGCCTGTTACTTTGGCTATGAATTTGTCGTTAAGCTTATAACCGACATCCATCTTTTTCCAGCCCAGCGGCTCGTTAATTCTTTCCGTTGTGAATCCGGTCGCCACGGCCGCGAGGGAATAGACTGGCAGATAGGTGTTGAATTTATCAACGTCGGGTATATCCGTAAGAATTTCAAAGATGCTCCGGGTATCTATAACTTTTGTCTCTGGCGCTTTTGCGGGCAAGTACCAATCTGCTATGTCTGCCGTGATATCACGATAGTCTATGCCTACCCGGGCAAAGTGCTTCTCGGCGCAGGCTATCTTGCGGCGCTCATTCGGATATTGCAGCAGGTTCCGGTTGACCGTGGCCTTTGTCTCGCGGACGAGCTCCAGCATGCGCTGCCCTTCGTCCGATTCCCTGATTACCCCCCAGTCTGGCACATAATTGCCGATGATCTGCGGGAGCTTTATACGGAAAGAGTCCGGGAACTTAAAATAGCAAACAACTTTCTTGTCGTTGTTGAGCCTATTTCTTATGAAGCTCTGCTCGACGCTGGATTCATACTGTACATAGTCGTATAGCGAGGCTTCGGAGCCCTTCTCCAATTCCCTCTGCGGGTGTGGCGCCTCTGCCGGGAACAATTTCTTGAAATCAGGGCTTTCTATCTCCTTGGATATCTGGTATTCAATGTTGTCGGCAACATGGTTCGCCAGGGTTTCCTTTATGGAGAAGATTAGGCGTGAGGTAAAACCTTCCGGATTCTGGAAGATATCCTCCTTCCGTTCGTCTGAAATTCTGCGTAGTATCTCGATTATTGTTTTGCGGGTAAGCAGGGTTTCGCGGGCCGTGCGGCCTACGATATCGAAAACAGGGAAGGTTAACCCCTTTTCTTTGGCTCCAGAAGTGTCGTAGACCAGCGGGAGCTCTACAGAGAAGTCTTTGGTCTCTCCGATAAGTAACTCTACTTCGTTGCCGAAGACGACCGCATCTTTGCGGATCTCTACTATTTTAAAATCACGCAGGTTTTTGTCGTGTTTGTCCAGAAGCGCGCCCTCGGCGTATGTGGCGCTGAACTCTCTGTCGTTATCTGTGCCTGTGGAGGAAGTCAAAGAGGTCTTTATCTTGGCTTTATCGCCCTTGATCTCGACAAGTTTAACTTCATACTTGGCAAAAGCGAAAAGGCCTTTTTTTACGAGAATTTCCGGAGCGGCTACGATTTCTTTGCTGAAACGCCCCACAACCTCGTTGATAACCTTTTCCGTATCGAACTTAATCGTGTAGTTGGTGGATTGTGCCAGTTTATCCCAGAATGCCGCGAATTCTTTGCGCTTGAATACCGCGTCATTGCGTTTGGCTGGTGAGCGCTTTGCATTGGTCGGTGCGGGCGGCAAGGCATTGCCGGTTTCTCTGTATTCGGCTTGTAGCGCTTTTACGAACGAATCATAACTCTCATTCGCAATGACGGTCAAAGTGTTGGTGGCTGCGTCGTGGACGCGGTCGCCGTTCTGGTCTACGCAGAGACGCATGCCACGGCCGATCTCCTGGCGTTTGCGCCTTTCTGAATACCGTTGGGCCAGGGTGCATATCTGAAAAACGTTAGGGTTGTCCCAGCCTTCCTTTAGCGCGGAGTGGGCGAAAATAAAGGAAACGTCTTCTTCGAAAGAAAGAAGTACCTCTTTTTTTCGCATGATAAGTTCGTATGCGCGTTTCTCGGCGTCTTCTTCTTGCTGATTGCGGCTATCGGTATTAATCTCTTCGCCGGTAGGTTTCTGCGCGAAATAGCCTTCGTGGACTTTCTCGGCGTCTTTACGCTTAAAATGGGGATAAGCCCCCTTATATTTCTCAAAAGCGGTCTCAAATAACTTTCTGATTAAGCCCTCGTTGCCGCGGTAGTTCTCTACTCGGTCGATGAAGAACAATGAGAGGACCTTTATGTTCTGCGGGAGCAGCTTCTGCTGGTGCTCCATATGGCGCAGAACGGTCTCCTCTATCTGCCTTTTAAAAAGTTCTTTCTTTTCTTTCGCGGCCTGCTCATCTGTTTTTGCCTGAAGGGTCAAAGAATCGAATTCGATAACCTTGTCATGTAGGCGGATATCCCTTACAATGAGGCCAGCGTAATCCGGGTTCTTGGTCTTTGCTTCCAGGTCGCTATTCTTTTTTACTCTGACCTCGGCGAAGTCTCGGCGGCCGGACTTGTCTACAAGTAGTTCCAGTGTGGCCTCTGGGCCGCGGTGGAAGGCTTTGATATGTATCGGTGCGGTGGAGTTGGCATTGCCTATCTCGGTGGCGCCAAACACCTGTATGCGCTTTACAAGATTTCGGCGGAAGGCTTCGAGCGGGTCCAGCCTGTAGACCAAGTTGTCATACTGCCAAATGCCGTCGGAATCCTTTGAGCCGGCCGTGGCGCTGTATTTCAGGGCGAAGAGCGGGCTTAGGGTACGAATAGCCTGCTTGGCCGTTTCTGTTTCGTAGTTCTGGCATTCGTCCAGAATAAAAATAGGACGAGTCTCTTGTATGTACTGGTAGGGGAGTTTTTCCCCCATAAGCTTTTCGGTCGGTTTGAAAATATTGTTTTTAAGCTTGTTGAATGCGGCGATGGTCATGACCATCACGGTAAGAAACTGGGAGTGTGAAAAATCGCGAAGCTGGCCTAGGCGGTTGCCATCGTAGTCGATAAAATGGAGGTTCTCGTTGTGATAAAGGGAACGGAAATGGCTGCCGGTCATCTCTACGGCCTTAATGACGCCTTCGTATATCGCCACGCTTGGGACAACTATGATGAATTTACCGAAGCCAAACTGCTTGCGCAGCTCAAAGATTGTCCTTAGGTAGGTATAGGTCTTGCCTGTGCCGGTTTCCATCTCCAGGGTGAAAGACGGATACTTAGTGATTCGCATCTTGTCCTGCACGGGCAACTCAAAGCCTTCGTCGTAATTCATGACTAGGGCCGGCTGAATATCGTTCTTCTCCTGTACCTTTTTGAGGTTTTCGGCTAGTAAATCCCAGTCGAATGTGGAATCCGGCGGGATATTTGGGATGCACTCGTCGGAGAACGCGGAGATCTGACGAATATTTTTAGGGAAACCCTCCAGCAACTCTAACGCGCTTTCTATGGCGCGTTTCTGATGCTCCTGGTTGGGATCGAACTTGAATTGTATTTTTGACATTTTAGATAGTCTTGATGAGGCCCTTGTCGGAAAGTCTGATTTTATCCTCATCTGAAACTGCATTGTCGAGGCAAATAAAAATATCTTTGCCTGTAAGTGTTAACGTCTCTATTGTCTTGTGCTTAATATTGCTGTCTAGGCAAACAAATATAGAGTGTTCACAATCGGTGCTAGATACTTTCCAGACGATATTGTCTTTTATTGTAAGGACCTTAGCTTTTGTGCTGCTAAGAGGGAAGCCTTCTTGGAGTGTTATTTCTAATAGAAGGTTTTCTTCTTTCCACTTATCAACTAATGTGTTCTCTTGTTTGGAAAACAGGCTCATCAATTCATCAATGTTTGCACCGTTGTAATCACGCCAGGATGCAAAATGTGTCTTCTCTAACCTGAACGCCTTGAACCCTAAATCCTTCCCGGCAAGATTCTTTCTCCCAGCGTCACTAATTATTCTTTTGATAGTGCGGCGAATCCTTTCTTTGCCTATTTCAGCAATATTGGTGGGTAACCTGTGGGATTTGCAGAACTCATAGCCTGTTGCCTGATCCCGGTTTTCTGCATCGATTGGTTCCGGGATTTGGATGAGAATGGTTTTAATATCCTCATCGTAAAGTTTTGCTGAATGGAAAGTAGTGCATGAGCCAGCAAAATAATCGAGAACTATATCGCCCTTTTTGCAGTTGGCAATAGACATCAAATTCTTAATTAGCTCGGGCGGTTTTGGGTTGCTAAAAACATTCTTTCGCCCCATTAAATCTTCCATTATGGAGTTTGCTCCCTGATTGTGCCCGAATTGGTCTGATGGCCACCAGTTTGTGGCGCACTGTCCTTCAGCCTCACGCTCAGATTTGAAATACTTCTTTCGTGGGGAGCCATCTCCATTATTCGGAAATATAATCCTATTGTCATCCAATAGTTTTTTGAAGGTTGCTTCTTCGCCCATCCACTCTTCATTGTAAATCTTGCCGGTTGGAGTTTTTATCTTGTATGTTGTTCCGGACTGATCTGATCCAGTCTTCCAGGGCTTGGAGGCCCAATCCCCACGGGGGTCATTGTCTGGATTTGAAAAATCACCAGTTAAGGCAATTTTGCCGACACCTGCCTGCTTGTAGAATGGTTTATCTTTTGCATATGCAAGTATATGCTCTGCAACAATCCCAATCATTTTCGTGGGGTCATTGGGTTGATTGTGACGCCGTCTCCAGTGTATATGTCCTTCAAAATTCTCTTCGCCAAAAACTTCATTGCATAGCTTTTTTAAATTTTCACACTCATTGTCATCGATACTGATAAACATTAGCCCATCGTCTCTGAGAAGATTTCTGGCCAATATGAGGCGTGGCAGCATCATGTTGAGCCATTTTGAATGAAAGCGCCCATCGGTTCGTGTATTGGCGACAAGCGGATTCCCCTCCTCATCAATCTGCTTAGTCAATTTGAGGTACTCGTCGAGTGGCTGTGTGAAGTTATCGTTATAAATGAAATCGTTCCCGGTGTTGTAGGGAGGATCGATATAAATCATCTTGATCTTCCCTTTATAACTTTTCTGCAGAAGCTTTAATACTTCAAGATTGTCTCCCTCAATAAATACATTTCCCGTAGTGTCTTCGTTTACGCCATCCCCTTTGCATGGAATCAATGTCCCTTGGGGCGGTTTGGCTGCCAGGCGCCGCGCTTGTTTCTTGCCCGGCCAGGTAAAGGCATAATGCTCGGTTTCCTCGTTCTCCCCCTCCACAAACTCACCGAGGGATTCTTTAAGTGTGGCGAAGTTTATTTTGCCGTCTTCAAAGGCTTCTGGCAGCGCCGCTTTAATTTTCTCGACGCGCTCTTTAAGAATGTCATAGGACGGGGCAAACTTTTCAATGCTCATATTTCCTCTTTGTTCGCGGTGTTAGACTCAAGCCAGTCTTCTTGCTGTTCTTTTTCAATGTCTTGCTCAAAGTATTTAACTAGATCGCGGGCCTTGCCATGCACTTGCGCTATTGCGTATTGCCTGTAGGCATTGCAGGCATAGCGGCCGTCGCAGTTCAGGCAGACTTTGTATGCAAAAGTTTTGGATGTGCCCGGGAATTTGCTTTTCAGCGTTTCCGGTTTAGGGCAAGAAAATTCACCGTCTTCAATCGCATCAACTACTTCTCCAAAAGCCTTGATGGTGGCCGCCACTTTATCTTTCTTTAATTCTATCGGAACCACAGGGTCCCAGGCTGCGGCCTCTTTCTTGATCTTCTCCACATCCCGGCTGCGGATAGCCTTTTTCAGGTTCTCAGGAAGATCACTGGATATCACGGCGGTTGTGTCCAGGTCATTCTTGCGTAGCTCCTGCCAGATGTGCGCGTAAATGTTTAGCTGCTCCTCGTAAAGTTCTTTATTCGCCTGGATATAGGCCAAATCATGCGTCTTTACGTCGTACATCTTGGTGGTCGCTTCTTCGCGCACAATATCCACTATTCCATCAATAGAGAACGGCCGGCCGCCAGGGGTGGTTTGGTTTGGCAACGACAATCGCACTTCTGTGTCCGTTACTTTCTCGGCTAAGTCCCGAAGTCTCCGCCAGTACCAAAGTACCTGCTCAAACGCCTCGTTCTTGGCGTAATCCGTAAGGGCGTGGCCGCCCTCGTCGCGCAGCCGCTGATAATTCGCCTCAAATAGTTCTTTAAGCTTATCTTCCATCTTTTTTTGAGTTCAACAGATAATTGTGCAGGTCTTCAATTGTGTTGTGCACCAATGAGCCGAACAGCATCATCTGTGAACGTGCCGGGACAAACCCGTATTTTTTGAAAAGCATGTACTGCAGCGGGCAGCGCTTGTAGAGGATGTAATCGGAAGTATAAGAGTAGGACTTCCCCACTATATCCCGGCCAGCAGGCCGTGCCTTTGCCAGTTTGTCCCACTTGATCTTGGTAACTTCAGGGACATCTTCCTCTTCGAGGAGTTCTTTGAACTCTGGCAGGACATGAGTGCCTTTATTGCGCATCAAGACAAGAAGATTCTGCGCGCGACTTAAGGCCACATAGAACAGCCGGGTAGTGTCAAAATCAATAATGCGGTCCAGCGGCTCCCCGTCTTTGCGTACTTCCTCCCGAATCAGTTTCTCAATGGGGCCCACGTCATGCCCCCGCCGATAAAGGCTGCCCAAAATGACTACAGGAAACTCAAGACCTTTTGACTGGTGGATAGTGATAAACGAAACGCGGCCCTTGGGAAACGGGTCTTCTTTGTCTTCGAATTCGGTTTCACTCAGGCGGTACATCGCAAAAAGATAAGAATTGAAAAAGCTGCGCAGAATGCGGTCATTCTCGAAGTTGTACCCAGAGAGTGCGGCAAATCCCCTATCTTCCTGATAGCGAGAAATATATTGGCTTAACAGGGCCAGGTTGCAGATGGGCCCTTCATCTGCCCCCTTTGCCGCCGAGTCTATGATGCCCTTGAAATAATCGAACATCAGGAATTGATAGAAAAGGTCCAAAAGCCCGAATTCCAAAGATGATGCCCTGTTGAGGGCATATGCAAAAGTGCATTTGGCGCTTCCGCTCTGCACCAAAGCAAGAAGCCGCCCCGACGATAATTTACGGACGGCTTCCTTTGATAAACCCGTTGTTCTGGTCAATTCAAAAAGTTGCTTATCGGAAATCTGTGATTTCGTGTCCCATGACTTAGCTGCGCAGTATTCTTTCAGTTTCAGGTAGTCTGTTCTGCTCCTGTCTACCTCGTTCTTTTTGTCCTGGACAAAGAGTTTCAGCATTGAATCTTTGCTGATAGCCGCCTGGGCTTTTGCTGCAGCGGTGGCTACCCATGAGCGGAACTCTCCAAGATCGGCCCCGAGCCCCGTTACGGTGGGCTGGCCTAATATTTCCATGAACAGCCCGAAAACCATTAAAGACTCGTCCAGATCAAGGAAGCATCCTGCCCTTGGCTTGTATACCGGAACCCCGGCCGCCTCAAGTGCCTCTGACAGGCGCTGCACGCTTGGATTGTTTTTTAGGTAGGAGAATAGGACTGCTACTTGGTTGTAATCGTTAACAATCCCTTTTGCTTTGAGCTCGAGTATTAATTGGGCAAGTTTTGGGGCCGCTACCTCTGAGGCTTCCTGCGGAGTAACATAAACTGATGGATGCTTTCCGTCGCGGTCCGGGGTAATGGTCTTTTTTATGCGGTACTCTTTGCTGCCATGTTTCCAGTTGGTCTTATGTATATAGGCGTGCGCGTGCTGTACGATATGCGGCAAAGAGCGGTAGTTGGTCGTTATTGGTATCTTATGCGGCGCTATAGAATAATACTTCTCGCACCGCTCGGGGAAATCCACAAAGTTCTCTACGGTGGCTCCACGGAAACGATAGAGGGCTTGGTCGTCATCTCCCACTACGCAGAGATTCTGGCTCCCTTCTGCCAGAGCAAAAACCAATTGTTCCTGAACGGTGTTGGTGTCCTGGTACTCGTCGATGATTACATGCTGGAAGAACTTTGAGTTCTCGGGGCGGCTTTCTATGAGTTTTACGGCTTCCGACTGTACAAGCGAGAGATCGGTCTTCCTCGATAAGGCCAGAGAGTCTTTATAAAATCTGTAGCAGGCGTAAAGCTGGTTTATTAGCGTGTCCTTGGATTTTAACTTGGCAGGGTCCGCCAATTCTTCGGAAAGCCTGTTAAAGAGCGAAGTTAAATGAACGATGGCGTAATGGCGTGACTGGCTCTTTTTGTGGCGAGTGTCGCCAAGGAAATTGTTAATGGCGAGGTTAGTCTCCAGCGTGTCGGGTAGTCCTGCTGCAGCCAGCATCCCCTGGAAAAATTTTATGTCTTTCAGGTGGAAGTATTGGGCCAGTTCGTCCATTACTATGGGCGGCCGTAGCCGTGCGCCATCCGCAGAAAAGTTCCTGTCACCTAACAGCTTCTGGCAGTTGGAGTGAATGGTCCCCACATACATACGGGCCAGGTCGTATTTTTCGTTGGTGATTACGGAGGCCAGGCCGAGAAGCTCCTTGAGACCTTCTTTAAGCTGAAGGGCGGCCTTTTCAGTAAAGGTGCTTAAAAATATCCGGTCAGGAGAAATGCCGTCATCAACAATTAGACGGACGGTGCGCCATAGCAAAACGCGGGTTTTCCCGGCACCCGGGGCGGCCGTGATAAAGAGCGGTTTTTGCTCGTCGAAAAGGATAGCTTCTGCCTGATGTTTATTGGGTTTGAAGCCTTTCCGTTTCCAAAGTTCCTCAATTAAGTCTGTCTTTGTTGCCATTTCCCTGCCTAACTCGATGTTCTTATTCTATATTTTCCCATCCTTGCTGGCAATTTTATTTATATTATAAGGCCCATTGGGATATTGTTCAGTTATCCCCCTTATCTCCAGGTAATCGGATTTAACTTCCCTGAATCGAGTTCTATTCCTTTTGACTTGCAGATATGGATGGCGGCTTTGGCGCAAGCTACCGCGTCAGATTTGGCCTGATGATGGTTGAGTGGGATTTTGAGACGCCGGCATACGGCCGGTAGCTTATTTGTCTTTGCTTTTGGGAACGCCGCGCGGGCCATGCGTAAGGAACAGTAAAACTCCGGCTGCTTGAGACGAAGTCCGTATAAATTCAGGCACGATTTTAGGACAGTCCGATCAAATGGCGCATTGTGTGCCAGTAGCGGCTCGCCATGGATGAGTTCGCGCAGTTCCGGCCAGAGTTCTTCAAAGGTTTTTGCCTTTTTCACATCCTTGGCGGAAATGCCGTGGAGCTCTGTGAAGCCCGAAAGAAACCAGAAAGGTTCCGGCTTAATTAGCGTATAATAGGTGTCTACGATTTTCGCTTTGCGAACTATGGCCAACCCGACGGCGCAAGCGCTGGTCGGTGTGTAGTTCGCGGTTTCAAAGTCTATAGCAACAAAGTTCATATATCCCCCTTTTCTGCTTGTTACTTCTTCGACTTCTTGACTACTGGATTTTTAAGCTCGATTTGCCACATGCCTTTGCCGCCGGAATAATTTTCGTTGCAGTGCCCTTCCAGCGATGAGGCGTCTTTAAAGCGGTGAAGTGATGCTTCTCCGCCATTTGAATCCCGAAGGGTGTAATGGCCCGCTCCATTTTCATTGCCTGTCCATATCTCGGCTTCGAACTCCGAGTTCTCAATGCAATCGACGCGGATATCCTTGCCAGCGATCTTGACTTGAGCCGGCTGCGTCCCATAGCCGTCGATCAGGAACCATGTAATTGTGGCGTTGTAGACCATAATGATACCTGCCTTTAGTGTGTATTCCCCCAAGACTAAATTCTATCACATGCCCATGCCGGTGTTTTGGGCCGGATTTGCTCTTGACCTGGTGGTTTTAGTCTTCTCTGTTCGAATATCTGGCAAGACGTTGCTTTGCCAGTCTCTTGTCCTTTTGAAGTTCGGAATTCTTCCAATAGGTTCGGCCTTCATCACAAACCATTTCCGACAATCTTTCCTTTGGGATATTTAAAATCTTGCCCCAATATTCCCTTGCGCGGACCAGCTCTCTATTTGATTCCAGCATGATGGCGCATTTGCGCATCCATGATGAGTCGTATGGATCGCTTGTGATTGCCGTGTCGTACCAGTAAACGGCTGCCGCAATGTTCCCCAGATTCCCTTCTATTTCCCCCATCAACGCATAGTAGGGGGTAAAAAAATCCGGGTTGTCCTCTGTTTTGCGTAATGCCGCGTTTAGAAACTTCTTTGCGAGGGAATACTCTTTGGTAGAGTTGTACAGCATCGCCAAAGAGTATTCGACGTCGCGATAAATGTCTCGCGGCAATTTCATTCCAAGCATCTTCTGGTATATGGGCAACGATTTGTCGTATCGCTCGCTGGCATCGTACAATGCGGCCATTTTGCTAAGCACGTCGTAATTGTCCGGGTCTTTTTTTAGGATGCGCTTACATTGTGTGATAAATGAATTCTGGATTTCAGGAATATCGCTGGTAATCGCGATGATAAAACCTCTGCTCCATAATTCCGAATGCAGGCTTGGAGTGGAATCCCATGCGGAAACAAAAACCTTAAAGGCCAAAGACAATTCCTCCCTTGCCATCAGCGCGTCCAACTCTTTTAGAATCTTTTGCGACGCCATAAGGTCCCCCTAATTTTAGCCATGCGATATAAATAGTGTAGCAGACGACCCCGACAACGTAGTGTCGCGATGAAAACGGCTATTTTTCCTGTTTTCTGCGTTCCCGGGTGGGTAATTCCCCCGTACCTTAATTGGGGCGGGGGCATTTCAGGAGGGCCAGGGCCAGGGGCCGCGGCCATCTCGAGGCAAGCGGCTACTGGCCCCGGCCCCTCCATATTTTCTTTGCGGTTCTCCCCCGCC
>Ga0074197_1001598_pt1 | contig 18479 bp, 20 predicted proteins | sample EPASupsiteSAE305_FD_64526 | JGI IMG/M metagenome (GOLD analysis project Ga0074197, IMG submission 64526) | Bioremediated contaminated groundwater microbial communities from EPA Superfund site, New Mexico - SAE3-05 reassembly with SPADES | ecosystem: Environmental > Aquatic > Deep subsurface >...
ACATACCTTAATGTATCATTACTGATACATTGGCGTCAAGAATAAAAGGTGAAATTTCTCTTAATAAGAAATATGGAAGCATAATTATCTATCTGACAAGGGTATAAAATAGATTTAGGGTTGACTTCTGAAAAATCCTGTGCATTCGATATAGATAAGCGCCAAGGATAAAAAGAGCGATCAACCAAGTAGTATGAGTGACGCATCTGCATAGTCAGTGAATATCGTTGTCCCGAATGTGGCGATGTAGAGGAAAAAAATGAGAAAAATATTTATAATAGTTTTGATATTACTCGTTATAAGTGCTGTTTTCGCTTTCGGCTTTATATCTGGATATTCAAATCTTTACGGGCCATATCCTAGCTTCACATCGAAAGCCAGAAAACCTATGAGACCTTTCAGTAAAGATAGTTATCTTAATGAACAATATAGGTATGAAGTTGAGCAATACGTAAAAGATGCAAAGTCTTATGTCCAGGCCGCATATAATGATATTGATACTATTAACGACGAAATTTCGGACGCTATAGATGCAGCGAATAACGTTGTTCAAGAATACAATAGTTATATCCAATTTGGATTCTAATTGGAGGCAAGCATGAAAACGATAAATAAAAAGCTCATTGTGTTTTTTGTACTCATTTTTATTTCAGTATCGTTATTTGGGCAAAGTGGTCTAGGCCCTTTGGGCCAAAGCATGGGTGAGTTTGGGAAATCGATGCAGCAACTTTCCATTACTCTTGCTCAAAAAGACAAACCATCTGGCCCAATTTTAAGCAACTTTGATTTTGCTTTTCCTCCATTCACTGATGAAGAAAAAGTGTTCGTTTTTCAAAATGGTTTTTTCTGCACTAACTATAATGATTTCTATATTTCAGGCTCAAAAGTTAAAGACTTAGATTTTTATGAAACAATAGGGTTTAAAGACTATGTGCAAAAAACGAAGGAATACAAGAAAAGAGATTTAGGTTGGACAATTGCAACTGGTATTACCGGTATAGGCTTAATTGCTGGCGTTTTATGGGAGGCCACCTCACAAGACAATCAAGAACTTCTAAGCCCATTTGGGATTCTTATGATTGGTACGGGAGTTGGTTTCACGATTTCTTTTACAGGGGGAATGATAAATTATGCTAATCGTCCTAAGGCTCCGCCATTTGACGCTGTAGCGAATATCGTGAATCAACAGAATAGGAAAATACTCAAGATGGGGAGGGAACAGTAACATTTTGGGAATGAAATAGGAATGGAGAAGGAATAAAATGATAACAGGAATAATAATCACAATAGTAATTGGAATCGTAATGTATTTAGTTGTTCTTAATGAAACCAATAGGCCAAATATTGACGAGATATATAGAAAAGGATATATAGCGGCACTGGATAGTATTACCAGGGAACTTGTAAATAAGGCTCAATGGGATAAAAAAGCACGCCCCGAAATAGAAAAAATCTTTAACGAATTTTTGAAACCGGAGTATGAAAGGAAGACGGCATCATGTCAATACAATTTGCCGTGGAAGTAAAGAATGCTATAAGAGCAACTGAAGTAGAACAAAAGATCAGTGCCTCCTTGCTCGGACTAGAGAAATAAAAGAATGGTTCCTCTCATGTCTTAACAATATGAGATAAAAGACCTCAAAGATCAAACCGGTAGACTAATCTTGTCGGTTTTATTTTAGGTAACACAGGCTATATTGTTACTCAATTGTTACCCAAATTATTGAAATTCGATGATATTCCAAGAAACTGCTTGACAAGCTAAAATCATGTACTATAATGACGATAGGTATTTTAAGATATTTACTGATACAGTATTGGAACAGCTTGAGGTGCTAGTGCCGAGAGGCATGGAAGTTCAAGTCTTCTTCGCCGCAAGGTATTGTATAATAATTAATTATATTCGAGCGACCGGACAACGGAGTTCGAGCCTTTATACCAACTGTGAGACAGGGGTGTGAGATAAACCCTGTGAGGAGGTGGTTGTGGCGCGGGCTCCGTTTGTGTTTTTTAGGCGTGGCCATAAAGTTTATGTCCAGTTCTGGAATGATGAAAAAGCCGGCTATGGCACAGCGCGCAGCACTGGCATGATGACTGAAAATGAAGCTTTGAAAGTGGTCATGGAATGGATGAAGGCTGGAGGTCCTCCCCTTGCCAGAAGATCCATAAAGAGAAAGTCCGGCTTTCAGATGACCACGTGCGGCTATCTGAGTGATTTCTGGAAGGCTGGCTCACCTTATGTCCTGGGGAAACAAGCCCGTGGCGCGACGCTTCTCGCTTGCCTGTGTGGTTTCCGCCTGGGGGAAGTGCGCGGGCTTCAGTGGGAAGATGTGGACTTCGCAAACAGCACGATCAGGCTCTGCCATAATCTCCCGAATTCGGAAAGAGCCGCGGAAGGTCTGAAATCTCCCAAATGGGGATCCTCACGAGAAGTCCCGGCACCAGATGAAGTCCTTGATGCTTTACGTGCTCTCACGCCAAAATCTGATGGCTTTGTGTTTACGAATTCGCGCGATGGTGGCCCTATGTTTCCGAAAGCTGCTCAGAAAAGCTTTGAATCCATGCTCAGAAGCATCGGTATCACGGAAGAGATGCAAAAAGCACGACGGATTGTCTTTCACTCTCTGAGGCATACATTTATTTCATTGAGTCGTGGTGCTGGGGTTCCTGATTTCGTTGTTCAAAGAATCGCGGGCCATAAAACGATGAACATGACGAATCGCTACAGTCATGCTTCGGAAGAGGATATTAAAAACGCAAAGCTTCTTATTGAGAAGATGTTTCATGAGGCGAGAGGACAATGCTCTCGCTGATTGAAAGTACTGTTTTGATGATGGTAATTTCATACCATTAAAGGAATAATAGATTATTATTGAAATATTTTTGTTGAACTGTTGAAACTCTATGATAATGTTCCCTGGTGAACTCAATTGAAATGTTCCCTTGGTAGAATAACAGCCAGGAGCGGAACATGGCTGGGGAATTGGCAATGGGAGAGAAAGAACTCATACGGGCGAAGGTAATGGAACAGGTAGTGCAGCAACAGCTGACACTGAAAGAAGCGGAGAAGCTGCGGGAATGCCATGGGATAGAGATTGACCATGAGACCTTGCGGCGGTGGTTGCGAGCAGCGGGGCTTTGGGAGCGGGAGCGGCGCGGGAGTCCCTGTTGCCTGATGAATATGGTGGATGACGCGACAGGAATCACCTTTTCGTTCTTCTGCGAAGAGGAAACCACGTCCGATGCGATGCGGCTTTTGTGGCGTTGGATAGAGCAGTATGGCATTCCGCAGGCGCTCTATTGTGACAAGAAGAATGCCTTTGTGCTGACGCGCGAGCCGACGATAGCAGAGCAATTGGAGCGCAATCATGGGGTCTACCAGGACAGGCTGGTCAAGGAACTGCGGCTTGCGGGCATTTCGACGATTGAGGAAGCAACTCGCTTTCTCAGAGAGGTATATCTTCCGAAGATCAACACGAAGTTCGCGAAGATCGCTGCACAGCCTGAGGATGCCCATGTGCCACTCATCCATCCGACCTCGCTTGAGGACATTTTGTGCTATGAAACGCCTCGGGTAGTGAGCAATGACTATGTGGTCAGCTATAAATGCCGACCGTTGCAGATGCAACGGCACAATCGACTGCTGCCCACACCCAAGGCACAGGTCACCGTCAGAGAGCTGCTCAATGGACGCATCAAGCTGCTCTACCACGAGAGAGAACTCGAGAAACCATTCCGAAAAGAGGAACTCGCCAGCCGCTCTGCTTGAATGAAAAGGGGACATTTTAAAAGAGTTAAGAATGGAGACATTTTAATCGAGTCTTGACATGAGACTGAATTGGGATTGAGAGCAGAAATCATGTGTGCTATTTTATTTTCATAGCCAGCGGGTCGGTGTGCTGACCGGTTTACCGGAAGCCCCGTTAAAGACGCTGGCTCTTTTATTTCTACCGCTTCAACCAAATACAGCCTTGTCCCCTGTTCTTTTCTCAAAAACTCTTTGGTATATTGCTCGTTTATACTCTCGGGGGTTTCTTTCACAAGGCAGTCAACAAAAAAATCGTCTGTCGCCCTTCAATAATCGATCATATAAGAAATTAGGCTCTTCTTCTCAAAGAAGATTAGCAACCCTGAGACTGTTTTTTGTTTTGCTTTGGCCTGCCGCGTCCACGAACAACCCGTATTGCTTCTATTGCATCAGGAGAATAGAGCGCGGCTTGTCCGACATATGATACCGGCAGTATGCCTGCTCTGTGCAGACGGGACTTTGCTGCCTTAGGATGAATTTTGAGTATCTCAGCGATTTCCTTGATGCTATAACGATCCATATACTTATTTTATATCGTTTTAATTATAGAGTCAAGAAAATGAATCAATAGCGCACCTTTTCTATTGACATAATTGATGCTATAGTGCATCATTATTATATCAAACGCCGGGAACCAGCAAAAGGAGAGAGAAGAAATGACAGATTCACAAGTGCTTATGGCGTCTCGGACGGTCGATCCTCGCAGGCTTGAATTCGATGAAGAGGACTTTATTGCCTTTGCAGCACCATTTCTGCGCCATGGATGGAGGCTGGCCGCAGGCCATAATAGTTATAACCATTATCTAAGAGTAGGAGAGAAGTCATACTACAGTCACGCGGTCCTTCTATTTCGAATGAACTATGGTGTGGTGCAATACAGAATACTCGATGACGATCAGAATGGCGCTAATTCTATACCGGAAGAAATCACAATTCAGACCAAGGACGAACGCGACAAGTATTATAATGGCTACAGCTGCGGCTACCTGTTCGCTCATTTTGCGACGGTATTTCCCGGTGTTAAGCCAGTGAAGGGCGAACAGCAACTCTATGGCATCGAACCGGATGGTAAAGGCGAGAAGTGGCCGGAGGATGATGTAAGTGAGGAAACAATTACAAAAGTCATAGCAGGGGGGAGAAAGTATGCCGAAAGTAACTTCGAAGCCTGAGAAGGGATTAGATGTAAATTTCTTTGCTGCATTTGACGAGCTTAGTAAGATGTACGGGGATGATGTTGCTTTTAAGCCCCTGCAGGATGCCGTTGCGATTATCCGTACAAGGCGTGAAAAAGGTGAAGAACCGACAGAGGAAGAACGGGAAAGGGTCCGGTATCTCATAGGTATTGTATTCAGAAACAGCCTGCCTTTACGGGCAGGCACATAAAATACCAAGAAAGGCCCTCTCGAAGGAAAAATAAAAGAGCTTGAAACCCATCAGACTATCGCCGAATCCGAAGATTCAAGGCCGCATAGAGGGCTCAAGCTCTTTTATAAAAGATATTTAAGGAAGACTGCCCTGTCAAGCCAGATTTCGTCTCAGAGGTCGGAAGTGTCGGTGTATCTTTTTTCAATATCCCAGGCCTTGACTGAATATTATCATTTTTGATAATATTCGGGTGTGAAGGGGAAACTGTGAACTATGTCGTCAGGATCAGCAAACAGGCCGATAAGACAATCGCAAAGGCCCCACGGGCGATACAGCAGAAATTTGCCTTGTTGATCGATGATCTCGAAAAATATGGCCCCATACGAAAAGACTGGCCGAATTTTTCTCCCCTGGGGAATAATCTTTACCACTGTCACGTGTCATATTCATGGGTGGCGGTCTGGAGAAACGAGAAGGGCACAGTCCTTGTGGAGGTTGAATATGCCGGTAGCAGAGAAAAAGCGCCATATTAAGAGCCAGCGGAAGCTCATTTCCGTGTCCGCGAAGGAAGCCTCGACGATTCTCGCATACGCGAAGAAGAAGGATCCACAGGCCCATATTGTCGTGAGTGAGCGTAATGCCACTGATGCAGTTCTCCCCGCCGATTCGAAATGGTATCAGGAAGTGAAGGCATCCTGGCATCCTGGTGTGACGCTTCGTATCAGGCGCGAGAACGCGGGCCTCACCCAGGCACAGCTTGCGGATATGACGGGGATTGCTATTGCGAATATCTCCGCCTACGAGAACGGGCGTCGTACCATGGGACTCTCCGTGGCGAAGCGTCTTGCCGAGGCCCTGAAGCGACCGGTGTCGGAGTTCGTCGAACCGGAAAGTACGAAAGCATAAAGAGCTGCCTGGAGGCGTTACAAGAGGGAGACCTTATGGCGTTCAAGGTAATGATCGAGGACAACAATCATTTAGGTTTCAACGATGATGAGAACCACCCCTACAGCGCCGGAGTATTCACTGCTGAAGCCGAGGCTATCACAATATGTGAGGCGATTGTAAACGACTTCTTAACCAAGAGCCTCTACCCTGGAGAGAGGGCCAAGGAGCTTGTAAAACAGTACTATACCTATGGAGAAGATCCCTACATAGTCGGGACCGAAGGCGACAAGGTGAAGCAAGGTTTCAGTGGTTGGGGGTTCGCGGAAGAGCGGTCGGTGATTCTCTGTACGAAAGATAATCCGAATAACCTTCGCAGGGTTGAGGTGACTAAAACACCCTGAGATTCATAGTGCGTCAGGTGTGAGACAAAACTGTGAGATTAACTATTGACAATGTGCACCAACAAAGATTATACAGCGCTAAAGGCTCGAACAATAAATATTTGTGGTCTGTTAAGATAGATTAAATCAAGTTAATTCATTATAATTTAATGAATTGCTTGAGGTGCTAGTGCCGAGAGGCATGGAAGTTCAAGTCTTCTTCGCCGCATTAAGTAAAAGGCTGCCTGCAGAGGCGGCTTTTTTTATTGCGCACGCTTCATTGAAACGCGGCGCCGCATGCACTATGATGACATCGAAATAATCATAAGGAATCGGAAATGAGACTATCTGAAAGACTGCTGAGAAAAAATCTGTGGCAGGAGGCGATTTTTCTCAGTCTCTTCTTTTTGAGTATTCTGGCGACAGCGGCGCCGCAGGACCTCTCCATGCACCTCGCGGGGAACTATTCCACCGAGACACCCAATCCCCTGTTTGCGGACGGATCGCTTGGGATATCCTATCACAATGGACCGTTTGGCCTTACCTGGGATATTACCGCGGACAACAGGGGCACTTATGTGCCTATCGCGTCCAGCGTATCGAATCCCTTCTCTCTTGATATCAGGAATGCGGGCTTTACCTATGATGCCGGATCCCTCTCGCTTTTTCTCGGCAAGCTTCCTGTTAAGGATGAAATCGAGAGCCCCTATTCGCTTTTCCTGTCGGGGGCCTCTCCTTCGCTGATGACCGGAGGCTTCCGCTATCATTCGGGGGTGTTTTCGTTCTCCGACCGCTGGATCGGCCTCAACCGGAACATCCGAAGCGGCCTCTATCAGACAAGCATCCAGAATATCTACAGAGACCGGGGCGCCGTACTCAAATCCTATACCTTCGACGCCGGCCCTGTCCGCATAGGCTATCAGGATGCGACGATTTTCCCCGGATCGTATTTCGATGTCGATATCTTTGCCAACCCGGTGCAGTCAACGCTCGTGCAGGCGGTGCTCACGGCGGCGGGGCAACCTTCGTCGCGCTCTGGCAACTACAACAGCCTCATGGGCTTCTTCGGCGAATATCGGGGAGAAGGCTGGAATATGTTCGGCCAGCTCATGATCGACGATTTCAATCTCAACCGGTTCCTCAACCCCACATCCTATCAGAACCCCGACAAACTCGCGTGGTCGCTTGGCTGCAATGTCGCGCTGGATCGCGGAAAGCTGGGCATCTATACCGCGGGTGCGACACGGTACACCTTCGAATCCACCTCATGGGAGTTCTATTCGTATACCCTGTATCCTGGATCTGCCATCATCTCCGGAGGCGAGCCTATCGCCATTCCCCTTCAGGATCAAATGCTCGGCTATATCAATGGCGAGAACAACCTGGCCTTCATGGCGACATGGAGCATGCCCATAAAGCAGATGAATCTGGAGACAGGCCTTGAATGTGTGCTGTCGGGCTCAAAGTCTCCCACGAACCCCTGGCACAACGGCGAAGCCTGGGCATCGTTGGGAACGCAGCTTCTCAATGACCCTGTCCTCAATATCAAACTGCTCTTCAATGCGCGCATTTCGCGCACATGGGGAGACATGACGCTCCTGGTGCGGACGACAGGCGGGTATGTCTTCAATCGCCTCAATCCGGTATACCCCGGCGATCCGGGGAGCCCGTTTGCGGTGATCACTGATGATGGCAAGGAGATGCACGAGCCTGTCTTTGTGCCTGCCGCAGGCGATTCCGGATTTGTCGTAGAGGTAAGCGTAGGGGGAATCTGGAATATCGGTGATTGAGGGTGGTTTCAGAGAGTATGCCGCGCCTTGGCGTGAGGCATTCTGAGAACCCGATTATTTTTGCCCATAATACGCATCTTTTCCATGTTTGCGCTCGAAATGGCGGACCAAAAGGCTCTGCTGCATCGGAGGCGGCGCGTCTTTCGACGCCATACACGCCATGCGCGAAAGGATCGCTATTTTCGCGACTTCCTCAAGGACCGCGGCATTGTGTACGGCGTCCAGCGCGGAGCTGCCCCAGATGAAGGGACCGTGCGAGTGCACGAGCACCGCGGGGACTGAAGCTGGATCGATGTTCCGGTTTCTGAATGTTTCGGCGATCACATTGCCCGTCTCGCGCTCATAGTCACCGGCGATTTCGGCGTCGCTGAGACATCGAGTGCAGGGTACCGGACCGTAGAAGTGATCGGCGTGGGTCGTGCCTTCCGCGGACAGATCAAGGCCCGCCTGTGCCCAGGCTGTGGCATGTGTCGAGTGCGTGTGGACAATCCCCGCGGCGAGGGGGAAGGCTTTATACAGCACCAGGTGCGTCGGAAGGTCGGAGGAGGGCTTCAGTGCGCCGTCTACGTGTCGTCCTTCGAGATCGACGACCACCATGTCCTCCGGCCTCATCGTGTCATAGGGGACGCCGCTCGGTTTGATGACGACGAGCCCGCGCTCCCTGTCTATGGCGCTCGCATTTCCCCAGGTAAAGAGTGCAAGGCCAAGGCGGAACAGTTCCAGATTGGCCGCAAGCACATCTCTGCGTAAGTTTTCGAGTTCACGTGCAGTTTCGGACATGGCGATCTCCTTCTCCATCATCGTATTATCGTTGAAATTGAAGGCGGGCCCGCTCAAGCTGCCGGCGCATCTCCGGGACGGAGGTCTGCTTCCCAATCACAAGGCACTCGATGCCCGCCATTCTCGCCCAATCTTCGAGCATTTCGGTGGTGACCGCATACGAAAAACTGGTATGGTGTGCTCCCCCCGCGATCAGCCAGAGCTCGAGCGCGCCCTTGAAGTCGGGCTGGGGCTTCCACAGCGCGCGCGCGACCGGTAGTTTGGGCATGGAGTGGGGCAGCGGCACGGCTTCGACTTCGTTTGCCACAAGCCTGAAGGAATCGCCGAGATCGAGCACGGTCGCGGCGACGGCCATCCCGGGTTGCGCGTCGAACACGAGTCGCGCCGGATCATCTTTTCCCCCGATCGAGAGGGGATGTACTTCGATGCGCGGTCGAGCCGCCGCGATCGAGGGGCACACCTCGAGCATATGGGCGCCCAGCACCATCTCGTTTTCCGGTTCAAGATGATAGGTGTAATCCTCCATGAAAGAAGTGCCGCCCGGAAGCCCCCTGCCCATCACCTTCATCGCTCTCACCAGAGCGGCCGTCTTCCAGTCGCCCTCGGCGCCAAACCCGAAACCATCTTCCATCAGGCGCTGCACAGCCAGCCCCGGCAGCTGCGGAAGGCCTTCAAGATCCTCGAATGTGGTGGTGAAGGCTCCCGCACCCGTGTCGGCAAGGAAGCGTCGCAGCGCAAGCTCGATGGCTGCCTGCTCCCGTACTTTCCGCATCGCGCCCTCGTTTTCACGGACTTCCTCAGCGATATCGTAGCGCGCCTCGTATTCCCGAATCACTGAGTCGACTTCTTTTTGTGTCACCGAAGACAGGCGTTTCGCGACCTCGTACACTCCATAGCCATTCACTTGCCAGCCGAACTGAATCTGGGCCGACACCTTGTTCCCGTCGGTGACCGCGACCTCGCGCATGTTGTCGCCCAGGCGCGCCACGCGCATCGCTTTGCCATCCGCAAAGGCCACCGCCGCCCGCATCCACGCGCCGATCCGCGCCAGAACCTCGGGATCCTGCCAGTAGCCGACGACGACCTTCCGCGCGGTTCCAAGGCGCGCATGAATAAAGCCGTGCTCCCTGTCCCCGTGTGCCGACTGATTCAAGTTCATGAAATCCATATCGATCGAATCCCAGGGGATGTCACGGTTGAACTGAGTATGGAGGTGCAAGAGGGGCCTTGTATTTTCCACGAGCCCCTGGATCCACATTTTGGAAGGTGAAAATGTGTGCATCCAGGTGATGATCCCCGCACATTCCGGATCGGCGTTGGCCTTTCTGAACAATGCGACGATATTCTCCGGCGATGTCGCGATGCCGGGCTGTATCACAGGCGCCGGAACAGCATCGCTCTGGTTGAAAAAATCCGTCATGATTTTTGCGTGCGCCCTGACCTGCTCGAGCACTTCAGGGCCGTACATCAACTGGCTGCCTACAATGAACCAAAATTTGTGCGATGTGTATGTCTTCATGTCAACTCCCTTTCGATGAACGCGCCCAGCTTTTGGTAATCCTGATAGAGTCGGTTATAGACTTCAACATGTCCTGGCTCCGGCGGTATTACTGCTTCGATCGCGGGCCGCATCGCGGCCTGCGCTTCGGGGACAGAGGCGTAGATGTCCGCCACGACCGCGGCGAACATCGCGGCCCCCAGGGCTACCGACTGATCGCTTGCCACGATTTCGATGGGCTTTCCGAGCACATCGGCGACGATCTGCATGACAAGGGGCGACTTGCGCGCAACTCCGCCGATGGCGCGAATTTTTTTTATGTCGATATTTTCCTGGACAAAACGCTCCACAATGGCGCGGGCGCCGAAGGCGGTCGCCTCTATGAGCGAGCGATAGATCATAGGAGCCGTGGTCCCGAGGGTGAGCCCGATAATCGCGCCTTTCAGCTTCTGGTTGGCATCCGGCGTGCGCCTGCCGTTGAGCCAGTCGAGGGCAAGGGGCCCCGAAGCTCCCGGTTCTATGCTGCTCGCCGCCTTTTCGAGCGCAGGCATAAGCGCGCGCGCTGTTTCTTCCCGGGCACTCACTGGGAGCGAGTCGTTTGACATGACGTGTTCGAGCGGCCACATGAGGAGATCTTTGAACCACGCGTAGACATCGCCGAACGCGCTCTGGCCCGCCTCGTATCCGAGCATCCCCGGGATGATCGAGCCATCGACCTGCCCGCAGATACCTTTCACCAAGTGCTCTGTCCCTGCGGAACCGGGACCGACAATCATGTCGCAGGTCGATGTTCCCATGACCTTGATGAAGACCCCCGGTTCGACACCGCCACCCACTGCTCCCATATGAGCGTCATAGGCGCCGACCGCCACAGGGAGTCCCGGCGCCAGATGCAGGCGCTCCGCCCATTCAGTGGTAAGATTCCCGAATGCTTTGTCGCTCGTCCACGTCTCTGTTCCCAATGTCTTTTTGATTCTGGCCAGCTCGGGGTGAAGTTGAGCCAGGAACTCATCGGAAGGATAGCCGCCGAAGCTTTCGTGCCACATCGCCTTGTGCCCCATAGCGCACCTGCTCCGCTTTATGTCACCGAGGGATCGGACTCCCGTGAGCAAGGCAGGCATCCAGTCACAGTGTTCGATCGCGGAAACGCCAGCACGCATCACTTCAGGGGCTGTTCTCGCGATATGCAACAGCTTCGCCCAGAACCATTCTGAGGAGTACACCCCTCCCTCATACATCGTAAAATCGATCTTCCACTTGTGTGCGAGCGCATTGATCTCGAATGCTTCATCGGTCGCCGTATGATCCTTCCAGAGCATAAACATCGCATTCGGGTTATCGGCAAACTCAGGAAGCATCGCAAGAGGCTCCACCCGCGCCGTCACCAGACAGGGCGTTGAACCCGTCGTGTCGATGGCGATTCCCTTTATGAAGGGCAAGACCTCCGTCCCCGTCTTTCCCGCAATCTCGTCCATCACGGCGACAAGCGAATCGATATAGTCCTGCGGGTGCTGGCGGAACTGGTTATTGGATGCATTACAATAGCGTCCCTCTCCCCACCGGGGATACTGCGCGACAGCACTTGCGATTTCCCGTCCGTCTTGTGCATCGGTGACGACGGCCCGACACGAATCCGTGCCGTAATCGATCCCGATGACGTACTGCTTTGTTGTGTCAGTCATGGTGACTCCTCAAAAGATAGAACTGAGCTCTGTCCGGATACAGCGATTTGCCTTTATTCAGCGTTCAGCTGGCGAACACGGCTCCCATGATGTTTTCCTGCGAAATCTCCGGTTTGTCCAGCACCTTGCGAATCTTTCCCTCATGCATCACCAAGACGCGGTCCGACAGCGCCACCACTTCAGGCAGTTCGGACGAAATGAGGATAATGCTTGTACCTTTATCCGCCAGATCTGTGATGAGCTTATGTATCTCAGCCTTTGCGTGCACATCAATGCCCCGCGTGGGTTCATCCAGAATCAGAATCGATGGCTTTGTCGCCAACCACTTTGCGATCACCACTTTTTGTTGGTTTCCTCCCGAAAGGTTGTTCACGACCTGTTCAAGTCCGCTTGTCTTGATTTCGAGCAGTCTGACGAAAGAATCAGCGATCTCTCGTTCTTTTTTCCTGTTCAGCGTGCCGAGGAAACCCGAAAGAGTACTGTGGATCGACATGGTGATATTTTCGCGGACCATCATCGGCAGGATAAGAGACTTTGTCTTGCGGTCCTCGGAGAGATACGCGATTCCATTCTCGATTGCCTGCCAGGGAGAGCGTACCTGTATCTCCTTCCTCTGCAGGAATATTCTACCTGAAGTCTTCTGCTCAGCCCCGAACATGAGGAGCGCGAGCTCGGTCCGCCCCGCCCCGATGAGCCCTGCAAGCCCCAGAATTTCTCCCCGGTGCAAGTCGAAACTTACGCCGCTCACATTGGGCGGGCCGGAAAAATCCTCAATCTTTAGCAAGACATCCGTCTCCGCCGCTTTGGTCCGGCTTGAGAAAAACGAATGGATTTCCCGGCCGACCATGAGAGAAACCAGCGCGTCCCGTGTCGCGGACTTCGTTTCGAGCTCTCCGACACGCCTGCCATCACGCAATACGACAAGCCGATCAGTCACCTCGAAAACTTCTTCGAGCTTGTGCGAGATGAAGATGACGGTGATATTCTGTGCCTTCAGTTCCTTTATAATTTGAAAGAGTTTTTGCGTTTCTCTTTCGGTGAGAGAGCTTGTCGGCTCGTCCATGATGATGAGTTTTGCCTTAGTAAGAAGCGCCTTGCCGATTTCGACCATCTGCTGGAGGGCTATCGACAGTTTGCCGACAGGAATGTTGAGAGGTATCTGTACGCCGAGATATGAGAATATCTCTTCCGCCTTTTTTTTCATCGTACGAAAATCAACCATTCCTGCTTTGGAATGGATTTCCCGGCCAAGAAAGAGATTCTCAAGCGCGGAGAGATTCGGGCAGTTGTTGAGCTCCTGGAAGATGATCGTGATGCCTCTCTCTTGGGCGTCCATAATGGATTTTATGTTTAGTTTATTTCCGCGCCATAACATATCTCCAGAGTCTGGCATATAGACGCCGGAAATTATTTTTACGAGAGTACTCTTTCCTGCTCCGTTTTCTCCCAGAAGGCCGACGACTTCTCCCTCTTGAATTGAGAAATCGACGTCATCGAGGGCCCTGACGCCAGGGAAACTTTTGCATATCCTGTTCAGCTGCAAAAGCGGTTCAGCCATGGCATCCTTCCTTATTTGTTTTTGAGCCGGTCGAGCACTGCGGCGAGCACGATGATGACGCCGATCACCGCAGTCTGCCAGTATGCCGAAACACGCATGAGCACGAGGCCGTTGCGTATCACTCCCATTATCGCGGCGCCTATGATAACGCCGAGAATGCTTCCGCTTCCGCCCGACAGCGAAGTGCCGCCGATGACCGCCGCCGCAATCGCGTCGAGTTCCCATCCGGAGCCCGTGTCGGCCTGTGCGGAGTTGAAGCGCGCGACCAGGATTATCCCGACCACTGCGGCCATGGCGCCTGAAACCATATATAGAAAGACTTTGATTTTTTTCACATTGATGCCTGAGAGGAAGGTCGCCTGCTCATTGCCGCCGATCGCGTAGGTGCGGCGTCCAAACGTAGTTTTGGACAACACGAAATGAGCCGCCACCCCAAGCACTATCATCACCCAGACGGGAATTGGCAGAGCAAGCAAGTCGCCCTGACCCACGGCCAGGAACGGCTTGGGAATGTTGGTGACCGGCCAGCCTTTCGTGATGATGAGGATGATGCCCCGTGCAAACGAAAGCATGCCGAGGGTTACAATGAAAGGTGCGATGCGGACATATGAAATCAATAGTCCATTGAGGAGCCCACAGGCAATGCCGGTGAGAAGCCCCAAAAGCACGCTGAGCCAGATCGGTAGCTGACTGGCCATCGCGAGCGCGGAGATCACTCCTGACAATCCCATAATAGATCCGACGGACAGATCGATGCCTCCAGTCAGGATTACAAATAATTCTCCATAGGCAACGATTGCCACAAAGGAAATCTGCCTGGAGACAAGATAGAGGTTCGAACCACTCATGAAATTCGGCGCGAATATCGTGACGGCGGCCATCAGCAGGATCAATGCCAGAAAGATCGCCGATTCGCGGTAAGAAAAGAGCTTTGCAACGAACGATTTCTGTTCTCGAGCCATCGTAGCTTCCTTAAATTTTAAAAAGACAGTGCCGGTGGCGCCGGCACCGCCTTCTTTCAACAGTATGCACTGCTTATTGGGCAAACTCCTTCTTCATCTCGTCCATATAGGAGTTTACATTGCCTTTGGTGACGAAGAGAACGCCCGTGTCGATCACTTTGGGTATCGGCTTGCCGTTCATCGCGTCGAGAAGTTTTTCGACGGAGAGCCATCCCATCTTATAGGTTTTCTGTACGAGGCAGAACGATACTGAGCCATCTTTGATGCCTTCAAGAGTATCCTTGAGGTCGTCAAAACCCGCGAGGATAATTTTACCGGCTTTTTTCTGCTGTTTCAGGACATTGGCCGCGGCGGGGGCTCCCTCCGCAGACACGGCGAAGATTGCCTTCAGGTTCGGATAGGTTTGAAGGATCGCTTCAGTTTTGTTGGTGGCGACAGCAAAATCACCCTGCACATCGACGACATCGAGGACTTTGATCTTTGGTGCAGCTTCGCTGATCGCACGCTTGAAACCTTTGGTACGCAAGTTGAGGTTCGCGGCACCAAGCCCGCCTTGCAGGATGATAATCTCGCCTTCTTTGTTCATGAGATCAGCCATTTTCTTACCCGCCTCGTAGCCGGCCGTCTCGTTGTCCGTACCGATGTAGGTGAGCGCCGCGCTCGACGGGGCCGGGGCGTCGAAGGTAATGACTTTGATACCCGCCTTCATTGCATCCGCGATGACGGGAACAAGGCCCGCATCGTCGAGCGCAGAGATGGCGATGCCGTCCACCCTGCGGGCGATCAGATCCTCGATGACTTTGACCTGCAGCGGCAGCTCGAATTTCTGCGGATCGACCTTTTCGACTATGACCCCATACTTCGCGGCGGCGGCCTTGAAACCTTCATAGCAGGGCTCATAGTAGGGATGCACGCCTTTCGGCACCATCACGAAGACAGGTTTTTTCTGGGCGAATGCGCCGAAGGGCAGAAGAACCGTCAGCGCAAGCACAAAAACCAGTAGCTTTTTCATAACTACCTCCTTGATCGTCTCAAGCCTCCTCACAGAGGCTGGATTCACTGTGTTTAGAAACGTGGACCTCGGCCTTTTGCGTCTCGCCATGGGACTCTGTCGGCAGATTTTCCCTGAGGTGAATATCGATAGGCATCTCGATCTCAGGCTCAACGGACTGGCCGAGCACGACCGACCGGTACAGCTGGTAGATGCCCTGATAGCCCTGCTGTTCCTGTCGTTGAGATATGATGCAGTCGATGGTTTTCGCTTCGATCTGCCTTATGTTTTCCGGCACAAGGTCATAGCCTACCACCGTTATATGCTTTTGGCCCGGCCGCCTATTGAGGTCCGCCGCGATTCCGTGGACCGAGGCATTAGTGACAAAGACTCCGTCAATGGAAGAAAATTCCTGTAGCAGGAGACGGGTAAAGTGCTCACGTTTTTCGCGGTGCTCGATATCGAAGCATTCCCGAAGGTGCACTTCATAGGCAAGATGTTCGAAATAGGCATTGAAGCCTTCGATACGCCTGCGGATATGATAATCTTCGCTATGGGTGCCGACAATGACATAGGGCCCGGAGCGGCTGGAAAAAGCTTCCAGGAGGCGCCCCGCCAGCAGTCCGCTCTGATAGGCATTCTGTCCGATGCGGGTCAGGGGTTTGAAGGTGGGGATTTGCGCATCGAAGAAGACGACAGGGTAATTCGCGGGCAGACGGCTCAGCAGGGCAGTGGTCTCGTCGGGAATGACAGGAGCGATGAGCAGACCGGCAAACTGCATCGGATCAAAGGATGCCATAGCCTTCGCAAAAGAAGCCCGGACATAACGGTTGAACTCGAATCGCTTGACGCTCACCCCAAACGCCGCGAGCTCTTTCTGGGCTTTTTGAATTCCGGCGCACGCGATTCGCCAGTAGCCCGAGTCTTCATCCGATACGGGCATAATCACCGCGAAAGGATATTTTTTGTTGAGCTTCAGGTGCCTGGCGATTGGATTGGGCGTATAGCCCGATTGCTCGATGATGGCGAGGATTGATGCTTTCGTCTTGGGCGAAACTCTGCCACGGTTGTGCAGGACTCGGTCCACGGTCCCGATCGAGACACCCGCTTTCTCCGCAATCTCTCGAACAGTCATGTTGCCCCCTTCCCGTTGCGTTGCTTGCCGAGGCGGGTACAATCACAGTGCAACCATCTGCGGTAACGTACACGCACAGTATAGAGTCACTTTTTTATTCTGTCAAACGAAAATTTTCGGCAGGAAGGCAGTTCATTCGGGGATGAATTTCGCCATGATGAAGAAGTTATCGCCTTCGACTTGAAATTCTCTTTTCTATTGTTATCCTGTCTTCTCAGCGCCCTTTCCTCCGGAGCATCGTCATGATGGTCTTGGAAAAAATCGAGACATCGAGTGAGAATGATATGTTCTTGAGATAATAAAGGTCGTACTGAAGTTTTTTCTTGGTATCGGCGATTGAGGGTGAATGATACTCGCCGCAGACCTGGTCCCAGCCGGTGACGCCGGGTTTGAGGAGGTGGCGCTGCTGGTAATAGGGGATTGCCTCGGCCAGTTTGCGGGCTATCTCGGGCCGCTCGGGACGAGGTCCGATAAAGCTCATGTCACCCTTCAGAATGTTCAGGACCTGCGGCGTTTCATCAATTCTGGTCGCCCTCATGAAGGAGCCAAGTCTGGTGATGCGCCCGTCATCTTTCTCTGTGGGGGAAAAGTCGTTCCCTTCCACCCGCATGGTCCGGTACTTGATCATCATGAAAGGTTTGCCATTGCGACCCATGCGCTTCTGTTTGAAAAATACGGGTCCCTTGCTCTCCAGCTTGATGCCCAGCGCGATGAATGGGATAAAAGGCAGGCAGATGAGCAGCAAAATTAAAGCCAGAATCCGGTCAAATATCCCCTTGATCGTTTCGTAGGGCACCGCCGCCCTCAAATCAATATTTTCCAGAAACCAGGACTCATTGATCGCATTTATCGGAACGCGCCTGAAGATCATCTCATAGAAATCAGGCAGCCGCATGAAACGCACTTTCATGTCCAGCAGGCCGTAGAGTTCCCTGATGAGTTCGGACGAGAGTTCTTTCTGCCCGGCCGCTATGACGATAAGATCGGCATTGGTCTTCTCCACCGTAGTGCGTATCATGCCCGAATCGCGGATCAGCGGAAGATTGTCGTCCAAGGTCTGCACATGGGGGTCTTCACTGTAAATGAACCGCGCATCGTGACCGACAAGCGTGTGACGGTTCAGTTCTCTGATGACTTGTCCGACTTCTTGCGTAACCCCAATAAAACCCACGCCGACTCTGTATTTGTGATTCTGGGACCAAAGCTTCTCGTACAAGTAGCGCCAGGTCCACAGCAACAGGCCATAGATGATGAGCAACAGAACGAGGAGCAGTTTGGGGGCTATATACGCGTTAGGATTGATATAGAAAGAGATGACCGAGGCAAGTCCCGCGACCAGGAGCCCGCTGATGAAGAGCTTAAGATAATTATAGGTATTGAAAGTCCGGTCCAGTCTGTAAAAGCCGAGTATGTAGAAAATGACAACCCAGATTGCAAATACCGGGGTGAAATGGATGACATGTTCCCAAAGGTAATCCGAGGAGAGAAGAGTTCCTTTTCTGACAATGAGGGCGAGCACCAGGGCCAGGTACATCAGAACCACATCGACGAAGACCATGAAGAATTGCCGGCGTTTTAAATTCTGTGGCATAATCGTCAGCAACTATATCACTGTCCCAAGCGATCTATCAATTGCCGCGTT
>Ga0074197_1001599_pt1 | contig 18472 bp, 15 predicted proteins | sample EPASupsiteSAE305_FD_64526 | JGI IMG/M metagenome (GOLD analysis project Ga0074197, IMG submission 64526) | Bioremediated contaminated groundwater microbial communities from EPA Superfund site, New Mexico - SAE3-05 reassembly with SPADES | ecosystem: Environmental > Aquatic > Deep subsurface >...
CGCGCATGTTTCCACCTGTTTGTTAATTATTCCGGATGGTTGAATGATACACGGTGTTGTTTTGCATGTCCCGTTGTTTATGAATTTTTCAACAGCCTGCTAAAGGAACCGAAATCCTCTATTTTGCAGTGTGTGTTATCGCCATTTTGTTCTGCAAGATAGTCATATGGATTTATCGTGCCTTCTTTCTTCCAAACCTTTTGTTCGCCGGCAAAGAATGCAGCATTTTTAGCCAATAGATGCAAATTTGTTGTCTTTCTGGCACAATCTAACGCCTCAGGATATTGTTCAATATGACCATATAACAAGCCAAAACAAACACATCTTGGATTAGCAGACAGTCGTTGAGTGATAACTTCATTAAGATGCTGGTCAACGAAAGAATAACCGTTGGTTACGAGCACTGATTGTCCAGTGGACAGAAATGTCGACAATCTATCCTGCATTGCCAAATACGGCATTCTGCGGCTCTGAGAATATTTCAAATGAGAAGGGTAGATCATTTGCTTATTTCCATTCCCTTTCTTAGAATCGCCTCTGAATACATTGCCGTTATCATCAATCCACCAATTAACAGAGCCGTGAAGTTTCCAAAGACGAACCCACCGAGGTGGAAGTTCCTCATATTCAATTGAATGCAAGTCAAAAAAAGCATTTTTTGAACCAACAAATCCATCAAAAAATGGAATATTTTTCAATTCCAAGCATGATTCTAACAGAAGGTCATAGTTAGGCGTGAATATCTCTACAGGATTTTCCCTTGGTATACCTGCAATCCATGAAGTTAAATTATGATATGAAGTAATTTCGCTAGGCAATTCTTTGTTGACTTCATCTGTGATTTTATCACATATATCTTTTTCAATTTTTACAAGGTCACTTTTTTCGAGACCGTCAAACTTGCTGTTGCCAATAGCAGCGATTAATAATCTTATTCTACTTAAAATATCTTCAATTGTAGGTTCTTTTCCTCCTTCTAGTAAAATTCCATTTTTTATTTTTCCTATCTTACCCTGATCCAACTTTTCACAAACTGACTTTGTTAATCCAGAAATATCAGAAATTAGAGGTTTGTCATCCTGGTCACGTATTGACAAAGGGCATCCAGCACCCAATAAAAATGCAACCCTGTTTTTATCAGAAGTTAAAGCTTGCCTTAAAATATTTATTCTTCCGGAAATGTCGTATTGTTCGCTCATCATCTAATAACTCCTTATTGGCTATCTCAGTCCACGAATCCACTATTCAAGCTCCAACAATCTCCATCAATTTTCCGTAGCTGGTCACCACGTCGTACTTGACGTGTTCGGGATCAATCTTGCGGTTGATCTCTGCGAAGAACTTACGGGCACATTCGATTTTCTTTTCCTCGATTGCTCGTAACTGCATGGTGGACATGGAGCCTTTGGTTTCAGCAACGAAATAGATATGTTTGACCGAGCCTTCCTTAAAGGAAATGGCCCAGTCCGGATTGTAGTTGCCAACGGGGGTTGGAATTGCAAATCCCCGAGGGAGCTTTGCATAAACGATCACTTCAGCGCCAGTATCCAGCTCCTTCACAAACTCTCGTTCAATTTTGGAGTTGGAATCGAATATCACGTAATCGTATACATGTTTTTTTAACTTTTCACTGGCTCTTGAGAAGTCTTGCTTGCTTTGGCCTGTAGTGAAAATATCGATATCGTGGGTTTCGGCAATGCTGTCGTAACTCAGTCGTTCAATGATGATCGTGGCCTTCTGCTCATTGATAAGTCGTGATGCTTCGGCAATGAAATGCTCTGGATTCTGCTTGAATTGCTTGAATACAATGGGCTGGACGCCAGTCAGTATCTCGGCGATGGTCTTTCTTGTCAGTTGGGTGTTTTCGGCAACCTTCCCGAGCAGATCATAGGTGACCATGGAATGAATAGACGCATTATGGGTTTCCACCTTTGTTCCGGTCAGTGAAAATCCGTCACCACTTCTGAGTTGAGTATCAGTTATCTGGTCGGCCTGGACTCCACCTTGGATGGTGTATTGCAAAGGAGTTACCCGCAGATCAACATCAAGGACCCGGATACAGTTCCGAATCAGTTCGCTGGAATCGAACTCTACACGGTAAACAGCCTTTTGATTGATACGGCTCCAGAGTGCTTTGAACTCTTCCTTTTCAAAGTTGGTATTCAGAGGATTGATTTTCGGCTTGCGGTCGTCACCCACATCGGGCAGTTGCGATTCGCTGAACACACTGTCGATAAGAGCGAAAATCTGATCCGCATGGGGTGCAAGTTCAGGAGGTAGAGGGGCCAGGGTCCCATTGGCTTTTGCCTCATGGTAAGCTTCAGCTATCTGATCCACGTCATCTGTATAGTCATTCTTAAGCAGATATTTGTAAATCTGCTTGGCCATGATTGGAGTAATTTCAATCGACCCGGTTTCAGTAGTGATGACCTTCCCAGTGAAATAGGCTTCGTCAGCCTTACGGGGACGTGCTGACAGGGAGTCACTGATTTCACGCTGAAGGTTGCCCACAAAGTCCTTGTAGCTTTCGCTGGCGACAACGGTCAGGATATTCACATCATGGACCGTTGCCGGGTTGTCCATGCGGTCGCCATGCTGGTTGACGCTAATCCGCAGTCCCCGGCCAACCTCCTGGCGGCGCGAGATTGTGTTGTCGCTGTGTGTGTCGCTGTGCTTGAGCATGCACATAACGAAGACATTTGGGTTGTCCCAGCCTTCACGAAGGGCTGAATGGGAGAAAATAAATCTGACCGGTTCCGCAAAGGAGAGCAGGCGCTCCTTGTTTTTCAGGATCAGATCATAGGCGTCGACATCATCGGAAAGACCAGCATCCTCTCCCCGCGCCCTGAAACTCGGATCAGTCAGTTTTTTTGTTTTTTTATCGATGGAAAAGTATCCGTCATGCGTGCGGCCCACCTGAATACCATTAAGGTATTTTTGGTATCCACCACCATCCAAAGGAAGTTGGCTCAAATACTCTGCCTTGACCTGTTCATATTCTTCCTCAAATATCCGGGCATACTCTCCCTGCTCATCGGCCTGGCTATAGTCTCGGTATTTGACCACTTGATCGATGAAGAAAAGGGACAGCACCTTGATGCCCTGGGAAAAGAGAACCTGTTCCTTCTCAAGGTGAGCCTTGATCGCCTCCCGGATCTGAATCCGCCGGATGGCCATTTCCGTAATGTCGCCGGTCGCATCGCCCGCACACAGAACTTGGCCATTGGTGAACTCAACCGTGTCCTTATTGGCGTCGATCTGGGCGATGACGAAGCCTCGATATTGATCCAACTCGTTCGACTCGACGAAAAGGTCGTCACCTCTTCCTAGGTGTTTGACGATTCGTTTGATACCGCCGCTTTGGCGCACTTCCATCTCAATTCGTGCTACCGGCGCCTGTTTGGAGATTTCAATGGATTCCAGATAGAGGTAGGCATTGGTGCCGGCCAAGCCTTTGACGGCGATGCCGCGCACTGCAATCTTCTTTACCAGCTTCTGGTTATAGGCATCCAGGGCATCGAGGCGATGGATTTTATTGTGCGTGGTCCGGTGAGTCGCAGAATAGCGCAGGATTATCAGCGGCTTGAACTTGGCCAACGCCTCCAGCGTCTTTGCGCCTTCCATCTTCTGAGGCTCATCAAGGATCAAGACGGGGCGATTGCTGCTGATCACATCGATAGGCTTACGCGATTGGAAATCGTCCAATTCCTCATAGATACGGCGATTATCCTTACCTGTCGCATTAAATGCCTGGATATTGATGACCATGACATTGATGCCCGCATCGGAGGAAAAGCTTTCCAGATGATGTGCGTATTCCGGACGAAAACGGCCAGCGTTCCGGCGGGAAAACGGCCACTCATCCGATGGTAAAACGGCCGGCGTTCTGATTGGAACGCGGCCACCATTCCGATGAAAACGGCCAGGACAAATTGAGAGTGTAGTCGCGGGGTAACTTCCACGAGGTATCTTGCCTTCTTCGATTTCATTGAAGGAGGGCAAGATGCCAAGAGAACGAGTTACCATGCGAAAAATACGAGAGATTTTACGTCTTGTCTGGCTGTGTGGACAGACCAGGCGTGATACTGCCAGAACCTGCGGTGTCTGCAAGAGCACCGTGGACGCCACAATCAGCCGGGCAACCGCTGCCGGATTCTCCTCCTGGCCGTTGCCATCCGATCTTGACGACGAAGCCCTTGAGCGTCGTCTCTATCCCCCCGTTGTCGCCCCGACCCATCGCAAACTGTCCCAGCCCGACTGGCAGTCCCTGCACGATGAACTTGCCAAGCACAAGCACCTGACCCTCATGCTGCTCTGGCAGGAGTACAAAGAAGGCAACCCCTCCGGCTACCAGTACAGCCAATACTGCGAGCTCTACCGCCAGTGGCGAAAGAAGCTCGATCGGTCCATGCGCCAGGAGCACCGTGCCGGCGAAAAATTCTTTGTCGACTACAGCGGCCAAACCGTGCCGATCGTGGACGCGTCAACCGGTGCAGTACGGGAGGCCCAAATGTTTGTCGGGGTCATGGGCAACAGCAATCAGACCTATGCCGAACTCACCTGGACGCAGTCGCTTGCCGACTGGACCGGGTCCCATGCCCGCGCCTTTGCTTTTCTGGGCGCCGCTCCCCGTTGCCTCGTTCCCGACAACCTGCTTTCCGCGGTGACCAAGACCTGCCGCTATGAACCCGAGGTCAACCCCACCTATGCTGAACTTGCCGACCATTACGGCACGGCAGTCGTCCCGGCCCGTGTCCGTCACCCCAAGGATAAGGCCAAGGTCGAAGGGGCCGTGCTGATCGCCCAACGGTTCATCTTGGCGGGTCTTCGCCACCGGACCTTCTTCAGTCTCGCCGAGGCCAATAAAGCTGTACGCGAACGCCTGCACCTGCTCAATCACCGGCCGTTCCGGAAACTCCCGGGGTGTCGGCTAAGCCGATTTGAGGAGATGGATCTTCCCGCCATGTTGCCCCTGCCGGCGGCACCATACCAGTATGCCCAATGGAAGAAGGCCAGGGTGCATATCGATTACCATGTGGAGCTGGAAGGGCATTTCTACAGCGTCCCCCACCGCTTGGTGAAGGAGCAGGTGGATCTCCGTTACACCGAAACAACGGTGGAGTGTTTGTACAAAGGCAACCGGGTCGCCTCCCATCCCCGGTCGTTTATCCGAGGCAAGCACACTACCCAGCCTGCGCACATGCCCAAGGCTCACCGCGAGTTTGCCGCCTGGACCCCGCAACGCATGATCGCATGGGCGGCCCAGAACGGACCGGCCACGGCCCAGGTGGTGGAGAACATCCTCGCACGCAAGGCCTATCCCGAACAGGGTTTCCGCTCCTGCATGGGGATCATCTCCCTGGCCAAACGCTACTCCCAACAACGCCTGGAGATGGCCTGCCAACGCGCCCTCGCCATTCAAGGCCTCTCCTACAGAAGCATCAAATCGATCCTGGAACACAAGCTGGATCAACGACCGCTCCCCAGCCAGATGGACTGCATTCCCGTGGCCCACGACAATATCAGAGGCACGGAATATTACACCAACGAGAGGAGTACACATGCTCACCCAACCGACCATTGACAAGCTCAACGCCATGAAGCTCGCCGCCATGGCCAGAGCCTTTGCCGGCCAGATGCAAACCCCCGACATGGCCCAACTCTCCTTTGAGGAGCGCTTCGGCCTGCTCGTCGACTACCAGATGACCGATCTGGAAAACCGCAGGATGCGCAACCGGCTCAAAAACGCCAAGCTCCGCCTTGCCGCCTGCCTTGAAGATCTCGACTTCAAGCAGGGGCGGGGCCTGGACCGCGCCACCGTGATGTCGCTTGCTCTCAACCACTGGGTGAAGAGCCACCACAATATCCTGGTGACCGGACCAACCGGGGCCGGCAAGAGCTACCTCGCCTGCGCCCTGGCGCAAAAGGCCTGTCGCGATGGACACTCAACCCTGTATCAAAGAGTACCCCGACTGCTGCAAGAAATTGCGGTTGCCAGGCTCGATGGCCGCTACCCCAAACTCTTCGCACCGATCAGCAAGTGCGAAGTGCTGATCTTGGATGATCTCCTCATCTCTCCCCTCACCAGGGAAGAGCAACGGGAACTCCTGGAGATTGTCGAAGAACGCTATGACCGCAAGTCCACCATCGTCACCAGCCAGCTGCCGCTGAAGGCCTGGCATACTGCCATGCAGGACCCCACCCTGGCCGATGCCATCCTGGATCGGCTGGTGCACAACGCCCATAAACTTGAACTCAAAGGAGAATCCATGCGACGAAAGCGATCAGTGCTTGACCAAAAAGCCGAAACTGTGAAAGGATAAAAACACCTCCCCGTGACACACTCTCACACCCTGGCCGTTTTCGCCGGAATGGTGGCTGTTTTCACAGCACAACGGCGGCCGCTTTCGCGGCAGTTCCACTGGCCGTTTTCATCGGAATACCCATGATGCAACTGCTTGGAGTTGTAGGCAAAGAATCGGGCCTTTTTGCCGTAACTCTCGGTGAAATGCTCAGCGGTGATCTCCAGCGATTTGAGCACACCTTCACGTATGGCAATGCTTGGCACCACCACGATGAACTTGCTCCACCCGTACCGTTTGTTCATCTCGAAGACAGTTTTGATGTAGCAGTAGGTCTTGCCGGTTCCTGTTTCCATCTCCACGTCAAGATTGACCTTGCACCCAGCGCTGGACACCAACCTGTCGGATAGAGGCAGGTTCTGCCGCCGTTGTACAGCCTGGATATTGGTCAGCAACTGGGTATCGATCAACTGAAGGTCGGTGTTCTTGAAACCGGTCTGTTCCAGATATGAAGTTTGATATTGCCCTTTCGAATCCTTTTTACCAACTCCAGGATCGATCCTGTACGCAATGCCTGAGCTGTTTACCTGCCCGGCAAAGCAATCTACCACGGATTCAACTGCGCTGGTCTGATAGGGCTGGACTTTGAATTTCAGTTTCATGCCCAGCTCTCCTTATATCGACTTCACTTCGGTGCCCGGAGACATCTGTTTGAAGATCTGCTCCACATTGATTTTGACGGCATCGGAGGCAAAGCCGTTGTCACGGAACACAACCCGCAGCGGCTCAAAATGGGCTAACTCTTTGACCAGATTCTCATTCACCCCGGTATCAAAGCAGGCGATAAGGTCGTAGGGGGGCTGGTTCACAAAAAAGACGGTTTTGCCTTGGATGGACTCCTTGCGGATGGGTAGCGAAAGGTCCACACCCCAGTCCAATAGAACCTGGAAGAGGAGATCTTCATGCTCGCGCCCCGGTTTGACATTATTGGTGAGGAGGGAAAGGCTGGCCCTGGTCGAAGCCATCGGGTGTGTAGTAAACGTCGGCCATGTTGGATGAATCAATTTTGAGGACGCGGAAGCCGATATCCTTGTTCCAGCCCTCGTGGCATTCGCCTTCCAGAATTTTTTTGCCAGATCGGCGAATTCGTTCTTTACCTATCTCTGCAATGCTAAGAAGCCCTTGATTTTCAGCAATGGTTCCAGCCACTGGAGGCTCTGCAATTTGAATAGAAATAAAGCGACGACTCCCCCCATCTTCAAAGTTTTGCTTAAGAATTGCAGCAGCAGTTGAACATGATCCCGCAAAAAAATCGATGACGAGTTCCTCTCCTCGGCCGGTTGTACCAATGCCCAGCATCCTTTGAATAAGCTTTGTGGGCTTTGGAGTATCGAAAACCGCAGCCCCAAATAGCCCCTTAATCTCAGAACCGCCGTCATCCGTTGTGCCGCTTGACTTGTAGTCCCAAACGTCAACCGGCACCATACCTCCAGTCTGATCTGCTAAATAGATTTTGAGGCGAGGAAATTCCGCGTCCCCGTCTTTAGCCCAGTAGAGTCGGTTTTCCGCGACATGTTGCTTGTGCTCAGGCTTTGAGTATTTCCATGCGTGTGTTGGGTGGTGAACCTCCGCGCCAGTATGTGGATTTATAATCCCGTAAACGAGATTCGGGCGAGCCTCCTTTGTCGCGGGGTTGACGTATGAGGAGGTAATCCATGGGCCTCGCGGATCATTGTCTGGGTTGCGATAGCCTGAATCAGCCTTCTCGGAACGTTTTTCTTTGATCACATCAAGCGACTCAGAACGCCGGAATACGATAATGTTATCCTTCAATGAATAGAATCGTTTGGCGTTGTTTGATCGAGTATATCGCTTCTCCCACGCAATCTGAGCCACAAAGTTTTGAGCCCCAAATATTTCATCACAACAGTATCGAAGCCCAGCCACCTCTCCATCATCAATGGTAATGAAAATCAGGCCATCATCACTCAATAAATTACGAGCGAGTTTCAGCCTTGAATAAATCATTGAAAGCCAATCCGAATGAAACCTCCCATTGGCCTCTGTATTCGCCACCAGCCGATTGCCCTCTTCATCTTTCTGATTCGACCTTTTCAGAAATTCCTCCGCGTTCTCAGCAAAATCATCTTCATAGATGAAATCGTTGCCCGTGTTGTACGGCGGATCGATATAGATCATCTTGACCTTACCGAGGTAGGTCTCCTGAAGCAGTTTCAAGGCATCCAGATTGTCGCCCTCGATAAACAGGTTCTTGGTGGTGTCGAAATCGACGCTCTCTTCCCGGCAAGGGCGCAGGGTTTTGGCAATAGGAGCGTTGGCGGTGAGCAGCGCTTCACGTTTACCAGGCCAGTTGAGGTGGTAGCGCTCCTGCGGGCCTTCCACGATGGATACGATGGATTCGGACAACTCCTGCCGCAACTGATCAAAATCCACCGCCAGCTTCAACCGGCCGTCTTCACCTTTAGCCTCGGTCACACAGCCGGGAAACAACTCGCGAATACTGGCGATGTTGTCCTGGGTTAGGTTCGGGGAGTGCATTTTCATCTTTTTCATTTCAGTATTCCTTGTTGAGACCGTTCCTTCCATTACGCTATCTGATCACGCCAAATGGGCCTATCCCGCCAGTTATCCGGAAAGCCCATGTGCCGCTCCGTTACTTCCGGATGTTTGGCAAACAATTTCCCCAACCGCTTTTTCCAGCTGTGAGGATTGATTTGATCCATCAGATACGCCAGCATGACCAAGGTGTTATAAAGCTTCTTGCCATCTGCGGTATTAAAATTTACCAGGAGTTCAAGCGGGTTCCGGCGTGGTAACTTCCAGGCAAAAATAAATTCCCGGTTCCAGAGCCGTGCATGGTGGGCACAAAGATTACGGACAATACTCAGGTGATGAAGAAAGGAGGTGAGATTTACCTCGTCAAGACCGTACACCTTGGCAATGGCATTTCGATCCTTGCCATGACACAGGTTGGCATACCATTTGGAAAGTTGCCCCAGGGTCATGACTTCGCAAATAACCCATAATGGCGGCAAGGCCTCATCGTACGCATCAAAATGACGGAGAAAGACCTCGGAACTGGAGCGAACCACTTCCTTCAGGTTTCGGACGTTCTCCTCATGCGACCAGCGTCCTGTTTTAAAAATGCGGCTCTCAAGATGGGCATGCGGGCCATAGGTATGGGAAAGATGATAGGCCCAGCGAGTGCGCAAGGACACTTCAAGACGTTCAATGGCATCCATGATCAGGAGACGTAGTTCCCGGTCAAAGATGTAATGTTCAAGAACGGTGTCGAAACGGGTGTTGGGTTTAAAACGATGGGTGGGATGATCTTGCTCGAAGGGGAGCCAATAGGCGGCAAGACGATAATAGTTCAGGTGGGATAGATACCTCCTGGCTCGCTCAGGATCATCAATCTCCATCCCTCTTGAACGAAGGATATCAACTTGCTCTTCGAATGTCTTTGGGGGCTTAGAAAAGCGCATTGCTCCCCCGAGACATAAAAAGTAACCCCCCATGGTGCGCAGAGCTTACGAGATGCGTGGGGGGTGTTGTTCGATATTCAGATGATGATGAATTCATAAACTTTACTGCCTATTTTAGCAAGATTATTTTTCCAATTCCGACAACACGATTTTTATTTCGCGCAATTCGGCATTGATCGCCACCTTGCGGTTGAATTGTTTCTCTTTGCGCATCCGAGCCTCACAACGAACGAGTTCACGTTGCTTGATTCGAATGCGCTCCATCCTCTCCACCCGCGCTTGCAAGCCTTCGCCTGGTCTTGCCGGGTACGGCATCAGAGGCGCCAGCAAGTGGCCATAGAGCGCTTCGAGGTCGAAAACCATCGGCAGCGGCATGCGTAACGTATCTCCGAGTGTCCAGTCACCGTCGAAATACTCACTAACGACCCATTTGGTAGCATCGGCTTCATTGGGCCGCTTAAAGGCAGCGGTGGGTTTCACTTTGCCGTCGTGCTTGAGTTCAAAGAGGATCGGGAAAGGGATAGCCTGATCAATGCAACGCAGCACCTCAGTTTTGAGTTCGTCATCTCTCAAAGCAATACTGAAAACCTGAATTTCGGGAACAGCCACCGTTCCCTTGATATTAATGGTTTCCGGAGCAAGTTTGTATTTCCAGGAGATCTGCTCTACCTGCCGGACAAAAAGCTCTTTTATGGCCGAGGTTGGGCGGGCATGCTCATAGATTTTGCTTTTGGGCAGCACACGGCCGAAAGCGGCTTTCTTTGGATAGTCGAGAAGCACGGTTGTCATCCTTCCTTCTGTACCACGAGAAAGGCGACAAGTTCGAAATCGTCAAGCCCGGCGATGGTGTTCACTAGGGCCGTGGTTTTACCGCCAGTAAAAAGGCTATCGAGATCCTTCTCCTCTTTCACATCAATCATCGTACGGATGGCGGTACTGAGCAGGTCGGAATAGCGAATCATGTCACGACCTTCGTCCGTCTGCTGATTAAAAAGGCGGCAGACCTCGACGATGGGTTTCGATTGCCCTTTACAACTGGAGCGAACCAAATCGAGGAGTGGCTTGACTTCGGTGTGATTGGTGATGACCTGACCGTCGTTGGCAATATAGATCAAGTAGTAGGGATGAAGGCGGTTCTGTTGATTGATATTGACGCCATGATTACGGTTGCGCAATGCGAAGATGACACCGGGGCACAAACCCATTCCGGGCCTGGCGGGGACAACGGCATGCATGCCATTGGGCACATTGGCAAGATCGCCATTGCTTTTGACATAGTTCAACAGGTCCATCCGAAAGTCATTCAGGCCAAGGTCGGTAATGGATACCCCGGTCTTCAAGTCTTCCAGTTCGATAACTTCCTCCTGCAGTCGTCGGAGTTGCTCTTTCCGATAGGAAATCTCACTGCTTTTAGCCGTAAGGACGTTGTCATCGCCGGTAGCGGTTACGTCGGCAATGACCATCCGGTTTTCGACCCGTTCCTTGAGGTTGATGTATTCGTCCAGGGAGATATCGGGCCAGTAGTTCACCAACTGAATGGTCTTGTTGATGGAGCCAATCCGGTCGATCCGGCCGAATCGTTGAATGATGCGGACCGGGTTCCAATGGATGTCATAGTTGATCAGGTAATCGCAGTCCTGGAGGTTCTGCCCTTCGGAGATGCAATCGGTGCCGATCAGAATATCCAGCTCGGCGGGTTCCTTTGGCAGGACCTGGGCCTTTTCCTTGGCGTGAGGAGAGAAAAGCGTCAACAGCGACTGGAAGTCATAGGTCTTTTTGAGGGTTGATTTCGGCGCATCCTTGCCGGTTACTTTTCCGGTGTGCAGCCCCTTTGTTGCCAGTATGGCATCTGCCAGGTTGTTGTAGAGGTAATTGGCTGTATCGGCAAAGGCAGTGAAAATGAGGACTTTTCTATTGCCGTCGTTAATAGGGTTCTCAATCTTACTCAGAATCAAGGATTTCAGGTGTTGCAGCTTGGCATCGTCCTTGGGTGTGACTTTTGCCATGGAGTGCAGCAGGGCGTTAATGACTTCCAGATCCCCATTCAGGTCATGTTCCCATGAAGGAAGATCCATGTCGGCAAGATTAATCTTAACCTTACCGCCAATTTCAGTGTAATCTATTGGAAGATCATCTTCCTCGGCTTCGAGGTCTACCAGGCTATCGGTCCAGTCGGAAACACTAACAGCATTACCTGTGACCTTAAACGAATCGATTTTGCTCAGGGTGCGTCTGTGGTTATCATGCAGGCTTTGCAAGGTGAGCCGAAATGCCTCGACCGAACTCTCCAGGCGCTTAAGCAGGTTGGTCGTCATCAATGCCTGCAGGCTTCGTTCACGGTCTGCTTGCTTCAGTTTTCCTTTGCCGCCTTCTACCAGGGTATCGTAGAGGTCTTCATATTTTTTTAGGCGACTGGGCAGGATGTAGCTAATCGGTGCGTAAACAGCGAGTTTGAGCATCGAGAGGTGTTCAAAGATCTCGTTGAAGCTCATGACATCAGTGCGTCCGGTCAATGGCGAGTGGAATGACAGCGGTTTGCGGCGTTCGGGAAATTGGCCAATGTCACTGGTGTCGTAGAAGGTCTGGATGTGCTTTCGCGAACGGGCAATGGTGACGCTATCCAGCAGTTCAAAGAAATCAAAATCAAGGGAGTCCAGGATAGCTCGTGCCGTACGATCCTCCGGCGCCAATTTTGACCACTGGTTGAAGACCGTCTGGGCATTGCGGAAGATTTCTTCCACCGATTTGCCCGTGCGCAGCTTCTTGCTGAGGTTTTCGGAGTCACCTTCGTAAGCCAGTGCGAGTTGATTGCGCAGATCATTGAAGCGATTGTTGACAGGGGTGGCAGACAGCATCAGAACCTTGGTTTTAACGCCCTGGCGGACGACCTGATTCATCAGTTTCTGATAACGGGTTTCTCGGTCCTTGACGGCATCGTTGTTACGGAAATTGTGCGATTCATCGATGACGACCAGATCGTAATTGCCCCAGTTAACGCGGTTCAGGGGAATACCAAACGAGTCACCCGAGTTGCGAGAAAGATCCGTGTGACATAATACGTCATAATTGAAGCGATCCCTGGAAAAGATATTCGTCGTCAGGTTGCTGTTGTAGTTCAGCCAGTTATCGGCAAGTTTCTTGGGGCACAGAACCAGCACCGAACGGTTGCGCAATTCGTAATATTTCACAACGGCTAGGGCCGTGAAGGTCTTACCAAGCCCCACGCTGTCGGCCAGGATGCAGCCATTATACGATTCCAGCTTGTTGATAATCCCTATGGCAGCGTCTCGCTGGAAGTTAAACAGTTTGTTCCATACCAGCGTATCCTGATAGCCAGTACGGTCGTTTGGTAGGACGTCTTCGTCAATATCGTCGAGGAATTCACTGAAAATATTGTAGAGTATCAGGAAATAGATGCGTTCCGGCGAATTCTCTTGATAGACCGATGCGATATGATCACAGATTGCTGCGGTTACATCCTCAAGTTTGGTGGAGTCGCTCCAGATTTGGTCAAAAAGCTGAAGGTAGGTCGAGGTAAAAGCAGTCTCATCGATCCGGTTGACGATATTAGAAATGGCATCGCCTTGCTGATAGCCCAGATCCACGGCGGTAAACCCATGCAAAGGCATATATGCCACTTCCTGCTCTGGTCCCTGAATGCAGGCAAATTGCTGCATTGGAGATTTGGTCTTGTTGGAACGAAACCTAGCTTTGCGACGCATCCATTCGGCGCATTCGCGAGCAATGGCACGCTGGGTGAGTTTATTGCGAAGCTGGATTTCAAATTCGGAGCCATAAAGGCTGCGTTCTCGGTTGGCCTTGGGAATAAAGAACTCTCGACGTTCCTTTTTGAGTTTGTCGGTGACTTCGTGGGGAACAAAGGTCGGTGCGGTGAAGATGAATTCCAACGACTCTATCTTTGCAAGCTCAGACTTGAGGGCTTCATAGGCATAGATCGAAAAGCACGATGCCGCGATTTTCAGTTTGTCATTAGGGTGGATGGAGGCCTTCAGATCGTCACCCAGCAAAGAATTGATATTGTCGATAATCTTCATCGGCCCCAATTCCTGGTTTGGCCTTCCTTTCCTCTCGCCTTCATCTCTTCCTTCTCATCATTCTTGAATTTGCCATGTTAGCGATAAAGTGTTAGCATATTTTTACAAATGCCTACATATTAAAACACGCAAAAATCAGCTCTACGGTGACACCACGTAATTGGAATATCCCAACAAGGACGCTATATGCAAGGAAGTTCTCAAAAAATTCTAAAAATCCTCAAGACGCGAACGGTTCTTCGTCCTGCTGAACTTGACGAACTAGGTATTCCACGCATTACCTTGCAACGGCTCTACCAGCGGGGCCTAGTTGAAAAGGTGGCCCGTGGGCTGTATCGACTGCCTGACACCCAGATTTCCGAGCATCATTCCCTGGCGGAAGCCGCGAAGATGGTACCGAAAGGAGTTATCTGTCTGTTTTCCGCTCTGCGGTTCCATAACCTCACCACCCAGGCACCCCATGAGATTTGGATGGCGATTGACCGCAAAACACGTTTGCCGGTGAACAAGACGTTGCCGATCCGCTTCGTTCGTTTTTCCGGCCCAGCACTGATTGAAGGAATCGAGAGCCACATCATCGACGGCATACCGGTGGCAATATACCAACCAGCGAAAACTGTGGCTGATTGTTTCAAATATCGCAATAAAATTGGCCTAGATGTGGCACTTGAAGCCTTGAAAGATTGCTTGAGAAACCGTCGATGCGAAGCTGATACTCTTTGGCGGTTTGCCAAGATCTGCCGGGTGAGCAATGTGATGCGGCCCTATCTGGAGGCCATGAGCGTTTGACGTCAGCATGCATGGCAGGCGCAAGATTTAGTTCATGCTGAACACAGCTCGGCGAGCCTTCCAGGCAGAAACTTTAAAAAAAGATGTCCCCAGAGATGCCGGTCATGCCAAGATGCTCCCAGCATCCTGGTGATGACAGCACATGTTGATTCATAACCACTCCTGAGAAAATAAAAGATCCCTCAAGAACTTACGGCCTGCGGGCGACTGTTGTAGCAACAGGAGATATTCTGTCCTGTCACGCCTCTAATTCAAACGAAACCAACAGGTTATTTCTCATCTTTTTTCTGGTGGGGGTGGTGGTGGCGTCGGTATATTTGGAACGCGAATCTCTTCACTAGGACGGCTTGGTCGTATTATTACAGTTGGTTGTTGCGGTGATTTTTGTGGCTGTTGGTTTGGAGTCCGTGGTTCCTCGCTCATAATATTATGCCTCATGAAAAATTTAACGACAAAAAATGATAGGTCTTCTTTTGCGTGTCTTCTGCAAATCTCTTTATTTCGGGACAGTATAGTTTTCTGTATTTTTTTTCTATCTTACATTCCTCTTTTTTTAAAACATACAGTTGATCCTCAGCATCTTCTTTTGATAATTTATCATATTCAAGATCATACCAAAGCTTTTCATACTTCAAATAAAGAATATCGAACTCATGAGACATTTCGATCATATCTCTATCGTCTCCTATAAATGGTACATATGGTTTTGCCACATGCATTAATTGCGAAATTGTAATTATTGCTCCCCACAATACAGGGTATTCTTTCCACAAAGACCAACTAGCCACACTACCTGCGGCAACAAAAGAGAGAATAAATGAATAAAATTTCCCAAGAAATTCATCAATTTTAGACCATTTTTCGGTGTAAAATACTTTGAATTTTATATTCGACAAATTATTCCACAGCCTAGTTCTCATAATGACAAATCAATGGGAAGTTCATTAACTTTAGAAGACTCCAGCTCAAATAATAAAGATAATTTCGCCTCAATCTCGTCGTTATTTACTATAACAACATGATAATCATTTATTTCTTGTTTATTATTATCAATGTTGAAGCGAAGTCTGCGTTTAAGATAAAAATGAAATGCGGCTTTTATCTCAAGAATCACTTCACCGTCTGTCATATTAAATTCACAACTGATACTTTTCTTTTGACCAGGAGGTAGATCAGGATGTGGAGCTATGCGAAATTTCAGATTATTATTCCACAAATAATCGTTATTATGTCCAAATCCAAATTGCTTTCTATTCCCTACAGAAATTATTCTGCTCAAAACAAAATCTCTATACATTTTATGTCGATGACAAAGAGCCCGAACGTGCCACCCAAACCCATCAAACCCTAATGCATGTGGAGTTATCCATCTTTTGGTTGGTTCAGGGGTACTCATCGACTGATATTCGATTTCAACGGAAAGGTCTTCGCGCATGCAGAAGAGAATAGTTTTGAGAATAGAACGACTAATTTTTCTCGCCAAAAAAGGCAATTGATACGCGGGCGGCGTCATCCCACAAAAGAAAATACCATCGTGGTTAATCCCGGTCGCAGAAAGATGGGAAAAATAACTGTCGCTGTTTAGCTCACCCATCGCCTCTTTGAAATTGTCACCAATAACGTAACATTTTGCGCTCCTGTCGTACTTAATGTTCTCCGGAGCGATATCAGCGTACATTTTCAGATCTTTCGTTGCCTGGGGCACTGAGACATCAAAAAAATCTGTCAAATCTTTCCTGCTCACCTTTCCGTCCCAAAAAAGGCGCGATTCGATAAACTCGATCCGCTTCCTTGTGCTCCATCTCATTTTATCCATCATTACACCATGTTGTATTTTATAATTCGAAGAAGACACATAGCATTTAAATTAAGTATTCTCAAGATATATATATCTTTAGCAATAAATTATTTTCTCTTCACGGATTATTGACACAATAAATATTCGTGTTTATTTTTACAACCTAAGATTAACTCTGCCCACAAACAAAAATTTACGGAATTACGAGGTGAAGAAATGACGAAAACAAAGGTAACGAGACCAGCAACAGCATCCAAGGCATCCAACGTGCTCACAAGTGAGAACACTGGTGCAAAATCTAAGTCAGCAGCAGCTAGCGCATTGAGCCAGACTAACGCTCCAAACAAGACGACATCGCATTCGGTGGCTTCCAAAGCGTCGTCTGTGTTGAGGGACGGCAGGACAAGAGCGGAATCAAAATCTGCCGCAGCAAGTGCGCTAGCTCAGGCAGGGAAAAATAAAAAAGGGAGATGATAATTTATGACCAAATTTCAAGGCGCTGTAATCAGCGAACAAGGGCAAAAATTTGCGATTGTGGTAGTAAAACGCCATATTTTACAAATGCAAAGCCAAGCTCGTGAAGCAATACTAAATTTTAGTGGATTTTTCCCGGGCATTCCGGTTGTGCTTATGGCGCAAGACAGTAAGGGGGTGCCAACATATTACGGAAGACCAGACATAGCGAAATTTTTATCCAGGGTGCCTATGAGCGCTATTCCATGGAAGGAATATACCGTTAGTTAAATAAATTTACATTCGGGCAGAGTGTAAGACAGCGGGTTCTATTTGGGGCTCGCTGTTTTTTTGTGAAAAGGATAATTTGGGATCAGAGTAACATTATCTCCTCTCCATCGGGCAACACTTTTCAATGTTCACCTCGCCGCGCTTTCGACACCACCTTGCCCAGCCGGTTGATACGTTACCCCGAAGATCGTATCCTCCAACCATTTTTTGAAAGACGGATTGTCGCGGAATAGTTTGAACAGTTCGGTGTGATCGGCTACAGCTAGATCATGACACTCGCTGTGGGGCTCTGTCGTGCTCAATGCGGGCGTTCTGCTTGTCCGAATTTTTCATCGCTTTTTAATAGGCGCATCAGCCCTGACCTTGTTGGGAATTTCCTCAAGCGATGACCTCCTGGATTTTATCGGCATCCTTCCATTCGACATTGCCGAATTTATCGTTAAAAGCCCTGATGGTGTTGCTGAGTTGATCCAAATCAGGGTGTGGTTGAGGCGTTCCTTGATCTCCACCAGCATCGGCCGGGGAGAGTTGTCCGGTTCACCCATGGCCTTGCGCTGGATACCAGTCGGCTTCAATCCCCCTCAATCAATTACCCATCAATGAAAATTTCCTGGTTGAATCTGATGCATATCAATGTGTTAATTTGCCTTGCCCTTCGACCATGACGGCTTTCATCAATTACGCATCAATGAAAGTCAGGCCCAGAAAGGAACATACTTCATCATTTTTTTGGGCGCCTCTTCGTCAAATGGCTTGATTTTTCCATCCTCGACAGCCTCTCGGATATACCGGGAAACGGCGGCCTTGTTTCTTTCTTCAACCCCAAACCGAGCTCTGAGCGAGGCATTGGTCAAGCGATCACGCATAACCCATTTCAGACAGGCGTGGAGGTAGCAGGCTCTTATTCGGTCTGCCTTGTCCATTTCGTTCAACGGTCGATGCGCAAACAGGACAGCCCTGGTAAACCCTTCCGGAACCTCGAAGGCTGGGGCAGGCAGTTGATAGGCCTCAACTTGGGCGACCACCTTGTCGATACCACTCCCGCGCTCTTCACAAATACGGAATCGGCGCATCAAGGAGGCCAGGGATTCGTTGCGGGATTTGGGTGGAGTATCCAGAAACCGCTGTGTGTCGACCAACGGCTCTCCTGGGTTGGTGATCTCCATCCGGTCGTCAAAGATTTCCACCATCGGCCCCGCTCCGGTGACGAAGAGGTCTTGATGGATCAACGCATTGGCCACCAATTCCCGTACCGCCAGTTCCGGAAACATCGGCACC
>Ga0074197_1001606_pt1 | contig 18362 bp, 25 predicted proteins | sample EPASupsiteSAE305_FD_64526 | JGI IMG/M metagenome (GOLD analysis project Ga0074197, IMG submission 64526) | Bioremediated contaminated groundwater microbial communities from EPA Superfund site, New Mexico - SAE3-05 reassembly with SPADES | ecosystem: Environmental > Aquatic > Deep subsurface >...
ACAACGGTCGGGGAAGTTACTAGTGAGTTCACGCCCCCTAGAGCCCCCGACCGCACCATGAACGGTTATGGCGAGTCAAGTTGCCCTGGCCACTCCAAAGCCAATCATGCATAAAGACCCGAAAGAATCCTTGAAATTAAAAGACCCAGAGGTAGAGCCTGGAAGATTGTCCTAGCCATAGGACAAGTCCTTTAGAACCGAGACGAATAGCCGAGTCTGGAAGGGTCTTTACTTACTAACTCAAATTCAACCAGAAAATAACAAATAACGATCCAACTTCACGAAACTAACCTGGTGATCCCAAGAATAATCACAAAACAAAGTTAGCAAATAAGGAGGCAAGGGAGGACGCAAAGACCCACCCACCACACCGCTAACCAAATGTATATTCGAGTATGCACCATTATTAAATTGTCTTAACTTATCCACAGCCTCCACAACATTATTAAAAGTATCAGCATCCACGGCTAAATCCAAAGAATCCTCAGCATCAACCTCAGCAACAGAACTAACTTCGAACTTCAGAGTATTATCATCTTCATAATCTTCTAAAAAGGCCTCCGGCCCGAAAGAAAGATATGTTTCAGAAAGCTTATAATACGACTGAGCATTACGGCCACGGCCACAAATACCAACGACAATACCTTGCTGGCGAAGATCCGCAAGTACAAGCTTAAAAGACCGCAAAGGAACCCCTAGCAGCTCAGCCCAGGCAGCTTGTGATAACTCTACTAATTTAGTTGTCTGTAAAGACACAATAATGTCTTTAGCAATCTCCCCTAAGTGATTTCTACGGACATCTCGAGGTTTAGGTGGGGTAATATACCTAACCTTTGAATAAGAGGCTTCTTGCCCTGTTAAAACGGCTAAAAACTTAGGAGAAGGGCACATAAAACGACTTTTGTAAGCAGAAGAGACAGTAATTTCAATTTCTCGCACTCTCTGCGGATCAGAAAGATTTGCATTCCACCCAAGCAAACGTTCTAACGCAAGCTCTTCTGGGACACCATCAGCCTTACAAGCCAAAGCTAAAGTTAAACAACTATTATGACGCCGGCCACGTGGAACATCCATGGTAAGCAAAGATTGTACCGCAGGAGAAGCAAACCAAGCCCCGGCATTGAATATACGCACCCCAGTATAATTTTCAGCTGGTTTTTCACGTTCGATTTCTCGCCAGTTCTTAAACCAATCGAAAGAGTATCTAGCCATTGACACTTCAACAGTATTTTTTGGCACTCTGACAAAAGCCTGAGAAGCAGCAACAAAGAACGGATCAGCACCGGCCTTCTTAACCATGTCCTGCTGAATAGCGTCATAGAGCGCGACAACCTTGGGTGAAGCAGCTCGAACAGGCGCATCGAAAACATACCAAGCATGAACACCAGAATCAGTTCTATTTAGAAATGTAGGTACAGGAAGATTAGCTTCGTTTAAACGATTAAGAATAATATCTGTATCGGTTAGATCATCAAAATCCAAAACAAAAGAAGAGAGCCAACGCAAGGTTAATTTATTACGATCTTTATTATGCCAAAAAGTGTTCGGAGTAATATATGTATTATCGGCAGCCAATTTAGATAGTGTTTGTAAGGATCGGCAGGAAACAGGGGAATTAAAAGTATTTTTATTAGCTAGAAAAGCCCAACCATAAGCATACTTATTATTGATAGCAGGGGATTTATAACGCGACTTTTTTGGTCTTAAAGGCATCATATCACGATAGAGCATACTCAAATCAAACTCCAAAGCAAGCACCCCTTTCTGGCCAAAATAAAAACCCAAGCGTCTAACGCTTGGGTCCGGTTGCCAGAAAAAATCAGGTGAGTGCTTAATTTTTTTGCAAAAAGTAGTTTTTTACTACATTTTACAGGTTAAAAGCATCCTCAGTATCTTGCTTGGAAGCTACAAATAGTGTTATAATATTTGTACAAGTACTGAGTTTTCTCAGTTGATTTTTTCCGCTAAACGGGTTTGATGGTGCGTTAGCGGAGTTATTTGTAAAAAACCCTCAACCCAGAGGGTTTTTTTATGTCCTTTTCATTTATCTTTTAAAATGTGCAGCAAATAAAGCTTGGCCATTGCCAAGCGTTTATGTAATGTCCGAAACTTTTGTCCCCTAACTAATGTATAAGCGGAACGGCCCGGAAACATAAAACGTTGCAGCTAGCCGATACCTTAAACGAAAGAGTGGAGGAAGCCCCTAAAATTTCTTTCGTAATTTAGGTAATAATAGAAAAATTCGGCACGATATGCCGAATTCCTTCTAACTGTGGAAAAAAAATTCAAAACTTATCCACATGTGTATAAATTAATTTTCTTCTGTTGTTTCCGGTCGCCACTTTTCTATAAGTTCTTCATAGGTTAAGTCTGTGATAAAAGCTTCTATATTCTCGATGTCAAGAAGTTTTGCGGCTGCAAACTCGTTTAGTCCGGACACTAAAGTATATTTGTCTTCTCCAATGGGCCTAACGATAATAGGCTTAATTTTTTTGCGAGCCCATTCGAGATCACCAAGGTTGAATTGAAACTTGACACTAGAAAGATGAACATAAGAAGTCAGGATAACCTCTTTCAGTGGGAGTAATTTAGCTTCATGACTTAGCCTAAATCGCCGAAGAGCCTGTGTTTCTATTTTGATTTCGGCATTTGATTTGACTTTTACCGGAACCTTAGGCTTATCCTCAGGTTTTTGTTTAACTTCCTTTTTCTTTGAATCTAAGGATTCGGGGATGGTTGCTGATTCGGATTGAGTGTCGGTATTTCTGTCCTTAATAATCCCGATATCTAAACAATTTACTGTGATAAAAGGGATGCCCTTAGGGTTTACTGAACCTTTTATTCCACCATTGATAAACAGCTTCGTATTCTCAGTAATATCAGCAGAAACCTTTTTCCATTGGCGCGGCCCAATATTGATATTGAAAATACTTTCTCCCAATGGTTTTAACCCTTTAGGAGTTGTACCGCTAGCCCCGCACTTTACTATCATACTTACGGTTCCATCTTCATTAAAACGTACAGTTTTAGGAATTTCAAAAGTAAGACTAATTTTAGCCTTGGCCATTATAAGCCCTCCTAGATACTATTATTATTTTTGCGAGCTTTATAATATTTATCAATGGCTTCATCTAAAATTTCGTTAAATGTTAGATCGGTCAGCATATATTTTAGCTCGTTAAGTTTTTTAATAGATGCCGGCGTAAGATCATAAGTACGCCTAATATCGAATTTTTCATCTGTAATCGAGGAAATGCGCTCTGGTCTGCCGCGACCAGTATTCTGCCCATCCATAAAAGCTACCTCACTATTTAATCAACAAAAGAATAAATATTGGTTTATTGGTTTATTGGTTTATTGGTTTATTCGCCATTGTATATTAAAATCCTTTTATTTAAGATCTGAAAAATAAAAACCATCGATGAGAGAAGGGGTGGAGCTGATTTTCTGTCAATTATAGGTAAGCAAGCCTGTATAAATCTTCGGGAATATCAATATTTAATAAGCTTTAATTGTGGCCGATCAACTATTTTTGGTAAAACTCCATTTTCTTCTGTCCAATAACTTATCGTTATATCTAATTCAACTCCGGCTAATCCTTTTCCGTTTTCTAACCAGTCTACATGGTGAATTCTTAATAACTGGACAGTTTTATCTATTCCGCTAATGACAAGTTTAATCTGATCAATGTAATTAGGAATATCATTACCAAAAGGTATAGGCAAAAGAACTCTCATTTGAGCCTGTTTGCCTCGTATATCGCGCTGAAACAAAAGACAGGATTGCGTTTGCTGTTTACCTTGGCATTCTCCACCATGGTCAATTTGTTTAAGGCAATAATCACATTCATACATAATATACTCCTACATCAAAGGTTTAAATTCAGATAAACATTATCTAATTCATCTTGTGTAATACCGATATAAGCCAACGTGATACTCGGAGCTGAATGATTTAAAAGCTTTTGGATACGTGTTATATCTACACCTTGAATATAAGCCTGGTACCCAAAAGTTTTACGCAAGGTATGTGTTCCTATTTTTTCTTTTATGCCAATTAGCCTGGCTGCATTGTTTAAGATTCTATATGCTTGCTGCCTAGTAATTGGGGCAGCTCCTTTCCGACTTGGGAAAAGAGGCTGGCCAACGGGCAGCCGGTTTCCCAAATATTCCTTTAGTGCCTTAGTTGTGGATTCACCCAGGGGAAAGTCTTTGGTTTTACCTGTTTTAGATTCACGAATAGTAATACGCTCCTTGAACCGTCCCGCGCCATTTAAAACATCGATATCTTTTAGCTTCAAAAGGTCACTGATCCGGAGTCCTGAATTTATCCCTAAAATAAATAAAACATAGTCTCGTAAGTTATTCGATTTTAGTATCTTTTTCATGCCTTCAATTTGCTTTTTATCCCGTATTGGTTGTACAAATTCCACATTTACCATTCCTTTTGTTAAGACATTTAATTATACAATAGCATACGATAAGTTACATTGATAAATATTAAATAAACCTTCAATAGGCATAACGAACAAAAAATACAGGAGTAAAGCCTGTTTCAGGGTTTAAATGAATGTTACATAAATCCATTGTGTTACATTCAAACGCTATTTAAAGAATATAAGGTTAATATGGCTTACAATCTAACTTATCTTTTCGGACATGGAATAATAGTGCTATCACTCTTGGCATTAGTGTCAGTAACGGTGTGTTTATCGGGTATACAAAGGGCTAATGCACAGTTCATAGCAGATTACTTTGGTTCTATAATCATCTTGGGACCAGCTCTGGCCGCTGTTGTTGCTTTTCTCTTTACAATTAACGTTCTTAGTGCTTTCTGTGTTGCATGATCGTCCGCAGAAAGTTTGGGAGAACTAAAAATATTAGATAAGCACCGATGTAAAAAATACTTAGAAAAAAAACGAAACCATCGATATTCCAGTCCCGAGTTTCAGAGTGTTCACTGTGATAAAACAAACCGTCGCAAGTATTCATCCCATTCATGATTGTTTGGGCCTAAAAAGATCTTTTAACATTACTAACCTTCCCCGGCTAGTTTTACGCCATCATATAACCTACAACAATAAAAGCAACGACAGCAAATGCTCCATAGCGAATAACTAAACTATCCATTACTGAACCAGTACGTATATAAACAGGTAGTCGAATCCTAAAATGGGTTTTCTCAAGAAAGGGAATATAAAAGAGAGGAATTCCCGTTTCTGTAAATGCATCTGCTAATAAGTGTGCTCCATATCCTATTAAAAATGGCCAAATCAAATCAAGTTGAGCATATGGTTGCACATACTTCTGATAAACCCCTAATCCCTCCAGCGAATAAAACCCGAATCCGGCTATTGCCATTCCTATAAGCGAATGAGTAATCCCACGATGTTTCATCATTGGCATAAGTATCAATACAAATCCAACAATGACCAGTACATCATTAAACTTGGTCGGAATAAAGGTAAACAGATGAAGTTTTCCTATATACATAAAACTTAAACCAGCAATCAAGGCTGATAGTCGAGTTTTTCCAAAAGGAAGAATAGCTTTTTGTGTTAAAGTACTTCCCGGCTGATCAAGATCGGGCGCCAAACTTCCCACCCATGTTACCCCCATAATTAATAAAAAAGGAATAAGACTGTATAGTCCGTCTAATATCCCGTTTATTGACAAATGATTTTCCCAATAAGTTAAATCTGGGATGCTCACAGGTATTAAAGCTACAGTTGTAGCAGCGCCTATCCTTGTATGTGTTTTACCCGTCATCTTATCGCCTCCCTGAAATACCAATTGCATCGACTTCATCTATCATAAAAACGCACGATACATTTTCACAATCTACCTACCCAACATACTACGCACTATTACTCCATGAAACTTTCGCTGATGTTGTTACACAATTGTACAAGGAGTTAATATATTTTACTTTCATATTCTACTTTCAATTCCATTTTCTTTTTTTCTGCTAAGTCTATAAGCTTAGATTTTATTTCGGCAGGACTTCCTTCGAGATATTCAATATCTCGCTCTATTACCCGGATACTGTTTAATAGATGATTGCTCTCCATTTTTGCTATGCGTAGAATTTTATCATCATGTTGTTTCCAAAAGCCTTCCATTGCAGATAGATACGGCATTTCTTCATCGATAATATATTGTTTTAGTTTTTCAAGGCTTTCATTACACATTAATCATTACCCCTTTCTTTTTTATCTTAAATAATAGCATACGAGCAATCCGTTCCATTTTTAATTTGTTTGGCTCTTTAAAAAGCGCATTATTGCTCCGTGAAACTTTCGCTGATCCAGCCGCATTTTCTACATTTGTATTGCCAAAATACGGCTGCACTATGACCTATTTTACCCTTCCTAATTAATTTTTCTGTCTTACAGTTGCGTTCAACCACAACCTGCTGAGTTAGAAGTATTGAGATTCTATCGCTACCACATACAATGCAAGGTTGCCCTTCTTCGTACCCTTGATTCATTTACAATCAATCTCCTTATTAAACTTTTATTGTATCCCCATCGATCCCTTCAATAACTTGGGTCGGAACAACTTTTAGATCACTTTGTTGGAGTGGGGGAGAAGCAAAAGAACAACCAGCTAGAAAGAGGCTCTCGAAGTTCATTAAAATAATTATTATGAAGTGTCGATAGCCCGTCTGCTTCATATAATCCTCCTAAATTTGAAAATTAAGCCCTCACCCTGACAATATGGCCTTCATTAATATAAAAAACATCATCGTTGTGATGAATCTGGATTAGGCTTTTCCCATCAAAACTCCATTCATATCTTCCAGAGATCCAGCCATCACCAAATTTTACAAAGATCCCGGCACCGGCATAAACCGGTACTCCTTGGACAAAATGACGGTAATTGCCTGGCCCTTTATGACCGAGAATTATTTGTCCTTCTACCCATCCTTCCGGAAGTGTGCTAACAGGGGTCATGGGATCTTTTTCTTTAAGCCATTTATGGCATTTTAGATCTAAATCACCGGCAATTGGTTCAAGCCAATCAGCGTTTGAATAATAACGGCCAGTCCATTCTGCAAATTGATCTGGAGTAAAAAGAACACGTACGTTTTTTGTTAATGGTGCTTTTCTATATTCTCTGTCCGATGTTTCCCACGTTTGAATAAGGTAAACCCACGTAGCAGAAAGGAAATCATCCGTACTCAGAAAACGTGCTTGCGGTAAATCTTTCATAAATTGATATCGTTTTTTACCAATTTGCAATTCAGTTAGTTCGTCGTTCATTTTGCTTTCTTGATAAGAATTATAATAGATTAAATACATTCCAAAATGGTACAAGAAGATATCAATCTCCTTAGCAATAAGTTTGTCTATAATTAATTTGGCCAAGGTAAGCCGATCGTTTTTTTTAGTAATAATGAAATTCAATCTATATTCACGCTGAAGCCCTCTAAAGAAATCAGATGGGTAATTATACCCGTAGCTGTTTTCTTGATTATAATCATTCCTACGAATAATCACTGGCCATGTAGATAAAGCGCCGGCACGGCCTTGCATTCCCATTGTGTTCAATTTATCTAAGATTTGTGTTAATTGGTCCTGAATAGTCCTATTATCTATTACCATTTAACAAACCTCCTTACTTCATTCTTAAAAACCAAGGTATACCCCTTGTAAATTATGAGGTATACCTTGATGTAGAGTGAGGGGATCAACCGAAATTTAGTCCTTTTTTCTTCGTAGGTTTATTAGTAGCAGGGTGTTGTAAAAGGGGAGAAGAAAATATTGAATCTTCGTCTTGAACAATTCCCGGCTCTTCATCGACCAAGCTAAGAATGCTAAAACTCTCACTACTGACATGCTGGACGTTAGTTTGCCCAGCAAGCGCCCGACGATCAAGGCCAGCGAGGAAGCTTGGTGTGTCGTCAACAACTGTACGAGAACCTTCCTGAAATTTTTCGGTAATTTCTTGAATTCGTTGTCTAGGATAAGGAAGACCGGTAACGATAGTTATAATTCGGATAGTATCTACCAATGATTCATCAGTAACAAAGCCCCTATAGTTTCTTTCTGTATCAAGAACTCGACTGATGTCACCATAAAAAGTTTCAAAAAGAGCCCGATATTTATTAAGCCGATCCGGAGGACAGGCAATGATAAGCCCAAACCCATACAAATAGCCATCGTTCATAAGGCGATCCGGATCTGAATGCTCAGCACAATAAAGATGATGCTCGTTTTTCCACGAGCGCATCATATGTTCACGGAGCTGTTCAGCTGAAGTTGCCGCCGTTTCAGGAATTTCTGTTTCGTAGATAGCCGCGCAGCGGCCCATTTTCATCAAGGCCTCAAAATCTTCTACATCCATTGTGGCAGTAGATTTATGGCCGACATAGGATAAGGTATGTTGAATTGGAGCCCAAACCAGCTCATTGACTTTAGCTAGAGATTCTTTAGGTGTTACGCGCTCATAAACTTTGTTGTTATCAATAATAAAGAGGGAATCAAATACTTTATTGGAACGGATTTCTTCTAATCCTGCTAATACATTTCGGGCAGCCAGGGGTTCAAGAAAAGAGTCTTCTGGCAGAGTCATAACTCCTAAGATAGGTTGATTAGTAGCTTTGCGAAGTATACGAGCCAAGAGGGGAGACATACCGTTACCACTACCACCACCCAAGGAAGCAGAAATTAAATACATAGCATCAGATGAGTTCTTTCCAAAGATAAGACCGAGCCGGCGCTTAACCTCATCAATATTTTGTGCAAAAAGCTCTGCACCTTTTCGGGCATCTTTCCCAGCGCCACGTTTTGGATTATCCGGATTAGGACAATGAATCTGATTCGATTCTGGTACCAGCATTTCATCAGCTGTAGTAGTATTTATTGCCGCTACATTTTCAAAAACACCAAGTTTGGAACCAGCAGCAATTAAATTATTTCCTCCCTGTCCACAACCAATAGCCAAGATCGGTACATTAATCTCTGATTTTTTGTGAGACATGTTCTATCGTTCCTCCTCTCATATTTCTACATTTAGTTTTTGGACAGCAAATGCCCAACCAAAATCAGTCAATTCATAAATTTTAGCAGGTCCCGACTGAGAGTAATTAACAAGTTGTAATGCCTCAAGCGCAGCTAGACTAGCCGAAATTTTATTCCGTTCTACACGCGCGTCAAAGGTTAATACACTTACCGGTACGCGCATGTCCGGTTTAGCCAAAGCCAAAAAGGTGCGTTTGTGTTCGTCGGGAAAGAGATCCCAACTTCCTTTTGCAAAAGATAAAAGTTCATTACTGTATTCGCCCATTTGCTCCATTCCTCCTAATCAATATAAATAAATAGATGAATAGATATATATTTATATAATTGTTTATACGTTTATACTAACATAGAATATTAGAAGAAGCAAGGGGTCTTACTCTTTTTAACCAGTCTAATAGATCTTTACGGTGTAATCAGATTCTTTGAAAGTCTTTATTGAACGACTTCCATTTTTATCAGTAATTACTAACGTTATTGTCCCCAACCCTCGTCTCACGACATCGCCAGTAATAGTTTTGTTCGCATTTTTTATGGATTTAACTAAGATTGCCTTCATACAAAATCAACTCCTTATTTACTAATGTCTAGTGGATACAAACGAGAATAAAGGCTCTCTTTAGTGTCTCTGGACGTTATATTTCGGCCAGCAATATCTTCAGACAAATTATGTGGGTATAACTTCACTAGCGTATAAATTGTTAAGCTGCTCTTCAATTTTAAGATTATCAAGCTTAAAATTTGTAGCAAAAGAATCAATAGCTAATTCGATTCTGTCTTGGAGTTCTTCAGCGCCGTATTTGCTAGCGATCCAACCCTCAAGGGAAATATAAGATACACGCCTTACTTGACGGTATTCCTTTCGCTCTGAATCTCCAAGCAGATGATCCTCGTTTAACTCAGTTTCGCCGCAACCAGTTTTGATAGTACAAAGATTAATTTCGTAAAAACTATCAAAAGGATGATTAAAATCTTTACTACCGAGCCAGTTGCTTACCAAATCACCATTTCGAACATCTAAATAAATAGTAACCGAACCAAAAGCCTGTAAACACCTGGCTTGACGGAAGGCCTCTCCATATATATCAGAGCTAGAAAGATTATTAAGTAAGGCCTCTATTTCAGGGCGAGACAGAATTTCGAATTCGCTTGGCTCTTCGTTTGAGCCGTAACCGTTGATTAAAACAGTAACCTTTTTAGACATGATTTTTTTTCCTCCTTCAAATAAGAGTTTTCATTTTTGAGACGGGATCAGCCAAGGATTAACCCAGGTCGCGAAATTATCTACTATCTCTAGGGTAGTGTGCTAGGTCCGCTATATGGAATCCGCGGGTCCAAACTTTTAAATCGTCGTCGTAGTAGACCGGAATTTCTGCCTCTAATACTGATTCAATTTTATTATAGTCTTTTACTGAAGCGGCCCCTAAATCCAAGCCGTCTTTTTCTAATTCCTCCAAGCTAGATATTTGAATCATTTTTTCAAAACTCCTTTCTGTTTTTAAGTATTAAAAACTCACCTATAACCAGGCGAATTTTTTTAATATAATTAGGCCACACTGCCGGGTTTAATCTCCAATGACCTCTAGTACTTCGATTCCGAAACCTGGCCTAATATACTCGCGAAGTTCTTGCAGCCTATTAGGGGTGACATTTTCTATCCATTCATTGAATTGACCGAAAAAACAGGTATTAATTTGAACTTTATAAATAATATTGTTCATCCCCTTAAATTTGTTTTTACTTTACTATTCTCTTGAACAACCGAGGGATTGAGGGAGGGAAAAGACTGAGGTTTTTCCCTCCCTCAAGGCTAATCAATGATTTCTTTTTCCTTAAAACTGATATATTTGTCACCGTCTCCTATAATCACATGGTCGAGGACTTCAATTCCTAAAAGCTTTCCGGCCTCTACTAGTCTCTGCGTGACGGTCACGTCCTCCCTACTTGGCGTTGGATCGCCTGACGGGTGGTTATGAGCCAGTATGATAGAATTGGCGTTTGAAAGGATAGCTGTTTTAAAGACTTCTCGGGGATGTACCATAGCTGAATTTAATGTACCGGTACTCACAACGTTAAGAGAATTAATATTATTTTTTGTGTCTAAACACATAACGACGAACATTTCTCGGTCTACATTATTTAAAAATAGTTTAATAATATTGGCAGCATCCTTTGGACTATTAATTTGTTTGTATTCATACATCAGGCTTTTTTCTTTTACCATTTCGATTTTAACAACTTGCATTCTTTTCATAGTTTTCCTCCCTGCTGCGTTCTCTATATACTTATTATAACTTACATTAATGTATAAAGCAATAATAAATAGGTATAAAAAAGTTTATGAAACCCTGCCAGAGCAGAATTTTACGCTCCATATCCCCTGATCTGCACGTAACCCTTGGCCAGGGTCAATCTAACCGGGAAGGATAAATGGAAGGGGCCCTTTGGGAAGGAATCCGTTTATGTTCACGGTTAGATTGTCTTGACCGCCATGGTACAATCAACAACGGTCGGGGAAGTTACTAGTGAGTTCACGCCCCCTAGAGCCCCCGACCGCACCATGAACGGTTATGGCGAGTCAAGTTGCCCTGGCCACTCCAAAGCCACTCATACACAAGAACCTGAAATAATTCTCCGATATGCGGTCTGAGACCGTTGAGTGAAGGTCTCTGGTACCTAAATAAATAACCCTGACTTAGCCAGGACCGCAACTCAAAAGGAAACTGTCCGCATTTTAATAGTCCCCGAAATCCGTTGTGAGCTGCAACTTATTAGCATTACCCAAGGGCAGTCTCACTTTGGTTTCGGGGACACCTTTTTTATATAAATGGGCGTAATTACTCTTTTTTAACCAGTCTAATTGTGACCGGTAGTAGTTCTTTATTTTCGCTAGGGTTTACAATAATTGGTGATATCCATTTTAAAATATATTGTCGTTCCTCTGGTAGATTTCGTGAACCAGTCCAAAATCCGTGCCAATGTGCCCGGCGAATATGCGTTCTAGGGCTAGTATGGTGACGAGTGAACTCTTGTTCGTTATTGACTATAGTTTGGTTATAGTAGTGTCTTATAGCCGCACCCATCCGTACCCCAACATCCCATGTTCGTGGTTTATCTGGTGGAAAAAGACGTGGGCCCTTCTTGGTTTTTACGGATTGGGGTTTTTCAGGACGCTTTTCGTCGTTGCCTATTTCGCCATTGACTGAGCAAAGATAAAGCAACAAAGACACAATAACCTCTAGTTGGCTAGTCATTTCTTTGGCTAATTCACTGGCGACAGGCTCCAATATATCACCACCAGCTTGACGTTGGGACTCTTTAATCATTCGGTCAATGGACTCGCGCAGGGTCCATGAACCAAGGTGGAGAGGTCGTGGGACCAAAAATGGGGCTCCATTCACATCAACATCCAGTACGAGTCGCAACTCCTTGCGGTTGTCGTTAACGTCATATTCTAAATGTGCGAAAAAGCCGTGCATTGGCTCGCCTAAATGGGGCAAGCCTGGCGTTTCGATATATACACACCATTCCGGGAGATTAAAAAACACCTCGTGTGGGATGTCACCGGTTACCGGCGTGTCTACCACAGACCGAAATACATCCGGATCAAACCGATAAACCCCTTGGGTCACGCGCCAGGCAACTAATGCCCCAAGAATGCCCACATCATTGACCAACGGTCCAGCCGTCAGCGTTCGGGTAGAAATCACTCCCTGCCTTTCCGCTTCAGCAGACACAATACTGTACGATCCGGCTAGGGGCAGAAAACACCATTCCGGCCACCACGGCAGATCCTTCCCTCGGTCAGCGCGCATAGAATCGACGTCTTTCCAAGCATCGGAATATAAACGAGCATAATGTTCTAGGTGTCGTTTAGGGCGCATCCGTAAAATCCACCTCTTTCAAAATGATTGGTATATTTATGTGTTTTGTGAAGAGAATAGGCTTATCATTCTCTATTGCATAGGCCTTGGCTGCCCACATAGCAGAATGGGATACGTGTTGAGTCAGTACTACTAAGACTTCACTTTTCCGGAGCAGATTCTCGAATTCCACCGAACTCTCATCTCCAGAGGCCGTAATAACATTTGGGAACTTTCCCGTTTGTTCGTACCGATGCCCGCCAATGATACCAACTACCTTGTCAGTAAGCGCCGATTTAACATCTTCCACGGCAATGGGTTCTTTCTCATCAAGAATCGCCTGCGTCACTGGCTGAGCAGATGGCCGTTTTTTCAACTCCTCCCGCATTTCAGCAATGATGCCTTTTAGGCCTTCTAACTTCCGTTCAGGTAATAACTGAACTTCCTTCTGACCCTGTTTCAGTTCTTGAACCTGACTTCTAAGCTTTCTTATTTCATCATAAGCCCCTGACAATCTTTCTTCGATCCTTGCCTTTTCAGCTCGCACTTCTGCTAAAAGTTCCTCTTGCTTTTGAACTTGTTCAAGTTTTCTATGCAAATTTGCTTCAAGTGATTGAATCCGTTCAAACAGAATCGCTGTTTCAGGACGTTTACTTCCTCCCAGTTTAGCAATAGCTGAAATGCGTTGCGGTTCCAAATCCTCGGCCAGCGGCATATGTACCACCGGCCAAATAATACGGTGTTTACCATACGTATTTTTCCACCGTTCAATAGGCCACTCAGGCATGTACATGCTGTAGATAATCTCTTCCATCATCTTTTGATTAATATGAATAAATACTAACTTTTTTCCCTCAACCGACATCTGCCGAAGTATATGATTTGCTTCGCTGCGGGATAGTTTTTTTCCAGGTTCAACAAGCTTTAGAGACTCCGCTGCTGATTGCAGTTCCTTAGGAAGAAATTCATCTACGGTTTTCTGCCATAAGTTTTCTTGGATAACCCATTCATAATACTTTTCCAAGATCTCTTGTTTTTGTTCTTTCCAAATTTGGAGTTGAATTTCAGCTCCCCGGTCAATATGATCCATCTCTTCGCGCGACAGGTCCTTTCCCGCCAAAGGCTGATCCGTGTGACCGTCAAGTAGAAATGAACAAATTCCGATAAATAATTTTCAACACCTACAAGTTTCCATAAATGGAATATGGTCAGCGACAATTACCCTTAACATACATTATCTAGCCCACGTTGGATGTAGGCGTTTACCACTGGATTCATCGATGCAGATTCCACTTGAGAGTTGCAGGCGGGACACTCAGCGCACCCCTTTGATTCAAATGGTCGCTCGGATAAAGCAATCAGTTCGTTACATTCAGCGCAGCGCATGGCATACACTTGTTGAAGGGTGCCTTCCTCAGCCAGCTTGAGCAGTGCATTTTCAACCACATCTAAGGGGCAGTTAAGCCATTCCGCAATGATGTCGGGGTATATGGGTAAGTCAGTATTATCAAAGCGCAGTTGAACCATCTGCTTGATTTGGCGGTCATACTTTTTCATGTTGTTTCCTCCGTATTTTCATATAGCTAGAGTTGAGCCTTATATACATTTTTGCTTTGATACCCCAAAGATAGTCTCTCTATGCTTGAGCCGGTAGCTGTCTCCTGTTAGGGAAATAATCTCACTCTTGTGCAGGATCCGGTCCAAAATCGCTGTCGTAATTGCCGGATCGCCAAGTATCTCGCCCCACTCTTTAGGCCCCTTGTTAGACGTAATAATAAGAGCTGTTTGGCCGTAAAACTTGTTAACCAGCTGAAAGAACAGATTAGCCTCATGCCGGTCAATGGCCATAAACATCAAGTCGTCTATTATGACCAGATCGGCTGCCGTGAGCCGTTTGATTTTGGCCTTTGAAGACCGGGTAATCTCCTGAGTCTTAAGCAGATCAATCAGCTCGTCCATACCAATGAAATATGTCTTATAGCCCATTTGAATAGCATGTACGCCCAGCCCGACGGCCAAATGTGACTTGCCTACCCCAGGCGGACCCAACAGCACCAGGTTATAGGCCTGTTCCAGCCAATGAAGCTCCTTCAATTGGCTTAGTTGCTTCTGGCTTAGTGAATGCTGTTCGCTGATGTCGAAGCTGTCTAAGGTTTTATACCCTGGAAAGGCGGCAAGTTTTAGCTGCTTCTCCAAGCGGCGTTCGTCCCTGGTGTTTATCTCATGGTTGACCAGCTTTGAGAGAAATTCCTGGTAAGTAAGATTTTCGCTTTGAGCTGTTAACAGCAGCTCATCTAAAATATTGGCGGCGGCCGGCAAATTTAAGGTTGCCATACTCCGCTTGATAACAGATAGTCCAGATTCCATTACGCCCTCCTCGTTAGCTATTAATGAAATTTATAACTTTCTAAGCTGCGCACACTTGGCTTAATCGTTCGCTTGTAACTCAATTCCGGATTAATTGCCTTAACCTTATCCTGGATAAAGGTAATATCTTGGGGAACGGTTCTTTGCCCAAAGTAAGCAATGGCGTCACTGAAGTCGCTGGCGCTGTAAAGCTTATTCTTAGTGCAAAAATTCAACGCCTGAGCAACTATTTTTTCATCAATGCCGTTAACCGTGGTTTGAATAAGCTGGAGCTGATCGCGAATGTAGCGGGGCTTTGCGACATGAATGGCTTCCAAGAATGAACGCCAGCCGGCCAGGGTGGGAAATTGATCTGCTGCCTTATCGATTAACTCTCGTATCTTTGAACTTTTGTCTCGCTCATGATCCCTGTTCTTGATGAGTTGGCCCTTGCCGGTACAGATAGGATGCCGGGCAATAAGTTCTCCGGTTGTAGGGCTAACGATTTTTAAAATGTCTGCTTCCGAGATGTCAAGGTAAACGTGGCTCTGGGGGCCGGTATATGTCCCCAAAGGTACGCTGTATCGATTGCCATTATACACAACGATGTTGTTCTTTCTAACCGTGACTGATATACTACCGGTAATAAGTGTTTTTTGTGGTTTTATTCTTTCTATTACCGGTGTCAGGTGTTTGCGTTCCTCGATGAACACCTCAGCCGGTATTTTTTTTGTGGTATTGTGGACTTTACCGTTGCCGGTACGGGCCAGCCAAGCCAGGCATTGCTCATTAAGCTTGTCTATGTTGTGGTAAACACGGTTTTTGGCGAAGTTCTTTTTTACATACCCCACTACATTTTCAATCTTGCCCTTGCTCTCCGGATCTTGCTTGCGGCACATGTAGATTTTGAATTTGCGCATTTCCTTGTATTTCGCGAATTCCTTAGTGAGAATTAAATCCCCGTGGTTTTCGCTGACCAGAATCAGGTGATCCTGATCGTAGACAATTTCCTTCGGCTTCCCTCCGTAATATTCAAACGCGTTTTCATGGGCCTCAATTACATCCAGTGTAGTGAATGGGCGGGCCAGCCATTCTACATACTTGTGCCTCGAATTAGACAGGACGAAAGCAATGAACCATAGTCTAACCGGTTTGCCGTTAGTATCCAGAAGTTTTTTCTCACCGAAATCCATCTGGGCCTGCTCTCCCATCGGCGGATCCTCTTGTGACTCGTAGTCGCGTCTATGCACAATTTTAGGGATATTGTTTTCTTGCCTCAGATAACGAACATAATTTCTGAAAGTACCCTCACTGATATTGACCGGGCCACGTGTGTGTTCTTCAAGCCAATCGTGAACCTGGGCCGCCGACAGATCTGGGTATTCTGTGAGCCACTCAAGTATTTGCGGCCGATAACCATCGAGTTTCTTTCTGCGCGTTTGCCCATCCCGGTTTAACTTTTCGATGTCTTCCGGGGTGGTATCCCAATACACATAGACGGTATTCCTGCTGATCTTGAGCTTCCTGGCAATTTGCGATACATTCAACCCTAGCTTTTTAAGTGATTGAACTTCGTGATGCATGTTCCACCTTTCGTAACTATTCACCGTAACCTCCTACTATGATGTCTATACAATTTCCAGCTCAATCATAGCCTAAAAGGAGGATTATGGTATATACTGTTCATTCTTATTTGCTGAAATCTGTTAATTCTATTTTAGCGGTTACAACCCGGCCCGCCTAGGCGAACAAAAGATGAATATTCCCCATTTAGTCCTGAATAAACGACATGCGTCGGTGGTTCACTAAGCCCACAGCAAATAATATCTGAAATTATTAAATTAGATATTGGCATATCGTCAAGCTCCTCTAACGAAGGAATGTCATAACGTTCCTGTTCTATTATGGCCCATTTCTTACATTTGGCACAATGACGAGCAAGTGAAATAACAACTATCAATATAATCAGCTCCTAGGCTAATATTTTAGTATACAAATAAAATTTACTTGTCCATTTCGGGGTATGTGAACCCCATCAAATCTTCAGAAGTTCTTTCGATGATTTTTATGTCCGTTTGGCCAAACGACGAAGAAGAGTTTCTCCTCCTTATTTTTACTCATTATTCAGCATTATTCAGCTACCTTCCTGCATTCTTCACAGATAAATTCTATAAGATTTCTCTTTCGAATTTTTCCTTCGCTTGCGCCCACCGGTTGCCGTCGATAGGTAGAAGCGAGGGAAAAATCCCTCTCACTGGTTAAGCTGTTTTTAACTTGGCCATTTCCTCAGCCAGTGTCCAGAGTGCCTGATTTAGTTTTAGATTTCCGTCGATGCTTTTAACTTCCCGAGTCCGACCTCTTCCCTGATAGCGTCCGGCTTCATTATATCGGTCATAACGCACATTGCCTTTGATAAGGTTTTCTTGTATCCGGTTAAATGTTTTCCAGATGTCGTTTCCTTTATCAGCTGCACGATTAGACACCAATATCCTTTCGGTTTCAATCTCGTTCGGATTATCGAATCGCAGAGGCTTAGCGGCATTTGCAAAAATTATCTGTTCCGCAGGTGTTAACTCGAACCATGTGCTTTTGATAACCTTGATTTATTTCATTGCGGGTACGTGATTCAGTTGCTTTAACCGGAAGCCAGCCTTCCTTTTCCATTTCCTTAATTACTTGGACAGTTGGAATAAAATTATACTTACTAGACAGCCCTTCTTTAGGTGCGCTTGAAAAAATTGAAGGAGCAATTTGTTCCATTTTACTAAGGGTTAAAACTTGATTAATTGTATTTGTCGAATTATTCATCATTTAATATACCTCTTTCGTTTTGTATTTTCCTTATCTATATACTTATTATAACTTACATTAATGTATAAAGCAATAATAAATAGGTATGAAAAAATTTATAAAACCCTGCCAAAGCAGAATTTTACGCTCCATATCCCCTGATCTGCACGTACCCCTTGGCCAGGGTCAATCTAACCGGGAAGGATAAATGGAAGGGACCCTTTGGGAAGGAATCCGTTTATGTTCACGGTTAGATTGTCTTGACCGCCATGGTACAATCAACAACGGTCGGGGAAGTTACTAGTGAGTTCACGCCCCCTAGAGCCCCCGACCGCACCATG
>Ga0074197_1001608_pt1 | contig 18360 bp, 15 predicted proteins | sample EPASupsiteSAE305_FD_64526 | JGI IMG/M metagenome (GOLD analysis project Ga0074197, IMG submission 64526) | Bioremediated contaminated groundwater microbial communities from EPA Superfund site, New Mexico - SAE3-05 reassembly with SPADES | ecosystem: Environmental > Aquatic > Deep subsurface >...
GTCGCTGAAAACACCATGGGCAGTTTCTTTTGCCGGCGCGACCGCGAGGGCGATGAGCGCTGGTGGCTGGAGGTTCTGGGCAAAGGCGACAAGGAACGCTTGGTGCCGGCGACCAGTGAATTGATGGTTGAACTGGCCCGTTATCGGCGTGAGATAGGCTTGGCGCCCTTCCCTAGCCCTAATGAGGATACCCCCTTGCTGCTGCCGATTGGAAAATCGCGGGATCCATTGACCCGGGCGGCGCTGCATTCGATCGTCAAGAAGATTTTCGAGGGAGCAGCGGAGCGCTTGCGTCAGCGAGGTGATGAGTATGTCGTCCGAGCGAATTTACTTGAGCGCGCATCGGCACACTGGTTGCGTCATACTGCCGGTTCGCATATGGCTGATCAGCAGATCGACTTGCGCCTGGTCCGAGACAATCTGGGCCACGAATCGTTGAGTACGACAAGCCAATACCTTCATGTGGACGATGACCGGCGGCACAAAGAAACGGAAGAAAAGCATCGCATACGATGGTAAAGGCGATAGCTGATTTTGGGCCATCCGATGACTATCTATCGCGCCGATCCTAGATACTACTTCCGCGTCGACGCCTATAAAATTATGTGCCCCGTACCCGCTGCCCCGGATGACGCACTAGAGATTGGCAGGGCACTTTACTCGCCAAGGGCGCGCTACCGGACCGCTCGTTAGCGGTCTTTCAATATCTGCTGCATGGTTGTTCGGGGCATCAACGCATTCTCTACATCAGGGTGCCTGGGGTTCTCTATTGAGCACGCCATGTATTGACAGCAGTCGGTCGAAAAATTCTGCAACGCATTGTTGAGCGAGCGGCCCAATCTTGCGCTGCTCGAAGTCGACGTCCAAAAACTCGTGCCCGCCGAACCGGTAGACCTCATATCCCGCCAGTCGCAGCCGACGATCTTCCGCAACCATCTCGGCATAGCGCTGCGCATTTGCGATAAAACGATCCGGCATCAGGGGATCGGGTTCGGCATAGTGCTGGCGGCCATCGATCTCGATCACGATGCGCATGCCCTGCTCCAGCATCAGCAGGAAATCCATGCGCTGACGCGCTAGGAATTGCTCGTCGCCGCGCTGCCGGCGGGTGTAGAGGGTCGGCCGGGATTCATACGAAATCCTCGAAAATCGCTTTTAACCGACGGATTTGATTTAGAAATTTTTGGCGTCAACTACTTCAACTGGTGGCGCCAGCCAGGCCTGTGGCTCAACAGCGGCGGATCAAATAACGTACCGCACACTACGTTGAACAATTGATTTGAGTTCATTAACCCACCACAGAATTCAGGCTCAGTCGCAATAGTCATTCCCGTCATTCGCGGGAAAATCCACGACATGAACGGACTTGTTGGATCAAGGCATGCCTGGATTTCATCTTGGCCGACCAGTTGAAGCTGGTCGCCTCCTCCGCATGAGTCCGGACTTTCGGTGAAGTAATCCAGATCGATATCGAGGATAGCCGAATCATATTTCAGCCCTGAAACCGCCTCTGTTAATTGCTCCACGGAGTCATAGCAGCAGACCAGGTGCTTCCGTCCGTCGACATCCACGAAGTCCTCCGGGCATTCATCACGCTGCTTCTGCACAACGTGAATGTCACCAATCAAGTTGAGGTAAGCCGCGGCCAGGATGTGACCATCGTTTAAGACATGTAGCTTATCCCAGCAAAAGTAACCGACAGCCTTATAATCATCTGCATCAAGTGCGCTGAGCCACTCGCATTCGAGGTCACAGGGCGGAACAAGATCTTGATGCCAATCCAAAGAAATCAAGGCTGGCGGATTGGGCTGATCAGCTTGTTTGTTTCGCCATTTGAGCCAATAGAAGAAAGCGAAGCGATGGTCCTGAACGATCGCCACCTCGATGGCACGCTTCCGATCGACCGGATGAGCGATGATGTCGTAGTAGGTTCCCGGCGGTCGAATGCACTCGTTCGAATCCATGCCACCCTCTGTAGTCCGCTTTGCTTATGAGCATAGTATCGTTGAAAGCATGTGACGAGGTGCCAAACTGCTGCGCGACAACTGATCCTCCTATTACTTTTTCGGTTCAAAGAGCGATTCTTGGTTCTCTGCACTTCCCTTGCGCTGTCCGCTGCCTTTCGTTGCGGGGGGCTGGCTGATAGTGATCCTTTGCAGGATTTGTTCTTGGCTGGCTAACACAGCTTTTGCTGCAGTCAGTTCAGCCTCCAGGCGGAGTCCGGCTTGATGTGTATCCTGCAATTTCTCTGTGTAGCTTTGGTTGTCCGCTTTCAGTTGATCAAGGTGGGTAGTGCTCTGGGCCAGGCGCTCTTCCAGCTGTTGATTCTTCAGTTCGAAGACCGCCAATTGTTCCCGGGCGGTACGTAGCGGTCGAATTTCGGTTTCCAGGCGATGCAACTCGCTACGAAGATGGGCCTGCTCGCTGGAAAGACGGGCATTGTCCTCGTGGCTGCGGATGAGCTCCTGCTGTTTCGCATTCACCGTTTCCTTGGCTCCACGCAGTTCCCCCTGCAAGAACTGAATCTGCTGTTCGAACTGCCGCTGATCCTGCTCACGTTGCTCCTTCGCCGCTGTGCGGAAATGCTCCAGCGCCTCCCGGGCATGCTGATGCTTTTCTTCCAGCGATATGCGGTGCATTTCTTCCTTTGCCAGTTGCCCCTCCATATCCTCGATACGCTGCGTCATTTGCGCCCGAACGATTCTCTCTTCCTGAAGCGTGCTCAGGGTTTCGCTGTGGGTGGTCTTCTCTGCCGACAACTCCAATACCTGACGCTCAGACTGGCTGCGGAAGGAATCGACTTCATTACGTAACGCGATGATGGTGTCGTTCAGCGCTGAAATTTCCGCCTTGTGCTTATCGGTCAGCGCCGCCATGCGCTGATCGGCTTCCAAATGCAGACGTTCGGCCAGCCTGGCTGACAGGTCTTGAATGGCATCACTGACCGCAACCTGGGTACCGGTATTCCCGCCTTCCTCTTCCTCGATCTCCTTGAGGTAGCGGTGAATCGTACCTTTGGAGCCCGTGTTGCCCAGTTCGCCACGGATGGCGTCAATCGATGGATAGCGCCCCATCGCCAGCAGGTTGTTACGCGCTCTGACAACTTCTGATTTGTAGATTCCGGCTCTGGCCATGGCATCCTCGAATTTCGTACCGTATTACGTAATACGATAGTACATACTGAATTGCGATAGCACAAGGTGAGAAATTGACAAAATATAAGAAGTGATAATGGTTTGTTATTTGGTGTGATCGTGTTTTTTAGGAAACCATGACTCGGAAACCGTACGAAGCAGAGGAAACAGTTGCTATTCAGCCCCCCTCGCTCTCGAGTGGCTTAGCTCAGGCTGTGCCTGCGTGAGTATTCTCACCAAACCTACCACCCAGTGACGCAACAAGGCAGCCACCCTGCCTACTCAGTGCTTTCCAGAGATATTTGGCACCTATCCAACAAGTACTTTCCAGGCCCCAATACCACTAAGTAACATGCCCGAGATAGACAGATGATGTCTTTCATTCTAGTATCGCCCCCGTCATTGGGGAGTAGCCTCCCTCCATCTATTGGAGGGGCCCGTATCAACAGACTCGGTCTTCTGGCCGTGGTGCGGGCGGTTCCTGAACTTGGCAAGACCTTTGACCACATCGACTCGGAATGGCCGGGAGCGGTGTGGTCATTGGTATTTGTCCGGCCAGGGAGTCATTTTGGAAGCATTCCTCGTCTCAACGGGCATCGTAGCCCTGGCCGAAATCGGCGACAAAACCCAACTTCTCGCATTTCTCCTGGCAGCCAAGTTCCGGCGGCCAATCCCTATCGTCCTGGGCATTCTGGCGGCAACCCTCGCCAATCATGCGTTTGCCGGCGCGGTTGGTACCTGGATTACCACTTTGATGCCCCCCCAAGCACTTCGCTGGGTGCTGGGAGTCTCGTTTATCGCTATGGCAATCTGGACCCTCATTCCGGACAAGCTGGATGAGGAAGAAACCCAACTGGCCAAGATGAGTGTCTTTGGCACTACCCTTGTCGCTTTCTTCTTAGCCGAAATGGGCGATAAAACCCAGATCGCTACGGTCGCTTTGGCTGCCCAGTTCCAGAGTCTCGCTCTCGTTGTGGCTGGAACGACCCTTGGGATGATGATAGCGAATGTGCCTGCAGTACTCCTGGGAGACCGTGTAGCTCATCGAATCCCTGTACGCCTGGTTCATGGCATTGCAGCAGTCATTTTTGCCATCTTGGGAGTGGCTACGTTGTTGGGTGCAGGAAACGCATTTGGGATTTAGTACATAGATGGTTTAGGGCAAGGCCTGGATTCATGGTCCGGACTTTTTCGCGATGTTCGAGATGGATATGTCGCACCTATCCTTAGTTTGTAATGCTCATTCTCTAGCTCGCTGGCAGTCTGATACGCCATTCAATGGCAATGTTGGGATGCGCCTTCTGGCGCCACTAGGAGGCAAGATTTATGCGAATACTCACTTGCGACTGCTTAAGGAGGTCAATAAGTCCTCGGGGCTGAACACAAAAAACCATCATAAGTACAGGAACCGCAAGTTTGTGGAGCGAGGTGCTCCACATGTACTCCGGCTCAGTGACGGTGTTCGTGGTGCATGTCAGGAAAATGCGGGTGGCTGTGCTGCAGTGTCCTGTGGACATGGCTGTGACGATGGCGGGTACCGGCCGCCACAGGCGGGTCATGGGGATGGTCGTGATGGGGATCGTCGCCATGGTAGTGGGTGTGCTCGTGGCTGCCAGACTTGTGCACATGGGGGTGCTCATGGCGCTCGGTCAGGTGCAGCCATACCCCCAGCAGCATCAGGGCACCGGCCAGGGCGAGTTGGGGAGTGACAGGCTCCTGCAGCAGGGCGATGGCCAGCAGCGTGCCGAGAAAGGGGGCTACCGAGAAGTAGGCACCAGTACGTGCCGTCCCCAGGTGGCGTAGGGCCACCACGAACAAGATGAGGCTGGCGCCGTAGCTGGCCAGTCCCAGGAACAGGGCTCCCGTAACAATGCCAGGAGCCGGCCACGGAGCATGGAGCGCCAGGGCTAGCGCTAGGTTGGTGGCACCTGCTGCCAGCCCCTTGGTCATGGCGATAAAGGAAGCATCGGCTAGGGACACCTTGCGCGTCAGGTTGTTGTCCACCGCCCAGGCCAGGCAGGCACTCAAGACCAGCAAGGCGGCCTGGCTGCCGGCGAAGCTGGCCTCCCCTGGCCAGGACAGGACCAGGGCGCCGGCAACGATGGTCACCATACCAAGGGCAACCCGACGGTCAAAGTTCTCATGGAAGACAAACCAGGCCAGGAAGGCGGTGAATACTCCCTCGGCATTGAGCAACAGGGAAGCACCGGAGGCCGGCATCCGCGCTAGGCCGAGTAGCAGCAAGACCGGGGCCACCACGCCGCCGGCCAGGATGGCTCCGGCTAGCCAGCCCCACTCGAGTCCTGGCAGGGACACCGCCGGCACCCGCCAGAGGCGGCGAAGCAGAAGGAGACCAAGACCTGAGCCTAGGTACAGCAGGGCCGCGAGTAGCCAGGGGTTGGTATGGACCAACAGCAGCTTGGCCAATGGGGGGCTGGCACCGAAAAGGAGCGCCGCGATCAGAGCTGTGGCGATACCCCCCATGTCGACCTGCTTCATCAGGATTGCTCCCGATCAGTGGTCTTCAGATGGCAGGTGCAGGTCCCTGATGAGTAGCCTATATCCGCCATCATTAACTGCGCCCCCAAAAAAAGTTCACCCGCTACTCTAAAATAGATTTTAAAACTAAAAAACGCATTTATTAATTTCAATTTTTATAACCGAAATAGCGAGTTAAAAAATTTGACAATGCGAATCCATCGCTCTTCCCGCCAAGTAGCAAAAATCAATAACAACAAAAATATGAGCAGTGCTAGAACCCCTACGACAATCAGCAAAAAACCATCATCCTGCCGCATATGGTTGAGCATGTGACAAATACTTCGATGCAATCGATTTACTCTCTTTCGCCAGAAATAAACTCACTAAATTACTATTTCAGATTCCTAAGCAACTCAGCCATATCCTTGAACTCACCTCCGACACGATCCAAAGTGAATTGGTACATAACAGCATTTTCAGCAAAGTGTTGTCGTTCAATATCCATTTCAACAGTATTGCCATCAGCACTGCTTTGATATGGAACGCGATATTTTAAATTAAAAGTATTAACCTTACTTAAGGTGACTCCTGACATGTGGCTAGCGCTTGATTTTGCTAACGCCATTGAATCGCGATTCATTACACCAATTGACTCATTAATTTCAATATCTTGAGCCTTATACCCAGGGGTATCGGAATTAGCAATGTTTGAAGCAATTAATTGTTGCCGATAGGCTCGTATACTCAGCATATTCTCCTGAAAGTCAGATTTTCCGCCACGTGCGTTATTATTGCTTAAAAGGCGCGTAGAATCAGGAGTGTTGTTTTTCAATTTTTGTGTATCACTAGGATTATTTATTAAGTGATAATGCTCTAATATTTTTGAAAAGCTTTGTTGAGTATTGTATTTCTCATTACTCCCCTCTTTGGTAGTTGTACCTCTAAGAGGGAGTGCAATAGAATTTAAATTTGGAATATCCGCCATATGCAATTATTTCTCCTAAATGTGGAATGTTCATAACAAGCCATCTTTGTTATGCCTCATTTTTACTGTTAGGATTTCTATGCTTCCTTGGATGCCTTTTCAATCGGTTAGGGAGGCTTTTTGCATATGACTTTCTTTTGTTTCTTTTCTCTAGATGCCTCTCTATTAAAAAACGACTGACAAAAAATAAAAGCACCAACGCCACAAAAATTAAAGGGCCGTCGTGGAATAATTCAGAATGGGAATTATGAAGCATCTTATGACTAGCCTAGCCCTATTCAGAAAAATGCCAAACGCTTTTTATAGTCATGCTTTAGCACTACGTCTTTGCAGATAAAGGTTGATTAGATGGAATAGTGTCCAGCTAGCCACATGACGAACTGGACACAGATTCCACTAAAATGAGTAGTTAATTTTTCGAACTGTCAGGAACAGATGCGAAGTCAATTTCTTCGGCATCTTTTCCATGGACAAGGCGATAGAGGAGAGGCAACACAAGAAGCGTCAAAGCAGTCGACGATAGAATTCCACCAATCACTACAGTCGCAAGCGGACGCTGGACCTCTGCACCAGTTCCTGTGGCAATTGCCATTGGAACAAAGCCAAGAGAGGCAACCAGGGCTGTCATCAACACAGGACGCAAGCGGGTCAATGCGCCTTCATGAATTGCTTCATCTAGAGTTCGCCCCTCCTCTCGCAGGTTTCGAATAAAGGAAATCATCACTAGGCCGTTCAATACCGCCACACCGGACAGCGCAATGAAGCCGATTCCTGCAGAGATTGAAAGCGGGATATCCCTCAACCACAGCGCCACAACCCCGCCAGTTAGCGCGAATGGAATGCCGGTAAACACCAGTAGTCCATCCTTCACATTGCCAAACATGGCGAACAACAGTGTGAAAACCAGCAGCAATGCGACAGGGACCACAATTTTTAGGCGTTGGGAGGCCGATTCCAGTTGCTCGAAGGTTCCACCCCAAACGGTCCAATAGCCAGCCGGTATTTTTACCTCGGACAAACGGCTTTGTGCCTCGGAAACAAATGAGCCGATATCTCGCCCGCGAACGTTGGCGCTGACGACCACACGGCGCTTGCCATTCTCGCGACTAACCTGATTGGGGCCCGGTGCTAAATCTAAGCTAGCCACCTCCCCCAAGGGGATGTACGTCGTACGCCCTTCCATTCCACTTACACCGGCACTCACTCTCGGTAGGGCAATTGGAAGACGTTTCAACGACTCGAGGTCTGATCGCAGCGTGTCAGGCAAACGAACAACAATGTCGAAGCGACGATCTCCTTCAAACATCGTTCCGGCTTCTCGACCACCTATGGCAGTAGAAATCGCATCTTGGACATCACCGATGTTGAGTCCATAGCGAGCGGTCTTGTCCCGATCAATATTCACCGTCAGCATGGGCAAACCCGTGGTCTGCTCAACCTTGACTTCGGAGGCACCGGGAAGCTTTTCGAGGATGGCGGCAATTTTTCCTGCCGTATCGTTCATGACCTCCATATCGTCACCAAAGACCTTGATGGCAACGTCACTGCGGACCCCTGAGATTAATTCGTTAAAACGCAACTGGATGGGTTGAGAAAACTCATAGGTATTGCCTGGTAACTGGCCTACGCTCTTTTGAATGGCGGCCAGCAGTTCATCTCTGGTTTTTTTAGGTTCTGGCCACTGAGCTTCAGGCTTTAACATGATGTAGCCATCTGAGATATTAGGTGGCATTGGGTCAGAGGCAATTTCAGCCGTCCCGGATCGAGCAAATACACGCTCGATTTCCGGGAAGTCTGTCTTTAGCTGCTTTTCCAGTTGCTGCTGCATTGCAACTGATTGAGATAGGCTGGTTCCCGGGATGCGTAGTGCCTGGATTGCGAAGTCGCCTTCATTAAGGCTGGGAACAAATTCACTCCCCATGCGGGTTGCAAGCAGACTGGAGAGAATCACCATTACGGTGGTAAAGACCAAAACGACCGGCTTGTTTTCCATGACATAGGCCAGAGCAGGCTCATACCAACGCTTGGCCATCCGCATCAGGATGTTCTCCTTCTCCGCGACCTTCGTGCCGATGAACAATGCAACCGCTGCCGGAATGAATGTGACGGATAGGATCATGGCGCCAACCAGAGCAGTCACTACGGTGAACGCCATAGGATGGAACATCTTTCCTTCGACACCGGTGAGGGCAAATATCGGCAGATATACGATCATGATGATGAGCTGGCCAAATAACAGCGCTCGGCGTGCTTCCTGAGATGCGGCAAAGACCTCATGGAAGCGCTCCGTCCGAGTTAGCGGCCGCCCGTGACGTTCCTGTGCATGAGCTAGGCGACGAACGCAGTTTTCCACGATCACAACTGCGCCATCGATGATGATCCCGAAGTCGAGAGCCCCTAGGCTCATCAGATTGGCACTGACGTGGTAGGACACCATGCCTGAAAAGGTGAACAGCATGGAGAGCGGAATCACCATTGCTGTGATCACTGCCGCCCTAATGTTCCCCAAGAACAGGAACAGGATGGCGATAACCAGGATTGCTCCCTCCAGAAGGTTCTTCTTGACGGTATTAATCGCTTTGTCTACCAGAACAGTCCGGTCATAGACGGTTACTGCATGGACACCTTCAGGCAAGCTGCGGTTGATTTCAGCCATCTTCTGATCGACAGCTCGTGATACCGTCCGGCTGTTCTCACCAATCAGCATGAATACGGTGCCAAGTACAATTTCCCGGCCGTTATCCGTTGCAGCACCTGTACGGAGCTCTCGGCCGATACCGACTTCCGCTACATCACGAATGCGGATCGGGACTCCCTGAACATTGCCGAGAATGACGTTCCGGATATCCTCAATGGTTCGTACTTGTCCTGGTGCTCGAATCAAGTATTGCTCACCACGCTTCTCTATATAGCCAGCCCCGACGTTGCCGTTGTTGCGGTCAAGAGCTGTAACTACGTCTTGAAACGTCAGCCCATAGGAAGCCAGCTTCTCTGGGCTGGGGGCAACCTGGTATTCCTTGGCAAAACCGCCAATCGAGTTGATTTCGGTAACCCCTGGAACATTGCGCAATTGCGGCTTGATGATCCAGTCTTGGATTTCGCGCAAATCAGTCGGCGTATAAGGCGTGCCATCTGCTTTCTTTGCAGCATCTTCGGCTTCAACAGTCCAAAGATAGATTTCCCCAAGGCCAGTTGAGATGGGCCCCATGGCTGGAGCAATTCCAGCCGGCAACTTCTCCTTGGCCTCTTGAATGCGCTGATTGACCAGTTGGCGGGCAAAATAGATATCCGTCCCATCTTTAAAGATCACGGTTACTTGAGACAATCCATAACGTGACATGGAACGGGTCTGCTCCAGATGAGGCAACCCGGCCATGACGGTCTCGACCGGGTAGGTCACCCGTTGTTCCACCTCTAGCGGCGAATAGCCGGGAGCAGAAGTGTTGATCTGAACCTGGACGTTGGTGATGTCCGGTACCGCATCGATTGGGAGACGCTGATAGTTGTAGATTCCAAGTCCAGCTATCCCAAGCACGGCTAAGAGGACCAGCCACCGGTTCTCAATGGCAAGTCGAATGATGCGTTCAAACATGTTGTCTTCTCCCGGCTCAGTGGCTATGTTCGGCACTGCCCTTGCCGAGTTCAGACTTCAATACAAAGCTACCGGATCCTGCATATGGGGTCCCCGCCTTTAGGCCACTAAGCACCTCCACCAACTTGCCGTCAGAGCGTCCCAAGGTGACAGGTTGTGCAATAAAGCCATCCGCAACTCTGGTGAAGATGATGGATTTGTCTCCGATCATCTGAACTGCATCAGCCAGAACACTCACCGGAACATCCGCCTCACCTGAAACGACTTCCACATTGACAAATAGGCCTGGGCGCCACGCCATATTTGGATTGGACAGGGTCACACGCGCCTTGGCTGTACGGGTATCCTGCCCAAGTAGAGCTCCCACATAGGAGATGCTGCCTTCGGCTTTTGAGTCGAAGGCAGTGGCCTTGACTATGACCTTTTCACCAACACGAACTATGTTCAGATCCTTGGCCGGAACCACGATTTCTGCCCAGACGGAAGATAGGTCAGAGACCGTAAAAATACTGGCATCTTCCTTGACGGCCTCGCCGAGTGCGATGTGCTTCTCGACGACCATGCCATCAAAAGGAGCCCGGATTTCATAGCGATTGAGGCTCCCCGATACGCTTGAGCCGGCTCCCAGGGCAACCAGCTTCTGCTGGCTGTTCGCTACGGAAATTTCAGCTTCCCGCAGTACTTGCTGTGCTTGAAGGTAGTCTTGCTCCGCCGAAATCTTTTCCTCCCAGAGCTTCTTTTCCCGCTCATAGGTGGACTTAGCCAGAGTTAGGCGTTTCTGAGCAGCTAACAACTCGCTACGTTGCTCGGAGAGTCCCGTGCTCGCGATTACGGCTAGCACTTGTCCACGCTTGACTGGTTGCCCAAGATTGGCAGGAACGCTCTCTACAACACCGGCTAACCGCGGTACGACGTGCGCAGTCCTATCTTCATTGAAGCGAATCTCTCCCGGCAATTTCGCAGAGGTTCTAATTTTTGCAGGGGCTGCCTTCTGAATAGAAATACCGGCAGATCTAACCTGCTCTTCCGTCAGTTCGATTTTTCCTTCTTCCTGTGTATACATAAACCGGAACGGAGCATTTCCTAGCCTAGCAACAATTGCTGCCTCAAATACATGAGGTTCTGCGATCGGGCTTGTGCTTTTCAGGTAGTCCTTTTCTGACTGGAAAGTGATCTCCTGCTTTTCCCCATCTGGCCGTGTCAGAGTCACTGAAACGTTAGTGGCAGTTGGTACCAACGGCTTGTCTTGTTTGAACAGCCAAACCCGGAAATGCGGCTCTCCCCCCTCTTCAGCCAATAGCAATTCCAAACCGAATCCATCCTCGGTAAACAACTTACCCCCATGGACTCCAGTTTTTGGGCTGCCTTCATGATGTTCTGCATCGCCGTGCTCCTTGGCGTGGTCATGGCTATCGCCAGCCTTTTCACCATGGTGCTCGGCATCGGCATGCCCCTTGGATTCCTCATGGTTGTTATGCTCATGCTGTTCTCCGGCCGGCTTGGACGGACCGGATACCAGGATCCATCCACCGGTAATCAAGCCCAGGGCCACAATCACAGCAATGGTGACACCCTGCTTTTTAGGGATATTCAACGCGTTCTTTTTAAAATTGATCTTCACAACTGGCTCCTACGGACGGCTAGGTACGACGGGCGATATTGAATTGGTGGAACCAAGGACACGCTCCAGCTCTGCGGCAGTCCGGTGGGCCTCGGATAAGCTTCTCAGGTACTGAGCTCTCGCCTGGAAAAAGGTCCGTTGAGCATCCAGGACTTCCAGAAAGCTAAATTTCCCAAGCTCGAAACCCTTGCTGGCAGCCTCATAAGCACTGCGAGCACCAGGTAGGATTTCGCTTTGCAGGGTTTGCGCTTCGACGACGAGTGCCTTTAGACGCTCCTGGTTTTGCGCAATCGCGGTGCTTAAGCGGATTTCTGTAGCACTGAGGTCGTCTCGTGCCTTGTCGGCTCGTCGAAGCGCTTCGAGCAGGTTGCCCTGATTGCGATCAAATATCGGGAATGGGATTGAAACGCCAACAATAGTCTGATCACGCCCAAGATCTTCAGCTCGCTTTGAGCCCACGCTAATAGTGACATTGGGTATCTGGCGGGATCGCTCAACGTCGGCAAGTGCCGCGAAGCGATCAGCCTCATGGCGGGCTCTGACAAGTACGGGAGAATTATTCAGACGCTGCCCGATCTCTTCGGCTGGAAATACTTCCGGCAAGATGTCAGTTTTCCCTTCAGCCTGCTCAAAGCGCGGTGCTGTGCTTCCCCATGTTGCTGCTAAGCGGTTGCGCGCAGTGATCAGGTCACCTTTGGCTTGATTCATCTCAACCCGAGCGGCTGCCTCTGCAACACGGGCCTTGGTTTCTTCTACCGGAGAGATTTTCCCAGCGATAACCCGCCGTGATGCAGCCTGAGTAGCTCGCTGAGCGAGATTGAGCAAATCCTCAACTTGTCGGACTCGCTCTTGTGCGACCAAAACGTCAAAGAATGATCCAACCACGGTCGCTCTGACATCCAAGCGCTTGGCAGCTAAGTCAGCTGTCGCCACATCCCTTCCCCGTTCAGCAGAGGCAATTCGAGCTGCACGCTTGCCACCTAATTCAATCAATTGATTGATCTGAACAGTAGTGGTACGGGTTGTCTTGTTTTGGGTATCTTCAACTAAGGTTGAAATATCTGGGTTTGGCAGTATGCCGGCTTGAACCACAGTCCCTTCTACGGCACGCAATTCGTTGGCCGCGGCAGATAATTCGGGATTGAATGCCAGGGCAAGATTAATTGCAGCAGCGAGATTCAAGGTACCTGTTGGTTCCTTGAGAGGAGTTGGCGCGGCGGCACTCAATGACGGTGATTTCTCCGTCTGCGCCCAGAGATGGGTGCTAGTAAGCACCATAACTCCGAACAGGCCTCGGACCAGTAATGCGGTAATTGTGACTCTTGGGTACATCCGATTCTCCAGTGACGAAAGACACATAGGGAATCGGCGGGGCGCCATCCGGTAAGCGGCATGGCGAAAGTAGCAGCTGATGCTGCTACAGACAGGTGGGCAACAACAACCCAGCCCCGCCGATTAGGCGGGGAAGAACCAGTTGGGACGTTCAGGTTGGTCGCCGTATAGCGACACCTGGTAATGAAGGTGCTGCAGGTGTTCTGTCACAATCTCAGCTATCGGTACGACCGTGGTCGTACTTGTCATAGCCGCAAGACAACCTGCATGGCACACCGCACAATCATTGTCGGCGTTGACAAGCGATCCCTTGGCATCTTTGGCAACATCATTGGCCTGATGCTTGTGCTCATGGTGACCAAAATGCTGAGCGGTCTGATCGGTTTCATGCAGACAATAGGAAGCCGCCATCGTCCAACTGAATTGGAGCGGTAGGAACACCAGGAGAAAGATGGAGAACCAGCGGCGCATGGAAGAAATCTTAACAGAACCGGGAGTACCCCAGAAGCGAAGTATCGAAGAGAGTTTGATGGCCAGCCCGAGCGCAGAGGGCGCTATTAAAAAAGTTGATGGCCAAGATAAGATTGCCTCTTGGCCATCACTTGAGCACAGCCCTGAATCTTAAGAGCGATACAATTCGTCACGCTGCTTCCGCTCTTCCGGGCTCATCTCCAGAGAGGGTTTCGGCGTCTTGTGGTCGAATTTATCAACATCTTGCCATTTACCATCACGATAGGCATATTCGTGCTGAATAAGCACCCACCCCAGTTCACCACCCACATAGCGATATTGACCATCAGCACTGACAGGATTGCGTTTGAACTCATCCAGTTCCTTCTGGACTTGTTGAGTCGCTTGGCCACCAGCACTGTGCGACGGGTAGAACGCAGTAGAACCACCAGCACCACTGTGGATCACGGACTCCGCAGATGCCATTCCCGATGCGCCAAAGCCGGCGCAAAGAATGGTGATGGAAAGTACTTGTTTGGTTTTCATGTCAGGTCTCCTTTTACCAAATGTCGTTTCAATAGATTTTTGCCATGCCAGTCAGTTAGCTGGCATGGCTCAACTATATGAAATGACCTCTGACAGAAGCCCAACAGGAAGTTTACAAAATTGACATCATTCGATTCGTGAAGAAATGAAACTACTGGTTATCGAAGATGAGAAAAAGCTTGCCCAGTATCTGCAGAAGGGATTGAGTACCGCCGGCTTCGTCGTGGACCTTGCTCACGATGGCATTACTGGGCTTCACATGAGTCTAGAGTTCGATTACGCGGCCATCATCCTCGACTCCATGCTACCCGGCATGGATGGGCTTTCAATATTGGCCGCTTTACGCACCAAGAAACAAACACCGGTCTTGATGCTGACCGCGCTGGGTAAAGTGGAAGACCGGGTTACCGGTTTGCAGGCCGGTGCCGATGATTATCTGGTTAAGCCATTTGCCTTTTCTGAGCTGATTGCCCGAATCCAGGGGCTGCTACGCCGGTCTGCGCCGCAGCAGCCGGACGCCCAGTCGAACCGTCTGATATTGCACGATCTTGAAATGGACCTGGTTCGTCGTAAGGTTCTCAGGAACGGTCAGCGTATCGACCTGAGCGCCAAGGAGTTTCTGCTGCTTTCTCTATTTCTCAGGAAACAAGGCGAGGTGCTGTCGCGAACCGAGATTGCCGAGCAGGTTTGGGATATGAATTTTGACAGCAACACCAACGTAGTCGAAGTTTCAATCAAGCGACTTCGCGCCAAAATGGATACACCTTTCGAGACGCCGTTGCTGCACACCGTACGCGGCATGGGTTACATCCTCGAACTACGCGAATGAGACTAAAAGGATGAGCAACCCAACGCTGAGTGGTCGCCTCATACGCTGGCTCGCTTCGCTGAGTTTGGGGGTCCTGGGATGTTTGTGCCTCGGCGTTTATTTCTCGGTCAAAGCCAACCTTGAAGCACAACAGGATCTGCGTCTTGAAAAGCTAAGTACGGCGATTCATCACCTGTTTGAAGAAACACCGGCACACCGGCAACCAGGGGCGCTTGAGCACGGCCTAGAAGACCTTCTGAAAATCAATCGGGACTCCCATCTCAAGTTAATCGATCGGCAGGGTGGGGCCCGCTTCATTTCGATGCCGAGTGCATGGCCATCAAAAGCTCGTTTTTATTCGCTTGCGCTCCCCGACAAAGCCCAGAGGACAAATTTCTCTGTTGCCGAGTTGGCGCTCGATATCGCACCCGATGAGGCGATTCTGGATCGCCTCGCAGCCATCCTCTGGGGTGCTGCATTAATCGGAAGTACCGCAATCACACTAGGTGGCTACCTGATCGTTTATTTGGGACTGGCCCCCATTCGGACGCTGGCTGAGCAAACGCACAGCCTCGCGGTCCTTTCCCTCGACAAGCGGCTAGAGACAGAAGGGATTCCTGCCGAGCTACAAATCCTCGTCGATCAATTCAACGATTTGCTGAACCGATTGGAAAAAGCTTATCAACAGCTTGAAGGGTTCAATGCCGATGTGGCGCACGAATTGAGAACCCCATTGGCGAACATCATCGCCAGTAGCGAGTTGGCCTTGCGTGGCAACGACAAGGACGAGCACCTGCGCGATTGCATCGGTTCGAATCTCGAAGAAATGCACAGGCTGTCGGGCATCGTAAATGACATGCTATTCCTGTCACATGCCGACCGGGGTGCCAAAGCCCGGCGGGTTCCTGTTCCAAGCCTTGCCCAACTCTGCACCGAAGTAGCTGACTACTACGAAGCCGTACTGCTCGATTCCGACCTCAAATGGTCTATCGAAGGTGATGCATCAGGACAGTACGACACGGCACTGCTGCGGCGAGTTGTATCCAATCTTCTGAATAATGCGGCCCGGCATGCCGATCACGGAAGTTCAATCGTGATTCGTATTGCTATGGAAAATAACGGACAGGTCAAGCTCTCGGTGATCAACCGAGGTGAGCCAATTCCAGCTATGAGCCTGGCTCATATCTTTGATCGTTTTTTCCGCGTAGATGCATCGCGTAGCCAAGGCCATCAGAATCATGGACTGGGCCTCTCCATCGTTAGCGCAATTGCCCGGATGCATGATGGGAAGGCTTTTGCAGAATCCTCCCACGGCAAGACTGAAATAGGCGTACGGCTGGCCTGCTAATGGGATCCCGCTGTCGACCACCAAAGGGGCTTTAGTCTTTGGTTTGCGGCACTGAGGTTCGTAACATACGTAAACCGTTCGCAACGACCAGTAGGCTGGCTCCCATGTCGGCAAACACAGCCATCCACATGGTTGCACTTCCAAAGAGTGCCAATCCCAGAAATACAACCTTGATTCCTAACGCCAAGGAGATGTTCTGCCAGAGTACGGCATGCGTACGTCGCGACAACCGAATCGTTTCCGGAATCCGCCGCAAATCGTCATTCATGATCACCACGTCGGCAGCTTCCATGGCCGTATCCGTTCCGGCGGCCCCCATGGCAACACCGATATCGGCTCGAGCCAAGGCGGGCGCATCGTTGATACCGTCGCCGGTCATCGCAGTCGGCCCAAGGCGGACCTGCAGTTCCTCAATCGCGGCCAGCTTGTCTTCCGGAAGCAGATTTCCTCGTGCATCATCGATGCCAGCCTGGCGGGCAATACTGGCCGCAGTCGCCACGTTGTCGCCGGTGAGCATGACCGATGTGACACCAAGGCGATGCAGATCAGTGATCGCTTCCCGAGAACTCTCCTTGATGGTGTCGGCTACCGCAAAGATGGCCAGGACCCGATCCTCGGTAGCCAGCAGGGTAGCCGTTCGCCCTTGGTTTTCATGAACGGCTAGACGCGCCTCAATCTCCGGGCTGCACAACCCGCGATCCTCGATAAGACGGTGGTTGCCCAGTATCAAGGTATATCCATCCAGGCGGGCTTCTATGCCGCGCCCGGGAAGAGCTGTGAAGTCAGTAAGGCCATTTTCGGGCAGCTTTAGGCCGGCAGCGATAGCCTTTGACACAGGATGATCCGAATGACCAGCCAAGCTGGCGGCCCAGGAAAGAACCTTCATCTCCGGTTCAGAGGAGGTCAGCACCTCCTTAGCCACTAGCCGAGGCTTGCCTTCAGTGATAGTGCCTGTCTTGTCGAGAGCGATTGCACGCAGTTTGCGGGCCTCTTCCAGATAGACGCCACCTTTGATCAGGATACCGCGCTGAGCGGCTGCGGCTAGTCCGCCGACAACTGTAACCGGCGTAGCGATGACCAGCGCACAGGGACAGGCAATCACCAGGAGAACCAGCGCTTTGTAGAGCGCCTGTGTCCACGTCCAGTCGAGCAGCCAGGGACCTCCGGTGGCCACTGCTACGGCTATCACAAAGATTGTCGGCGTATAGATGGCGGCAAAGCGATCAACAAATCTCTGGGTGGGGGCCCGCGTGCCCTGAGCTGCCTCCACGGCATGGATGATGCGTGCCAATGTTGTGTTATTGGCGGCAGCCGTCACCTCAAATTCCAGCGTGCCGGTCTCGTTGATGGTGCCGGCAAAAACAGGATCGCCGGTGGACTTGTCCACCGGAATGCTCTCGCCGGTAACCGGTGCCTGATTGACTGCGCTACTGCCTCCTGTTACCCGTCCATCCAGCGGGATGCGGGCACCAGGCTTTACCCGTGCCAGCGCTCCGATGACAACCTTGTCGGCCGGAGCTTCCAGCCAGGAGCCGTCGCTCTGGCGAATCTCAGCGGTTTCCGGAGTCAAGGCGAGCAGCCCTTTGATGGCGTTGCGTGCCCGATCAACGGAACGGGCCTCGATCAATTCGGCGATGGCGTAGAGCGCCATGACCATGGCAGCCTCCGGCCATTGGCCGATCAGGAAAGCACCGGTCACAGCGACGCCCATCAGGGCGTTCATGTTCAACTGGCCCCGACGTAATGCGGCCAGTCCTTTGCGATAGGTGGAAAATCCGGAGAAAGTGATGGCAGCCGCGGCCAACGCCATACCCAGCCCCTTGAACGGCAGGGTATCGGGTGCGAAGAAATCCAACGCCTCGGCTCCGATGGCCAATGCCAAGGCGATCAGCGCCTTGCTGATCTCGCCGAGACCCGTTGGTGTTTCAGCCTTCTGTTCCATTCCGATGGGCTGCACTTCAAAACCAAGCTGGCGAATGGCCTGTAGGGCGCTTTCCAGGGGAGGCTGCTCTCCGTCGATGGTCAGGGTCCGGGCCGCCCGCTCGAAGCCTAACGCGCGAATC
>Ga0074197_1001612_pt1 | contig 18311 bp, 22 predicted proteins | sample EPASupsiteSAE305_FD_64526 | JGI IMG/M metagenome (GOLD analysis project Ga0074197, IMG submission 64526) | Bioremediated contaminated groundwater microbial communities from EPA Superfund site, New Mexico - SAE3-05 reassembly with SPADES | ecosystem: Environmental > Aquatic > Deep subsurface >...
TTTCCGAGTATTCGCGCAATCGAGCTTACGACCGCTATGCCCCCCCCCTTACGACCGCTATGCCCACCCCTCTGCGACCGCTATGCCCACCCTTACGACCGCTATGCCCACCCCTTACGACCGCTATGCCCCCCCTTTACGACCGCTATGCCCACCCCCTAGATTAAGATTGTGGTACTTTAAGGTCGGTTTTTTGGACATGCACCTTGTCTTCCTGGTCAATGTTCCAGGAGGCAATGATCTCGGCTTTAACCAGTTCATCGAGGGCGGACCGAAGCTTGCTGCGGTAATCGGACAATCTGCCGCAGTCCGAACCGCAGAGTTGCTGGAGGGTGCGCACCTTCATCGGGTAGGGCATCCGGTGACTTGCATAGAAACCATGGAGCCACTTGGCCATGTCCGTTCTCAAGACGAGCCGTTGCTGCCATTGCAACTGGGTCCATCCGGCATCGAACAGGGTGGAAAGTTTGGCGTTGAACTTGAGGAAATAGGTCTGATCTTCCTCGGTGTAGTAAAATTCGTCCAGCAACGAGCCGGTGTAGGAAAAGGTTTCCGGGCCAAAATGGCTCTGCACCGCAAGTCGGATCTCCACGGCTGAGGCGGTCAATCGCCTCAGCGAGTCCTTGAGCCATTCACGGCCGGACTTGCCGTGGCTGCGGCCAATGCCCTTGAGAAAGCCCTTGGCCGTGAACTGGACGTACTGCCCTGTCGACTGATGGGAAGCGAGATGGAGGGAGTGGGCCAGCACATCGAAATCGCCCTGATCCAATCGCCAACCGGTGTAGTGGATGTTCAGGCCATTGACTGCGGCGATGGCCTCCCTTTTAACGGCCTTTCGCAGCCCTCTCTGGATGACCCCGAATAGGGCGGAGCGTAGGCAGAGGTTGGGAATGCCCCGTTTCTGATCCGGCCAGGTCGGAATCGGCTGATTCATATTCAGGGCCTGAATCTTTTCTTGCAGTTCGGGGGAAAGTCTTCTCAGAAAGTTGCACTTCTCGGTTTCCTGCTCCACGGTGGCTTACCAGTTCTGAATGATCTTTGATTTTCTCCGACGACCGGGCTGCCCCGGCTGTCCATCTTTGGCCTCGCCCAGAAACCGGTCCAGATCCGCCTTGCGAAACAGAATCTTGCCTTTTTGCTGACCCGATGGCCTGGCGAAAGGGATCAAATGCTGCTCGACAGCCAGCCTTCTGAAATGGTCCGGGGAGTAGCCGGCATATCCGGCAGCCTCTTTCAAGGTCATGGTTTTCCCAATTGCCACTTCTCTGTTGGTGAGCAAATCGAGAATTCGGTTTTGCTTCTCTTCAATGGCGGCAAGCCTGACTTCAATATCCATGCTGACCTCCTTGCGGATATATGAATCGTTCGAGAGCCTCCCGTAATTCCTTCGGGCTTCCCCACACCCAGGTCACCTTGCTGATGCCGGTGGCCATTTCGAGGCGAACCGCCACTGCTTTCGGGCAGGGCCGTCTACCGTGGAGGATTTGGCTGAAAAAGTCAGGCGAGATTTCCGCCTCCAGGGCAATCTGCTTTCGAGTGATCCGCTCTTTCGTTGCGCTCATAGTCAACTATTTGGATGAAATTTCGGGTGTCGTCAAGGAAAAAATGTCGATAATATGTTGTTTTTATTGAATAAATTGAGCAATTGCTCAAGAGATGAGCAGGTGCTCATTTTCTTCACCGTGTTTCCGCACCATCATCGCCCTAAAGAAGACAGCGAAAGGGTTGGCTGCAGGTGTAAAAAAATGTTCCTATGGGGAGCAGCTGGGCGGGATTCCAACCTGGCCGTTATCCTTCGTGAGATCGTAGGCCAATGCAGCGAACTTGCCTATGATGTCGTCTTTTGCAGGATCGCAACTGATTGGAATAGGGACGATTGTGGCCTGGAACGCGTCCATCTTGATATTTTTCCCAGGTACAGGAACTCGTATGCATTCTCCTGGAACGACGAAGAAATATGCAGGTGACCCGTCCATCTTTGCAGCGGGTGGTTCAGGTGATGGCGGTGAGCCTTTTTTCCTTTTCCGGTATTCTCGCCAGTAATCGGGATGGAGTTCCCGCCATCGTTTCTGACAGTCGATCTGGTTTTGTCGGTAATCGGGATCAGTGGCTCTTTTTTTTCGCTGCCATTCTCTTTTTCTTGCTCGCTGGCAGTCAGCGCGGTTGCAGTATTTTTGGTTAGGGTTCCTTGGATTTACCGGTTGAATTCGTCGACAAGCATTGCAGCAGAAGGATTTCATGGCAACGGTTTCCTCAAACGCTATTGCGCTATAGGTTTAAAATAACGAGCAAAATCAAGCTCGCGCCATGAGATTTCAACCAAAGACTAATATCGAAGAATATGCAACCCCCTCACATTTTCGGTCCAGCCGTATTCTCGGTTTTTGTTTCTTGAGCAAATGCTCTATCTTTTGTGACATGAACAACTCGATCGCAGAGCAGTTCGGGGCCGCTTTGAATTTATTGCTCCAACAGGAGGGAAGGGGCGCACAAGTGCGGCTTGCCGTGGCCCAGAACATTGATCGAGGTTATCTCAATGCGGTAATCAAGGGGAGAAAGCCGGCAGCCGAGGAGATCCGACTTAAAATTGCCGATCACTTTGGTATGTTGTATGTGGAAATGTTGGTCTTAGGCCGTCGTGTTCAGGAAGAGTCTTTCGAAACGGAAGAAGGGTAGGGTGCCGAAGGGAGTGATAACGAAATTGAAAAAAATTCTGGAAACGGCATCTCAAGCAAGATCGAACAAAGTTCGAGAGATACTCGAATCAGTTTATGGTCAGACACTTTTGCCGCTTGATTGAGACCTAACATCAAGGGATTATAACAGACGGGAAGCACAGAAAGATCGAGAACCGATTGGAAGGGATAGGGCGGCGGCTGGAGCTGGTGGAGAAAGCATTTACATCTGAAAAAAGGGTTGATCAGATGACAAAGAAGAAAATTTCAAAGTGAGACGAGCGATCTCGGAATCATGTGCATGAGGAAGTGCCAACAAGGTAAATGAAGAGGTCCCTGGACGGACACATTTTGCGAAAAAAGTCTAGTTGGAACAAAAAAGGAACAAATTATCCATTTTTAATCGATATGTTATTTTATAATAGATGGTTAGCTTGTAAGTAAAAATGGATTCCTAATCCTGGTGCCGGAGGTTCGAATCCTCTCTGGAGCACCACAATATCAACGAGTTGCGCAATTGGTCAAAATGTAATAATTGACACGAATTGACACTCAAGAAAAGCCGTGGCACAAGTTGCTACGGCTTTTCTTTTTTGGCCAGCTGTTCATAGTCACGCCATTGTCTCTCCACTACACTCACTGGCGCGCACGGCATAAATGATCGAGCATCACACACCTCCCAAGGTTGTTCGCAATAAAAATGCTGCCAAGCAACATTGAACGCGAGCAGGGATCCTGCGATTGCCAGTGCCGTGATCACGACACGCATTATCATCGCGTCACCTTTTTTGCCTTTTCAAAGGTGCGCAAACCGCCAAGGCCGAGCATTCCGGCAAGCAGTTCCCATAGGTTGTTGTCGATTCCTGGCATGCTGGGCAACGGGTGCCCGGCAGCCAAGTAGGCAAACTCGATGAGCGGCCGCAGGACGAACTGATACAGCAGGGCCAGGGAACAGACCCAACCGATGGACGGTCGCCAACCCGCAACAAACACTGAAGGGTTGGCCGCCTCTGTCTGATTCACCTGCAACTGTCCCTGAATGATGGCAAAGGTATTTGCCATCTCCTGTTTTTCTTGCTCGCTCTTGTCCGGCCAAATTTTACCGATGACTGTGGTGGCCAGATCAGCCACACTGCCAATCCCTGTTATATCTTTGATCTCCATTATCCTATCGCCTTGATCATGTTGTTGGCGACCCTCAGTATCCATCCCCTACCAAACGAGGGCCATGATGGCAATGAAGCCAGGAAGGAGAGTCGTGTAGAGTTGAAACGGATCACGGTCTCAAGAGGGTCGCGTTTGCCTATCGCCGCCATGGTGACCTGACCGATAATCCCATCCTCTTTGACACCGATAGCATTTTGTAACCATTTGACAGCCACAACGGTCCCTGAGTTGACGGCAGCGTCGAAAACCTGGAAGGCCACAATGTAAGGCATCCGATCAAACTCAGGTCGCCAGTAGCGTTCACGATAAATTTCCTTGGCCACCTCCAGGGACATATCCCTCATTTTCCCGGCATAGCCGGCGTGGCGGGCTGTGGTCAGGGTAATGCCCCACATGGTTTCGCCGCCCGGATCGCTCGGATGATTCGAATAACTGCCTTCGTTGCCAAGCAGGGACGAAAAAGCACGGTCAAAATTATTTGTCATGTCACATCTCCCTATGGAAATATATTAGTCAGCCAGCAGGTGGCAGCAACTGTGGCCAGAATGTAACCCCACCAGATCAAGCGCACCCAAAACCATCTTTTCATACGCTGTTTTTCCTGCGGTCGCCTTCGGGGTGGCCATAATCGTATTCACGGCGATTGAGACGGCCAAAAATTTCCGTGATATCATTCTCGGCGGAATCCATGCGTGCGACCAGGGCTGCGATGGCCGTATCATGGCCTCCATGGCGTTCGGCTTGTTCGATTCGCAATTCGGCTATCGCCAGCTTGAATCCATCGCATACTGCGGCTTTGAGTTCGCCGAGTAGTTTGGATCGTTCATTCTTGAAGCCGGCGATGTCTTTGCCCTGCTGCTCGAGCTTTATTTCACGGCCACCCTGCCGTTTTCCCGTTAGATAGATACCGGAGGCGACTCCGCATAAAGCACTGACCACAGCTATCAATATATTTATGTGCTCAATTCCCATAGTGTTACACTCTAACAACCCCCATATCCCATGTATTCAAACTCACCAAACCATCCCGCAAGCTCTCCAGTTCGAAGCGCAACGAGGTGTTGAGCCGGGCCGGAACAAAACCACTGTCGGTTTGCTCGTCAGCTGCCAAGTAAATGTAGCCCGTTCCGGTCAACCCGGTCACAGTACGCAGTAAAACATCGGTCTCACCATAGATCCGCAGGGTATAGGTGACGCCTGCTTCCGGACCGATATTGCCTTCGTCCTGCCGGTTCAAGCTCACCGTTTGCAACCTGCGGTCGCGGTGCGCCCAGGTAAGGACAAGCTCGGCACTGGCCCCGATAGACTCGGGCCACCTGCTGCCGTTTATCTGCACATTGCCCGGCGGGTAGGGTCGCATCATCCGGCCGGTGGTGGTGATCGTGTTGGTGGGCGCTGCGGCCAACTCCAGCCGCCCCTTGGAGGTTGCCGGCAGCAAGCGCACTTCCACCACCTCGCCCACAGCCCGTTCGGTGCTGTCGAGCCCGAAGGCATCCTGGTGGCACCACAGCACCGCACCGGCCGCATGGGCCACCGGAATGGTATCCAACACGCCCCGGTCAACGGTCAGAGTGTTGGCCACTGGATCAATCGCAGTGATGGCCACCAGCTCATCCTCAATGGCGGCATAGGAGCCCACCTGCACCAGGTTCGGGTCAATCATGGCCCCGGTCAGGGTCAGGGTTGAGCTGATCTCCGGGACAACGGCATCGACCAGCTGGGCCACCAGGGGAAAGCTGTCGGTATCGCGCCGTACCCAATCGGTGGCGCCGCTGTTGCGGTCCCACATCTCATAATTGAGGGCGTCCGGACTGGGACGACCGCAGTAGCAGATCACCATGGTGGAAGTGTCGTCAATCTCCGCCAGCACGGCGGCGGACTCGCCGAAAAGTCGCACGAACTGCCACCAGGTCAGCTCCTGCACACGGCGATTGACCGCAGCTGCCGGCACGGTGATGGGGTTGCTCCACAGGCTGGTTTCCGGCGTGGTCAGATTGACTGCTCCAAGGCCGTACACATCCCGGATCGCCGTGATCCGCAACTGGCTGTCGGTATGCAGCCCGACTTCCACGGTGTCGATCCGCATGGCCATGTTGGCAATGCCCAGCGGCCCCCAGGTGAAATTGAAGCAGTCGCCGGGTTCCAGTTGGCTCTGGGTGCGGTTGATGATCAGGGTGACCGAGGCAATGGGCATGCACAACTGTTGCAGCTCCCTGGCCGCGACCCCGGCCGCCAGGTTGGCCGAGGCAATACCGACGAAATCTATGGTGCTCTGGTTGACCTGGCCATTGGTGCGGGCAAACCCGGCCAGGTCCTGCACGGTCACTGCCTGGGGCTGATTGTCCCGGTCAACCCAATTAACCGTCACCTGGTTGATCGCCTCCACAGCGGTCGGCCCCTGGTACTCGACCAGCTCAATGATGTTGGATTCGTTCAGCACCGGAATGCCGCCGATGTTGTAATCGTTACGCACCAGCTTGAGCTTGAGCAGGCCGGTGACGTGCGAGTAGTAGAGCACGCCGTCGATATGATCGAGGATGATGCGCAAAAATTCCTCGACACTGGTATTCTTGGCCCACAGCAGGGAGAGCCCGAACCCCTCGGCGTGCAACAGGTTGGCGGCGGTCTGGAAACTGGCGTCGTCCAGGTCGGCTACCGGATATCCCATGCCGCCCCAGGTGGTGTTGATCAGGGTTTCACGGATGATGTGGGCCGGGTTCATGTCAAGATGACCATCCGGGGCAGCGATCCCGGCGAGATCGTCGCGCCAGCCGATCAGGGTTCGTCGGCCCAGAATGGACCACTCCTTGATATAGGGATTGTTGGCGGCCAGCATGCACTTGCGGGCCACCAAGCCAAACAGGCCGCGATAGGCGGGAATGGACCCGCCCAGGACCGACTGGAGATAGCCGTTCTGTCCCTGGCCGGGTCCGCCGAAACAGGCATCCACCGTGCCAACCACGCCGCCTTCCCTCCCCTCGCCGCCAAATAGATCGGGCTGGTTGATGGCAAGGGCGTCATTGGATGAAAGCGCCCCGTTCCAGGCCCACTTCTCCCCGACCCGGATACCCAACAGAACATCCAGGGCATGGCAGAACACCAGGTGCAAGCCCGCATAATACCGGTAGCCGGTGGTGTAGCATTGCTTGCCGCCACCCTTGCCGCCGCCCATCAGACGCACCTCTTGACGGCATCGTTTTCTACAGTGACCGGTTCGGCAGCCCAGCCGGTGGACTCGGCAAAGGCCACGGCCGCTTGCGCCATGGCCGAGTCATCGATACTCAACAGGTAGTCGGCATCAATGCCCTCATTGATCAAGCCCCGCCAGGAGAGGCCATGCGCCTTGCACCAGACCCGCATCTGCCGGTTGCAGTAGCCCAGGGCTTTCAAATGCCAGAAGTAGACGCGCCTCATTTCTTGCCGCCTCCACTGCAGGACCGGATCGGGGTGGTGCCGACATCGCCGTACCAGACGCAATTCGGGGTGCTGATCAGACGGGTGCCGAACAGCACCGGCACCGGGCCGGACGAATCGACCGTGGTTGCCTCGACCTCGCCGGGAGCGACACTGCTCTGGTTGGAGGTAGCTTTCGGGGTCAGCAGGTAGGAAACGATCTGCAGCCCGATCCAGACAACAATTTGCCACATTTTTTGTATTCCTCAGACCAATGCGTCACCGCTGAAAGGGTTTTTGGATGGCAGGTACGGCAGGCCACCGAAGTTGACGACATTGCCAAACCTGCTGCCGCAGACACTCAGATTCCTGGGGCATCCCGGCCACAGGGTGACCGCTGCACCGGCCGCCAATCCGGCCACCACATCCACCAACACCACCACGTCGCCGCTGTGGGCGGTAATCATCCGGTATTCATTGCCAGCCCGGAGCATGCCGCCGGTGAAGTAGCCCGAACCATAGGCCGAAGCGCCAGCCACCACCACCTGATTGCCCACCACCGTTGCCGCCGATGACCCGACCGCCCACGCCGCCGCATTGAGGCCACAGGCCGCCCCGAACAGCACATGCGGGCAGCCGATCTGATAGACCCGGCGCAACCCGGCCCGGCGGAAGAGGGTGAACACCGAATCCGAGGTGAGCGTGGCCACCGACCCGGCCCACTTGCAGCCGGTCACCCTCCCCTTCCACAGCACCGAGAAATCGGCGTCCTCATGGTGGTGGCGGTAGATGGTGAGGATCATGGTCGTGGCCAGCCAGCCGGTGCGGAACAGCAGGGCCACTGGATTGGAGGCAGCCACCTCGATCTCGATGGTCGATTTGCGGGTATCGCCGCCCTTGGTGAAGCCTGATCGCTTGATGAATCCCGGCTGATAGAGATCGGCGCCGTAGGCCACCTCATGGTCAGCGCTGGTGAACAGCCATTGCTCGCCGCCCAGACTGAACCGGTACAGCTCCAGCGGATGCCCGGCAGAGACGGATTGTTCGCGCTCGGTATAGCTCATGGCAGCACTACCAGGGGCAGGGTCAGTTCAACACAGTCACCGCTAACCCAATGGAGATCGATGGCATCAGAATCCAGGCGGCACAGTTCCAGCCAGGCGCAGCGGTTGAGTGTTGCTTTCGAAATATCCACTGGCAAAGGTGAATCCAGGGTCAACTGCTCCAGGCCGCTAGGCAGGGTCTCGACCCCGGTGATCATCCGCCGGATCGCGATGCCATCGGTGGTGCTCAGCTCAACATGCGTCCGGGCCGCGCTGCCGGAGAGGGCATACTCATAGTCGATGGGTTCGATAATCAGGGTCGACGTTCCGGCGGCTGTCGGGATGACCAGTTCAAAACCCCGGTCATTGGCCGCGATCCAGAACGGCGCCAGACGTCCGGAACAGTAGAACAAAAACCGGAGCATCCGGTCGATGGCGGGCCGTCCGATCCGGAGGAACTTCGCTTCCCGCCGCAGCACCGGTTCAATCGACTGGATGTCGTACTCGATCAGGCCGGTGTCGTTGTCGAGCCGCACCCATTTGTTGTCCCAACTCTCCTCGGGATCGACCCAGGAGGGCACCGCCGGGCACAGCGGCAGGGAGCGGTACAACTCCGGACTGGCCATGGTGGGCATGGCGCTTTCGTTCAAGGCCTCGAACCTGATTCGGTAATCGCCCACCTCCTCGGTGAACCGGGTGACCTGGCGTTGCTCCAGGCCCAGGCCGTAGCGGCAGGGTGCTATCGGGGTGCCCTCCGGCCAATCCTCGGCAAACGGCGCGTCCACGGCCACATAATTGGACCCAACCCCGGTGACGGTGCGGATCTCGAAATGGTTCCAGGTATCATAAACTGCCAGCCAGCGGCCCACGGTGAACTCCAGGTGCTCGGTGGCAACGGCAACCGTGGATTGCCCGGCAAGGATCGGCGCGGTGGTGCGGGTTTCGTCCCGCCACACCGGCGCAAACAGATAACGGGTCTTGCGCAACCCCAGCCAGGTTTCAAGCTTGCGGCGGGCCGCTCCGGCCACCAGCAGCCGCAGATTCCAGGCTCGCCTGGGCAGGGTGCGCAACTGAATCCGCTGCTCGGTGCGGTCATGGGCAATCAGCACGTCGGTTTTCCAGGCCAGCGACTCATCAAAGCCGTCCTGCCAGTTGTGGGGGAAGAACAGATAGCCGACATCGCCGGAGAGGTGCGGTGCCCTGGTGCCGATAATGGTCAAGGTGGGGTCAAAGGTGCAGGCCGAGAGGAAGGTCAGCAGGGCCTCATACTCCAGCGGACCGTCAAGGGTGACCGTTATATTCACCCGCTGCGAGGTTCCCCGGATCAGCACATCAGGCGGGGTGGCGTCCCAGGTGATGCCCTCTGCTGCCGCGTTGGTGCCGATGCCGGTCAGGGTTACATCGCCACCGCTGCCGTTCCACAGCCAGACCGAGAGCCGCTTCTCCGTGGTCACATAGCCCACGTCCCGGCGAGCAGTTTCGTTGAGAATAAAGCATTGGGCAGCGTGGTTGGTGGCCTTGGCCGAGAGTCCTGGTAGTGCGAATGGCTGCAATGATAAGATTGTTCCGGCGGCCATCAGATGTGCACCAGTAGCTTTGAGCAATTGTTCCACTGAACCATGGGCGAGAGACCAAAACCGCCCGCTTCGGTCCAGTGCACCAGGTCAACCGGGGCATTGTCGGTCATGATGCCGGTACTTGTTGGCAGGATCATGGTCCGGATTTCCAGCAGTCCCGGCAGCCAGGAATAGGCCGGGTTGTGCCACTGATCGATATTGGCCGTCTTTGGCGACAGGTCCAGCACCGCCAGCGGGTCAATCTGGCCGTAGACCGTGCCATGGGTCAGCAGCAGCGAGTGTTTGAGCAACAGCGTAGACATCAGGCCCTCAACAAGCTCCAGGGGAAGGTACGGGCGGTTCCGGCTGTCTGCGTGAGGGTGACGGTGATACTGTTGTTGACCGGTACCGGCACTGAATACTTGACCGGTTCCGCCTGCAAGTCGGTATACGTCAGAGTATAGGCAAGCCGCGTGGTGCCGCTGCCGATGGCCATGGTTTTGATCTTGAGCGTCAGGCTGTCGCCCGCCGCCATGTTATTGGTGTCCACCACCAGCACATAGATGCCGACCGTGCCGACCCCGGTCTGGATGGTCAACTGATGTTCGGTTCCGATCTGGGCGGTCTGTGTGCCCGATGCTGCTGCGACAAGTCCCATGGGTGCTCCTTAGCTGGCTAGGCGGATTAAAAGATTGGGAGCATTGACGAAGGTGCCCCAGGCCTCATCTTGATTGAGGGCTATCCACTTCTCCCCATTGATGGTGATCTCCTCAAGTTGGACATACGTGCTCCCACCATTAAAAAACCGCACGTCCGGGGCGTAGCCAATTGGATGGAAGAGCGTTGTGGTCACCAGGTCCACCTGCGTCAGTAGTAGCGGCACGGGTAGGATGCCCCCACTATAGGCAAACGGCATCTTGCTATAAAGAGTGGGTGCTGCTGTTGGCTTAATGGTCCCGCCAGGCCAAGATGTACCGGTGATATTTCCGTTACTTGACCACGCCCCGTTAATCAGTACCTGGCCAGTATTGGATGCTGAAAGAGTATTGTTGAGGCACCACAGCCCATTAAGGTAATTTAAAAAAGTTGTGGATACATTTGCATTAGAAATGCAATTACCCCCAGACCAGGCACCAATTTTGTCGTTAATGTATCCAAACTGGTGGCATCGATATCCGGCGCTTGTCGAATTAGTTAATTTGAGAAAAATAGCGTGCGGCCCCACTGCTATAAAGTGCATCCAGTTAGAAGACATGAACTGAGTGGCGCTCACCCCCGGCTGGGCTGTCGGGGTTGCTCCGGAATCATAGCCGGTGCAACTCACAAGATTAACTATCGCCGTTGTCGAATACCAAATCTCGAAATGCGCGCCGTCGGCATTGTGCAGGTGCAGCCTGTTGTTGCCGCTGTAGAGCCCAAAAAAATCAATGGTCCAACCATACGCCTCGGCCTTGGTTTTGATATTCTGGATGAACAGGTTGGTCGTTGTTGCCGCAAAAAACTCATACGCTGCCATAGCTCACCTCAGGCCATTTTAACGGCGCAATAGTCGCCGATTGCGGAACGGTAGGTGTCGGGCACCACCAGGTAGTTCACTCCGCCCACGGTGATCAGGTTCTCGGCTGTGTTGCCGAACCCACTCACCCGGTAGATGCCGTCCAGGGCGGCATAAATGGAGGTGCGGTTGACATCGGTGATGAAAATTTCCTCCAGCATATAGGTGTCATCCAGGGCTTTGACCAAGGTGGACACAAAATCTGAGCTGACACTCTTGGGCGGGCAGTTGGTCGGGCCGATCTGGTCCCAGTCGCCACCGGGGCGGCAAATCACCCCGTTGGCCCCGTTGTTGGCCCAGAACATGGAGTTGCCGGTGCCGGTGGCAGTATACAAAGCTGTGGAAGAGGTTCCGCTGGCCCCCACAATGAGCGGATAGGGATACTGGGCTTCCGTAGCCGCAGACAGGCCGAAGCCGAGGTAGAGCATCTGAAAAATCGTGCCCACCTTGGCCACCACGATCAGGCGACCGGCATGGCCGAACATCCAGTAGGGGATGGCGGTATTCCACAGGTACAGATACCGGCTGGCGCTGCTCATCGGATGCGCGCCTGGCACCCGGCCGGACCGCCAGCCCCACGAGCCGACGCATTGCCAGTTGTAATAGCCGGCAGTGGTATTTTCGAAGGCTTCGATGCCGGTATAAATTTCATCCAAGCCGCCGAGGCCGGAACCCCGAAGGTAGAGCCGGGTGGCGCTCTGCTCGAGGATGGTCCAGCCGTTGGCAGCCGCGAAGGTGGCGAGAATGGAGAGCAGTTCTTGGTAATGCGAGGCGGTGCCGCTGGTATAGGCCATTTCTTTATACTCCTGTGGGACAGGATTAATCCTGTCCCCAGCTAACGTAGCAGGGTGCGGATCGCCGAGCCGTTGCGGCGGATCGTGTTGATGATGGTGGTCTCGCCGTCGGCGGTGCGCAGATAATCGCCGACCATGTTCTTGTCAAGGACGTTGTATATCCGCAGCTTGGTGTCGCCGGTCTGCACCGTGGTAGCCGGAGCAGCGGCGGGGATGCCGCCACCGGAAAGCCGGGAACCTGAAGGGATGCGCGGCAGGGTATGCCCGGCCAAGGCGCGGGCAAGGTTGCGCGGGAAGAGCTTGCGGCGGACCATCTCCATGAACGGCAGGCCGTACCAGTCGACCGCGTCCACCGGATGGACAAACTCGCGGGCCGTCAGCCAGGCCGGGATGTTGTCGGCGGTTGGTGATGGACTCCATCCCAGGACCGAACCGCCTCCGGCCAGCGCCTGCGCTTGACCGCCCAGGGCAAAGGCCTGGATTGCCTGACCTCCGGCGGACATGCCCAACCCAACCGACTGCATGGCGTTGAGGATCATCTGCTTGAGGATGACCTGGGAGATCCAGTTGATGGTGGAGCGCGCCCAGTCAATCACCGCTTCCTTGGCCGCATCCGCACCTTCGGTGGCCGCAGTGAACACGTTGGCCAGGCCTGCGGCCAGGCGGTCGGGCACCTGCTCGCCGATCTCGATCATGATCTCGGCATCGGTGCGCATCTGTTCCATAGCCCGCTGGAACCCAAGCTGCAGCCCGGCTCCCAGATCACTGCCGGCGGCGATCATCCGCTCGTTGTACTCCTTGGTCTCCATTAGCCCCAACTGGTAGGCAGCGGTGACAGCGGCCTTGTACTCCTCGATTCCGGCCGCGCTCTGCCGCCAGGAATCTTCAATGACCTCCAGGCGTTCCCTGGCAATATCCCGTTGCCCCTCCAGTTCCTGGCGGGAGACCTCGAGGCGCATATTGGCCAGGTCGCTTTCCGCGCGGATGATATCGGCCTGGTTGGCTTCGGGATCCGCCTTTATCGCGGCCAATTCCTGTTTTTTCAGCGCCACCCGTTCAGCCATGATCCGCCGGTCAATGGCCAGCTCAGCCTCGGCTCTCGCCAGGGCTGTCGGTAGCTTCGAGGCCTCGAGCTTCTCCAGCTCCAGAGCCAGGATCTTCTCCTGGGATGCAGCCCGCATCTTTTCGGCGGCAATCTTTTTTTGTTCCTCGTATTGTTGCTTAGCCTCGGTGGCCGCCTTCTTAGCTTCAGCGGCTACGGATCGTTTGGCGGCACCCTCTGCCTTAGCGGCGTTTGCCGATGCCGGCGGCGCTTGCACTTTAGCTTGCGCCATGACGTCGACGCCTGCCGCCTTACGGGCTTTTTCCTTTTCCTCCCAGGCAACCCTTTCAAGCTTTGCGGCAGTTCGTTTGTCCGCCGCCGCCTTGACCGTGGCATCCCGTTCTTTCAGGATCGAATCAATCGAGGCGTTGCGGGCACCGTCGATGACTTCCAGCTCACGCTTTAACTCGGCCGCCGCATCGCCGACGCTATAGGCATCGCTGAACGCCGCTGCCAAGCTCACCCTGGCCGCCTGGGCATAGGCAATTGCTTTGTCGAAACCTGCCGCGACCTCAACCGTCATCAACCCGATGAAAGCCCGGACGTTCTCCGGGAACCGGCGGAAGACATTGATCAGTTCCTCAACCACCGCCTTGCCGTCACTATCGAGGCCGTTGGTGAAATCGGTGAACTCCTGGCCAACAATGGCGATCGCTGCCTTGATGTCCTCGCCCCACCTGGCAAACTGGCCCGCGATCGCTCGCAAATAGCCCTCCAGCTCGCCCGACTTGATCATGGCATTAAGTTCTTCCAGAGCGCCGATGCCGATCCGGACACCGTCGGCGATCAAATCGCCGATCCCAGCCTGGGAGATGCTGAGAAAAACTTTGTTCCACTCGTCCTGGAGATTGGAGAGCGCGCCATCTAGGGTCTTCATCCGGTTGGCCATGGCATCGCCGAAGTTGGTCTCGCCGAGCTTGATCAGGTACTGCTCGATCTCGGCGGCGTTCTTACCCACCGTGGTGGTGACGCCCCGAAAGGTGAAGCTGACCTTGTCGCCCTCTGACTTAGACTTGATGCCGAACTCTTTGAGCCGCTCGAACTCGCCGGTGGCGGCATCGGCCACCGCTTCGATCATCTGGTTGAGATCCTTACCCAAGGCAGACGAGGTGTTGCCGTAGCTGGTCAGGGCGCGTTCAGATGGATCAAGCCCGAAGTTGACCAGCTTGACAAACCCATCGGTGACCTGGGCCAGGTCATAAGGCGTTTTGGTGGCAAAATCCTGGATGGCGTCAAAGGATTGTTCCGCTCTATCGGCGCTGCCGGTAGCCGTAAGCAGCCCGGCGCTGAGTTTGTCGAACTCCCTGGAAACGGACACCAGCTTTTGCATCCCGGCCGCTGCCGAAACAGTGGCCAACAGCGGAGCCAGCAGACCTGAAACCGAGGTGGTCAAGCCCTTAACGCTCGTCTCAGCCTGGCGGATACCAGTGACAAAGGACTTGATCGTTCCAACAGCACCGTTGATCCCAGCCTTCAAGCCACGGTCCACCGCTGCCAGGATGATTTCAATCTTCGATTGGGGTGCCATTTAATCGCCCGTTAAACTCGAGAGCGCGGTCAGGAAGAAACCGTAGCCGTAGTCCCAGACGCGGGGTCCGTGGCCGCTGGTAATGAGGCCGCAAATTGCCCGATCGAAGTCGTGATCGCCTCGCGCACCGCCCCGATCAAGGCCGTGTCCAGCCCGATCCGGCGGATCACCCCCAAAAAAGCGGCGTTCACCTCCTCAAATCCCTGCCACAATTCCTCGATCTCCGAGGGAAACATTGGCTGCTCTGGGTTCAACAGGACCTCCAGGGTCAGTTCCGGGCAGGCAAGATGGAGCAAATCCATGGAGCGGTCGAGCATGCTGGCCTTTGCGGTGGATTGGTCATTATTGATCAGCGCCCAGATCACCACCACCGGCAACTCTTTGAGGGTGAATGACTGCTTACCGATTTGAATTGTTTTCACTTTTTGCATTTATTCTCCTTTGGGTTGGATGATGATTGCCTAATTATCAGGTCATCTCAAACGGCCAGGACTTGCCGTTGGGGGTGATCATGGTGCCGGCAAACGAGAGCTCAGGGAAACCGCCCTGGGCGAGCAGATCAAAATCACCCTCGGCCCGGATCTGCGCTTGCCAGACCCGAAGCTTGACATCGCCGCCGCCGATGTAGTTCTTGCCGTCCAGGTACAGCCCGACATTGATAATCGGCGAGGTGGCGCCGGTAATCTTGAAGCCGGTGGACGCCGCCTTGTTGCCGCTGATATGGAGTTCGTCGCCATCGATGGTGGCGCTGATCACCTTGAGCAAACCAAGCCGGGTGTTGACCTCAAAATCGGTGCCCTCCACATAGGTGGTGGTATCGGTCTCATCCTTGACCACGCAGGTGGCCAGATCGAGGTGCCCGATATCCACCCACTTATCGAGAATACCGGTGATGGTCGCGGTGTAGGCTCCGGATGCCGCCGTGATATCCACCGCCGAGCCCATGAAGAACGCGGCCACGATCCGGGGGTTGTACCGGTTCATGGTGAACGAGATGGTCGAACTGGTGATCCGGGTATAGGAGTCGCCGGTCTGGCCGAGGGTGTCCCGACCGTTGAGCTTGTTCTCCAGGGTCTCGGTCTCGACCTTGGGAACGAGCTTGTTGGCATTACCGGCCAGGTCAAAACCGGTCGAAGCCCCGGCTGCGGTGAGAAAATCAAAATACAGATCCCCGCCGAGAATCATGCCTTGTTGTGCGTTTTGCATATTGTCTAACCTCCGGGCGATGTGCCTTGATCAACTAATTGAAAATGCCTCAGGAACCACCCGGACAGAAACCTGCATCAGATAGACAAGAGGCTTGGATTGCTCATATGCGCTCAATCCAGGATGGTCGTGTACGATGAGCGGCAACGAACCTTTTCCGGGTAACTTCGCATCATGCAGAGCCTTGAATGCACGATCCACCAAATCGTAGAGTAATGTTTCGTCGCTGTTGCCATCCTGATCCACCACTGGATTGGTCTCGATTTGCACCGCCACCCGTAGGTCAATCATGGCCTGGGGGGTGTTCTCGATATTTTTTTGAGGGCAGCCGTTGGCCCATACCCGAGCGAGAGGGTAGGTCGGTTTGTCGCTGCCGATACCGCACACGGTTGAAAACGCGCCGGTTGTACGGAGCAGGTCCTGGATGGCCTTGACGATATCGGCACGCATCATGGTTTTGCCTCCAGTCTCAGCACAGCGCCTCCTTGGCCATCGGGATCAATGGCCAGGAGGGTATAGTCGGTCCCGAGGATGGTCAGGGTGTCGCCATGATTGCCGGCGGCCAAACCTTCGACATCTGCCATGGCGGCAATGGCGAACGGGCCGGAGTGATCGACGGATTCCCCGTTAAACTCGGTTGACGCATCAAGATAGGGATCAATCGTAATGGTTTCCGGCCCTCCATTGATAAGCGCCTCCATCCCGAAATCATCCAGGGCAAAGCCCAGGGTCTCGTTGGCATCGATCATGGCTTATAGGTATTCCAGGGCCACGACAAACTTACCGGCGGTCAGGGCTGCCGTGGCGATAGTGGCCACTACCTTCCTGCCGTTTTCCGTGGTCCGCACCGCATTGGCCGCAGTCCCGTCCGGCTTCACATCCAGCAGGGCATTGGTGACCATACCGGCCATGGCGGTCGCTGCCATTACATCGGTCGCACTTTCCACTTTCAGGGAAATCGAGGCTGATGCACCTCCAGCGCAGGCCGCCTTGACATGCACCATGCCGCCGGTGATAACCGCCCCTTCGGGAAAGCTGTCGCCGCGTAGGGTGATGTCGCCGATCAAGCCACCATCGACGGAGAAATCATATTCAAAGTACGCTACCCGCTTGACGGGTTCGAGTCCTCTACGTTCCATAATTGTTCTCCCTAATGGGCGCGGGACTGGCCCGCGCCATTTTCCTGTTTTGCCAACCGTTGGTTGACGGCAAAACGCATTTTTAATGGATGCACTTGTGTGCGGATCAGCCCCCGGCGTTCTTGACCATTGCCTTCCAGTCCACTGCCTTGCCGCAAACATCGATGCGCACCTTGTATTCCACGCCGTCCGTGGTCCAGCCGGTTTTGGCCTCCAGCCAGGGCGTGCGGTTGCCATTGAGGAAAAAGAGGCGCACAGTTTTGCGTTTGGGGCCGGCAAAGTAGTAGGCCGTCGGGCTCGCTTCATCGAGCCGGGCGTCATAGGCCCGCTGGAACCGGGTGCCACCGTAGATGTTGGTGCGAGTGCTGCCCTTGTTGTCCGAGGAGAACTGGTTCGAGGCAAAGAAGATCTCGGATGAACCCTCGATAGACTTGGGAGCGATGAAATACTGCAAGGGAATGTTTAATGCCTGCTTACTCTTGAGCCCCTTTTGCAACCCGGCCAATTTGATGGCCTCAGCAATAGTGACCTCACCGAGTACGCCTGCGGTCCCGATGTTTTTGTGGTTGGCATGAAACAAAGTTACCCCATCCCGCATGGCCGCGTTGGCGATGAGCACGCCGTAAGCGCAGTCGCCGATCTTGCGGCTGGCTGCCTCGCCCATGCTCATGTACATGTCGGCCATTGCCATGAGATCATCGTTGATGACCGTGGTGCGGGTGATTGCCGCCAGCTTGCCAAAGGTGGCAATCTGGTACACTTCCTTGGTATCGCTCCGGTCGCCGTGTTTGTAGCCGGTGTCGTTCTTGATCTCGTCCAGGTCGTCAAATTCCGACACCATGGCCAGGGTATTCTGCTTGAAATCCGGCACTGAGCCGGTCCCATCCGCCCAGATTTCCCAGGTCTCCTCAGCCGAGGCATAACCTTCGAACAGGGCTTTGTTGGCCACGTTGCTCATGAGTACCGGCAGGTCGCTCACGGTCATGGCACGGCCGACCATTTCCATCGAATTCCCGCCCACTGACTGTCCGGCTTTACGCAGGCATTCACGAGCGATCTCCCGTAGGGAATAGCCGATGAAGTCCCGGCCCACGTCCTGAGCCCGGTCCACCTTCCAGCCGCAGCCCCCCCGGGAGCAAGCCAGCACTCGCTC
>Ga0074197_1001617_pt1 | contig 18265 bp, 19 predicted proteins | sample EPASupsiteSAE305_FD_64526 | JGI IMG/M metagenome (GOLD analysis project Ga0074197, IMG submission 64526) | Bioremediated contaminated groundwater microbial communities from EPA Superfund site, New Mexico - SAE3-05 reassembly with SPADES | ecosystem: Environmental > Aquatic > Deep subsurface >...
AAGGGAAGAGATTACCCAAGGAGAAGTCAAATGAAGAGCAGACCGAAACAGTTCTTCAGCAACAACCATGAACAGAAATTAGGAACCAAACTATATCTTACCCACTGAAACTGACGAAGAGCCAAGAAAGATTTCATCATTGGTTTTATTCTAAAGAATAACAAATTAAAGGGTAATGGGATTATTATAACCGGAAGATCAACAAATGCAAAAATATGGTGACAAAAGCCAGACCACCAATACTAAAACCGGCATTATTTGAAAGATTGTACCTTGTATGGGATAAAAAAAGAGTTGTGGTTAATATCCGTAATCTTTTGCATTATCCGGAAGTTCGTGATTCATAATTCTTATCAACTGATCGTCGGAGAGATCGTAATTGAAGAATTTTGAATAGAAGTCTTTTACTTCCTTGTTCATATCTAGATCCTTGAAGAGATCTGGGTAGAAAATCTGAGCCATCCATTCGAGTTGGAGGATTCCCTGTTGGCCGGCATCCCAGAAGAAAGCACCCATTGGACAGATGTATACCTGCTTGTTCTTCACAGCGTTGATATTCTGGAACTCAGGCTTTGACATGAACTCTTCTTTAACTGCCTGGGCGTTTGGGGTGTTAGAAGTTGAACTGGCACTTGGATCAGGGAGATCCGGAGCATGGTCTATGATGATGATGTCAGGATTCCAGGCAACAAGTTGTTCAGGATTGATAGTCGCTGTTGCATTAACGATATCCTTAGCCACGTAATCTCCTCCGGCTTTGGTAACAGTATCTCCCATCACAGAGTTTATGGATCTCGTGCGAAGGGGTATTCCACTGGTGACATAGACCTTTGGTTTGTCCTTATCAGCAATTGAAGATGTTTTTGAGAGGACATTCTTTAGTTTTTCATCAAAGTATGTACAATACTCCTCGGCACGCTCCGATGCTTCAGATCCCAATACTTTTCCATATAATCGGAGTGAATCCTTCAGAGATTCAAGTTTAGTTGTATTTCCAGTGGAGCAGATGACCGGAATGTTGAGACTCTCCATCTTCTGGGTGTTTTTGTCATTTCCAAAGTAGAATACAACGTCCGGATTTTCCTTTAATACATCCTCAACATTCGGAGCTGTTGGGTTACTGAAAGCAGGTAATGAATCAAGGCGTTTATAAATAACATGTGCCCATGAAGCATGTGTCTTATGAAAGTCGGCACACATCCCAATTTTATCTTCAGCATTCAGGATCACAATTTTTTCATACGCAGGTCCGTATAATGCCAGAATGTTGTTTACCGAAGTTGGCACCGCTACGGTTCTTCCAGCCATATCGGTAACTGTGTGGGTCGCTTGTCCGGAAGTCTGATCTGCCATCATTGTAGGAATTGCTGCAATAGCACAAGCAATAATACATAGAATAATTCCTATTCTCAATGGTAGTGATAACTGTAATTTTTTCATAGTTTTTCCATTAGTTAGATTTTTCCCACCAGATTAAGGTCCAGAGAGGCTTGTTATTTGGAATTTCAAACCATCCGTCATCACGCTTAACCAGATAATTCTCAAGATAGGCTCGTGTAACATCGAGTTGGGATGGAGCGAGATGCAGAAGAATCTGGTAGATATGAAGAGCCTCATCAATTGTAGGGTATGCAACCCTGCTCGTACATCTCATCTGCTCAACATTTGGACTGATTCCCATCTGTGCAAGGATATTAACGATATACAAATAATCCGGAGTATCATGATATTCCTGGCCAAGTGCTTCCATAATTCCCTGGTTGATTCTTCTTTTTTCTCCTCCCCATGCTGTAATATATGCCAGATGATTTGCAGCCAGGTTTACTTTCTGAAGTGTATCACGGAGATTCATCGTTCTGCCAATTGATCGGGACATGATCACAACATCGTGAGGGTGGATATCAGTCCCGACAACTGCATCATCCCAGGAGAGGCGTTTCTGGCTGATGTTTGAAACCTGATGATTTTTTGCATCAGACTCAAGGATTTTCAACATCCGTGTTGAGATGTCAATTGCAGTCACCGATCTGGCTGTCTTAGCTGCCGGGATTGCAATGGATCCTGTTCCACACCCAATATCAAGAACTGACCAATCCGGTTTTATCCTGATTTTTTCCAACAATTTTGCTGGATAATCATCATACTCCATCCATTTTTTAAACAGAGGGGCTATCCGATCGTATCGTTCCTCATCTGAAATATCAGAGTGTCCGGGAGATACAGGTACAGCATAGATCTCTCTCCACATCGCCTCCCATTGAATATCCTTTAATTGCATTTGCAGTGTGACTCCTCTTTCTGTGGTACACACAGATTTACGATACTAAAATATTAAACTATTTAAATTTAGTAATTGATACTATTTGAATTATTAACGCGGTTTGACCACTTACATAATTATTGATAACAGTAATTACCCCTATAATCTGTTTGAAAGTCATATTCCTTTTATACTAAAGCCATAATTTATTGCGCATAATGATTCTATTTCATCGCTGGGGATGGACCACCTATTGAGACATTGAGTGATGGAATTCAAAAGAGAGTCAAAAGTCGGGAAAAAACGGTTATGAGTTTCTGAATATCGTGTTTTTCCCCAAACTTTTTCAATTGGATTAAGTCCAGGACTATAGGGAGGTAAAAAGAAGAGTTCAATTTTACGCTTATTTTCTCAATCCAAGGTAGAATTATTTTTGCATGGTGATATCGAGCATTATCTAATATCAACAATATCTTTTTGCTTTTAGTTAAAAACTGTAAAATTTGTTCTAAATGCTCAAGAAAAGTGTTTGCATTGATTATGGTACTTGTACAATATACTAACCGCCCATTTGATATATTGACAGATCTAATACGATGATTTTATGGCGTGTAGGTTCCTGCTTTACGACAGGACTTTTAATTTCTTTGGGAATCCACATTCTACAACGCGTTCCATGTTGTTGAAAATGGCATTCATCATTACTCCAAATCTCGTATTTTCCACTCCGATATTTCTCAATTAGTTTTTTTAAAGAGTGCTTGTTTCTCAGGGTCTGATTTAGAACTTATAGTTCGAGGTTTTCTTTGCCGATAATCTAATTTGTGAAATAACCTTTGACATTGACGAACACTTAAGGAAATGCCAAATTTACAGAGAATGTGATAACTGAGTAATTTTCCATCCCATAAATTTTGACAATAACCCAATAAATTTGGTTCTCCTTTAATATCTTCACCAATTTTTGCCATTTGATCACTGGAAAGAATTGGGGGGCGCCCAGTATGTGGTTCATCCATAAGTGCCTTAAAACCACCCTTGTTGAATCGATTCACCCAATTCTCTATAGTTTTTACGTTATGACCCAGCATCTCTCCAACATTGGAGCAACTATACCCTTTTGCAACAAGCAACACCCCATGAAGGCGATGATCATATTTTGATTCTTCATGCCTTTGAATCTCATTCTGAAGTAAAATTACCATCGTTGGGGCATTTATTACCTTTAATCTCTGCATATGTTGATATTATATTCTATTAGGTATAAATTATGTCGTCACGTATAATTCCTCTGATGTTTCTGATTTCGCTAGGTTACAAGGGATTTGGACTCGCCTTTGTTTCCCTTATGGAAAGTTTTGAAGGATTTCAAGGAATTATGAGTTTTGTGATAATGCCAACTTTTTTTTAAGCGGCTCGTTGTGGCCTTTAACAAATGCTCCAAGATGGCTTCAGATCATCAGTGACTGCAACCCCCTCACATATGGCGTGGATGCAATGAGGCATATTATCCTGAATCAAGGTCAGTTTCCTGTATCAATGGATGTTCTTATTATAACCGGATTTGCAGGTGTCATGATGGGATATACTTCGCATCTGTTTGCGATAAAATAGTGAAACAATATTCAGGCTTACTTGAAAAATGGGAATTAATAGGCCTGATTAAGTGGTGAGACCAGAAGATGTGATAATGGTGTTCACTTCAGCATCAGAGATGTCATAGTTCATATACTTCGTATAGAACTCCTTTATCAGAGATTTCAGGTCGATATCCGTGAACTTATCAGGATACAATACCTTTGCAAGCCATGGGATACCAATGATACGGTTAACGCCCGGTGGGCGGTCAATCCATCCGAATGGCTGGTTTGGAATCAGGTAGACCTGCTTGTTCTTCACTGCTGTAATGTCCTTCCAGTTCGGATCAGACATTACTGATTTATAGAATTTCGGGTCCCCGGCAACAATTAAATCAGGGTTCCAGGACACAACCTGTTCCATAGAGACAGGAGCCATACCGCCACTGCTACCCTGCTTTACCTCTGCCACATTGTTTCCACCACAGACTGTTATTAACTGTCCGTGTGGTGAACTTGCCGGATCAGTCTTTAATCCGTCAGGACCTTCTGCATAGTACACCTTCTTCTTCTGATCCTCTGGAATAGATGCAACGGTAGTTGTAACCTTCTTATACAAATCATCATAGAATGTGTTCAGTGAGGTTGCACGGTCTTCGGCACCCAGAAGAGTTCCAAGGAACTTAATCTCAGGGCCGTAGTTTGTGGCGTTGGTTGAATCAGCGCATGCAACGACGGGGATTGGACTCATCTTCGTCTGAATTGTGTCAATGTCTGTAAAATCATTACCCATCGCAGGATCATATCCATACAGGATAATGTCAGGTTTCATCGACTGGAATGTCTCATAGTTGAGTTTACTTCCCATCTGTTGTCCACCGACATTTGGCAGTGATTTATACTTGTCAGGAACATATGACGAGTTCTTGAGATCAAAGTTGATCCCGATCAGGTCATCAGGCTGAATCATATAGACTGCTTCAGATGTTGGCGGTGCTGTTCCAAGAACTGAGTGAATTTCGGTCGGAATCGTTACAGACCTACCGAGCATATCAGTGATAGTGCGAGTGTTGTCAGCAAAAACTGGGCTGACGCACACTACAGCGCAACTGAGAAGGAGAACCAGAAATAGTCCTCTATACCATTGCTTATTCATCTTTCATCCATCCTCAACACACATTTATATGGATCCATTAATGGTTGCACATGAAATGGTGTACATACTCATTACATGAAATCCTATTAAGAGATCATGTAAATAAATATAATTTAAAAAAGATATATTATGGTTACATAGCCTCTAATATTAATTAGATCTACTATTGTAATGGTAATTATGTGTGTAGGTAATGCATGTGGTGGAATGAGCGTCACCACAATCTATCCGGTTGCTCATAGCGATCCGGGTATGCTTATGATAGGTATTGGTCTTGGGGTGGCTGTGCTCCTGATTACGGCTCTGATAAAACACTCACAGGTCCTTCATGGCAGGAATATCCCATGTTTCGCAATGAACTTCTGATTATTGTCCTGGTTTTCTGTTGTATCGGTTCCGTTGCTCTGGCTGATTCCTCAAGTACAGGAGATTCTTCACCAGTGACCCTTACCGTGATGACTCCGTATGATCAGGATTTAAACAGCGGACTCAAGACAATTGCACAGGAGTACGGCAAAGATCATAATACGATTATTAACATCGTGAGTGTTCAGGGCAGAAAGAAGATCGTGGAAGAACTTAACAGTGGAAACACATCTGCCGATCTCGTGGTTATCGAGAAGGAATATCCCATCTTCAATCTGAAGGGATTGACTGCACTCGATAAAAAAGGGCTCATTGATAAGAGTGAGGAGTTATACACCGCTGAAGCGGACCTGGTGGTATCACCGAAGAGCTCAATCCAGTCAGTTCAGGATCTCAACGGTACAAAATATGCTGCTGTAGATCTGGTGAATTATCATATGCCTGGTGGTTGCCTTGCAAACTCGGTGATGACTGCGATTCCGGCAAAGCCGGAAGTAGTGAACCAGTCCGGAATTGATAAGATATATCAGGCAGTTGAAAATTCTTCAGCTGACGCAACAATCCTTTGGAAATCTGACTATAACGCACAGAAGAAGAACCAGGGTGAATTGAAGGCGATACCAATTCCTGAATTTAGCATGGATAATTATATTGCAACCCTGAAGAACTCTGCAAACAAAGACGAAGCAGCCTCGTTCATGGACTTTGTAATTGCTCACAAGGATGAGTTTGCTGAGAAGTAAAGAACTCATCCCCTTTTTTGCATTCATGTATAGCAGGTACAAATATTCGGTTCATCATGGCCGGCATCTTACCATCATTTCGCAAGAGCGATTACGACTACATAAAATAGCGACAGATTGCTATCAGAAATCGTAACTCGAAATGCATAGTGTTAGAGGTGGATCATCTCCCCGCTTCGAATTTTTTCCCTCCATGCGGTCCATTGATCATCAATCGTTTGAATATATCTCGCTGAAGCCCGTTCTTCTTCATCTGGATAGATAATCCCTGCTACTCCTCCATCTCTGAAAAAGAGGCGACGTGATCCCATCAGGGCAAGAACGGGATCATGTGTAGCAATGAAAGTAATCTTTCCCTTTTTCACTAGCAGATCCAATGCGTTCCTTCTGTTAACTCCGGCATTCTCAATCTCATCGATCAACACGATGGGAGATGGACAGAGGAGTGCAGTATCAGCTATCATTAGGGCACGTGATTGTCCTCCACTCAATTGAGTCAGAGAGGCATCCGGAGAGAACTGTTCTCCTGATAATTCGTTGGCTGTATTAAGGATGGCTTCAACAACCTCATCCGGGTTTTCAACCAAACGTGATTCAGCATGGATGGAGAGAAAATCCCGAACCGTGAGATCGACAACAAAGTTCATCTGTTGTGACAGTTGGGCAACGAGACCAATTGGCCCACAGCGGTCGTTAGAAGAAGGAACCCTCTCATTGATAAGGATCTTTCTGCCAGATGGGGTATCTCCCTGGGCTAAAGATTCTATGTCTCCAAGCATCCGGCTTTTTCCTGAGCCAGTTGGCCCTACCAGACAGATGATATCACCTGAATAACATCTGATTGAATACAACTCTTCTATCCCTGATTTGCTTTTTCCTCCTATTATTGTCAGACTCGTTATCTCTGAAGACAATGTGGATAAGGGTTCACCCGCATCCTCCGTAAGACCGATCTCGGATGTCATAATTCCATCCGCTTTACATTTCCCATCTGATAATCTCTTCCGATTCTGGTTTCACCAAGGCAATATGAGCATAGTGCTGCTGGCATTGCAAACCTGAGGGAAGAGTCATTGACAGTCTCAATATCCGGAATATTAGAAATTCTCCCGACCAAAGGAAGCACACCCTGACCTGTCAGACCATTGATCTTTATGATTGTGGCAGAGGGATTAGCCCTCCCGGTGCGAAAGGCGAAGACTTCACGTTCTGCCTGCGACACAATGTCACCTTTTGTTATCACAACCATATCTGCAAGTTTAAGCATGGGTCCTATCTTTTTGGGAGTATTGATCCCACTGAGCATATCGATAATACAGATGCCAAAGACGCCCCTGATGTGGGGTGAGCACCTGCTGCATAATCCTGCACTCTCGGTTATTAAGATATCAAACCCTTCTTTCCTGCCCCAGAGAACACAGTCTTCGATGTTCGTGACAAAAAAGTGATCAGGGCATAGATTTCCGGCAAGCCCTATACGGACAGGGATGCCGGCGTTCTGATAGATATCCTGATCTCCTGGAGAGATACAATCAAATTTTATTACTCCAACTGATTTATTTTCCTTTTTTAACTCACGAATCAGGTGGAGGATAACGGAGGTCTTTCCTGATGATGGTGGCCCGGCAACAGTTACGAGTTTCATGACGATTTTCCATAAAACAACCTGGAAAATTCTGATGATATGAGATCAATCTCTGCACCGAGATCATGAGTTGAGGTATACTCCCATCCGATCCAGTTGAACTGGGCATGAGGATCTACACAGGGTGGAACACCGGTCATACTTGGGAAAGATGCATTACTCAGTATTGATCCTGTTTTTTCTCCTGCGAGAAAGGAGATCAAGGGGTCTAATTCATGTGCATGTTCGCGTTTTGCAATCATGGTGACCGGGCTGACAATAGGCCCCTCTTCAGGCCAGATGATCGAGATGTCATCTGATTTTTCTGCTAGTTTTGCAAAGAAGAGGGGAAGAATGGAGATCGGTGGAGCAGGATGACGTCTGAACTTTGCCGCCTTCACCATCTCTGATGGATGTGATCCTGTCCTGACAGTCTTTGCAAACTGTCTGACACCTTCTATGCCATATTCTGCATAGATTGAGAGAAGGACAGTTTCACAGAAAAAGCCATCCTGACCCCTTACCGTCAGAGAATTCTCATATTCGGGCTTTAATAAGTCACTCCATCTTTCTGGTACATCAAGATCTCCAAGTCGTGTATGATCCACCATTAGGACCTCAATGTTTGCTCCGATTACTGAATACTGGTGATCTGGATCCTGTAGATCAAGGTTATGATATGGGGACATCCCCTGCTCCATTGGATCCATAAAAAGATTTTTATCCCTGAATTTGTCAAAAAAACTCTTGAAATAATAACCGTTCAACCCGGGTGAGATGACAATATCAGGCATCTGCCTGATGTCGGTAAACTGTTTTACAGAATCATAATACGATAACTGATTATTTGCATTTGATTCAAGAAGATAGGTAAATGGAGCTTTACTATCCCACGTGTTGGAGAGTAACTCAGCAAATGCCATATCAAATGGAACCTTGACCGGACAAGGAAGAAGGGCTAGAAAATTTATATCGCGCTGATCATAATCTCGTTCAACTAAAGATGATGATGGTGTAATAGCCCGGTCTGGGATTTGTTCCTCCAGTAACGTAATAAATCCGGTCTTATCGATCTGACGTTGTTTTAAAAATGCACCGAGATGAATTCCAGCTTCTGGTGATTCTTCATCAATCTCTAAACCATAATGCCTGAAAACCTTTCTAGTTTCAGGGAACCTTGTTACTATCTCGCATACTGGTATGTTTGGAGTTATCTGTACTCTGGAGGTGGTGGGGTTATGATCGTTCATGGTCTGGACCTGATGACATCATGTTGAATACGTAATCATGAAAGGCATACTCATAATAGATGAGAATCAGTTAGTGGGCATGAAATCTGACTATATAATCCTAAATTCGCATATTAAATGAGTAGACCATTTGTGGTAGACAAGACCGTGCGTTATTTTGTAATGATATATTGCTTTTAATCTCTTATTTGTATATGGTATTCTGTAGTTTTAATGTATCTAAAAAAAAGTAGTACATATTTGCAAGAACGAAAAATTGAGGCTTTTTTAAAAAGAAGAGAATTAGTAGGATTGTAGTCCGGATTCTGTCATTATGTCCTTTACATCATTGTCTGTCAGATCATAGTGATAGAATTTTGAGTAAAACTCTTTGGTGAGGGCTGTAATGTCAATGTCCTTGAATTCATCAGGATAGAGTACTTTGGCAACCCATGGGATACCGATAACCGTGTTTACGCATGGAGGACGATCAAACCAGCCTAATGGATCACTTGGAGCGAGATATACCTGTTTCTCCTGAACTGCTTTTATCTTCTGCCAGTTTGGATCAGAGAAGATTTCACTGTAGAATTTTGGTTCTCTGACGATAATCACGTCTGGGTTCCATGAGATAACATCCTCGATATTTACCGGAGTTTCTCCCATTCCGCCCTTTGCGGCAACTTTAGAGGCGACATTAATTCCACCACAGAGATTGATGAGTTGAACATGTGAGTTGTCTGGTTCGGTCTTCAGTCCATTAACACCCTCGGCATAATAGACCTTCTTCCTCTTATCCTGGGGGATACTCTGTGCTTTATCCTTTACCTTGTTGTAGATAGAAGTGTAGAACGTATTAAGATCTTCGGCCTTTGTTTTGGCATCTCCTCCCAGTATCTCTCCCATGAATTTTACTGATGGCGTATAATTGTTGACATCAGTGCTATCAGCAACCTCAATCAGTGGGAAGGGGTTGAGGTTCTTTTGTCGCTCATTAATCGTCTCCTGATAATTTCCTGTTCTGGTAAATCCTTCAAATATGGCATCGGGATTCATGGACATAAAGGTCTCATAATTTGCAGTCAAACCTCCGTACCATCCGCCGACCACCGGGAGATTTTTGTACTCATCTTTCATGTATTTTTTAGTACTGGCACTAGTCTGCCATCCCAACAGTTTTTCAGGAGCAAGCATGTATACGAGGTTGCTGGTTGGGGGATAGGTTGTCAGTACATGGTTGAGAGTACTTGGAATTGTCAGTGTTCTCCCGTCCATATCTGTGATCGTTTTTGTACTCCCTAATCCTGTATCTGCTGCATAACAACCGGAGATGCAAACGATTGCTATAACAAAAGCCAGAATGAACAGGTAACGAAGACTCATCCATCGGGATGGCTATTTAACACCAGATTCCATTATTCTCATAATCATCATTATCTCATGCATTTGTCCAGAAGAACATGGATCATAACAATCGACTGAACAGAATATTATTTTATATCTTGGTATATATTTCTACTGTATTTTATATATTAAATAATTATTTAATATTTACATTTAGTATTTCACCGTTAGGGATCTGCAACATATGGAATATTTCTTGGTATGAATCAGAAAATATTGTCCTTCTTTTTTACCATTTCTCCCATCCGAGGATCTATCTGTCTTTTTCCGATCTATCTCTCTCCTAGTGGATCTAATCTGTAACTTATTAATCTCAATACGCTGACTTTTACTCTATATTAAGGTGATCATAATACCCCGAATATGTATCAACTCAGAATTGATATCCCTGGAAAGAGCAAGAGAAATAGTCCTCTCCTCGTTTAAGACTCCAGATAATAAAGCATGTATCCCGGTTTCTGACTCATGCGGGCGTGTCATCGCTCATCCAGTATACTCACTGAGGACAAACCCTCCCTGCACTCTCGCCGGACCAGACGGGATTGCAGTACGAAGTGAAGAGACTGCTATGGCCAGCACAGACAGCCCGGTTGAGGTTGAAGCACCTAGGGTGAACACCGGAATGCCCCTTCCTGGCGGATATGATGCTGTCATCGCTGTTGAGGAGATCACCCAGGTTACAGATACCAGATTCCAGATTTACAGGCCTGTATCACCATTTCAGAACACAATCTCCGAAGGGATTGATATCAAAATAGGGGATCTTCTCCTTGACAAAGGGCATATAATCAGCCCTTTTGATATCGGGGCCATGCTTTCATATGGCATCCTGGATGTCTCAGTCAGATCTTGGAAGGTCGGGATTGTTGCTACAGGAGATGAAATAATCTCCCCATACTCAGTTCCCCAACCGGGTCAGATCGTAGACAGCAATTCGTACATGATTTCAGCATTTCTGAAACAATATCACATTACACCGGTAATGTTCCCGGCTCTGTATGAAGATCCAGCTGGGATATCTCAAATGATCGACACGATCATGCAGGAGTGTGATATGGCCCTGATATTTGGAGGATCTTCAGCAGGTTCGAAGGATTATACCGTTGATGCCATGGAACAGATCGGGACCCTTCTCTTTCATGGTGTTGCGATAGGGCCGGGCAAACCGGTAACCCTGGCACGGGTACATGAAAAACCCCTCTTTGGAATGCCTGGACCTTCAGTCTCCGCCATGGTAGCACTTCACGAACTGGTAGTTCCTCTTCTTGTTCAATGGGGCGTACCGATCCCTTCAGCATTGTACATCAGAGGAGTCTTAACCAGCCCTGTTACATCCGTCGAGGGCTTTGACACATTTCGGGCGGTAAAAATCAGGAAGAAGAATGGAAAAACCCAGATAACGCCATTACCTCAGGTGTTTGGACATATGGTGGGGATCAGGGCTGATGGAATTTTCCATAAAAAAGCAGGTGAAGACACCTCTGTTAAAGGGCAGGAGGTCTATGTAAAAGTGGTATCAACGAATACCGCTACCGACTGACTGTAATAGTGTTACTGAGAACCCAGAAAGAATACCGGTGGTTTCTCCTTCTTTCTCACCGATGCGATCCATCTGATAACTGATGAACCTTTTATTCTACATCCCTTCCGTTTCTTCCCGTTCGTCTCCATCTCGCCCCGTGCAACAGCCAACGAGACAATACTCTTCCTGGTGCTTGGCAGGACAGACTGATCCAGAAATTCACTCACCAGTGACTGGGTATACCACCCCTCAGGGTCAAGTGCGATCACAGGCTGTGATACTTCATCTGTTGGTCCATCATGGCCTGGTGTATTCGTCACATTACAAATCGATGGGGTTTGTAAAAGTGCTGACGGTACGGTAACCCGGGTTCCCCGATTATCTGGAAGAACAGATGTCTGACTGGAAGTATTTTTTTCTTCAATTTTCTGAAATCTCTCCTCCAGCATCTTCATTCGCTCTTTAAGAATTGAGATCTCATCCTCTGGTGGAGAGCGCAAACCGTCATCAGTACCGGTCAGATACTTTTCAAGAGCCTCCTCAATAAGGGTGCTTCTGCTCTTGCGGGTCAGGAACGCATGTTTATTCAGTCTCTCATCCATCTCGGGGGTGAGAGTAATATTGTACCTGTGCTTCATGTGTATTGTGTGTATATTACACAATTTTATACATTGAATATAAAATTTCTGCTCATTTCATTAAAGATGAGAATTATATGTAAAATTATAGTTGACACGCCAACATCATTAAACTATCTAGATAATCCAAAGTATTAAACAATCAGAGAGAGATGGTGTATTGTCTGCCTATCACGAGGCAGCCAGCGAGGTAAAAAAATATGAAGATTAGCGCACGTAATGCACTCAAGGGAACGATCAAGTCCATCACCAAGGGTCCGGTCAATGCAGAAGTCGTCATCGACATTGGTGGCGGGAAACTCGTTACATCCATGATCACTGCTCACGCTGTAGAGAACCTTGGCCTGAAGGAAGGAAAGGAAGCTTACGCAGTTGTTAAAGCAAGCGAAGTAATGGTCGCTGTCGACTGATCAGATATACGCAACATTCGGTAGATTATCGCAACTCTTTTTTTTACAATACCGGGCTTATCAAACAAATTTGATACTTTATATGTAATATTGGGGTATCTGGTTTATGAACTTATAATGCAAAATAATATATATCTAGATCTAAGGATATTGAGTTCTCATGGGCGAGAAATATCAGTAAAATTCCTTTGTTTGTGTAGACAGAGAAGAATGATTAATTAAGGCCTCAATAAATTATTCACTACCCGTTAATGAGGTCAGTAACTTCATGATTTCATCGTAATCTGCAAAAGGATTTATAAATGCAGTTAAAAGATGAAATTTATTGGCCATTCTCACTCATATCAGGAATTTATAGGTCCTCATAAATTCCCGGATTCGACGGGAATTGATTGAACGAAAAATATCCACACAAACAGGTATCTCATGCAGTTTCAAAATTATCCATTCTTTTACCTGATGTTTTTATCTGCAATAATATCAGGAATTATCTCTTTTATAACCTGGAACCGTCGGGATGTTCGGGGTTCAGGAACATTCAGTTTTTATATGTTCCTCATCGCCTGGTGGTCATTTTTCTATGGCCTGGAAGTGACTGCAATTGATCCTTCCCTTCACGTCCTCTATCTTAAGATAGAATATCTTGCAATTCCATGGATACCGGCTTTTGTCATCCTTTTTGCATTGAAGTTTGGGGGGTTTGACCGTCTAATTACCTGGAAGACCCGGTTGCTTATCTTTTTTATACCGGTCATCAGTTTTCTCTCCTACTTTACCAATGAGTTTCATCACGGGTATTATCAGGCGGTAGAAACTCTGACGATTGACGGACTGACAATAATCTCAATAACCCCGGGTTTTATGTACGATGTTCTGAGTGCATACATATTTCTCTCGATTCTCTTCTGCTTACTCATCTTCATCTATATTCTCAATAATTCACCAAGAGTATTTTTTATTCAGTCCTTTCTGTTTATCTGTGTTATAACATCGCTCCTGGCAGGGTACGCGTATTATCATCTGATGCCCCGGTTGTATCCTGACTTTGATATTACTCCCATTGTTCTTGCATTTGCCGGAATTATTGTCCTTCTCGAGATATTTCAGTACCAGTTCTTTGATCTCGTTCATTTTCCACATCGTAAGATCTTTGAGCATCTTCATGATGGCATCATTGTCCTGGATTCATCAAACCGAATCCTAGAGATCAATAATGCAGCAATCGCAATCCTGCATCTTGAGAAAACATCTCCAATCGGAGAAAATTTCAACAGGATTACGACATTTTTATCAGAGTCAGATACCAGCCTTACCGGTCCAGATCCGGTTCATACAACCATCCAGCATCAACACGAGAGGAGGTCATTTTTTTATGCAATCGATATGTATCCTGTTTTTGACTCTATTAAACGGCTGGAATGCAGACTGATTGTTATGAGGGATATCAGTGAGATAATACAGTCGAAGAATGCCCTGAGAGAGGCAGGAAAGAAACTAGGCCTCTTAACATCAATTACCCGCCATGATATTCTGAATCAGATCATGATCATATCCTTCTACATTGATGATATTGCAAAAACATCGGGTAATCATCCTCATTCTGTGATATCAGTTGAACGGGTGAGAGAAGCCACTGCAATGATACGGCAACTCATAAATTTTACATCAGTGTACCAGGATCTCGGAATAGCTGAACCCGGATGGTTCAAGGTTTCTGATGTAATGCAAAAGGCATGGAAGACCAGGAACGTCCCATCATCGGTCTCCTGTAAAGTTGATGCAAATCTGGTAATATATGCCGATATGCTTATCGAGAAAGTTTTTTTCAACCTTATTGACAATTCGCTGCGACACGGAATAGATATCACCAGAATTACTCTTACATCAAGGATTGCCGATCAAACGGCCATCATTATCTATGAGGATGATGGCGGAGGTATCACCACAGAAGACAAAAAAAAGATATTTTCTAGAGGATTTGGTAAAAATACCGGATATGGTCTTTTTCTTGTGAGAGAAATTCTGGGGATTACTTCAATAACTATACAGGAGACCGGAACACCGGGAACCGGAGTCAGATTTGAGATGATAATTCCTCACGGGGGATTTATGGTTCCCATAGAGAGATAACTCGATCACGTGATGTAGATGCTCCCTGCTCAATTATTGTTCCCTTTACCCCTTTGAACACGGGCGGAACTCCCAATTTTAACGCGGGATAGATCCTCATCAAATATACTCTCTTTTTTACGATCTGTATAAGCATCTTTCGTTGATCAGAGATATTGCGGGAGAGTGGGATCTTCCCGCTGACACATATCACATCACGTATACATGATCCCTCTTCTCTGTACTCACTCTCCCGCTCTCCTTATATTATAATATTAAATATTTTATTATTTCTTAGTATATACTGTATACTCTTCAGGATCTTCTTCGGGATGTCCCGACCAGACCCTGAATAATCATTCTTTTTCCCGCTCTCCCGCTACCATGTGATGACACCTTCAGCCTTAACCTGAATAATGGTTCATACTCAGTCCCTGACAAGAATAAAAAAAGAGTTCTCGATGAGATGCTGAAGCCAGAAGGAACGGTCAGTTCATCCGGTGTACCGCATCACCGGAGCTTTGCGGTGTTCACCTGAAAGCACAGCCCGTATCCTTGAGACCGGGGTCGAGTAAAGAACACCTTTGACGACCATGGAAAAACCTCTGCCACTATCAGAAAGCCTGAAGGTTCCACCAGCTGGACCCGGGATCTCCCCAGAACCAAGACCCAGAATCGTTGACGTAACCGCATTGACGTGAAGGCTGAACCTCCCGATCTCATCAATAAACACGATCACCTGGTCACCGTCCCTGATCATTCTGCCACAGAGCTCATACGGAGCAGCCGTTTTTATCTGCTCTACAAACCTACTCATCTCTTTTTCCTCATCGCTGGTTCAGCCTGTTCACTCATTGGACAGAAGTACATATTACTCGGCAGCTTGTTGAGCACCGTGCATATGAGCCGTCTTTGCTTCTTGTGTGAAGGGGTTGCAGTGCTATACCACTCCCATTGAAGGTAGGGGCACCGTATCACCCTGCACCGTATTGTATCTGGTCTATTCATGGTAATCCTGAAGCATACCATCCCTTTCTCCCAACCATCCGCCCAAACCCATTCAGGGCGGACTGTTGCCGATCTTTGGGCGAGTATCAAAACCTCGCTGTACCTCCCGCTGGTAGCAGGAGTCACACAGGTGGGTCTTACAAGCCGGATCACACCAGACAGCAGGCATCAACGAGCAGAGATCGCATTTCTGTGAGACGGTTGTCACCCTGACCATGCTATTGGTATCAATGACACCGGGCAGTGCGATCATCGCAGCAGCCTCATGTGAGACCACCCGCTGAAAGCACGAACTACAGAGCATGAGATCAGGTCTGGATGGACCCTGCTGTCTTGTCCGGGTCATCCGTTCCCTGTACTCAGTCAGTCTCTTACCACAGATCGAGCATGGCTGACGTTCTGGAAACTCACCAACAGAGATAAACATCCCAGGAAGAAGAGATCCAATACTAATCCCAGGGTCAGGCTTACTGTCAGGTTTTCCATCGAAACCGGGATCTTCGGGGCCGGGATCTTGAGTCAGGTCATCACCTGACTGCCCTTTCAAACTCTGATTCACACAAATGTCTGCATGATCCTCATCTCCATCCCCACTCCCTGGAGGAGTCTGATCATTACCAGACCCATCCCCGGCAATCCAGATCGAGCCACCTTTCATCCAGGCTTCGTAGAGAACTGAATCCCAGAGATATGCTTTGGATCTGCGGTGTGTCGTGCACCCACCGTCTCCCCGTGACTCTGTCCGGTCAAGTACCGAGATAGCAGGGCACTTCTCAAGCAGACCGGAGTATGACTTGCCGTACGATCGGTATCCGTGGAGCAGTTTGTTGGTGGTGGAATTTGTCCATCCGGTCGCATGCTGCAGTTCGGATACAGTTACTTCAGAACGGCTCATCGAAGCAATAATTTTCAGCAGCGATGACTCACGTTTTGTCAGCTTATGTGCCTGCCCTCCTTTTTCTCCATTCAGACCAACATAGAGCCTTGCAGCCTCGAAGAAGTCCTTCTCTGATGCTATCACACAGCAGATCCCGTTCACGATGTTCTTCTCCCGCTGTTGCTGACAGAGAGCAGCGTTGGTTCTGATCAAATCAAGCAACATATCAGGATTTCTCCGATTCTCTGATGACTGGAATCTGATTCGTTCAGCAAATGGGATTACAACCCAGACCGGGTGTAACTCCTCCCAGATCTTTCTGCAGACTCTGACATCTTCTGCCTCCTCTTCAGGAGACATTGGAAATTCTCCCGCAGCGGAAAGTGTACGGTCAAGCACTTTGTCATCCTGCTCTTGTGTATCATCTATCCAGCAGGTCAGCATCCGGTTGAAGACCTGATCATCACCGGCACCCTCAACCTTGGCTATCCACCAGACGCACCGTTCAGGAATCGTGCAGATCATAGGTTTTCTATCTTTGCTAACTGTCCTGTACGGGAATGACTTTTGAAATGAGGTCGTCACACCCTTGAGGATCTCCTGCATCTGATCAGAGAGATTCACATCATCAAGGGTGATAACTGTGCCAGACATGAGATCATCCATGTAAAAGAGGGCCTTGTCACTCATCCGGCCTTCAAGCCTGACTGCCGGGGGAATAAGCGATTTCATCGTCTCGATGGCATGGGACTTTCCTTTTCCCGATTCACCGGTGATCGAGACATGCAGCCCTTTGCTATTGACAACAGATCGGGAGATCAGTTAGGACTTACGCGAAACGGGTTTTCAACCGAAAGATCAATATATTATTAAATTAATAAAAATAATTCGTGCCCCCCTTACCAAAATGCTGTGATAAAGACTACATTCACTTTTTAATGGCTGCTCAATGTGATGCATCCTGCGTAAAAGCCGCTGATTGTTATTCTGAGATTGGAATCAGTATTGCACATGATTCTTTCAACAGATTTCTGACGAGACAGTCTCTTACTAACGAGGCGTTGTGGAAAGAGGTTGAACCATATGTCGAGAAAAAGAGTGGCTGGTTTGTCCTTGATGATACAGTGATCGATAAGATTCATTCAAAATTTATCGAAATGACATATTATCAATGGAGTGGGAAGCATCATAAAGTTGTAAAGGGTATCGGGCTTATTAGTCTTGTTTGGACTGATGGTTCATTTACATATCCTCTTGATTATCGCCTATATGATCCTGGCGAGGATGAAATGACGAAAAACGATCATTTCAGGGAAATGATTCAGACTGCGGTTGTTCGAGG
>Ga0074197_1001619_pt1 | contig 18261 bp, 16 predicted proteins | sample EPASupsiteSAE305_FD_64526 | JGI IMG/M metagenome (GOLD analysis project Ga0074197, IMG submission 64526) | Bioremediated contaminated groundwater microbial communities from EPA Superfund site, New Mexico - SAE3-05 reassembly with SPADES | ecosystem: Environmental > Aquatic > Deep subsurface >...
TGCCCTCTATCAAGGGTGGATAGATACCCTGCTGGCGCTCCAAGCCGCTCGGGTCACCGGGGAATTGCGGCCCGTTGATGATCGATACCAGGCTGCGGATCGACTTGATGCCCTGGACGAATACCAGCGGTTGGATGGGACGATCGCCCAATTGCGGGCCGCGGCGGCCAAGGAAAAACAGATTGCCCGCCAGGTCGAACTGAATCTGGAAGTCAAACGCCTGGAGGCTGCACGAGCGGCGGTTCGGGCGAAACTTTGAATGCAAACGATGCCATGAAAAAAATAACTGCTCAAGACCCTGAAGCCGTCTCCGCCGATATTGTGACCGAAAATGTCGAACAGTTGAAAGCCCTCTTCCCCGAGGCTGTGGTGGAAGGCAAGATCGACTTTGAGGTGCTCAAACAACTGCTCGGTGGGGTGGTGGAGGAGCGCGAGGAAAAATACGGCCTCAACTGGCACGGCAAGCGGCGTGCCCGGCAACTGGCGCTGACTCCATCCACCGGTACCTTGCGCCCTTGCCCGGAAGACAGCGTCGATTGGGAGACGACCCAAAACTTGATGATCGAGGGCGATAACCTCGAAGTGCTCAAGCTGTTGCAGAAGTCCTATGCAGGTAAGGTCAAGCTCATTTACATCGATCCGCCCTACAACACCGGCAAGGATTTTGTCTATCCCGACAATTTCCAGGATAACATCAAGAACTATCTGGAACTGACCGGCCAGGTGGCAGGCGGACAAAAGTTGACCAGCAACACTGAGGCCAGCGGTCGTTTCCATACCGACTGGCTGAATATGATGTACCCGAGATTGAAATTGGCGAGAAATCTGTTGCAAGAAGATGGGGCGATTTTTGTAAGTATTGACGACTGCGAGTTAGCGAATCTGCAAACTATAATGGCGGAGATCTTTGGAGGAGAAAATTTTCAGGCGAATATCAGTTGGCAAAAACGGTATACGAGAAGCAATAATACGGTAGATTTCACGACGGTGGTCGAGCATATATTGGTTTATTCAAAGAGTGAGGATTTCAGGGTTAATTTGCTGGAAAGAACTCATGAAGCTGATGCTCGGTATTCTAACCCAGATAATGATCCCCGAGGTCCATGGAAGGGCGCTTCATTTCTTAACCCAGCGACACCTCAGCAACGACCAAATCTGTGCTATCCAATACGAAATCCGAACACTGGGCAGGAAACCATTCCCACCAAAAATGCTTGGCGAAGGTCTCGTGAAGAGTTTGAGAAACTTAAGGATGATGGGCGACTTTATTGGGGAATTGATGGTAAGCAACCATTACCAGCTATCAAAATGTTTTTATCTGAAGCGAGGGACATCACCCCTGTAAATTTCTGGGATCACAAGTTTGCCGGAAATACAGACGACGGAACAAAAGACCTTCAAGAATTATTTGAAGAAAAAGTATTTGATAATCCTAAGCCATTACAGCTTATTGAACGTATTATTGAGCACGGTAGCGATAAAGACTCAACCATTCTTGATTTTTTCGCAGGTTCTGGCACTACAGGGCATGCAACAATAAGGAAAAATGCCACTGATAATGGAAGCCGCCGCTATATTCTGGTTCAGCTCCCAGAGCCGCTTGCTGCTGAGAACAAGGATCAACAGGTTGCTGCTGACTACTGTAAAAAAATAAAAAAACCTTTAGCGATCACAGAATTAACTAAAGAACGATTACGTTTTGCTGCTGAGAAGATCAAAAACAAAAAACCACTATTTGTTAGCGATATTGGTTTTCGGGTTTTTAAACTTGATACTAGCAATATACGTCCTTGGGAACCAGATAGAGACAATATTGGTCAAACCTTGCTCGATTACATTGATCATCTAAAACCTGACCGCACCGAGGTGGACATTCTCTACGAATTGTTGCTCAAGTTTGGTCTTGACCTTTGCGGTCCCATTGATAAACGCATTATTACTGGTAAGGAAGTTTACGCAATTGGAGGCGGAGTAATAATCACTTGCCTTTCCACCATGATTAACCAAGATGAGGTCGAACCATTGGCGGAAGGCATAGTGGAGTGGCACAAAATTCTTACCGTGGCTGGCGACACAATCTGCGTCTTTCGTGATTCAGCTTTTGGCAACGATATAACCAAGATCAATTTTTCCTCAATTCTTCAGCAACATGGCCTTAAAAATATAAAAAGCTTGTAACGTCTCAATTCTAAAAGAGATCACCGTTCGTTTGATGACAAAATGCAAATTAAGGGAAATCACAAATGAGTCAAGAAATTGTACTTAGTGGTGTTGGAACCAAATATTTTCGTGAAAAGCTTAGCAAATCCTTGATTAGCAAAAAACCACGTGCCGTTGGCATTGCTGCAGCTTTTGTTTCAATAGACGGCGTCCAAGAGATGGCTAAGATATTACACCGATGTGGAAACCAAAAATGCAGACTCATTGCTGGAATCGACAACGCAATCACCCATCCAGAGGCATTATATGTAGCGCAAGAGCTAAACTGGGAAGTTCGGCTTGGAAAAGCAACAAAAGGAATTTTTCATCCTAAACTTATTGTTGCAGGTAAAGCCTTCTCTCATAACGGAATGGTTCGGAATTTGTGTTGTGTATATGTTGGCTCATCAAATCTCACAAGAGGAGGATTAGTTAGCAATGTAGAATGTGGGTTTGTAGCAGATGCAGAAGACTGTCTTGTGTCAGCTTCCAATGTCTTCGCGCAACTTTGGGAAAATGCCTCTCCGGCTACTGCAGTAGATCTCCGTAATTATGCAGCAAGATTTGCTGAGCGCGCTCGGTGTCGAGCATTGGCCGAACTAACTGGTCTTGGAGTTAACGATTCTCAACCCATCAAGTTGGAACCAGCATCTTTACGTGCAAAATCCCCACCCTCTAGACCAGCACTAGGAATTGACTTCGCTATTGCCGCCTGGACAGGGCTTCAGTCATTTACTGGCGAATATCGTTTTCAGATAGAATTTCCTAAAAATGCTGGCAAGGTAGTTCGCAGGTTGATCCAAAATAATGCACAAGATGATGGTCGAGTTGAGGTGTACTGTCCTGATGATGAGGTGACACGTGAAATGCAATATAGGTTTTACCAAGACAACGGTATGTTCCGGCTAAATGTTCCAAATGAAGCTCCTGGTGTAGCCTGGGCACGAGAACACAAAGATGGAATTGCTATTGTTGAACAGGGGCCACCAGGTGGAGCAGCTTTACGAATACGGCTGTTAAAACCAGGTGTTGACGCTAACGAAATTGTGGGCCGATCTGTAGTTCTCGGAACCTGGGGAAAAACTTCGACTCGATTTTATGGATGGTATTGAGAAGTCACTGGCGCAAAAATGAGCTGCTCCCTTCCAAATTTTCCGATGTGCTTCCCCCTGAGCATAAAACCTTCAACGTGAAATTTGCTGCAATCCCTTCGCCGGGGCGGGGTTATTCGGAATGCGGGGTCGAACAAAGCGCCTGAATGGGTGCTGGTACGATAGGAACGCTTTTATTGCTAAACCTTCGCCATTGGCTAATGATTAGCTAATATATTAGCCAAGAGACTGGAACAACATGCAGGAATGTTTTGTTTTTTTATTACTAGCTCAGCAAACGGATTGGAATGAAACTGCATTTTGAACCAAACCTAGATTACCAGATGGCAGCAGTTGATGCGGTCTGCGACCTGTTTCGTGGCCAGGAAATCTGCCGGACGGAATTCACGGTCACCAAAAGTGCCCTGGGCGGTGCTTTTCTACCGGGAATGGAAAGTGATCTCGGAATCGGCAACCGGCTGACTTTGCTCGACGATGAACTGTTGAACAACCTGCACGACATCCAACTGCGCAATGGCCTGCCGCCCTCTGGATCGCTTGCCTCGGGCGACTTTACCGTCGAAATGGAGACCGGAACCGGCAAGACATATGTCTACCTGCGCACGATCTTCGAGTTGAACAAACGCTACGGATTTTCCAAGTTCGTCATCGTGGTGCCTTCGGTGGCAATCAAAGAGGGGGTGTACAAGTCCCTGCAGATCACCGAGGAGCATTTCAAGGGCCTGTTTGCCGGAGTGCCCTTTGATTTCTTTCTCTACGATTCAGCCAAGCTCGGACCGGTACGAAACTTTGCGACCAGCCCGCAGGTCCAGATCATGGTGGTCACGGTCGGTGCCATCAACAAAAAGGACGTCAACAATCTCTACAAGGAAAGCGAAAAAACCGGCGGCGAGAAGCCCATCGATCTGATCCGGGCCACGCGGCCCATCGTCATTGTCGATGAGCCCCAGAGTGTCGACGGCGGTCTTTCCGGTGCGGGCAAGACCGCCTTGACGGCCATGGATCCCCTCTGCACCCTGCGCTATTCCGCTACCCATGCGGATAAGCATCACATGGTCTACCGGCTCGATGCGGTGGATGCCTACGAAAGGAGGCTGGTCAAGCAGATCGAGGTCGATTCGGCCACGGTGGAGGATGCCCATAATAAACCCTTTGTTCGTCTGATCAAGGTTGAGAACAAGCGCGGCCTCATCTCCGCCCGAGTTGAATTGGATGTTCAAGCTGCCAGTGGGGTGCAACGCCGGGAAGTGAGCGTGCAGGACGGCGACAATCTGGAACAGACGACGAAACGGGCCCTCTATGCCGATTGCCGCATCGGCGAAATCCGGGTGGAAAAAGGTAACGAATTCCTGGAATTGCGGGTACCCGGCGGCGAGATGTTTCTCAAGTCTGGTGAGGCCTGGGGGGATGTGGATGCACTGGCCATGCAACGCGAGATGATCCGCCGAACCATCCGCCAGCACCTGGACAAGGAAAAGCGACTGCGCCCTCAAGGGATCAAGGTGCTATCCTTGTTTTTCATCGATGCGGTGGACAAGTATCGCGGGCACGATGCGGACGGCCAGCCGGTGAAGGGTGTGTATGCCCGGTTGTTCGAGGAAGAATACCGCCGGGCCGCCAAGCATCCGGATTACACCACCCTGTTCAAGGAAGTGGATCTTTCGCATGTGGCCGAGGAAGTGCACAATGGCTATTTCTCCATCGACAAGAAGGGAGGCTGGACCGACACCGCCGAAAACAACCAGAGCAACCGCGACAATGCCGAACGGGCCTACAACCTGATCATGAAGGAAAAAGAAAAGCTGCTTTCCTTCGAGGCACCGCTCAAATTTATCTTTTCCCATTCGGCTTTACGCGAAGGTTGGGATAATCCGAATGTCTTCCAGATTTGTGCCTTGCGGGAGATGGGAAGCGAGCGTGAACGCCGCCAGACCATCGGTCGCGGCCTACGCCTGTGCGTCAACCAGGAAGGCCAGCGCGTTCGGGGCTTCGAGGTCAACACCCTGACGGTCATTGCCACCGAAGGCTACCAACAGTTCGCCGAGAACCTGCAAAAGGAGATCGAGGCCGACACCGGCATTCGCTTCGGTATTGTCGAGGATCACCAGTTTGCGGGTGTGAGCATTGCGGATCCTGAAGGAAAGATTGCGCCGCTGGGTTTTGAGCAGTCGAAGACCTTGTGTGCGCATCTGAAGGAGCACGGATACACCGACAAAAAAGGTAGGGTGCAGGATTCCCTTAAAAAGGCCCTCAAAGAAGGGAGCTTGGTTCTTCCGGAAGCCTTTGCCGCCCAGCACGACCAAATTGCCGCCATTCTGAAGAAACTCGCCGGACGCTTGGAGATAAAAGATGCCAACGAGCGCCGGCAGGTGCGGATCCGGCAGGTTATTCTCCACAGTCCCGAATTCAAGGCTCTTTGGGACCGTATCAAATACAAGACCACTTACCGGGTGCAGTTCGACAACGAAAAACTGGTGGAAAGCTGCATCAAGGCCCTACAGGATGCCCCGCCTATTTCAAGGCCTCGGCTGCAATGGCGCAAAGCGGATATCGCCATCGGCAAGGCTGGTGTCGAAGCCATCGAACAGAAAGGTGCAACAACGGTGATGCTCGATGAAACCGATATCGAGTTGCCTGATCTGCTGACCGATCTTCAGGATAGAACGCAACTGACCCGGCGTACTATTCACCGCATCCTCACGGACAGCCTTCGGCTCGACGATTTCAAGCGCAACCCCCAGCAGTTCATTGAACTGGCGGCAGAGGCCATCAATCGCTGCAAGCGACTCGCAGTGGTGGACGGCATCAAATACCAGAAATTGGGCAGCGAACATTTCTACGCTCAGGAACTCTTTGAGCAGGAAGAACTGACCGGTTACCTCAAGAATTTGCTCGAAGCCGAAAAATCAGTCTATGAACAAGTGATCTATGACTCCGACACCGAGGCCGGTTTCGCGGATCAACTGGAAAAAAACAGCGCAGTCAAAGTGTATACCAAACTTCCCGGCTGGTTCACTGTGCCCACGCCACTCGGCGGCTACAATCCGGACTGGGCGGTGCTGATCGAGGAAGATGGAGCCGAAAGGTTGTATTTCGTCGTGGAAACCAAGAGCGGCCTCTTCGCCGATGCCTTGCGAGACAAGGAGAAAGCAAAGGTTGACTGCGGCAAGGCCCACTTCAAGGCACTCGAGGCTGGAGAAAATCCTGCGAGATATGTTGTGGCGCGTTCATTGGGGGATGTGTTGGCTTGTTCCTAATCTAATTGAATGGAAACTCCGGTTTTTAACATGCCGAAAGTTCATTGATATTGAAAAGACGTTGACTCTGAAAAACGATTAATGACGAAAACGAGCAATTAAGCAACCTCAAGAATGGAGTTCCCGTGTCTAATCAAAAATATCCTCGTGGGGCAGAATGGCGAAAGTGGGATCTTCAAATTCACACACCTTTTTCCGCGCTTAATAACGGATTCGGAGGCGACTTTCCCGCATACGCAAAGAAAATGATTGAGAAGGTGTGCAGCGACCAAATCGCGGCCGTAGGGATCACGGATTATTTCACAATCGAAGGATATTCTGCGCTACGGCGGTTACTCAGCGACGAACCACAGTTGAAGGAACTCGTTGGTGATGATGTGGCAGCCAAAGCCACTCAAATTCTATTCCTGCCCAACATCGAACTGCGCACTTCGATAATCGTCCGAGAACCAAAAGGGACGGATAGTAGGGTGAATTTCCATGTTATTTTCTCGGATACCATCTCGTCCGAGGACATCGAAGAACATTTTCTGCGGGAATTGAAATTCACAGCAGAAGCCAATCCTAATAGCAAAGATGAGCGGTGGGCATTGACACCCAGAAATCTTTCAGAGCTTGGAAATCGACTCAAAGGACAACATGAGAAGTTTCAGTGTTACAGCGACCTTTTTGTTGGGATGATGAACGCTGTTGTAGATCATTCAGAAGTGAGCGATATTCTGGAAGGCAAACCTTCAATCTTCAAAGAACGTTACATGCTTTGCCTGCCGTGTGACGAGGACCTCTCGAAATGCAGTTGGGATGGACAAGGCCATTTGGCTAGGAAGCTACTCATTCAGAAATCACATCTTCTTCTTTCTGCAAATGAAGGTACGCGAGCCTTCGCCCTCGGTAGAAAACATCCATCACCTAAGGAATTTAAAGCCGAATTCAAAGGGATTAAGCCGTGTATTAACAGTTCCGACTCTCACACATTTGACGAACTGTTTTGTCCAGATGAGAACCGCCATACGTGGATCAAGGGCGACCCAACTTTCCTAGGTCTTCGGCAGATTCTCAATGAGCCAGATGATCGTGTCTTCGTAGGTGAAACGCCACCAAGTTTGAGAAGAGCGGCGCGCCGTCTCACTCGGATTATAAATATCGTAGAAATCAAAAGAACCGATACCGCTACGACCAAGGAGAAGTGGTTCGATGCTTCAATACCAATGAATGGTGAATTGGTCGCCGTAATCGGAAACAAAGGGAGTGGCAAAAGCGCCCTTTCTGATGTTCTGGGATTGTTGGGAAACACACCTCGGTTTGAATCCTTCAGCTTTTTGACGCCTGAAAAATTTCGGAGGTCTAAGAGTAACAAATCGCGGCAGTTCCAAGCGTCGCTCTCGTGGGCCGACGGAACCGTTGATACCGTCTCTAATCTCGATGTGAATCCGAGCTCAGATTCGGTTGAAAAAATAAAGTATATCCCACAGAGTTATCTTGAAGATATCTGTAACGAGATTGGCGCGGGCAAAGGCGGCAGGTTCTACAATGAGCTTCAGCAGGTCATTTTTTCCCACGTGCCAGAAGTGGATAGACTTGGTTTCGCAACTCTTGATGAGTTACTGACTCACAGGAGCGAAGAAACAAATCAGGCCATAGAGCAATTAGTCAGCAAACTTCAGGATCTGAATGTTAAAATTGTTGCGACTGAAGATCGTTTGTTACCGCAGCACCGAAAGGCGATTGAGGCACAGCTTGCTGAGAAGAACCGCGAGTTGGATGCTCATAATGCAACGCGCCCTGCAGAAGTACAGAAGCCCGATACTGATCCATCGACGCAGAAACAGTCAAAACTTGCGGCAGAGAACCTGGAAGAGAAACTGGGTGAATTGAAAGCCCTCGAAGGCGAACTGACTGATCTTCGGACCAGCGATGCAGCGGCAGCTAAGAAGCGCTCAACAGCGGAGAAGCTGAACGGTAAATTGAAGAACCTGCAACGGCACTTTGACGCGTTCCTCGCTGAAGCAAAACTAGAGTTTGACGAGCTCGGTCTTTCGGCAGCTGACATCTTAACGCTCAAAATCGATACCGCTCCGATCAACGCCATTCTTGTTTCTCTTGATGCCGAACGTACCTCTATCGCAGAGAAGCTGAATCCTGAAATCACAGGAGGGCCAGAGAATAAGCGGATAGGGGTTGTCGCTACGATAGAGGAACTTCAAACCATGTTGAGCGCTCCCCAGCGAGCCTACCAGGCATATCTAACAGTTCTGAACGACTGGGAGTCTGTGAAAACGCGGATTGTCGGCTCTGAGGAAGCGATAGGTTCGATTAAGGGTTTTCAGAAGCAGTTAATCGATCTGGAGCAACTGCCGATACAACTAAAGACTTTAAAGAAGCACCGAGACCGGAAGATGCTCGAAATTTTCCGAGAGAAGCGGAAGCTCCGTGCATACTACCAAACCTACTATGGATCTGTTCAGAACTTCCTCCAAAAGCATCCTTTGGCGGCCAGCGAACGATTCAAGCTGACATTCAACGTTTCGACGGCAGAGACGGGATTTGCGGACGCTTTTCTTGGGCGGTTAAACCGGCGGAAACTTGGGCCGTTTATGGGCGATGAAGAAGGTGCAGCGGAGATGAAAAGGTTGCTTGATGCCGCGAACTTTGACTCCGCGCTCGGAACACTTCGATTTACAAGGAAACTCTTAAAACGAATGTCGTTCCGAGACGAAAAACCACTTTTTGTGAAAGATCAGTTGCGACAAGGTGTGACGCCTCAGGAAATTTACGATTTCGTTTTTTCGCTCGGCTTTCTGTCACCCATTTACAATCTTCAATGGGACGGAAAGGGTTTGGAACAGCTTTCGCCAGGTGAGCGTGGCAATTTGCTCCTGATTTTCTACCTGCTTGTTGATCGTGATGATATCCCATTGGTGATCGACCAGCCCGAGGAAAATCTAGACAACCAAACGGTCTTCAAGACGCTCGTTCCTTGCATCAAAGACGCTAAGAAACGCCGCCAGATCGTGATGATCACCCATAACCCGAACCTTGCGGTAGTATGCGATGCCGAGCAGATCATATGCGCAGACATGCAAAAGGATTGCGAAAATGCGGTGACATACACCAGTGGTTCAATCGAAGATCCAACAATTAACCGTCTCATTGTTGACATTTTGGAAGGCACTCGACCCGCATTCGACAAACGAGACGATAAATATCATGTCTGAGTATTCTATTAATAAATATTAGACCCAGTCTATAGCGGCGATGGTGCGAAATTAGACAATCTGTAACTTGCAAGTATCCAGGAAAAAACTGGAAAGCTAATTTATTTTAAGAATTGTAACGGTAACCCCAAATTTGGGATCAAGCATTGATTCTTCTATAATTTCAGTTCCTGTTGGGGCATTCTTGAACCAAATTTCTGCGTCAACAATTCCACTTCTTGTTTCTTTAACACTTGGAGTGTTTACAATGAATGAATTGGCAAAAGAACCATCTTTAACATTGTCAACAAGTTGATATGGAAATCCATTTGAGTAAACTCTTGTAATTATGTATTCTTTTGATGTAATATATAAAGCTCTCGATCCATAATATTCAGAATATTTATGTGCAAGAGCTGTCATTGAGCATTTGTATTTATTGTAAGCGTATTCTTCATATATAGAAATAGAAGGTGATATATTTTTGAAATCTCTTTTTACAATATTTCCAGGAAGCATTAACTCTCCTGCGAATTCACGAGCTTCTATTTCTAATTGATCTTCATTGTCAAGAGATCTTTTGTCTTTAATCCTACTAAATGATTGTCTTAAATGCCAGGGAATAACCAAATGTCCAAGAAGTATTGATATAGTAAACTTTTCTCTTTCTTCATAACTGAAATCAGTATTTAGAATAATTAATGGATTGTTTTCGTATTTATATAAAACACCTTCGCTTTCATCTATTTTAGATTTTATTAATTTTACACCTAAATTTTCAGCTATTTTATAAACGTCAACAGGGATGTCATTTATTTTTTGGTCTCGTATTATATACTGGGCATATTCAACTGGTGATGCCATCAATGGTATTTCTTTGTAAAATTTTGTTCCAGATATCAAGTGAATAAAGTCTAATACTTGGTTTTTTCTGTTTGAATCAAGAAATGGAATCAGTTTAAAGAAAAGTCTGTCAAGAGGATCATTTGTTTCTTCGTGTTCTCCGCTTAAGAGAGAGTCGACAGAAGTTTGTAATTCATTGGCGAGCTTGAGTATCAATCCATATGAAGGCTTGCGATTGCCATTCTCTATCTGGCTGATAAATGCAGCCGTCACCCCAACTGCCTCTGCCAACGCGGTTTGAGTTAAGTCTTTTGTTTTTCTCTTTGCGGCGATCCGCTTGCCAATAGTCATCGTCGTGTCTCCATTTTGATCAGCGTAACCGAGTAAAATCTATCATATTTAATAAATACCGAAACAATTATTCTCTGCAAGCCCTTGTCCCGTTGCGGATATATAACAAATAGCTAATAAAAACTATATCTATTTGTAACAATTTTCATTGACTCCGTCAGGCTTGCGATGTATTTTTTGTTGAACCGTGAAATTTTATTTATGGAGGCTCTCATGAAGAGAAAAGAACATCATGTAGTTCCTAACCCCCAAGGCGGTTGGGATGTAAGGCGTGACGGGGCTAAAAGAGCTTCTGTTCATGCTGACACCAAGCAGGAGGCTGTTGATCAAGGACGAACTATTAGCCAGAATCAAGGGACGGAATTTGTGATACATAACCGTGATGGAAGGATTTCAAATTCTGACAGTCACGGAAATGACCCTTGTCCACCAAGAGATAAAAAATAATGCAACAGGAGGAGAAGATGTCGAAAGATCAACATGGAAATCCAGCTAATCCCGCCACCCCGGCAGATCCTAATGGTCCTGGCCAGCCTGCAACCCCTGCGACCCCAGCAACTCCACCTCCAAATCCGGGGCATCGACCTCCGAATCCTCCTAATCCTGGCGGCGGCAGGCAGGTTGGGTAATGGCTTGGTGGGATAGACATCTGGGAGTGCTTGATTCTGAAATTGATGCGCTCGAAGTTGCTGGCCTTCAGCCTCAAATGGATAGTGAGCTCTTCGCAACTGGAAAAGTGACGGTAAAAATTCGCTTAATGGTTTTAGGCGAAGAAAGAGATGCCTCTGTTAGTTATCCGGATTTCTATCCTTATTTTCGCCCAATCCTACGTATTCCTGGTCTAGGGGCAGATTTGCGACACTACGACCCGTATTCGGGGGAGATTTGTCTCTTAAAAAAAGGCACACAGCATTGGATGCCTAGCCGGACGGCAGCAGACCATATAAATGAAATGTTGCCACATTGGGAAAAAGTAGCTGGCAGACAATATAGTGAACCTCGTCTCGAAATTGAGGATAGACAAGCTGAGCCAGCCTCGGTCTATTATCCTTCTGTAAAAAATCAGCAATTATTGTTAGACAGCCATTGGCGTTTGCCCCAAGATCTTAGGACTGGCTATTTCAAGATTGCATTACCGGATGGATATAGAAGCATTACTCCCACAGGATCCCATGCTTCTTGGGTAACAGAAATCTTAGACGATAGAAAAAAGACTATCGAAGGGATTATTCTTCCGGAACCTCTTCGAAAGTGGATTAAAGGGAGGAAATATAGCGAGTGCACCTATCCTTGGATTAGACTTGATGCGCCACCTTTTGATCAAAATTTGGTGCAAATGTTGATATCATCTGATCCCAAGGTGGAACAACACGTAAATCATCAAATTAGTGTGAATAGAAGTGGCCTGTTTGGGTTCTGCTTTCCTGAAGAATCTCCAACGGGAGGGTATCGAGATGGATGGCTATTTCTTGCCTATCATTGTGAGCGCAAGGGGAAAAAAACAACTCCATGGCTCATTGCTCCTGATTATGTTGGGGAAAAAGATTTATTTGAGAGAGTGACCGAACTGCATCCTCTGCGAGATAAAATTGTTGCTGTCGTAGGCCTTGGGTGCGTTGGGGCGCCCAGTGCTTTAGCCTTTGCGCGCGCTGGGGTTGGGGAACTGAGGTTGCTAGATGGGGATGTTATTAGCGTAGGAACTTTATGTCGTTGGCCGCTTGGTTTACCTGCCATCGGAATGGAAAAAGTCATCAAGCTAACCCAGCATATTTCTGAAAATTACCCTTTTACGCAAATCGGAATAAGTCATTATCCCTATGGGAATAAAGAACACTGCATGCTGCCAATCGGTGAACTCAGCGACGGCTACGATCAATTTGAATGCCTGGAAAAAATGCTAGAAGGAGCTGATATAATTTATGATGCGACAGCAGAGCTGGGAATCAACCTGCTGCTCAACGATCTCGCAATTACGAGAAATATCCCATATATCTCAGTTTCATCACGTACTGGTGGATGGGGCGGAAGTGTTGTAAGAGTTAGTGGCGGTAGTCGAGCAGGGTGCTTACGCTGTTATCTATATGCTCTTCATGAGGACGGGACTATCCCGCAACCACCGTATGATCCTAATGGAGATGGCCTGCAGCCAGTCGGGTGCGGTAGTGTCACTTTTAAGGCAGCTGGATTTGATGTAGAAGAAATTGCTCTCGCGGGTGTGAGAATGGCTGTATCAACACTCAGCGAAGGACATGTTGGTGCTTATCCAACTGTTGAACATGATATAGGCATTCTTTCTCTTCGCAAAGATGGCAAGGCAATATTTCCAGAATGGTGGAGCAGTCAATTACAAAAACATCCAAAATGTGAAGTATGTAATCGATGAATCACGCTTGGTTATTAAGAAGTGTGTTTAATCGTATTAAAGATGAGGCAGAATGTAAAACCCCTCTGGAGACCGGGGGGCTTTTGGTTGGGTATTGTTCTGCGGATGACAATCATGTGGTGATCGTAGATGTTGTCGGGCCAGGGCCTAATGCAACGCATCGAAAAAAAACATTTAAACCCGATTATCGATATCATCGCGAAGAAATACACAGAATTTTTACCGAGAGTGATGGCCAATATACATATTTGGGTGATTGGCATACCCACCCTGGAGCCCCTCCGTATTTAAGTTTTATCGATAAGCGTGCGCTAAGGAATATCGCGCGTTTTCCGCACAATTATATCAATCGCCCGGTAATGATAGTGTTAGGGGGAGTTAAATCTTCCGAATGGACAGTGGGTATTTGGAGAATATCGCCATTGCGTAATTTTTTTCCTTGGTCCAAATGGGAGTACATTCCCCTAGAACTTACTGTATTTTCAGACTTTTTGCCTTGAGCCACACTTGCAGGCGTAATTCTTAACCTACAATGTCGCTTTCGTTGATCGAAAAGCACCAAGTCAAATTCCAGTGGGTGAGAGGTCATGACGGTCATCAGGAAAACGAACGTTGTGACCAACTTGCCACGGAGGCGGCAAACGGCTCCGGCCTGCTGCAAGATGCGGGGTATACCGCTCGGCATTGACCTATTCTCATGTGAGGCCAACCAATGCAGCGAAACCGCTACTAACGAGAAAGTTGTTCATTCCCTCGATGCTTTTCCAGAGATAAAACGGTGAATTAAATGTTCTCACACGCATAAGGGCGCCCTTGGTCACGACTGGCATACAGGAATGCCTTGGAAACCAACAAGGGGAATCCATCGATCAAATGCCCATTGGTTGCAATCCACTCCCGAATGACCGACATGTCATAATCGGCTGAGAGGGTGAAGCTGTGTTGCATGGCGAGCATAGTGGTCTCTGCTTTGTCAGTTAATCTTCAGCGACTATCGTCGCGATACCATTGCCAAATGACCATTCATTAGCCTCAGTCGTATTAATAACCACCATGACATCCTGCGGACGAATGCCCGGTGTTATTTTTAGCAATTCGGCAAGCCGTTGAAAAAATGCCTTTTTTGTTTGAGTGTCGCGAGGGCGGCCTGCCGTAATGGCAATGAGCACGAAGTTGTCGCTTCGGGGGCCGCACAAGTAATCCCTGTCAAACATGAATTCATCTGGAGAGAGTTGGTGAATGACCTGAAAGCGATCCCTTTCGGGGACATCAAACGTCTCCACCAATGCTCGGTGCAGGGTGTCGGAGAGTCCCTGGAGATATTCCTGCGGCTTGCCTTTCATCAGTGATATTCGAGCATAGGGCATGACGTGACGACTCCTCATGTTGTAGATATTTTTCGTATGTGGGTTCTGCGGTCACTTTTTACATGGGGCCAGACTTAACAACTTGATCGCAGAAGCGGCGGTACCCCAGCCGGTATAGAACGCGAGATGTGCAATGGTCCCAACCAACTCTTTTTCAGTAACGCCATTTTCAAGCGCACGGTCGAGATGGAGCGGCAATTCCGCTAGCCGGTATGATGCAAACAATGCCGCGACGGTGACAAGGCTGCGATCTCGTTTTGACAGTTCGTTCCGTTCCCAGGTATCGCCGACCATGACCGTGTCCGTCAACTCTGCAAGCTTTGGGGCACCCGGGCCCATGGCGCGTTGTCCATTGCTTTGCTGTGTATTCATTTGGCTTCTCCTCGATCAAAGACTTGATGGCTAAAAATGAACTTGACGGACCCACGATAACAAGGAACAATAGTTCTGAAAATCAGAAGTTATCGAACAGACAATCCTGTAAATGTGGACGGTGAGCATGAGGCGTTTGACTTTTGATCTGGATGTGCTGCGAAGTCTCGTGCTCGGGATCGAACTTGGCAGTTTCGCCAAGGCTTCCGACCGTCTCGGACTCTCAACGTCGGCCGTGAGTGCGCAACTCAAGAAGCTCGAAGATCAAGTGGATATCCCTATTCTGCGTAAATCCGGGCGTGGCATGGTCCTGACACCCGCCGGTGAAACCTTGTTCGGTTACGCAAAGCGCTTGCTCGAACTTAACGACGAAGCAGCGAGTGCAATGCGGGGTGTCGAACTCCAGGGTTGCGTCCGGCTTGGACTTCAGGAAGATTTTGGCGAACGTTTACTGACCGAGTCGTTAGGTTGTTTCGCACGAGCCCATCCGCGTATTCGTATTGAGGCACAGGTATCGCGCAATGTCGAGCTACTCGACTTGGTACGTAACGGGCGTCTCGATCTCGCTCTTGCATGGGACTCAGGAAACAGCACGCCCTATAGCCAGTTCGTTGCGGAGTTACCAATGTGCTGGATAGGGAGGGAGGACAGGACATTTATCGGCAATGATGGGCCTTTGCCACTTGTTGCTTTTGACGCGCCATGCATTATGCGTAGCGCGGCGACAAATGCTCTCGACCACGCGGCCATTCCATGGCGTTTTGCCTTCACAAGCCCAAGCTTGAGCGGGATTTGGGCTGCTGTAGGCGCCGGCCTCGGTATCACAGTCAGAACAAGAGCTGGGATTCCATCACATCTGCACGTATTGAAGGATATGCCTACGCTGCCAAAGATAGGCCTGATTCTGCACAGTGCCGAATCTGTCCCGGCCCCACCTGTAAAGAGGCTAGCTGAAATACTGCTGACTCATTTGAATGACTTGCTGTTTTCGCCAAAACCTCCGGTTGCTGCGCGGAATGCATAGCATACGATATTGTCACGTTTCGTGAACAGCTCCCAAGAAAGGCGGTGGTTGATACCTCTAGTTCCCCATGCAGAGTCAAACTATCTCCTCTTTCTTCGTTTCTTCCATCACCCCGTTTCTTATTTCTTGGCCGAAGGCCATGTTTATTGTCTTTCTTGACCCGTTAAACCGGCAATAAAAAAACGGCCACCCAACCGTCATGGTCGGAGCAGCCGTTTGCGTTACTTGGGATTCTTTCGTTTCTTATGCTGCACGGGCAGAGATTCTTCCTGAACGCTAACAATTCCTGCCTTGTTGAGGACAAAGTCGGCGGCGTTCTGGGCCTTGGCGGCGGCGGTGAAGATTGCTTTGTTGTCACCTTTCAGAATCTGCAGCCAGACATTGATGTATTCCGGATGGCGCATCGCCTCAAAGGGAATGGCAGTGTGTGCGCCCAGGAAAGCGGCACCAATCTCGGCCACAAGTTCCTCGAAGGGATAGTTGAGATCACCGAAGCGGCTGCCGAAGGTGCGGGCAAGCCGACCTGAATGACCTGTCCAGTGGACGACTTCATGGTATCCAGTTGAGAAGTAAAAATCGGGATGCTCGAAGGTGGATCGCGGCGGCAGGATAACAATATCCGGCACCGGCAGATAGCAGGCCTTGTTACCCCCGTGTTTCAACGTTGGCAGTGCCAGAATCTTTTCCGCCAGCTCGTTACCTTCCTGTCCCGTCTCCATCACCTCTTTGGGCTCAAGTTCCGGCAGGTCCAAGCCTTCGCACTGCTCTACATTGAATACCGTATAAGCTCGGGCAAAGGGGATGATCTTCTGCTCTTCTTCGTCATTTGTCACCTGTTCCGTGGCTGCATTCTCCTCCCTGTTTTTCATTGGCAGGAACTTCCAGAAAATGACGGGCGCACCCTTTTCACCTTTCTTGATCCGGCCGCCTAACTGATCGGCGTTGCGGAAGGTGAGCCAGCGGGGATCGACATAGCCATTCATCAGGGCCATCAGGTTAAGCAGGATGATGTTCATCCCCCGATAAGGTCGGTTGGTGATTGCATTACGAAATGCACCATAGTTGACGCCCTGCCAGGGCTTGGCCCAGGGGTTGACGCCATCTTCCAAGGCAGCAATGATTTTGTTGGTGATCTCTTCATAGGTATTGGTTTTCTCGGTCTTCATGGTCGTATCTCCTCTGCGATATGAGAGGGCAATCGGCCCCGTCGGGCTCGTCCTGCCCCAACGGGTTTCATGAAAAAACATGTCCTGATTCGCTCAGTGCCGTGATGTCGTCACCGATAATCAGGTGATCGAGGACCCTGACATCGATTATCTTCAGGATCTCTTGCAGCTTCCTGGTGAGATCGATGTCCTCTGGGCTCGGTGTACTGTTGCCGGAAGGGTGATTGTGGGCCAGGATAATTGCCGAGGCATTTAGCCTGAGGGCCTCTTTAACCACTTCCCGGGGATGCACCGTGGCCTTATTCACCGAACCCCGGAACATCTCCTGCCAGGCCAGCACCTGATGCTTGCTGTCGAGAAACAGACAGGCAAACATCTCGTACTCCAAACCGATGAGCTTGGTGGCTATGGCATCCTTGGCGGCAGCCGGGGAAGTGATCGATACCCCGCGCCTGAGCTGATAACCACTGAGCCTGCGGGCCTCGATGAGGACCGTGTCTTTGGGAGCAGGACGATAGATCCCGCTCTGGTCTTGAATGTAGAGCATGTCGTGCCTCCTTTTGGAAACGGGGCAAGACGACCCCCTTGGGGCAGTTTGCCCCGTCAGGGTTTTTTGTTAATTTTTAGGCCGCCTGCCGGACCTCAGCCAGGACAAAATGGTTGAGATGTGCAGGCCGGTAGATGCGGATCGGTTTGTGGTTGATCTCGCCATGACCCTGACGGTCATAGCTGCCGATCCGACGGTCGTTCCAATAGACCTCCCCTGATTGAAGCCTGAACTTGTTGCCGCCCACATAGGCGACAGCGCTCTGGCCTCGGACATAAACCCGCCCACGAATGATCAACTCATGCTTGATCAAGGTGGTCTGGCCGTCAGGCGAGGTGATGGTGGTTGTGGTGGTTACGGTGGTTTGCTCTTCGGTGCTGATACACTGGACTTCATCGAGATCCAGAACTGAGGCCAGTTCACGTTGTCGATACCGGCTCCAGGCC
>Ga0074197_1001621_pt1 | contig 18258 bp, 17 predicted proteins | sample EPASupsiteSAE305_FD_64526 | JGI IMG/M metagenome (GOLD analysis project Ga0074197, IMG submission 64526) | Bioremediated contaminated groundwater microbial communities from EPA Superfund site, New Mexico - SAE3-05 reassembly with SPADES | ecosystem: Environmental > Aquatic > Deep subsurface >...
AACAGCGTCGCGCACACCGTGCGCGCGCTTCCGGCTCTCGGCCTCGGCGCTTGCGTAAGCCTCGGCCTCCGAGGCGGTTTTGCTTATCCGGTCCCGGCGTCGTTCCCTTTCGGGCGACATAATTATTAACTTATTTCCAGTTCAGGGCTTTGATGCGGCGGGCGGCCTCGGCCAGTTTGGCGTCTGGCTCGGTGAGCGAGAAGCGCACATAGCCTTCGCCGCAGCTGCCGAAGCCCGAGCCGGGCGCGGTCAGGATGGAGGCCTTCTCCAGCATGAAATAAACGGCGTCCAGCGAATCGCGCTTTACCGGCGGGCGAGCCCAGACGAAGCAGCTGCCTTTGGGATCAGGGAACTTCCAGCCGCTTTCGTGCAGGGCGGCACAGAAAGAGTCGGCCCGGCGCTTGAAATGCGCGCGTATCGGGGGGACTATCTTCTCGTGGTTCTTGAGCGCGTAGGCCACGGCGTTCTGGATGGCGTTGAACGGCCCGGAGTCTATGTTCTCCTTGAGCTGGTTGAGCGCGCAGACCAGTCGGTCATTGCCCACCACCCAGCCCACGCGCCAGCCGGCCATGCAGTAGGTCTTGGAAGAGGAGTAGAACTCCACCGCCACGTCGCGCGCGCCGGGGACTTCCAGTAGGCTCGGCGCGGGCTTGCCGAAATAGATCTCGCAGTAGGCCGCGTCCTGCGCTATGATCACGTTGTTCTTCCGGGCCCATTTCACCAGGTCCTTGTAGAAGTCCAGCGTGGCGCCGGCGCCGGTGGGATTGTTAGGGTAGTTCAGGAAGAAGAGCTTGGTGCGGGCCACTACCTTCTGCGGTATTTTGCCCAGGTCGGGCAGGAAATCGTTCTTCTCCTCCAGCGCCACGTCATGGATGCGGCCGCCGGACAGCACCACGCCGGTGCGGTAGGTGGGGTAGGTGGGGTCCGGGACCAGGCAGTAGTCGCCGGGGTTCATCACGGTGAAGGGGAGGTGGGCTATGCCTTCCTTGGACCCTATCAGCACCGAAACCTCGTCGTTGGGGTGGAAACTGAGGCCGTGGCGGCGCTTGTGCCAGGCGGAGATCTCCTTCCTTAAATTCTCGTTGCCCTTGGTGTTGGGATAGCGGTGATTGCGGCCGTTCTTCAGTTCTTTGGCCGCGTCGCTCACTATGCGCCGGTCGGTGGGGATGTCCGGGTCGCCCACGGCGAGGCTGATGATGTCCTTGCCCCTGGCCCGCTCGGCGCGTTCCTTGCGGTAGAGTTCCTCGAATAGAAAAGGTTTGAACGACTTGAGCTTATCGCTGAGTTCTATTTTCATAAATCGTGGCGCGGGCCGCCGGGATTACTGCGCGAGCGTGAGCAGGCTCAGGCCCGGCAGGTAGGTGACCAGCGCCAGCATGGCGAGCAATATGAGGAGAAAAGGCCCGACGGCGCGGTAGAGTTCCGGCAGCTTCTTGTGAAAGCGCGAACTGGACAGGAAGAGGTTGAGGCCGAGCGGCGGCAGCATGTAGCCGATCTCCAGGTTCAAGAGGAAGATGATGCCGAGGTGCACGGGGTCTATGCCGTACTGGGCCGCCACTGGCACTATGATCGGCACCACGATGATGATGGCCGAGAAGATCTCTATCATGTTGATGACGAGCAGGAAGGCGTTGAGCAGTACCAGGAACAGGACCTTGCTGGCCACGTAGGTGTGCAGCCAGGCGAAGATCTGGTCGGGGATCTGGGCGTCTATGAGGTAGTTGGTGAAACCGAGCGCCGTGCCGAGCACCATAAAGATGGCGCCTACCAGCAGCATGCTCTTCACGGCCACGCGCGGCAGGTCCTTGGAGAAGGAGAGGTCCTTGTAGATGAAAACCTCGGTGACGATCACGTAGAAGGCCATGACCGAGGCGGCCTCGCTGGCCGTGAACAGGCCCTTGTAGATGCCGCCTATTATAAGGAAGGGCAGCGGCAGTTCCCAGGCTATGTCCCGGGCGGCTTTCTTGAGCGCGGCCGCGGAGAAGGGAATATGCTTCACGCCGGCCTTGCGGGCCGTGAAGAAAGCGTAAACCGACAGGGCCACGAGCAGCAGGGCGCCCGGCAGCAGGCCGGCCCGGAAGAGGCGGTCTATGTCTATTTTGGCCACTATGCCGTAGAGGATGATGGGCAGGCTGGGCGGGAACAGCAGGCCCAGGCTGCCGGTGGTGGTGAGCAGGCCCAGGGTGAACTTCTCGGGGTAGCCCTGCTTGTGCAGCATGGGGTAGAGCAGGCCGCCCAGGGCTATGATGGTGACGCCGGAGGCGCCGGTGAAAGCCGTGAACAGGGCCGTGGTGAAGAGCGCCACTATGGCCAGGCCGCCGGGGAGAGTGCCGAACAGGGCCTCGGCCAGGGCCAGCATGCGCTGGGGTGCTTTACTCTCGGCGAGGATATAGCCGGAGAAGGTGAACAGCGGGATGGCGATGAGCGCCGGCAGCGAGGCCAGGCGCAGCATTTCCACTATGACGGCCGAGGAATCTATGCCGGCCGCGGCGAACAGGAAGATGGCGCCGCCGCCTATGAGCGTGAAGACCGGCGAGCCCAGGAAGGCCAGTACCAGGATGAGCAGCCCTATGAGCAGGCCCATCAGAAAGGCCCCTCGAAAGAATCCTCGGGCCGGAAGATGCCGATGAGGGTGTGCACGCCTATGAGGGCGAAGGAGAGGGGGATGACGATCTCGGCCCAGCCGCCCTGCACTCCGAAGTGGCCGATGTAAAAGGCGATGGAGCCGGAGGCGAACTCGTCACGGATGAACTTCCATGAGGCGTGGAACAGCAGCGCGGCCGCCGCCACCATGAAGCAGTCCGCGGTCACTTCCAGCCTCCGGTGGAAACGTTTGGGGGCGAACTTCACGAAGGCCTCTAAAGCGAAGTGGTGCGAGTAGCGGGCGGCGAGAGCCGCGCCGGTGAGGCCGGCCCAGAGCACCATGTGGCGCAGCAGCGGGTCCAGCCAGACTATGCCGGAATGGAACAGCAGGCGCAGCAGCACCTGCGTGAAGGACAGGGCCACCATGGCGAAAATGAGGCCCACTACCACGGCCTTTTCCGTCTTTACCAAGTATTCTTCAGCCCTGAAGATGAAGCGCATATTTTTATTATCCTAAATGCCGGCGCGGTTAAGCAAGGGAGGGGGAAAAAGTCCGGCTATTTTTGTATCATAGCGGTAGACAACCATGAATATAAATTGTCCCCATTGCGGCAAGAGCGTTCCCTCTGCGGATATCAATATCCAGTCCGCCATGGCCAAGTGCGCATCCTGCAGCGCCGTGTTCGGCTTCGCCGACAAGGTGCCCGGCGCGCTGGTCCCGAATAAGCGGACCGTGGAAATGCCGCGCGGCTACACGCTGGGCACTGACGGGGCGGACCTGGTGATAATCCGGCGCTGGATGTCGGCCAAGTTCGTCTTCCTGTTTTTCTTCTGCGTTTTCTGGGACGGCTTCCTGTTCTTCTGGTATACCACGGCCGTCTCCAAAGGCGCCCCGCTGATGGCCATCCTGTTCCCGCTTATCCACGTGGCGGTGGGCGTGGGCCTGACCTATTTCACCATAGCCGGCTTCGTGAACCGGACCAGGATAAACGTGAACCCGGCCGAGGTCCGCATAAAGCATTACCCGCTGCCCTGGGCCGGCAACAGGACCGTGCAGCGCGCCGAGATAGAGCAGCTTTTCTGCGAAGAGAAGGTCTCCCGCAACAAGAACGGCACCAGCTTCAGCTACATCCTGAGCGCGGTGACTCGGTCGGGCGGCCGGCTCAAACTGGTCTCGGGCCTGGACAAGCCGGAAGACGCCCTGTTCCTGGAGCAGAAGATAGAAGGTTACCTGGGGATTTCCGACCGCCCTGTGGCTGGAGAAATGCGACAGGTATAAAAGAGGACGTTATGCCTACCGACATAGAGATAGCCCGTACCATAAAGCTCAAGCACATTAACGACATCGCCGCCGGCCTCGGCGTGCCGCAGGACGACCTGGTGCATTACGGCAAGTACAAGGCCAAGCTGCCCCATAAACTCATAGACCTGGAGAAGGCGAAAAAGAGCAAGCTGGTGCTGGTGTCGGCCATTTCACCTACGCCGGCCGGAGAGGGCAAGACCACCGTTTCCATAGGCCTCACGCTCGGGCTCAACAAGATAGGCAAGAAGACCACTGTGGTGCTGCGCGAGCCCTCGCTCGGGCCGGTGTTCGGCATCAAGGGCGGGGCCACCGGCGGCGGCTGGTCGCAGGTGCTGCCCATGGAGGACATCAACCTCCACTTCACCAACGATTTCGCGGCCATCGAGAAGGCGCACAACCTGCTGGCGGCGCTCATCGATAACAATGTCCAGAACAAGAAGAACAACCTGGGCATAGACCCCCGCACCGTCACGTGGAAGCGCGTGATGGACATGAACGACCGCTCCCTGCGCAAGATCATCGTCGGGCTGGGCGGCACCATGAGCGGCGTGCCGCGCGAGACCGGCTTTGACATAGTGGCCGCGTCCGAAGTGATGGCTATCTTCTGCCTCTCTAACGACCTGGCGCACCTCAAGGAAAAACTCGGTAATATTTTTGTGGGCTATACCTACGACCGCAAGCCGGTCTACGCCCGCGACCTCAAGGCCAATGGCGCCATGGCCGCCCTGCTCAAGGACGCCATCATGCCGAACCTGGTGCAGACCAGCGAAGGTACGCCCGCCATCATCCACGGCGGGCCTTTCGCCAATATCGCCCACGGCTGCAACTCCATCATAGCCACGCGCATGGGCATGAGCCTGTCGGAGTACGTGGTGACCGAGGCTGGCTTCGCTTTTGAGCTGGGCGCGGAGAAGTTCCTGGATATCAAGTGCCGCTATGCCGGGCTGTGTCCGAGCGCCGCGGTGCTGGTGGCCACGGTGCGCGCCCTCAAGTACCACGGCGGTGTGGGCCTGAAGGAACTGGGCAAGCCCGACCCCGAGGCCGTAAAACGCGGCCTCGCCAACCTCGAAAAGCACGTGGAGAACATGAAGCAGTTCGAGCTGACGCCCGTGGTGGCGCTCAACCTTTTCGCCTCCGATACGCCGGAGGAGATAGCCGTAGTGAAGGCCAAGTGCGCGGAGCTGGGCGTGCCGGTGGCCGTGGCGGACGTGTGGGGCAAGGGCGGCGAGGGTGCGCGCGAGCTGGCGGAGATCGTGGCCAAGGCCGTGGACGCCAGGACCAGCTGCGGCTTCAAGCCGGTTTATGAGTGGGAATGGCCGGTGGAGAAGAAGATAGAGGCCATCGCCTCCAAGATGTACGGCGCGGCCCATATAGACTACACCGCCAAGGCGAAGAAGGACCTGGAGAAGATAAACGGCCTCGGCCTGGACAAACTCCCCGTCTGTATAGCCAAGACGCAGAAGTCGCTTTCGGACAACCCGGACCTGATAGGCCGCCCGAAGGACTTCGTGGTGACCGTGCGCGAGATAGAGATAGCCTCGGGCGCCGGCTTCATCATCCCCATTACCGGGGACATCATGCGCATGCCCGGTTTGCCGGAGCATCCCGCTTCTGAACACATAGACATCGACGCCGACGGGAATATCACGGGACTTTTCTGAGCGGTCGCTTTCACCGAGGAGACAACATGAATAAGCATCATCACAATACAGCATCCCCCTGCCCGCATTGCGGCCGCCGCGGCGGATTCCCGGCGCACCTGGCGCTCTCCGCGCTTTTCCTCGCCGCCGCCGTATTTTTCTGGTGGTCCGGCCGCCGAGGCGCGGCCGTCGCCGCCGCCCCGGACACTACCGCCAAGCCGGCCGCCATAGGCGCGCTCTCGGAGGAGAGGGTGGCCTACATGCTTTCGCCGGCAGGCGCCGCCGCCTGCGGCTCCTGCCTGACCGCGGCCGATAAATTCCTGCTTGGGAAAGTCGGGGCCGCCGCCGCGGCCAGGACCAGGGGCATGGTCCTGGTGATGGCCGGGGAGTACCAGATCGGGTCTCCGCCCGGAGCCGGAGATCCCGACGAACAGCCGAGGCACGCCGTGGCGCTTGACGCCTACTACCTGGACGCCCGCGAAGTGACTGTGTCCGACTATATGAAATTCGCCGAGGCCGTGCAGGGAAATTACCCGGAATGGGCGAAGCCGGCCGCGAAAGGCGGCACCTCCGCGGTCCGGGCCGACGCGGCCGCGGTCATAGCCAGCTGTCCCTCCTGCCCGGTGATGGGGGTCTCCCCCAAGGACGCGGACGCCTATTGCTCTTGGGCCGGTAAGCGCCTCCCCACCGAAGCGGAGTGGGAAGCCGCCGCCCGCGGCGGCACTGAAACGGCCTTCAGTTTCGGTGATTCTCCGGACGGGATAGGCGAATACGCCTGGTACGAGGTGAATTCCGGGGGCATGCCGCGCCCGGTGGGCACCAAAAAGCCCAATCCTTTAGGGCTATATGACATGCACGGGAATGTGTGGGAGTGGACGGCGGACTTTTACGACAAGAGCTACTACGCGGCGAGCCCCAAACGGTCTCCCGCGGGTCCCGAGAAAGGCAGGGACCATGTTTTGCGAGGCGGTTCCTGGGCTTTCGAACCGGAATCCCTGCGGTCCGGCAACAGGGCCAGCAGCGCCAAGGCCAACGACGATATAGGCTTCCGGTGTGCGGCGGGAAAGGCTGAAATAGACCGCCTCGCCGAGGCGGACGCCGCCGCGGCCATCTAGAGCAGATCTTCTTCTTCTTTCGGCAGGAACCAGCGCTGGGCGGCGAAGGCCGGCAGCACGGCGCTGGCTATCAGGACGCCGGTCAGCACCGAATACTGGGTGCCGTCCAATATCCCTTCCTTAAAGCCGTAGACCGCCGCCATCAGGCCGAAGGTGAGGCCGGTTGACATCAGCAGGGTGAAGCTCCAGCGGTCTTCCGGGAAATAGCGGGCGGCCAGAAAATAAACGCCGGAGAACTTCGCCAGCTGCTTTACCAGGAACAAAGCGATGAAAAGCCCCGCCGCGCCCAGCAGCGCCGGCGGGTACACCTGCATGCCGGCCGTTATGAAGAAGAAAGGCGTGACGAAGGCATACGCCACGGTGCGCAGGCGGCTCTTTACCGCGGCTTGGGTGCCGGCCAGCTGCGGCGCCAGCGCGAGGCCGAAGAGGAAGGCCGGCAGCATGGCCTGCCCCGCGCCCAGCTCGGCGAGGTAGATGAAGACGAGCAGGACCAGGAAGACGTACTTTATCTCCGGCTCTATCACCTTGCCGGTCAGCGCGGGGCGGCTCATGAGCCAGCCGGAAAAGCGCCCCGCGAAGAGCAGGAAGGCACCGGCCGCGGCCAGCAGCAGCAGGGCCGTGGCGGTGATTTTAAGGAAGGCCGCGCTGAGCGCCAGGGCCGTAAGGGTGTTGGTGAGGAAGGTGCAGGCCATCAGCAATTTGCCGGTCTTCTTTTTGCCCAGGCCGGTTTCGGTAACTACGGAATAGACCACGGCCAGCGAGGTCTCGGAGAGGGCTATGCCGGCCAGCAGCGACGCCTGCAGGCTCCAGCCGGCCGCGTAGCGGCAGAAAAGCGCGCCGGCAGCGAAAGGCGTCAGGAAGGAGAGCAGTCCTATGGCCGCGGCCTGCCGGAAATTGTCCTTGAGAAGTTTCGCGTCCACTTCCGCCCCGGCGAGGAAGGTGAGCAGGATCCCGCCGAAGGCGGCCAGGTAGTTCATCCAGCCGGCCGGCTCCAGGCCCAGGCTGCCTGCGGCCAGGCCCAGCAGGATCTCGAAGACGGCCACGGACAGGCCGAGCTTCAGGCTCAGCGCGCTGGCCGCGAAGACCAGCAGGCCTGCCAGCAGGGGGGTAGCGTCGGGTAGCATCATAACAGCTCCTTGAAAACAAAGACCTCTACCTTTGAGGGGTAGAGGTCATCAGCGCTTTCGCGCGGTTCCCCCGGGCGGCCGGGGCGGCGGACATCATCGCCGTGCTTAATTGTATTAACTTTTCTTGCCGTTGCGGAAGGCCTTAAGGGCCGCGTCCACTTTTTCAAGCAGTTCCCTGGAATACAGCTTGCCAACCAGCGCCAGACGGGCCGTCTGGCCGGCGGCCTCCAGGTCCTTCACCACGGCGGCGCTGGCCGGCTCGGTGAACTGCAGCCCTTTCTTTTTGAGGATGGCCACCGATTCCTCGTTCTCCTTGCGGCTCTGCAGGGTCAGCGCCCGGAAATATTTTTCGCCAAGGGCCAGCATGGTCTTCTGGTCTTCCTTGGACAGCGAGTCGAAGGTCTTCTTGGAGATGAGCACCGCGCCGCTGGCGTTGGTGAGCGGCAGGGAGAAAACATATTTCATGCGGGCGAACCACTGCAGCGCTATCACGGAGAGAGGTGAACCGTAAACGCCGTTGATCATACCGGTCTGCAGGGAGGTCTGCACATCGGTGATGGAGAGCGGGATGGGTTTTATGTGGAGGGCGGAGAAGGTGGCCTCGGCTATGGGGTCGCCTTCCCAGATCCACATCTTCACGTTCCTGAGGTCCTCGGGCTTGGTCACCGGGGCGTTGGAGAAGATGTTGACGTTGCCCACCTCGGCCCAGCCCAGCAGCACGTAGCCGCGGCCTTCGAAGATCTTCCTGAAGTCGCCGTCCAGCGTTTTGTAGACGTGGTCTATCTCTTTGGCGTTCTTGAAGAGGAAGGGGGTGTCCAGCAGGCGTGCTTCGGGGGCCACCTCGCCTATGCCCACGCCGGTGAAGCCGCCGGCGTGCAGCTGGCCCAGGCGTATCTTGCGCACCACGTCCTTCTCGTCGCCCGATACCCCGCCGGCGTAGATCTTGAACTTCACGCGGCCGGCCGTCTTGGCGGTGGTCTCCTCGGTGAACTGGCGCATGGCCTTCATCCAGGTGGAGCCGTCCGGCGCCAGGGTGGCGAACTTCACCATGGTCTGCGCCGCGGCGGGCAGGGCCAGGGCGGTAAGCAGGGCGAAGGCGGGCAGGGTCTTAGAAAAGTTCATCTTTTTTCTCCAGCAGTCTCTTGGCTTTCTGTTTGGCCACTTCATTGGCCAGGCGGGTGTCGCCGTCCTTGAGGTCGGCGGAAAGTATCTCGTTGAGGAGCCGTTCGAACAGCCCGGCGTCCTGCGCGGCCACGGCCGCCATCTTGGCGTAAAGGTAGCGGCTCAGGTGGAAGTCGGCGCCGTGCCCCTTCAGGGCGAGCTCGAAATGTTCGGCCGCCTTCTCCGGGTTGCCGCCGAGCATGCGGGGGCGGATGGCGTAGTAGGCGCCCATGATATCGTGGGCCGCGTTGTAATAATAGCCCGGCTCCAGTTCCAGCAGCTTCAGCGCGGCCGGTTCCAGCGTGGGGATCTCGGCGATGGCCTCCGGCTTGTCCCGGTTGATGTTCATGTACAGCGCTTTGCAGAAAGTGTGCCAGAACAGCGGGTGGGCGTCCTTCGCCTTCGCGGTGTCCACGGAGGCGCCTTTCAGCGCGCGCCCGGCGTAGGCCTGGCCCTTCAGGTAGAAGAAGGAGGCGCGTTCGGGCTGGTCCTCCTCCAGGAACATGAAGGCGTAGCCGCAGAAGCCCTGCGCGGCGTTCACCAGCATGGCCTTATTGTCCGGGTCGCTCTTGAGCAGGATCTCCATGAGCTGCAGGTTGGCCGGCAGCGCTTCCTTCACGTACTGGGGGTCGGACTGGCTGAAGACGGCGGGCAGGCCGCGGTCTATCACGCCCGAGGTGACCCGGGCCGCGGTGCGGTTGAGCGAGCAGGCGCCGAGCAGGAGCGGCAGGAGCAGCAGGAGTTTCTTCATTTTCTCTTTTCCTTTACCAGCGCGGAGAAAGACTCCGCCGTGTCGGCGTGCTTCTTGAGGAAATCCTCTGCGGCCGTGGGGAAGCGGTAGGTCCAGTTATGGTCGCCGAGCGTGCCCGGGGTGTTCACCCGTTCCCTGGAGCCGAAGATGTCCTGGATGGGCAGGATGACTATGCGGGAATTGGCGGCCAGCAGCGCGCCCAGGGCTTTTTCCCTGGCCTTGGTGAAAATAGGCGGCTTGCCGGTCTCTCCGGAGACCAGCTTCCAGAATAGTTTTTTCTCGGAGTGGTCCACCGTGTCCCACCAGTCGGCCAGCGGCTCGTTGTCGTGGGTAGAGGAGGTGGCCAGCGAAACGGGGGAGTAGGAGCCGGGATCGGTGTAGTTGCCGTCCTTGTTCTTTTCCCAGCGCATCACCTTATAGCCGGGGATATTGAGGTCCCGCAGTACTTCCCCGACGTAAGGGGGGATGAGGCCCAGGTCCTCGGCCACGGGCAGCATGTGGCTGGCGGAAGAGACGGCCTGCAGGAAGCGGCGGCCGCGTTCCTTCTGGCCGTGCGGGTCCTTGATGTCGAAATCGGGCTTGAGCGCCACGTCGCGCGGTATGACCCAGGTGCGGAAGAATCCCACCATGTGGTCGATGCGGAACAGGTCGTAGAATTCGGAGGCCTTCTTCACCTTCGAGCGCCACCAGTCGAAATTGTTGGCTTCCACGGCCGTCCAGTTGTAGGCGGGCAGGCCCCAGCGCTGGCCGGTCTCGCTGAAGGCGTCCGGCGGGGCGCCGATCTCGCTGTTCAGGTCGAACTCGCCCTGGCGGCTCCAGACGTCGGAGCTTTCCTGGTTCACCATGAAAGGCAGGTCGCCGAGGAGGCTGATGCCGAGGACGCCGGCGCGGCGCTTGGCGGCGGTCCACTGGCGGTGGATGGTCCACTGGAGGTATTTGAAGAAAAGGATCTGCAGTTCCTCGCGGCCGTGCAGCTCCCGGAGGGCCTGCGGGTCGCGGGCCCGGAGCGGCGCTTCCCAGTGGGTCCAGGAGGTCCAGTCGTGGGTGTCCTTCAGGCGGCGGAAGGCGGCGTAATCCTCCAGCCAGCCGGCGTTGGCGCGGCAGAAGGCGCGGAACTCGCCGGCGAGCGCCGTGTCCTTGAGGATGTGGCGCTGGTGGAAAGCGGTGTAGATCTTCCAGAGGGTGCTGAACTTCAGGTGGCGTACTTCGTCGTACATCACGGCCCTGGCTATGCGCAGGTGCTTGAGGCCGGCCTGGAAGCGGCGGGACGCTATCTCTTCCAGCACTTCCGGGAACTCCTTCAGTTCCGGGATGTCCTCCACGGTGATGTAGAGCGGGTCCAGCGCGAAGGCGGAAAGCGCCGTGTAGGGGCAGGAGACGCCGGGCGGCATCTCGTTGATGGGCAGCACCTGCAGCAGGTCCAGGTTCATGGCCTTCATGGCGTCGAACCAGAGCGCCATGGTGCTGGTGTCGCCTATGCCCCAGTCTTTCCTGGAGCGCATGGCGAACAGCGGGAAAAGGGTGCCGGTGTGTTTTCTTTCGAGTAACTGGTGCATGTGGTTAGCGCGCGGCCACGGCCTCTATCTCCACCAGCGCCGCCTTGGGGAGGGCTTTCACCTCGATGGTGGCACGGGCGGGGGGATTGGCGGGGAAGAAACTGCCGTAAACCTCGTTCATCTGGCCGAACTGGCTCAGGTCGGTCATGAAGACGGTGGTTTTCAGGACGTTGGCGAGCGTGAGGCCTTCGGAGACCAGGATGGCTTGCAGGTTCTTGAGCACCGCCTCGGTCTGGGCCCGGATGTCCGCCGGGGCCATGGCGGCGGTGGCGGGGTCCACGGGCAGCTGCCCGGAGATGAAGATAAGGCCGTTAGCTTCCGTCGCCTGTGAATAAGGGCCTATGGCGGCGGGGGCGTTCTTGGTGGAGATTATCTTTTTCATGTTCAGTTCCTTTTGGAGGTGCGGATGAAATTAGCTATGGAGCGGTCATAGGTGCGCTCGGCCTCGGGAGTAAAGTAACAGCCGGGCAGTTCGCCGCTTGCGCGGTGGTAGGCCACGCAGTCGCAGCAGACGCCCTTGCGGGAGCAGGGCTCATAGGTGCAGGAGCACCTTTTCCTGTTGGTGTCTTTTTTGCAATCCACTCAAATTATATTACTAAAAATGGGGCAGGCTCCGCCTTCCACTATCCGGAAGCACGGTGGTTGGCAATGTGCGGTTTTTAGTGACATGCCATGACTTAAGCCGTTAGACCCTGCATGGCCTGAGCCGTTGGCCTCTTGTTCGTGGAGCGGCGTGCGGGTAAACTATATCTGACGGAAGCCCAAGTTGAGGACTTTCGATCCAGGAGGCAGAATGTTCAAGAAATACGTCGTGTACGCTATGGCAGCACTTGTTTGCGCGCCTTTGACCGCGGCTTTTGCGGGACCTGAATCCGCTGTGGTTTCCGCCGCCGAGGGATTCAGCGGCCTTTCTGTAATCCGCGCCGTCTCTTTTGAGACCGCGGCCGTTCCAGCCCCGGTTCCGGCGGTCAAGGGGTACGAGTTGATCTGTGCCGGAGGGAAACTCCAGGTCAGCGCCAAAGACGCTCGTCGCTTTAATCTTACAGTGAACGACGCTGCAATGACCACGGCCCTCAGGCAGGCGGCCGCCAAGTTCTTCCAGGGTGAGCAGTATCTTATGAACACCAGGGTCTTGTCCTCTTCCTCCTTCATGGTGGCGGACCTTACAAAGGCCGGTAACACCTACGACGGCGGCCAGTTCGCCCCCAAACTTTACCTGCTCGGCGGCGGACGCGCCCGCCTCACCCTTACCTACTTTCGGATGGCCAACAGCCAGTCCTACGATTTCAAGGAGGTCATTTCCTTCGACTTCTCCGGCTGCAATAAATGAAACCGGTATTTGAGTCGCGCAACGGAGCCGCCCCCTGCGGGGGGCGGTTCAATACGTGGCCTTGACAGATATGCCGCCTGACCATAGACTATTAGGTATGAAAGTGATATCCGCTGCAGCGCTTCTCCTTGTGCTCGGCCCTGCCGCTTACGCGGGGTACGGCGCGGATGAGGCCTCCGCCATCCGGGCCTGCCGCGCTAACCTGGCGGAGAAGGTCTATTCTCCGGCCGCAGCCGAGGCGTGTCTGAAGGAACTTAACGCCGGCGAACCCGCGCTCATGGATAAAATGCGCGAGGCCGGGGAGGATGACCTGCCCTCGCTGCTGCGCGATCAGAACGCTTTGGTTGACCTTAAATCCTTCCTTTCTGCCGCGGAGCATGAGAACGTTCTGCGCGAAGGGCTCCGCGCCCGCCTGGAAAAAGGCAAAGTGCTGCCGCCTATGGGTCTGGGGAATCTGGTGCGGCTGTATGAGTGGACGGATGAGCACCTTCCGGGAAAGTCCGTCCAGGTCCGGACCGCTACGTTCGCCTGGGACACCCTCGGCCCGCTGGCGAAGACCTCGCTGCCTTCGGAAGGTCAATCCCCTGAGGCGTGGCAGGGCCTGAACATAAGCAAACGCGAATATGCGCTTACCCGCTGGGCCCGCAAGCATTGCGATTCTATACTTAAACTGCCCCGCGCCGGCCTGGAAGCGGCGAAGATCAAGCCCGCTATCGACGAGGTCAGGGAATACCTTGGGCATGATTACGGCCGCAAGCTCAAGCTGGACGAATTAGAGAACGAACTGGGGGTACAGGCTTCGGCTCCCAAGGTCCCTGGCCGTCTGGAGACAGAGGGGAAAAACCTTGACGCGGCCGGGGCCGCCCTTAACTCCGCTTCCGCCGGGGACAGGAAAAAGATCCTCGACAAAGATTTTGACAACAACAGTTCCGCCGGCGGGGCCGGCCCAGGCCCGGCGGGGGGGAAACCCGCGGCCAAGCGCAAGTTGGACCCGGAAAGTTTCAAACTTACCGGAGAGGATTCCGCCCGGATAGCGGAAAAGCTCAAACCGGCGCTCTTCGGACCCAAAGGGGAATTTTCCGATACACAGGTAGGCCGCGCGGTCACCGACTACTATTCCAGGTCCGGCAAGATCAACCTGGCCATAGGCGACGCCGGCCAGGATAAGGGGCATTTTGACAACAGCAACGGGCAGATAATGATCTCGCAGAAGGCGGCAGTGTCCTGGATGATGGATAACGGCGTTACCGCCGAAGAGCTGCAGCGCGACACGGCCAAAATGGCGGCTTTCGCGCGTTATTTCGCCCCGCTGGTGGTGCATGAGGGCGGAGGTCATGAGCAGGACTTCTTCTGGGCAAAGGGCAAGAAGTTGCAGGAGGTTTATCACGAGGGTAACGAGAAGCGGGCGTTCTCCCTGCAGGGGCTGTACGTGATGCAGAAAGAGGCCGCGGAGAAGGCCAAGGGCAACCCGTATTATCTGAAGCAGATAGGCGCCGACGACGTGAAAATGGCGGATATCCTGCGTGAGAAGGGGCTGGACGGCATCACTCAGTTCGTGACCCCTTATTATTTCAGCAAGGCGCCCTCGCTGGCCGGCAGGGCGGCCGAGCAGTTCGACCGCTGCGAGAAGGTCAAAAAAGAGCTGGCCCTGCGGGCGTTGCGGGCTAAGCAGAACCCGGCCCGGGAAAACCTCTCCGATTCCCAAAGGCCGGACTCCTCCAAAACGGCCGCGCTGCAGGCCGAGTACCTGCGGCTCTATAACTGGTACAAGCTTTCCTACGCGAAAGAAGCCGCGGACGCGAAGGAGATACAGGACGGCATCGCCTCCCTGAACGGGGCTTCTCCTAAATTATGAGCCGGCTGGTCCTGCCTTTCCTGCTGCTTTTCTGCGCGGCGCTGCCGGCCGCGGCCGGGGAGATGGCGGAGTACGTTTCCGACGGTGACCTTTTCCGGGTAAGCTTGCCGGCCGGCTGGGCGACCAGCGAACAGATAACCTCCCGCAGGCAGCTGCTGCAGTACGGGGTAGACGCCATTGGCCCCGGTTCCGAACTGGCCGGCTATGCCAGAATATCGGTGATGTACTACGCCAAGGGACATAAGCAGTTCCGGACCATGGAGAAGTATATAGCCGTCAACTCCAGGCCTCGCGGTTTTACTCCGTTAAAAGGGGAAAGTTTCTCGCCCGTGGGACAGGCGCGTGCGGCCGGCCGTCAGGCAAGCAGGCTCGAGGCGGTGCGGGTCGAGTACCTGCCCCCGCACGCGGCGCAACCGCGGCGGGTCAGGTTCTTTCAGCGGCAGCTGGTATTCCCGGGTAAGACCGGCGGTTTCTTCGTGGTCGAATACTACGCGCCGCTGGAGGCAGCGGAGCGCGGTATCCCGTTGTTCGAGGCCGTGGCGGCCTCTTTGAAGATCAATATCTGAGCGTCAGTCGAAACAGCCGCGCTTGAAGAGGACGTCGGTCTGGGCGCTGCTCACTTTGCGCGTGACGCTTTCCGCGCCGGTCGGGTTTATCTCGTAAACGCTATCTCCTTTTTAGCGAGAGCCCTGGCCGTTCAAAAGTCGAGCAACCTTACTACGCGGCCAGTTACGTAGTAAAGCGCAGAGTTCTTTGTTCGTTGGGTGGCTTTATGGGCCATCATGGCGTCAAGGCTCAACTGGAGTACGGGGAAAAGGTCCCGGAACACTACGTCGTCCGCTCTTATGATACCGCTGCGGCCGAACTCTTCGCGGCCGGAAGCCACTATCTCCCGTGTATAATTGCGGTGCTTCTCCATCAATGCGTCGCTTATGGCCTCGCGTTGAGGCAGTTCGACCATATGCGTAGCGATAGCCGACCTGTACCTGCCTTTCCCGACCCGCTTAAGGAGCTTGGCCGCGTGCAGTGCGGCGAAGGCCCGTTCCGCGGAGGCAGAGGGGACGCCGAGTTCTTCTGCTATCCCGCGGGAAGTCCAGTCGCTGCTGTCCGAGGACATGGCTAGAAAGCAGAGGTAGGTTTCCTTGTCGGTAAGAGCGGCGCTCAGTTGAGCCGGGGTGAGGTAGCGCTTGTTGCCTCCGGATATGTTCTTTGCCGGTTGCTTTTTTACGCCGGAGGCGGGGATCCCGAGGAATGAGAATACGTTGACGTACACCTCGTCGCCTACGAAAGCCTTAAGCCAGGCGAGGGCCAATTCATTGGCGGAGGAGGTCCGGTCCCGCAACCGCAGCCCGGAGACTAGCCGGGAAAGCCTTTCGGGGCCGGGGATGCTGTTGCCGAGTTCAATGCGCAGATACTGGCGGTAGCTGAAGCCGAAGAAGCCCTTGCCGCCGTTGCCGTAGAAAAAATGATATGCCGTCCGGAAACCGGCTTCCTGCCTTTTTTTCTTCAGCAGTTCGGAAAACTCATTTTGCATGGTGGTTCCTTACCTCTGCCCCCTTGTTTGGAACAGGATAAAGTTTACTCATTACCAGTTATGCCGTGCAATACCGACGTGCCATGTCTGTATTCCCACCATTCCAGCGACATGCTGTGCCGTAAGTCCAAAGGCCCTTGTTCCGGAGAGGGGGCCTCGCTAAACTATTCCTGCTTCCTGCTTATGCTTGCCGGCGGGAACTAACTATGGGAAAGGGGGCGCGGTGAAGATATTGATAGCTGATGCGGACAACTTCTTCCGGATACTCTTGAGTCAACTGCTCTACGACGATGGTTATGACGTTACATCTGCCCATACGGCGGGTCGGGCGTGGGAATACCTGATCAAAGACCCGCCCGATATCTGTATTTTTGACTCCGGGCTCCCTGAGATATGCGAAATGGCCATGGAAGAAAGGGGCAGACCGGGCAGTTGGTTCAGCAGTATCCCCGTGATCCTGCTTACCGGCGGCGGTCAAGTCCCGGAGGCCTGGCGTAACGCGGCGGATTTTTATGTCGAGAAAAAACGGGACGCGGACGGGCTGCTGCCCAGGATAGAGGAACTGCTGGGCGAGATCTCCAATGGAGCCGGGAGGGGGAGATCCTGAGCCGGGCGGCCGCGGTACACATGCGAAGTCGGACCATTTTTGATTTCTCACTTTTACGACGCCACCGGATATTTCACCCGCAACTCTTGCCGGGCCCGCCATAATTATCAATAATCTAGTTGTGAAAAACACCATACATTTCTCAGGCATCGGCGGGGTGGGCATGAGCGCGCTGGCGCAGGTGGCGGCCATGGAAGGCCGCCCGGTCAGCGGCTCGGACAGGGACTTCGACCGTGGCCGCAACCTTGAAGTGCGCGCGGCCCTGGAGAAACTGGGGATAAAGATCTTCCCGCAGGACGGGTCCGGCGTGAACGGGGAAACCTCGGAGCTCGCGCTCTCCACCGCCATAGAGGACACCAACCCCGAAGTTGTGCGGGCCAAAGAGGGCGGCATAAAGATAAGCCACCGCTCCGAGATCCTGGCCGCCTATGTGAACGCTTTCGATACCATCGCTGTGGCCGGGACCAGCGGCAAATCCACCGCGGCGGCCATGCTCTTCGCCGTGCTGGAGGCCGGCGGCCTGGAGCCGTCCATCATAACCGGCGGCGCCTTGGGCGCGCTTAAGGAGCGCGGCCTTATAGGCAACGCATACCGTGGCAAGGGCCGGGTGCTAGTGGTGGAGGCCGACGAATCGGACGGGACCATAGTCCGCTACAAGGCCAGGACCGGCGTGCTGCTCAATATCAGCAAGGACCACAAGGAAGTGGCCGAACTCAACAAGATCTTCGGCACGTTCGCCGGGAACTGCGCGCGCGTCATTGTGAACGCCGACGACCCTGCCGCCTCCGGCCTGCTGCCCGCGGCCGAGCGCTTCGGCCTGAACGCCGGCAACTGGAAAGTCACCGACATAAAGGCCGGCCCCTTCTCTTCGGAATTCAAGGTGAACGGCGTGCCTTTCCGGCTGCCTGCCCCTGGGCTCTATAATATCGAGAACGCCCTGGCGGCCTGCGCCGCCGGCGCCGCCTACGGAGTGAAACTGGAAGCGGCCGCCGCCGGCCTGGCGGGTTTCCGCGGCGTGGAGCGGCGCTTCGTGCTGGTGGGGGAAAAGAACGGGATCACGGTCATAGACGATTACGCCCATAACCCGGCCAAGATAGCAGCGGTGCTCAAGGCCCTGCACCAGGCGCCGGGGCGCCGGGTGCTGGCGGTGTACCAGCCGCACGGTTTCGCGCCCACCCGCCTGCTGAAGGCGGAACTGATAGAGAGCTTCGCCGCCGGCCTCGCCCCGGCGGACCGGCTGCTGATGCCGGAGATTTATTACGCCGGCGGCACCGTGAACAAGAACATCTCTTCCAAGGATATTTCCGACGCGGTGGCCGCGCGAGGCAAGAACGCCGAATTCTTCACCGACAGGGCGGCCATTCCGGCGGCGGTGGCGGGCCTGGCCAAGCCCGGCGACATAGTGGCCGTGCTGGGCGCCAGGGACGCCACGCTGGCCGACTTCGCCAGGCAGATCTTTTCCTCCCTGCCCTGACGGCGTTGTTTTGATAAAATATACCTGTGGAGACAATGTGCGTTTTTCGCCCGTACCGGGCGGTCAGTAGCACGGAGGCAACATGAAACCCGCGAAAATAACCGAAGGCGTCTATTCCCTGCGCGTCAACCACTTCAACCGGCACCTGTTCGACTCGCTCATCCCCCTGCCGGAAGGCACCAGCTACAACGCCTACCTCGTCAAAGGCTCGCAGCAGACCGC
>Ga0074197_1001627_pt1 | contig 18198 bp, 15 predicted proteins | sample EPASupsiteSAE305_FD_64526 | JGI IMG/M metagenome (GOLD analysis project Ga0074197, IMG submission 64526) | Bioremediated contaminated groundwater microbial communities from EPA Superfund site, New Mexico - SAE3-05 reassembly with SPADES | ecosystem: Environmental > Aquatic > Deep subsurface >...
AGGTGCGGATGCAAAGTCTTCAATACGCCCTGGCCGGTGGCCGCATGCTGCTCGCCAGCCAGCATAATGCCTGGATTCATGCCCTGGCCACGGTGGTGGTGGTGATCGGTGCGCTGGTGGTGCGCATCTCCCGGCTGGAATGGGCGCTGATCATTTTTGCGATCAGCCTGGTCTGGGCAATGGAAGCCCTGAACACCGCCGTTGAATTGCTCGCCGACGAGATTTCCCTGGAACAACGGCCGCGGATCGGCAAGGCCAAGGATGTGGCCGCCTTCGGGGTTCTGGCCGCGGCCGTGGCAGCCGTGCTGATCGGGCTGCTGGTTTTCATCCCGCACCTCTTCCCGTAAACCAACTACCCTCTACCCCCATCGCGATTGCCATGAGTCTGAGCGAATTTGAACTGAAACGCACCAAAAAGATTGTCGCCGCCTTTATCGAAAAGCATCGTCCCGAACCGCACATCCGTCCGAATCTCGATTTGAGTTTTCGGATGGAAGGGCAGAGTGTCGAGATTTTCGAGATCAGACCCCACTGGAACAATCCCAAGGAAAAACACGAAATTCCCATTGCCAAGGCAACCTATGTCAAGACACGGCAATGCTGGCGGGTTTTCTGGCAGCGCAGCGACATGAAATGGCACCGCTACGATCCCGCCCCGGAGGTACGGCTGGTGGAGGATTTCCTCGATCTGGTCGACAAGGACGAGGCCGGTTGCTTCTTCGGCTGATTATCCGCACAGGGACATTTTGTCCCGATCGTCCCGGCGAAATACGCACCGGTTTCGTCACCCTTTCCCGCCATCTTTTGTTCATTCCGGAGCAGGCGCCGCCTCAAGGGCGCCGAGAATAAGGAGCCTTTTTTGGATCTCATACTGAGCGATATATTCATCCCCATTGAAAAAGAGGGGAGGGATGGACAGGTCGCAGCTGCCTGCCGGGCGTTGCAGATCGACGACGGCAATATCGTTATCGTCAAGATTCTGAGTAAATCCCTGGAGATGCGGAACAAGGAGCAGTTTTATTACAAGCTCTCGCTGGTGGTCAGGGTACCGGATAGCTTTGAAAACCGGCACAATTTACCCGTCCATGGGGAACCGGTTCAGCCTGCCCGCAAAGCCGCACGCCGCAAGGAGCGGCCGATAATCGTCGGGTTCGGTCCGGCCGGCATGTTTGCCGCCCTGACCTTGATTGAATATGGGCTGAAACCGCTGATCTTTGAACGGGGGAAAAGGATCGAGGAGCGCTCCGTCGATGTGCAGCGATTCATCACCACAAGGGAGCTCAACCCCGAGTCCAACATCCAGTTTGGCGAAGGCGGCGCCGGTTCGTACTCGGACGGCAAGCTGTTTTCCCGGCGAAACAACAATACCAGCATTGTCAACAGGGTGCTGCAGACCCTGATCCAATTCGGGGCGCCCCCGGAGATCGGGTATATCGGCAAACCCCATCTGGGCACGGATGTCTTGTGCAAAATAGTGGGCAATATACGAGCCCATGTGCTCGAGCGAGGCGGCGAGATCCATTATGAAGCGAAAATGACCGATATCCTGATAACAGGGGACACGGCCGCGGGCATCGTCATCAATGGGGACCGGGAATACCTCGCCTCACGGATCTATCTCGCCTTGGGACATTCGGCCCGCGAGACCCTGGCGATGCTGGATGCAAGGGGGGTCGGGCTTGAGCAGCGGCCGATTTCCGTGGGGGTGCGGATTGAGCATCCCGCCGACACGATCAATCTCATGCGCTACGGCGACAAGTACCATAATTTTAAAGGGTTGGGCGCGGCCACCTATTCTTTGAACTACACTGATCGAGCCATTCGCAGAGGGGTCTATACCTTCTGCATGTGCCCTGGGGGCGAGGTGGTCAATGCATCATCGGCGCAGGGCATGCTGGTTGTCAACGGGATGAGCTACTCGCGCCGGTCCTCGGTTTTTTCCAATGCCGCGCTGGTCGTCAGCTGTCATGCCAGTGATTACAACTCCGCCTCTCCCCTGGCTGGCTTGGAGTTCCAAAGGGAGATCGAGCGCAAGGCCTTTCAGGCCGGAGGCGGCGGGTGGGCGGTCCCGGCGCAGAATCTGATGCATTTCTTGGGGGAGGGCAGCGCGGTCGGTTTACCTGAACATTCGTATAAAATGGGGGCAATTGCCGCTGATCTGAAAGAGGTCCTCCCCGCTTTTGTGGTTTCGGAGCTCTCGGCCGCCTTTCATAAGTGGAGAAAAGAAGTGCCCCTGTTTGTTTCCCACCAGGCCCTCCTGCTGGGCGCGGAAACCCGGACCTCTTCGCCGGTGAGGATCACGCGCAATGAGGGCTTTGAATCCGTCACCATCAAAAATCTCTACCCCATCGGCGAAGGTTCGGGATACACCGGCGGCATAACCAGTTCCGCCGCCGATGCGATCAAGGCGGTTGAGATGCACATGCAGAGCGAAGGCGGGTGAGGCGTTTCTTATCTTCCCGATATATCTTAATTTTTGGCGCACTCGCTTTCGGTCCATAAACAGGCGGGTCTCATCTCCGGTGACATAGTCAGCCTGTTTTTGCATTCCTTGTACCCGAGCAGGCTGGTTTTACACAGGCCGAAGTGATAGCGCTCCCTGGCCACTTTCGCCACGCCCTGCGCAAACTCCGGATGCTCGCACAGGATGCGGTCGAAGTCGGATTTATCAAGCACCAACAGGTCGCAGTCGGTCCTGGCCCGTACCGTGGCGCTCCGAGGAGTCAACAGCAGCAACGCGATTTCACCGAAGAAATCGCCCGCCTTCAATGTTTTGGCCACACTGGAATCGTCTTCCGTCACTTCCACTTCGCCGCGGACGAGCAGATACATTTCCCGCCCGATATCGCCTCTTTTTACGATGATATCATCCGCTGCCGCCTGCTTGGCGCGCAGGGTTATCCTGATCTGCGAAAGCAAAAGAGAGCTGCCGTCCTTGAAAATAGCCACCCTTTTAAACAGTTCTTCGGTAACGAGTTCATGCCATTGCCGGTTCTCGCTTTGCACCAGGTCGGTCGCATGTTTCGGCCCCCAGCTGCCGCGTTCGTAATTTGGAAATTCAGGTGCAGGGGTCATTGCCCAGTGATCGATGATCGGTTGCGCGATGCGCCATCCGGCTTCGACGAGATCGCCGCGCGAAAAGAGCGTCGCGTCGCCGTGGGTACAGGAGTAAACCATGATTTCATAGCCGGTATAGCGCGAGGCCTTGAACGTCTCTCCGTACCCGAAGGACATGTTGACCGGCTGAAGCTGCAGTCTGGGCCCCGGGGCTTTGGCATAGAAGTGGATTTCAATGCCCTGGTGCGGCTGGATATGGAAGATCAGGCGATTGGACCCCAACTGTCGGCGATTCGTGGTGCAGAAGGGCGCCGAGGCTGCTTTCTTGAATTCAACAACGATTTCCGTCCCCCGTTTCCACAGCGCCTTGCCTGACCGTAAATAGATCGGGACGCCTTCCCATCGCCAGTTGTCGATGTGGATTCGAGTGGCCGCGTAGGTTTCGGTGTTTGACTGCGGATCGACATTTTTTTCCTGCCGGTAGCCGGGCTTGACTACATTGCCCTTGTCGTCCAGTTGGGGGCCATACTGGCCGCGCACCACATACCGCGCCGCTTCCTCAGGGGTGTAGATACGCACGGACTGGAGGAGTTTCGCTTTTTCGTCTCGGATATCGTCCGGGTCCAGGGAGACCGGCGTTTCCATGCACAGATAGGCGAGCATCTGGAACATGTGGCTCTGGATCATGTCGCGCAGGACGCCCGAGCGATCGTAATATTCCCCGCGCTCCTCGACGGCCACGGCTTCGGCAACGTTAAACTGGATATTGTCGATGTAATGCTTGTTCCAGAGCGGTTCGAAGATACCGTTGCTGAAACGGAAGGCCAGGAGGTTCTGCACCGTTTCTTTGCCCAGGTAGTGATCGACGCGGTAGATATGGTCTTCGTCCCAGCGCGAGAGAATCTCTTTGTTGAGCTCGATCGCCGAGTTCAGGTCGGTGCCGAAGGGTTTCTCGACAATGATGTGCTTCCAGCCCGAGCCCTCCTTGAAACCCGAATCATCCAGGTTGTCGCAGATTTTACCGAAGAAGCGCGGCGCGGTGGCGAGGTAAAAGAGCACATTGCCCTGTGTCTGGAACCGTGCATCCAGCTTCGCGACTTCCGCTTTGAGTTGCAGGAACACGCTCAGCTCGTTTAAATCGCCGGGCAGGTAGTGGAAGCGCTTCACCAGCCTCTCCCAGACTGCCTGGTCGAAGGTTTCGCGGGTATGGAACTGCTCGATGTCGTTGCTCAGCCGTTCGCGGAATTGCTCCGTTGTCAGTGGATCCTGGGCTGTGCCCAGCACGGCGAAGTTGTCATTCAACAGCCGGTCGCAGGCCAGGTTGTACAGCGCGGGCACCAGCAGGCGCCTGGTCAGATCGCCCGAGGCCCCGAAGATCAGCATGACACAGGGCTCGCTCGGAGGATTGATCCCCTGAAAATCCAGCTGGATCACCGAGAGTGCCTGATTCTTTTCAAACATGGATGGACCTTCCATAGTCGATCCCCTTGGCGGAAATTTCCGGTTGAAGCGATGAGAGCGTTTCGATACCTCCCCTTTTTGGAAGCGGTATCAAGGAAGCTCGTCGAGGGAGCGGATCGATCTGATTGCCTCTGACTCAAGCCGCCCGGTGTATCCCCAGGCCGCCTGGTAGAGCTCGAGCGGCAACTGCCGCACTTCGCCGAGAGTACCCGCATGATCGTCGACGAAGACGATGCGGCAGGTCGAGGGATTCAGCCCTTGGTCTTCGATGAGCTTGTTCAGCAGTATCCTCTTGTCGGTCCCCATCTCCTTGGAATAAATTTCGATGATGCGGTTCGAATATCCATGATGCCGCGACAGGGCGACAACCGATTCCCTGTCCTTGTTGCTGACGATGAAAAAGCGGTGGCTGCGCTGCTCGAGAAAATCAATGCACTCGGGATAGAGCCGATGAAGTCCCAGCCAGGAATCCAGATCCTGCTTGAATCTTTGCCGAGAGGCATAAAAGCGCTCGGCATGATCATTCATCTCACGCATCAGGCCGGCCTTGAGCTGAAGAAAGCGATCTTGTTCTACGACGGTTTCCCCCTTTTCGAAAGCATAAAACAGGACGTAATATTCCCCGGCGGGACGCACCAGGTGCCGGTGCTTATAAAAGAAGTCCCTCACGGCGGGATCGATTTCCGCCACGCTCTTCGCATCCCTTTTAAAGTAGGCGTTATAGCTTGTGAGAAGACTCTCATTCAGGCTGTCGCACAGAACTCCGTCAAAATCGAAGCAATAGACTCGCTCCGGCGAAGCGCTCTCCATGGCATCAGTCATATTTCGGCCCGGCACGGTCATAATCTTCCTCCTTCCGGGATCGCGGCTGCATCAATGATCGGCTCGATCAAGGAATGACGTGTCAGCCTGTCGCCCCGGGGCATCGCTTGGGTCCAGTTGCTAAAAGCCTCTCGCCGGGCATCCGCACGGTGAGCCTGTGACTTTCAACGATAAGGTCCGCGTATTGTCTTGTCAATTTATAGGCCGGGACGATGGCCCGTTCGCTCGTATTCATCCTCCGCCCTCTGCGGTAAACCGGCAATCCTGACTAAAAGAACCACTCTCTGTAAAAAATAATGGTATGATGGCGAGGTGATTTCATCCCCTGCCGAGATGCGTATCGGCAACGGGGCCGCAGGCTTTCGTCCGACCACGAAGGAGGCGGCCAGAGAGTAAGCGCGCCCAGTTCGAACCCGTTGAGGAGGTTTCCGTTGATGAGGGTCTCTCAAAGCCCGCCCGATCGTTTTTCCACGCTTTTCCGCAGGATTTCCGGCACCGGCCCGGGCGAGGCCGGAGGGGCCGTGATGACCGGCCTGATTGTCAGCCTCCTCCTGATCATCATGTCGATTTCCTATCCTTCCCTGATCTTTTCCGGGGCGCTCGAAGGATATGCCGGCATGGGCATCCAGATGGCCTTGTTCAGTGCGATGGTCTTTTGCGTCGTGCTCTCGCTTCTCAGCACCTGTCCGGGCGTCGCCGGGGTTGCGCAGGGCGAAACGGCTGCGATCCTTGGGCTGGCGGCCGCCTCGATAGCCGAACAGTGCGCGGCCTCGGGCAATCCGCACCAGATCCTGCCAACGGTCATGACCACCATTGTGTTTTCGGCTTTCCTCGTGGGCATTCTCTTCACCCTGCTCGGCAGTTTCCGGCTGGGCAACTTGATTCGGTTTGTCCCGCTTCCGGTAATGGGCGGTTTTCTGGCGGGGGTCGGCTGGCTGTTGGCGAGCGGGGCCATCAAATCGACGACCGGTTTGCCGCTGCAATTTCAACATTTGACCGTGCTCTTCGAACCGCTGATGATCGCCAAATGGATGCCGGGTCTTTTCGCCGCCCTGGTATTGCTTGTTCTTCAGCGCTATCGTCGCAGTGTTTTTAATCTCTTCCTGGTGGTGATCGCCACTGTGGCTCTTTTCTGGCTGGCAGTGTGGCTGCTCGGGGTCTCGCTCTCGACCCTGCGGGCCGATGGCTGGCTGATGGCATCGGGGGCCAATGAGATCGGCTGGACTCCCTTTGAATACGTCCGGGGACTCACTGATACGAATTGGCGTGCAGTCTTTTCGCAGCTTCCCCAGCTGGTCACCCTCCTGGTTATCGCCTCTGTCGCCGTCCTGATGGCGGCGAGCAGCCTGGAGCTGCTGGCTGCAAAAGATGTGGATCTCAATCGGGAACTGATTGCCGCCGGCCTGGGCAATTTCGTCTGTGCAGCCCTAGGCGCGCTGCCCGGCTACCATTCCCTGGCGGCATCGACCTTGTCCCGGAAAATGGGGACACCGGTGAGGATGGTCGGTCTGGTGGGCGCCGTGGTGTGTGCCGTGGTCTACGGACTGGGAGTGTCCTTCCTCTCCATGCTGCCCAAAATACTGGTGGGCGTCGTCGTCCTGTACATCGCCCTGAGCCTGCTGAAGGAATGGCTCTATGAAACCTGGTTCAAGCTTTCCCGTGGCGATTATTTCATTCTCTTGCTGGTTTTCGGATGCGTCAGCTTTGTCGGACTGATCGAAGGAGTCGGTATCGGCTTGATTGCCGGCGTGGCGTTGTTCGCCTTCGATTACAGCCGGATCAGCATCGCGCGGCAGGTGGGATCTTCGATGGATATGCGCAGCAATGTCGTGTACCCGGAGGCGAAGCGCAATATTCTCCGCGAACATGGCAACGAGAGCTATGTCGTCGAACTCCAGGGCTTCATCTTTTTCGGAACCGCCAATCGTCTGCTCAATCAGGTCCGGGCCAGGATGCTCGACTCGGCGGGGGCGCCGTTGCGATGCGTGGTGCTTGACTTCAAGCATGTCTTCGGGCTGGATTCGTCGGCCGCCCTCAGTTTTTTTAAACTGCGTCAATACGCGGAAAACTTCGGTTTCATGATCGCCTTGTCCGGCCTCCGGCCTCAGCTTGACAAAACTCTGCGGGCTGGGGGCGTTTATGAGGATTCCTGCTCTTGCATTCAAAAATTCGAGAATCTGGATTATGCCCTGGAGTACTGCGAAAAAATCATTCTCTCCGCCCATCTGCCCTGGGCGGATGAAGAGATCAGCCCGATCGCGGAGCAATTGCGGCGGATATTTGCCGACGACCAACAGGCCGAGGCTTTCGGGAAGCATTTGCGGTATGTCTGCCTCCCCAAGGGGAATTGCCTGATTCGCCAGGGCGATGACTCCGACGGTCTCTTTTTCATAGAGCGCGGCCGGGTGTCGGTGGTTCTGGAAAAGACCGACGCCACCTGCCTTCGGATCAATTCCATGGGACCGGGCACGGTAGTCGGCGAAACCGCCTTTTTCCTAGGGACGCCGCGGCCCGCTTCGGTGATCGCCGAAACCGAGATCGCAGCCTACCAATTGACAAGACAATCCTTGGACACTGTGATGACGGACGATCAGAACCTCGCCATGGTCTTCCATGAATTCATGGTCCGCATGATGGCCAAAAAACTCATCGACGCCAACCGAATGTGAGGGCAACTATTGAAATTTATTGCCGGTTCCATTGCCGGTTCGCATTCGCCCTTAGAGGAGCAATTCTGAGCGACCCCAGGCCATGACTGCAGAGTGGGCGCTATGCGGCCCAGAGAGGGGATTCGGAGAGTAGGTAGGGCGGGCAGGGGCTATTTCCTGCCCACCATTGCACATAGAATACCCCAAATCCCGGTGGGCACGTGCCCACCCTTGTATCTCATGATGGAGAGATTTCTCGTCGCTGTACTCGTCAAAAGACCCCCTCGGGAGGTCATCTCGAACGCAGTGAGAGATCTCGTGCCATCGAACGGGTCTCGGGCTGAAGATTGATGGTAATCATTTTATTTATTGACAACGGTTAATTAGGGTCAGAGTAATTTTATTTTCTCCCCACCGGGCAACACTTTCCAATCCATATTGACAAGAGGCATCTTGACTTTCAATACCGTCAACAAACCAGTTTTCCCGCCAAAGCTTCGATCTTAGAGCGCATACGTTCCGATAGCTTCGGCTGTTGCTCCTTGGCAATCATACCCGTAAAAAGTGTACCTACGATTTCGGCGCCGATTATCTTTGCCGTCATTTTTAGTTGTTTGTTTGTTCCAAAGAACCAGCGGCCTAAAATTCCTGGCGCCGCGCACGAGGAGACCAGTATCGCTTTTTTCTTTGGGGTCCGCTCTTTTCTATACTGTGGCCCATTCATATCCCACGGCCAATAAGCATACACAACCAACCGCTCCATAAAACGTTTAAAGAGAGCCGTAACAGAACCCATGTTCGTTGGTGCCGCGAGAATATAACAATCCGCCTGCTCTATCTTATTGATCAATTCCCGCATACCATCATGATGTACACATTCTTCCGGCGCCGCTCCGGGCTGTTGAGTGCACGCACGACAATTCAGGCAAAATTCGATTGGATATCCGCGGAGATATATAGTCTCAGTTTCGGCGCCAGCTGTTTCCAGAGCCCGTGCTAAAGCATCGACAGTTTGATCGGTAAAGCCATCTTCCCGATATGAACCATTAATTGCGAGTATCTTGATCATCGTCCCACCCCCTTTCTAAAAAGATCTCTATTTCGGCGTACATTACTGCTCAAGGAACGTAAACGTGAGTGCCGGGTTGGCAGACTTTTGAAAAGTGATCGACCTCATTCAATAATTGCTTTATTTCCAATAAATGTCGATGTGCCGGCGATCTAAATTTGGATGCGAGGCTTCCGTGTGGGGGTTGCATGCCGGCGCGTGTCCCTCCCACTTTGATACCTGGGTGGCACGAATGTCGAGTTTACCCCCTTTCATGGGCAGATGAATGCTCCCCCTCAGACCTTTGCAGCTATCTCTTCCGCTAATGTCAACAAGGCACTCGACTTTTCAAGTCCGTCCAAAAAACGCGGCGATATGCCCTTTATGCCTGTTTGCGCCCCTACCAGTGCACCGGTAAGAATAGCCCTGGCCTGATTCTGCCCTCCGCCGTTTACAGCATGAAGAATGGCGGATTCGAAATCGTCATGAAAACGAGCGGCCAGGTAATAGGCCGCCGGAAGCATGTGGTATATCGCACAGGGCATGCCGTAAACAAGGGAGACTTTCCAGGCGGGTTCAATCCGAATGTCCGGGTCGACAGCCGCTGCCGCCATGTACGAAGGCGAAAGCAGCGCATCCGGGGAGGCAAATCGGCCAGTACGAGGCGGATCGGGGTCTCCCGGCTTCGGAGGCTGGAGATTTTCCCGGGTTACTGCATGAAATGGTAGTTCGCCATCGTGAACAAGTTTCATCAGTTTTCCCGAGATATGGGCATCAAGCCTATGGCCCTGCACCAAAAGCCCGAGCACCGATCCGTACGCAACCGTCATCGAGACAACCAGGTTATCCGCCTGGGTCAGGTTGGTGTTGCTCGCCACCGCCGAGGCCAGCCTGCCGGGGGAGGCTGCATATCGTACCGCTATGGCCAGAGAGCGTTCTATGGATTCAGTATCATCCGCATTGCCGCCCGTCTGGCTCCAGGGAAGCTTTTGGTTGACGCGCCGTTGCCATGCCTCCCTGATTGATTGGCTGGTGTACCCTCCCGGTCCGTTGACCGGGGTACCGTCAAGCAGCGGGAAAAGATCATTGTCCAGTTTCCGGCAGAAGTCCGCTTCATCGTATTCACCGCATTCTGCAAGCGATCGAAGCATAAGCTCCAGGATGAAACCTTGCTGGGATGATTGCCCGGCCTTGAGGCCTGAATGATACCTGCCCGGCTTGGGATCCGTATACCCGGTAATCCAGGTGCCATAATCACGGTGCAGTTCGTCGAGATCATAGTACCAGTGCGGTCCCAGAGCCAGCGCATCACCGATGAAGGCCCCCATGAGGGCGCCGACGGCTCGATCCTGTCGTGTCGTTTTATTCATAACAACCCCCTTGGATACAGTATTTTAATCTGCTGGGATCTTACGTTCTTGTTTAGCGATTCCTCAAGCCTCAATGCGGTCCACCGCTACGCGCACCCTCGACTTTGTCGATGATATCACAGACACTTGATGGTGATTCGCCTCATTACATTGCTGCTCTCAAGTTCCTTTGGTTGGCTGTCCTTACCGAAAACCGTTTTCCCGGTGTTTCCGGGCGATGGTCTCGGCCAGTCGATCCAAGGCCGCAAAGGCGGCCTGATCCGGAAACCCCTTGCAGAGCACGGGCTCCAGCACCTCGACTTTAAGATTGGGGATCATCCCCGCCAGGGCTTCCACGGTCTTTCCACCCCAGCCATAGGAGCCAATGATGGAGAGAAACTGCGCTTTGGGCCGCAAGGCGTTGGCCAGAAAAGCGGCATGGGCCGCAAGAGGGTGGGGGCCGGCAAGCACGGTCGGCGTGCCGACGATGATGGTGCCCGCATCCACCAGGGCCATGGCCATCTTGCCTATATCGGTGACGGCGAGGTTGAACAGTTCAACCCTGATGCCCTGAGCGACCAAGGCTGCGGTTAAATGGTCGACCATGGCCCGGGTGCTGCCGTGCATGGAGACAAAAGGGAACACCACCTGATTATGGGGCGGATGCAACGCCCAGTCGCGATAGGCCTCGAGAATCCACGCTGGATGGTCGTAAACCTGACCATGGCTCGGAGCGATCATGTCCACTTCATAACCAGCCAGTTTTTCAAGGTTTTTGGCGATGGCGTTGCGAAACGGCATCATGATTTCTCCGAAATAGCGCTTCGCCGCTTCATACACTCGTCCCTGATCGGTCACATACAGGTCGCTGGCGGCGATATGAGCACCAAAAAAATCGCAGCTGAACAGAATCCGATCCTCTACCAGATAGGTGACCATAGTTTCAGGCCAGTGGACCCAGGGCGTATGCACAAACCGCAGCGTCTTGTCCCCGAGCGACAGCGTCTCGCCGTCCGCGACCGTGACGATGCTGTCCTCGGCAAGGTGGAGGTGATCCATGAGCAGGGTTTTGGCCTTGGGGGTGGCGATCACCTTTGCTTGCGGAAATCGCTCGAGCACAAGGGGGATAGCCCCGGAGTGATCCTGCTCGGCATGTTGACAGACAATGAAATCAATATGGGGTGTCTCGTGCAGCTGAGCCATGAGGATACCGGCCATAGCCGGATCGACTGCGTCGAGCAATGCAATCTTTTCGCTGCCTTCAATGAGATAGGCGTTATAGGAGGTTCCGTCCGGAAGCGGAACAAGAGCGTCGAAAAGACGCCGGTCCCAATCAACCGCGCCCATCCAGTATATTCTTTCTTTTATTTGTCTTTTTTCCATAGATGCACCTTCATTGTTTCCAGGGTGAACAGATAACAAATGGTTTGTTCCAGACGAAAAGGTGAGTTGGGAACACCAATTAGAAACTGACGATCAGGCCCAATTCACCGCCGTAGCTGGTTGCTTGTGAATTAAAGAATACCGCCGACGTCGCGGCTCGCAGCATCACCTGCGGGGTGAGTTTATAGGAGGTGCCTAGCGAAGCTGTAGCCCAATCAGAGGCGATCGGGACGGCATCGGTAGCGTAAGGTGCAGCTGTAACCGAGGTGAGCGAGGCCATTACCAGCCGGTCCTTGTCAGTCCATTCATGATTCCATTCCGCCTCCACGTACGGCTTCCTGTTGTCGATATCCACCGATCCGCGCCAGCCGAGTTGACTGACAAGCGAATCCCGCGTCTGGCTGCCGAACGAAAGGGCCGTGATGCCACTGTTGCAAAGTTGGTTCCGCCGCCATCGATTGGCGCGGCGTTCAGGCCAAATTTTCCCGCCAATAGTGGTGTTCATGACCCCATTCCCGGCCCATCCGCCATTGGCGCCTTGAGCGATGGCAATAACGATCACTTGATCGACTTGCGGAATTCCCGTCGTGTGAAAACGGAAATATCCCGTATCCAGGGTGCTATCGCCAAATCCGACAAACTGATTGAATCCCTCGGCGCTGGCCGCACCAAAAAAGCTTAGAGCCGGAAACGTAAAAATCGCAGCTGCAAGAATAAATCGTTTCATCACGGGCAAGCTCTTAAGGTCGAAGTTTTTCCGGGGTTATCTTAGCGCAACGGCATGAAAAATTGCGCTGTGGTGGGAATCGTCTGACACATCAAAAAAGCCTGTAAATGCCAAGCGTTCAAGGCGACAGGACGAAATTTCATGTCATTATTGGGCACGCTCAAACGTCAAAAAAGTTCGATTATTTGCTGTATTATGGAAGTCATTTAAGATTACCAGGTTGCATCGTTGGTTAGTGAAAAACGAGTTGTGATCAAGTCCGGTGTTCAGGAGGCAATCTCAAACGATCTTCCGTTGAGCTCGCTGTCATTTAATGGAACGATAGGTTCCCCTTCTTTGAAAAGAACACCTCGCATCTCCTCGGGCAGGAGCGGGTTGGCCCCTAATCGCCCCCGACCCACTTGCCATCCGGGGTGATCTCGAATTCCGCACCCAACTCGGCATTGCTGTCAGCACCGACCCAAACCTGGAAACGACCGGGTTCCAGGACCTCATTGCCGTTGTCATCCAGATATGAGAGTTCCTTCGGCCCGAGTTTGAAGACAATGGTTTTCGTTTCGCCGGCCTCGAGACTGACGCGCTCGAAGCCTTTCAGTTCCCGCACCGGGCGTGCCACGCTGGCAACCCTATCCCGCAGATAACATTGGGCGACGGTTGTTCCGGCCCGGTCGCCGGTGTTGGTCACCTCAATGGTGACGGAAATTTCAGGTATTCGGGAATCCGCGGACGTCCGCATGTTGCCGTATGCGAAGGTTGTATACGACAGGCCGAAGCCGAAAGGAAACAGCGGGGTGTCGAGCGAGTCAACATAACGGGAAGAGCGACGATCGTTGGCGGGCATCGGCCTTCCGGTGGGACGATGGTTGTAGTACAGCGGGATTTGCCCTGTAGCCCGGGGAAAGGTGATCGGCAGTCGCCCGGAGGGATTCACGTCCCCGAACAAAACATCGACCACACCCAGACCGCCGGTAATGCCCGGATGCCAGGCGAACAGTACGGCGTCGGCCCAGTCCGTCACCCGGGTAAGATTCAACGGGCGGCCGCCGAACACCACGACCACGATGGGGATTTCCATGCGCCGGGCAGCCTCGACCAGCGCCTCCTGGCCCGCGGGCAGATCGATGGTGGTGGTGCAGTTGTCCTCGCCCGAGCGGCCCGCCGATTCTCCGAGGGCGAGGATCAGCACATCGCTTGCACGCGCCAGTTTAACGGCATCATCCCATAAGTCGCAATGGTGCAGCCAGGTCTCGGAGCCCAGTCTGGCTTTGATCGCCTCTTTCAGGGTGGTCACCTCTTCCTCCAGCCCGTCGGGAGTCCAGCAGCCGAACAGCGCCTGGCGCTGGTTCGCCAACGGCCCGCTGAGACAGAGGGTCAGGTTGTCCGGGCGCAGCGGCAGGACGCCGCTATTTTTGAGCAAGACCATGCTGTCGGCGGCCAGCCTGCGCACCGTGGCGAGCGATTCGGGCAAGAGGTGGACCGTTTGCGAGAGGTTCGGATCGGCGTACGGGTTCTCGAAGAGACCGAGCGCGAACTTGATCCGGAGCACCCGGCGCACGGCATCGTTCAGACGCGCCTCGGAGACCTTGCCCTCCCGGACCAGGGCGGGCAGGTTCCGCAGGTACATCGTTGTGCACATATCCACGTCCACCCCGGCGTTGCAGGCCAGTTGGGCGGCGTGGCCGCCGTCCACGGCGATACCATGGTTGACCAATTCCCCCACCGCGCCCCAATCGGAAACGATAAAACCGCCGAACCTCCATTGTTCCTTGAGCACCTCAGCCAGCAGATACCGGTGGGCGGATAGCGGGATGCCGCCGATATCGTGAAAGGCGCTCATGACGGTGGCGCATCCGGACTCTATCGCGGCCTTGAAGGGGGCCAGATAGATGTTGTGCAGGGTCTGGGGGGTGATTTCGGTGCTGTTGTAATCGCGTCCGCCTTCCGCCGCGCCGTACCCGACAAAGTGTTTGGCGCAGGCCACGATACGATCGACAGGGAACTGCTGGGGAATCGCGTCCTGATCGTTGCCTTGAAAACCCCGCACCGCCGCTGCGGCCAGTTTTCCCGCCAAAAAGGGGTCTTCGCCAAAGCCCTCGGCTACTCGGCCCCAGCGCGGGTCGCGGGCGATATCGAGCATGGGCGAGAAACCCCAATGGATGCCGTCGGCGCGTGCTTCCTTGGCGGCGATGGTGTTGACGGCCCGGATCAGCCGGGGTGACCAGGCGGCAGCCATCCCGAGAGGAATGGGGGCGACCGTGCGGTAGCCATGAATCACATCTCGTCCGAAGATCAGGGGGATACCCAGGCGGGACTCCGTGACCGCTATTTTCTGGATTTCATTGATACCCCTGGCGAAGACCCGTTCCTGGCGATTATTGCCCGCCGTGGAACTGTTGGCCAGCAGCCCGGAACCGATCTCGCCGTTGCGGACCTGGTCGTAATCATCCGGACCGAGGTTGTACCACTGATTCAGTTGCCCGGCTTTTTCCTCAAGGGTCATGCGGAGCAACAGATCTTCGATGCGCTCGGTAACCGGGAGGGTAGGATTTTTATATGCTGGAATGGTCACGGGAACACCTCCTTGCGGTTTAGCCGGGACTGCCTGTATCCGGGCAGGCGGGCTTGTCAACGTCCATTGGCTGAGGAAACTTCCATCTCCCTGGGGGAGCGTCGCCTTATCCCAGTTTCAGGCCCACCAGAAATCCGGCCACCGCGCTGCCACCCTTCCAGGTGAGTTGGGAGAGGCGGCTGTAGAGGAAGCTGCCCGATTGGTTAGCCAGATCGGCAGCGGTTTGGGCGGTCTGGTGCAGGGCCTGGTCATTGACCTGAGTAACGCCGTAGTATTCGCCAACAAAGAGCAGGACCACCGCCGCCCCGCCCAGGAATAGGGCCACCTTGAGAACCTTCTTGGCGAAGTAGCCCACGGCCAGGCCAACGAGGAAGGGGGCGCCGATGTTGGGCAGGAGAAAGGCAGCAGAAAAGAAGTCCAGGGAGGCGGGACCGGGTATGGGTTGAGTCATATCGTTTCCTTTGACCGGCCAGCTGCCGGCGATGGGTGCGCGCAGTGCCCCGGATATCCAGGGGCTTGGGTCTGGATATTAAACCCCCAAGCCCGTGTTCAGGTCAAGGTGATTTCCATGTCCCTCACCCAGGGTGCATTTCCATTTCCTCGGAGTCAGACGTCGGCCCCGGCAACACCGGTGAGGTACCTCAAAATTCAAATCAATCATTTTAATTGAGTTGAGTATTGGTAATCTTAATGCTAAGTATAAGATCAACCTATATGACTGGTTGAGTTGGCTGGCGCCGGCCGCGGGCTTCAACCCCGTTGGGCTTACTGTGAAAAGAAAGCCGCTTGGTTCGATTCCAAAACCAGTCTCCAGTTCAACGTCACGATGGGGAAATCAATCGTGCTCACTGCAAAGAAATACGCAATCTTGAAGAAGAGGGTGCCTGGGTCATGGGAGGCATTGCGTTAAATCATGTCAACCGAACGTCCGGACTGGGAATTCGACGATGAATTCGACGGCGGCGAAGAAACCTGCGGGCGGGTGATTGTCAATCTGTATCTCTATATCCGCAGCCAGCCGCCGGGTTACCGAATTCTGGTCATTTCCAGGGATCCGGGAGCCCCGGTCGAACTGCCGGCCTGGTGCAGGATGACCAGAAACGAACTGACCGCGACCCGGCATCCCTATTACCTGATAACCCTAAAACCCGATTCAATAAGGAGATAGAACATGGCGAACACTTTTTGCGTAACCATTACCCATTGCAAGACGGATCCGGACAAGGCAACGCTGGGTTTTGTTGTCGCCAACGCCGCCCAGGGCAGCGAGAAGGAAACCATGGTATTCCTCAGCTCGGACGGCGTCTACTGTGCCGTTTCCGAAGAGATGGCCAGGATCGATGAAGGTGCGCCTTTTGCGCCGTTGAAGGATCTGGTGGACAAGTTCATCAAGGCTGGCGGCAAGATCTATGTCTGCACGCCTTGCATGAAGAAACGGGGCGTCACCGAGGCAGACCTCATTCAAGGGGCGACACCTGCCGGCGGCGCGGCCCTGGTGGAATGGCTGTCGAACGGTTCACCCGCCGTTGCGTACTGATGTCCGCCACGGGAGGATCACAATCCATGGATTTTGATGGCAACGCTATCACCCCGGACAGGGTTTTCGATGGGGGCGATCTGGACTGCGGCTCCGGCCTGATCCTCCTGATCCGAGAAAACATGCTCAAGACGCCGGTGGACGGTATCCTGGAAATGCGCAGCCGGGAGCCGTCGGTTGCCGATGACCTCCCGCCCTGGTGCAGGATGGCCGGTCACGCCTACCTGGGCAAGGCCGCAGGTCCGGGCTTCAGCCGCTATTTCATCAGAAGGGGCAGTGGTGTCACAGAGGATGAGGCGGGCTTAAGCAAGGACAAGGCAGAGGCCAAAGGCTACGAATGGCGACTGCGAGCCAGGTCGACCGGTCATCTCAAGTCAACCATTTATGCCCGGAATTTCTCGTTCGAGGTCGGTCAGTCGACAAGCTTCGAGGAAAAGAATGAGCGACCCTGCGCGGTCGAATACCTCTTCGGAGCGCTCGCCGGATCGCTTACCACCGCCTTTGCCACCGAATGCGCCCGTGACAGCCTCGAAGTGGACGACATCGAGATATCACTGAGTGGTTCGCTCAACAATGTCCTCGCCCACCTGGGCCTTGAAGAAGGCGACCCTTCGGTGAAGAAGATCGAACTGAAGTGTTTTGCCTCCACCTTTGACGATGAAGCCAAGGTCAAGGCGGCCTGGGAACGCACGGTTCAACGTTCCCCCCTCGCGGCGACGCTTTCCAAGGCATTGGATCTTCAAATAAAATTCGCCATAGTGTGAAACGACATGACTGAACCCAGCTCATTTATCACCACCCAGGTGGGCTCATGGCCCCGTTCCAAAACCATGCTCAAAGCCCTGCGGGGATACCAGAAGGGAACTCTCACCCGGAAGGAATTCACCATTGTTGCCGAGGAGGAGATCCGTCGTACCGTCAGCTTGCAGGAACAGGCCGGCCTCGACATCCTCGTTGACGGCGAGCATCGGCGGGAAAGCTTCTATGCGTTCATTACCGACAAGGTTGCCGGCACCCAGCTGATGTCCCTGGCGGAGATGCTGGATTTTGTCGAGGATAAGGCCGAGTTCGAAGAGATGCTGAGAACCATGGACATGCCCGCCTCGGCGGTGAAGAGCCCAACCTGCATCGGCAAACTGTCAAGACGGGAGCCCCTTGCCCTTGAAGACCTGCATTTCCTTCGCACCCTGACGGCCAAACCCGTCAAGATCACCCTGCCGGGTCCATATCTGCTGACCCGGTCTATGTGGGTTGGCGCGCTCACCCGCCCAGCCTACAACAGTCCCAGCGAGATGGCCGACGATATTGTCCGGATACTGCGTGAAGAGCTGATCGATTTGCGCGATGCCGGCTGCGACTTTGTCCAGTTCGACGAACCGGTGCTGACCGAAGTGGTGATGTCGGAGGACTGCGACCGCCGCACCTTCATGTGAGCGACCCTTGCTCCCCGCCGTGATGCGGGTAAGGAACTGGAATTTGCCGCCGATCTGATCAACCGGATCTTTGCAGGGGTGGATGGACTCCGCATCGGGGTCCATATCTGCCGTGGCAACTGGAGCAAGCAGGAGGACGTACTGCTCACCGGCGATTATGCCCG
>Ga0074197_1001628_pt1 | contig 18179 bp, 14 predicted proteins | sample EPASupsiteSAE305_FD_64526 | JGI IMG/M metagenome (GOLD analysis project Ga0074197, IMG submission 64526) | Bioremediated contaminated groundwater microbial communities from EPA Superfund site, New Mexico - SAE3-05 reassembly with SPADES | ecosystem: Environmental > Aquatic > Deep subsurface >...
TGATTAATACTTATAAAAAGCTTTTTTCCAAACACGGAATTAATTGTTCGCAGGTTTTGGCTACTAAGGGAGATTTTCGCGATAGACAACATTATCTCAACATGAAAAACTGTTTTGAGGCTCTTGCAGAATATAATGTAATTCCAATTTTGAATGAAAATGATGTGGTCTCAGTGACTCAACTGATGTTTACGGACAATGATGAGTTTGCCGGTCTAATTGCTTCCATGATGGAAGCGGATAAATTAATTATTTTGACAAATACGGAAGGAGTTTATGATAAAAGTCCAAGCGATCCATATGCCAGGCGTATTCCCGAGGTGGAGCTGGGAAGAAGTCTAGTCTGCTACATCTCTGCTGATAAGAGTAAAATGGGCAGAGGAGGAATGATGACTAAATGTGATGTAGCCAGAGAGCTATCGGAGCAAGGAATCTCAACACATATTGTTAATGGGAGCATTGATGATGCAATTATAGATGCCTTTGATGGAAAGGATGTGGGAACTTTTTTCATTCCTGATAAGAAGAAAAGAATGTCGAGTATTAAAAGATGGGTTTCAAATTCCAAGGGTCATACAAAAGGATCTGTTTTTATTGATGATGGGGCCAAGAAAGTTCTTTCTTCTAAAAAAGCGATCAGTTTACTGCCGGTCGGAATTACAAAAGTGGAAGGTTTCTTTGACAAAGGTGATGTGGTCAGAATTTTGGATAAGGATAAAAATGTTTTGGGAATAGGTATGGCGGAATATGATTGTTTGGAGATGCATAAATTGTTGGGCAAAAAAGGAGAAAAAGCTTTTATTCATTATGATTACCTAATTATTCACAAATGAAAGGAATACTTTTGGTAGGTTTTGGAAATATGGGCAGTGCAATATATAAGGGTTTGAAGGCAAGTGTGCCTGAAACAATGCTTTATGTAGCGGAAAAACACTTAGAATCAAGTGCTTTGGTATTAAACAAGACGAAAGATGTTAATGAATTTTTGGAGAAAGTTGATACTATAATTGTGGCTGTAAAACCTCAGTCTTTTGATGAATTGTGTGCAAGTTTTAGCGAGAGAGTAAAAGATAAATTGATTATCTCGGTAATGGCCGGAGTATCGGTCAAAACTATTCAAGAGAAACTCAAAGTGAAGAAAGTCATTAGAACAATGCCAAATCTTAATATAAAAGTTTCAAGAGGTCTTTTCGGTTGGATAGCTTCGTCTTTTGTTTCGGATATGGAGAAAGAGCTTTTCAAAGAGATGGTTTGTGGTTTTGGTGAGGTTGTGGAGGTTTCCAAAGAAGAGAAGATTGATTTAATCACTGCTTTGAGCGGTTCCGGTCCCGCTTATTTCTTTTATTTGACGGAAATTTTGCAGGAGAAAGCTTTGGAATTTGGTTTTTCTAAAGAAGAAGCGAGAAAAATCGCCAAATCTACATTTGTGGGAAGTGCATTGCTGTTGGACAGTGATACAAAAGAAGCTAAAGAGTGGCGTGAAGCTGTAACATCCAAAGGAGGAACAACGGAAGCGGCTTTGAATCATCTGGCTAAAGAAGGTTTTAATAAGATTTTTAAAGATGCGATTTCCCAAGCGAGCAACAGAGCAAAAGAACTTAATAATTAAGAATGAAAGAACAAATTTTAGAAGAATTGGATAAAGTTGTTAAAGCGTCGAGAACGTTGGTAAATATCTCTGATGGAACAGTTATTAAGGTCTTGGACGAACTTGCTAATCGAATAGAATTAAATAGTCAGGAAATCTTAAAGGAAAACCAGAGAGATTTGGATAGAATGGACAAAAATGATCCTAAATACGATAGACTGCTATTGAGTCAGTCCAGACTTCAGGATATAGCTAACGACATGAGGAATGTTAGCTCGCTCATGTCTCCATTGGGTAAAATAATTGAGGAGAGAAATTGTTCCAATAGCTTGAATTTGAAAAAAATTACCGTTCCTATAGGTGTAATTGGAATAATTTATGAAGCACGGCCAAACGTTACTTTCGATATTTTTTCTTTATGTCTTAAATCTGGGAATGCTTGTGTCCTCAAAGGAGGAAGCGATGCGGAATATTCTAATATTTATAATGTCGAATTGATTAAAGAAGTTTTAAGAAGTTTCTCTATTGATGAGAATATCATCTATTTGGCTCCGGCAGATCGGGAAGCTGTTTCCGTTATCTTAGAAGCAGACAAATTTATCGACTTAATTGTGCCAAGAGGAAGCCAAAATTTGATTAATTATGTTAGAGCAAATTCTAAAGTGCCAACATTGGAAACCGGTGCCGGAATATGTCATACCTATTTTGAAAAAAGCGGAGATGAATTAATGTGTCAAAAAATAATTTTCAATGCTAAAACCAGAAGACCAAGCGTTTGTAATGCTATGGACACTTTGCTTATTGATAGAGTGGTAAAAGATAAATTACCTGTCATTGTAAAAACGTTACAAGACAAGGAAGTTATAATTTATGCTGACTCTGAGGGATATGAAGAATTGAAGGGTTATTACCCAGATACACTTCTGAAGGAAGCAACTTTAGAAGATTTTGGTAGGGAATTCTTGTCACTGCAAATGTCGCTCAAAGTTGTTTCGGATTACAAAGAGGCGGTAGATAGAATTAATACCTACGGTTCCAAACATAGTGAAGCCATTGTCACAACCGATCCGGAAGCCAAAGAATATTTCCAAAGAAACGTAGATGCAGCCTGTGTTTATGTAAATACTTCCACAGCTTTCACTGATGGAGCTCAGTTTGGAATGGGAGCGGAACTAGGTATAAGTACGCAAAAATTACATGCCAGAGGACCGGTAGGCTTAAAAGAGCTAACAAGTTATAAGTGGCTCGTTGAAAGCGACGGGAGAATTAGAGTTTAAAGATATAAAAAGCGTTTGCTAGAGAAATATAGTAAAGGTGTGATTACTTTTATGATAATGTTTGACAAATATAAAAAAAGGTGTACAGTAATACATCTTCTTGTAACACTGTTTTTTAAATGCGTTGTAAGAAGAGCTCAAATAATGAGCGTCAAAAGAATTGATCTTTAAAATATAGAATTGTAAGGAGCGACGGAGATATATATCTTTCTGTCTCTATCGCTCTTTACAAGAGTTTATTAAAAAAATCATAAATCATAATAAATCAGGAGTTAGTCATGAAGAAGTTAGTAGTTTTATCGTTAGTAGTTTTTTTATTTTTTTGTGCAAAAGTAAATGCACAAGTTGTAAATTTTTCACTCACTGAGGGTACTTATTACCCAGTAAGTGAGTTGTTATTGTCCAAAGTATCAGATAACTGGAATGGTAGCACAATTATGATCGAATCCAGTAAGCCATTATCGTTTATTATTCGCGTCGATAATTGGTATTATGGAACAGTTAGTACTCCTTTTTTTGGAGGCTATACATTGTTTGAAATGCCTAATGTCGAAGGTGAAATGAGTATATCAATATCTAAATCACAATATCTTCAAGATTGGGATAATGACGTGATTAAAATCTCGACAGTGAGACAAAACGTCGTTACGGAACTATCGGTTCATAAGGTGATAAACGGAATAAATAATATTATTTCCAGTAATATACCAATGAGTAAAAATGATATATATCTTTTTCCAAATCAATCATTTATGCATTGGATCGATATCAATTTATCAAACATGAATTTAACCAATTTTAATGTGACAGGCATTTCTGTTAGACTTTCTTTTTACATGTCTGAGCTTCCAAATTCTCTTAGCGATGATAGGATGGATGAACTGGAAGATTTGTTCGATGACATAGAAGATGATCTTCAGGATCAATATGGAAATGATTTCTCATTTACATATCTGCAAAACAGGGTAGATGAGAACTATGCTGAGTTAGAAATTAGTTGCTCCGCTGATCAATTCATTTCCATGAACTCATTTCCATCTTTGAATTTATATTTAAATTTTATGGAAAATATCATTGTGAATTCGAGTGTTGAAATAAGCACTGAATTTCGACTTTATAATTCACTTGATATGACAACAGAAGATTTATATTTTTCCTGGCAGTATAATATGTTGCCTAATTCTGGAATAATAGGAGATGTGAACGGTGACATGATAGTAAATACAACTGATATAGTTTTGCTTTCAAAAGGTGTCCATTGGACGTCTGCAGATTATTATGAGTTGAGACAATCTATCTATAATGGCCCTGGAAAAACTAATATCTCTAGAGCAGCCGGCATGTTTGGTTATTATGTTACCAAGGTTGATATGGATGCTCTAAATATCCATTTAAATGGAGGCAATGAATTTTCCAATCTGTGGATGTTTGGTCAGGAAATTTCGGGTCAGAATAGTAATTTTGTGGAAATGCAAAGTCCTGAATTTTCAGTGTCAGGTCAGAGTCTAGTTTTTAATAATAGTTCTGACTTTTCCTTAATTAAGGGATCTTTTGCAGACGGAAGTGATTGGTATCAAATTATCAATTCTTCTGGAATGCAATCAGTCGCTATTCCTGAAGGAGTTGTAATTCAGGATGTTCTTTCAAAGAACATCAATAGTACAACAGCTGTTACAAAGGATGAAACCATTCCTACGAAATTTTCGGTTTCTCAGAATTATCCGAATCCATTTAATCCAACAACTACAATTAATTTTGCAATTCCAAAGTCAGAGAATGTAACACTAAAAGTGTTTAACACACTCGGTCAAGAGGTTGCAGAGTTGATAAGTAGTCAAATGGAAGCCGGAAATCACTCCGTTTTGTTTGATGCATCGAATCTTGCCAGCGGAACCTATATATATAGGTTATCAGCAGGAAGTTTCGTGCAAACAAAAAAAATGATTTTAATTAAATAATTAATAAACACTTGATAAGGAGATTATAGAACCGCTAACAATTTAGTTAGCGGTTCTTTTTCTATCAAAAAATATTGCATTGATGAGTAATGCATAATTATATTAGAAAAAGCGACGGGAAAATTGGGGATTAAAGAGGTAGTTTCTCTTTGAAAAGTTGGCTTTTACGAACAGCTGAAGGTGTCTCATCGACTTGGACATCCATTTCAGCATGTTGCATATAAGCGCTTTGTTCCACTCCTTCTTCGGCTACGAGTGTTTTTTCTTCTTGATTACTCAAAAAATGATCAACTCCTCGAGAAACAATCATCAGTCCTGTTCCACCCATTAGAATAGGCCACCAGGAGGCTGGATCTTCAGTGGTCCAGAGTTTAATCAAGCCAACCAAAGTAATTGCCCAACCTGCGATAACTCTGCTGGTCATTGTAAGTTGGATCTTGAAATAGTTGCCATCCTTCTTAAAGCTGGAATTGATTTGTTTATAAATTTTACTCATTTTATTTTGTTATTTATTTAAATCTGGTAAGTATATCATAAAATTAATGTTTTTTAAACCTAAATGCAGAAGGGCTTTTAGATTGCATTATCTTCTTGTCATCCTCTGGTAAAAAAACGTTTAGTTTAAAGGAAACGACTGTCATCCCGTGGACCTGTCCGCCTTTGGAGGAAACACGGGATCTCGTGAAATACTCATTACTTCAAGATGGTTATTTGAAAGACCTACTTATTTTACGCAATCCGCCAGAGGCGGATGACAACGGTTCACTGATGGTCTATTTAGTTATTCAAATTCGTTGGTTTTTGACTTTACTGCTTTTAGAAAGTAAATTTATCTTAAGAATTAAAATGATACATGAAAATATCTCTGGAATGGCTAAAAGACTATGTTGATTTGCCCAAAACCATTACTTTAAACGAAATAGAAGAAAAGCTTACTTTGCATACTGCGGAGGTAGAGGAAATTACGACTAATCTGTCCGGATACGATAGAATTGTTATCGGAGTAATCAAGGAGGTAACTCCTCATCCCAATGCTGATAAATTAAAGATATGTCTAACAGATGTAGGAGATGAAGTAATCAAAATAGTATGTGGAGGAACAAATGTTAAAAAGGGTTTGAAAGTAGTTGTGGCCAAAATCGGAGCAAAAGTTCTCTGGCATGGAGAAAAAGAAATGATAATGGAGCAGGCTAAATTACGTGGTGAAGATTCTTTTGGCATGATATGCTCCAATGAAGAAGTAGGTTTGAAAGGGATTATTGAACACGAGGACGGTGAAATTTGTGATTTGAAAGATTTTACCAATTTGAAAGAAGGAGATAGCGTTACGGATTTATTGGGAGGACAAAGAGCTATAATTGATATAGATAACAAAGCAATCACTAATAGACCGGATTTGTGGAGTCACTTTGGTTTTGCCAGAGAATTATCAGCGATTTTTAACGTTTTTTTAAAGAAGATAGATCTTCATGATATTAAGTTTCTAAATAATGATATTATGATAAATATCGTGGCGAAAGACAGATGTCCACGATTTTCGGTCGTTAAAATTTCCGGACTTGAATGGAAAGATTCCCCGGAGTGGATGAAAAAAAGACTTTTAGATTGTGGAGTTAGACCTATATCAAACATTGTGGATGTGACAAATTACGTTATGCTTGAGCTGGGCCAGCCAATGCATGCTTATGACGCTGATAAAATTACTGGTGGATTTAGCGTCAAAATGTCAGAAAAAGATCAAAAGTTCACGACTTTGGATGGTGTAGAAAGAACATTAACCGGAGAAGAAGTTTTGGTTTGTGATAACGAAAAGATTCTAGGTCTTGGAGGTGTTATGGGTGGGCAGACATCGGAGGTTTCCGCTACTACAAATACAATATACTTAGAATCAGCCAATTGGACAGCATCCCCGATTAGAAAAACCGGAGCGACTTTGGGCTTGAGAACTGAAGCCGTGCAAAGATATGAGAAGAGTTTGGATTTAAATCTTACGGAACAAGCTTTGAGAAGGGCTATTAATCTTTTGCAAGAATTAAATCCTAATCTAAAGATTGAGTCTTCTTTTACCGATGTGAAAAACTCGGAAACAATAGAAAACATAGTGCTTTTAAATTTGAATAAATTAAATACAGTATTGGGTACAAAGATGGAACCAAAGGAAATCAAAGATATTTTGCATAAATTGGATTTTGAAGTTACAAAGGAAACCAAAGAGGATTTTTTGGTGAAAATTCCAAGTTTTCGATTGACCGGAGATATATCCATTGCAGAAGATTTAATTGAGGAAATTGCTCGTCTTAGGGGTTATTTTAATATTGAAGAACAGTATTTAAATGTTGTTGCCAAAGCCAAGGAGAAAAGTAAAATGAATCAATTGGAAAATGAAGTACGATTAGGTCTAAAAAATGCCGGATTTGATGAAGTTATGACATATAGTTTCTTAAGCAGGGAAACAATTTTGAAATTTAAGGATAATATCGAGGATTATTTGGAAATTATGAGACCTTTTAGCCAGGATCATCAATATATTAGAAGAAGTTTGGTGCAAAGAGTTTTAGAAGTTGTATCTAAGAATAAATCTCGCAGTGAAATGAAGCTTTTTGAAATTGGACATGTGCATTGGAAAGAAAAGAAAGATCGAGATGATTTACCTTTTGAAGATATTATTCTGAATGTCACTATTGTTCGTAAAAAGGTTTCAGGAGGGAAAGATAGGAATATGTTCTTCAATGTGAAAGGAGTTTTAGCATATTTGTTGAAGAGTATTAATTTGGAATTTACGATTGAGGAAAAGAAGGATGAAAAAGAACTAATGGATAATGATGTTTTGATTTCAGTCAAAAATAAAAAGATTGGACAGATGTCGACTTTTAGAACGGTTTTCTTAGAAGAAATAGGTTTGAAAGGTAAGGAAATAGGTTTTTTTGAGCTTTCTCTCAGGGAGCTTGTAAAGCTAATGCAAAATAAGATTTCTTATAAGCCATTATCAAAATATCCAAATGTTGTTACGGGCTTAAGTCTTGTTTGTCCGGAAGGCATTACTATAGAGAAAATTGTTAAAAAGATAAAAAATGCCGAGTCTACTCTGATTAAGGAAATCAAAGTAGTCGATATTTATAGAGGAGAACAGATTAAGGAAGGATATAAGAGCGTTGTTATCGATGTAGTTTTTGAGGCTCCGGATAGAACATTAAGTGACGGTGATGTAAGCGAGGTAAATAAAAAAATACTTACGCTCCTAAGTGCCGATGGTATTACTCATCGCTAGGCTTAAAAAAGAAAGCCAACAATTTTGGCCGCTTCCGCTCGAGAAATTTCTCTGTCGGGATAGAATTTGCCGTCGGCATTTCCTTGGATAAGTTCTCTGTCATAAGCTGTTTTGACATAGGCCGTACCCCAAAAAGAATCTTTTAGATCTGGAAATGGATTAGACAGATTATTTTGAATATTGATATTGGAAACTTCCATGACCATCTTCAAAAACTCTATTCTCGAGACATTGGCATTAGGCCTAAAATAACCGTCAGTATATCCTTTTACTATACCATTCTTTGTTCCCGATTGAATGTAATCAAAATACCAATTGTCATCATCTAAATCTTTGTACTGATGAAAAGTAGTATTTTCCACGATATCCACTTTCCCGGAACTTAAGATAATTTTCAATGCTTCAACACGGGTGATAGCTTTGTATGGCAAATACAAGTTACCACCATAACCTTGTACTATCCCTTTCGTTCGAAGTTTTTCCACAAATTTAAAAAACGCATGATTAGGAGGTACGTCTTTGAAATATCCGGCGTTGAGTTTGTCTTTACTGGTTATGATGAATGTTAATAATTTATTCCCTCCATTTTTAGTATCAGCGTTCCCAGTATCTCCGTTGTCTCCGTTATCTTCATTGCTGCCGGTGTTTTCTTGTCCGGAATAATCGATGGGGACAATTTTATAAGAATAGATTTTATCAGACATTGTGTCTGTATCGACAAATGGAGACTGCCTTAAAAGATAATCTTGGTCTATCGGTGCTAGAGTGGAGTTTCCTTCTTTTCTACTGATTTGAAAACCGGCGATATTGGAATCTGTCATAAGCTGACTATCCCAAGAAATTGTTGGTTTACCATTGGAGTCTAAAGACACTTTCAAACTATCCAATAAGGAATTTAATGAATCTTCATCAACTGTTTCAAATGTTGAATGTGACGAAGGAAGATTGATTGTGGTGGCAATTTCTCCGATTTCCTTTTTATTGCCATCAATGGCTCGGACTTTTAAATTTAAATCTTTGTTATTTCCAATGTTTAATAACGAAACTGGAAATGACGTTATGGGGCTTACGGAACGAAGAAGTTTATCGTCAACATAGACATTTAGGCCTACAATAGATCCGTTTAAATCCATATCAAGTGTCAGTATGTCTTGAGCAGTTTTGATAATTAGATTTGAATCTAAATACAGACTTTCCGGTGAATTGGGGTCGATAACGACGTCATCATTATTATTTTGTCCATCACCGGTATCATTACCCGTATTATTTCCATCCCCAGCATTTGGATTTGTGTCGACAGTTATCTTTGCAATGTTACTTTTATCACTCTCATTGCCACTCCTATCGATTGCCGTCACTTGAAAAGTATATGTCGCTTCATCTTCGGGATTAAAAATTTCATATTTGGATATATTTGATCTGAATGTATCACTGATTACTGAATCATCCAGTGAATAATCTTGATATACGTTGTAATAGGCAAGGTCATTGGTAGTAACAGGTGTCCAAAAGAGAACCACTTTGGAATTAACATAGTCGGCGGTTAAATCCATTATTGTTGCCGGAGGAATAGTATCAAGAAATAGACCGATTCCAACCACAGTAACGCTGGAAACTTCACTTTGATTTCCGGAATAATCTTCCGCTAAGACAGTGCAATTGTATTTTATGTCCTTTTTAAGGTCATAGACGTCTAGAGATGTCCCGTTAGTAGTTTTAATAACCGTCTCACTTGTACTGGTAAATTTTACTATATATTGTTTGACGTCATAAGAACTTTGATCCCATGCAAGATTGATGTGATCTTCAAACGATGTACCTATAGGATCTTGTGGTTTAATAGGTGGAGTCGAATCATCATTGGGGATGGATTTTATTTCCACGGATCCAACTGAATATTCGACATCGTAATTGACGGCATAGGCTTTGTAATAATAGTCATTACCGTTTGTCAAAGACGAATCCTGATAAAAAGTTCCTGTTGAATAATAAATGACTTCGACATTTGGAGAAACGATATCTTTAAATTTGTAAACTTTCCCATTTTGAGGGACAAAACTGATGGTTGCATTACTTCTTACAATCATTGTCCCAGCGTATTCGGTTGTGTTGGGATTTGTCCAAACGATGTAATTTAACTTGTCGGCTGAGATTACTTTAAAATTCGTCACAGGAGATATTTGTGCTGCGGATACAATATTACTCAGGGAAAACAGAACAGCTAAAACTATTACAGCAGACGAGAATATAATTAATAACTTCTTCATTTTTGTATTTACTTTTCTAAGTTTAAGCAAGATTTGTTTTATAGACAAGTAATAGCAAAAAATCCGAATTACCAAACTCGAAATCCAAATATTTGTTATTAGTATTTCTAAATTCGAATTTCACAATTAACAAATTGATACATTGGTTATTCAATGTAAATTGTAAATTGATAATTGAAAATTAACTTAACCGTTGGTTAAGTACTTAGGCCACGTTGATGATAGTTTTCTTAATTCTTCTGCCGTTGAATTTGAGTTGTTTTTCTTCAGTGAACTTAACGACACCTTCTTTAAGGGCGTAAATTGTATGATCTTTACCGAGACCTACATTATCTCCAGCGTCCCATTTAGTACCCCTTTGTCGGCATATAATATTGCCAGCTAGTACTTTTTCTCCTCCGAATTTTTTTATTCCAAGTCTTTTACTTTGTGAATCTCTTAGGTTTTTCGCGGTACCTCCCGCTTTTTTATGTGCCATATGGTTATTTTACTGTATTAACGGCTTCTTAGTGCCACGATCTCTCTTAAGACTATTTGATCACTACGACCGTAGACGCATCTTAAGCCTATAGATTTTAACAGAGGATAATTATTTATCAAGTCCTTGTTGATAATATTAACAATTTCGTAATTTTTAGATATTTTTTTGAGCAGTTCATCTTTGGAAAACACAACTTGATGTTGATTAATCTTAAAAACTGGAAAAGTCATTATAATTAGAGCATTTTTATCTAGAATTCTTGGTGCGTTTTCAAAGAAAGGTACATAGATATCCATTATGTCTCTGATAATTTTATCAGCGAAACTTAGAGTTGGATTTTTTAGAAGTGGGGGACCGAGTGTCCCTTCCGATACTATCGCTTGTGCTTTTAAAGTACTTCCGAAGGTGTGAACTCTTTTGGCATCGAGTTTTTTTATGTGGATTTTTTTAATTGCATCAGGGTCTTTCATATATCTATCAGCAAGCCAAGTCAGATTTTCGGTTGAACTTAGGATGCTTTCATCGGTTAAATCACTTCCGTAACATTCAAAATCTTTTAATAGTCCTTCCTGCAAAATGGTTCCACTTCCACAAAATGGATCCAAAAACTTCTCTCCCTCTTTTAAATTAGCGATATTTAACATTATCTGGGCAAGCTTGGGAGGCAACATACCACTCTTGGCATTTCTACGAGGTCTTCCGTAATCTCTTTTGCTGTAATCCAGACTATTTTGACAAAAAACCGATTTAGCTAGGATAATTTGTTCTTTCGTGGAAACAATATTTATATCAATACCTCTATTGGAGATTAATTTATTGCGAATAATGGACACACTATTGAGGTTTTTATTGTCCATATTAACAATTCTTAGATTGATTTTTTTATTTTTTAGAATTTTTTTAATTTCCATCCCTATACTCTTCAGTGATGTATGAAAATTATAAGTATTTATGCCAACATTTATTTTTTGGGAGGACAGAGTGCTAATTTTTTCAATTTCAAAGCATATGGACTGTATAAGATTTTTGGTGTCTATATCCTTTGGGAGAGTTTTTAAAATTATTGCCGCTTTTTTTATTCCTCCCAGACTTTTGAGTCTGTTTTCCAATGAATCACTTTCATCAAGCGCTATTTCCAATTCAAATATTTCTTCAACCAAATATTTGGAAGAAACAATTTTGGACTTAAAGACCGCATTGAGTTCAGAGGTGGAAATAATGGGATTGTTGCCTAGTTCGAATAGATATCTGCGGGCTTTCATAAAGTATTATTAGCACGTAAAGATTAAACTATGCAGGAACAAAATAGCAAATTAATAATTTCAAAAACTGAGCAAATGCTAAATTATTTACTTATTTTTCTAATTATTGTCTTTAGTTTTATTTTTGGGAGAAATTCAAATTTGATGGAATCAAAGGAACTGGAGAGTTTTAAGATTGTAAAAGATACGACAAATCCATCTGAAGTTGAGGAACTGATTTCAGCAATATCCAATGAAAATTATTCTGAAGACACAGGTCTTAGTAGAATTGAGAATCTATCGGTAGAGGTGGAAAGTAACAAGGAAGTTTTAGAAACTGATAATATGCAAGTAAATCAGTCAGTGATTAATGATTACAAATTTGTAGCATCAAAGAAAGGGAAAAGGTATTATGCCATTGATTCAGCTGCGGCCAAAAACCTTAGCGAGAAAAATAAAGTATATTTTAATTCTGAAGAAGAAGCGCAGAAGGCCGGTTTTCTTAAAAAATAGCTATGAACATTATTAAGAGGAAAGGGGGAAATATAAGTGATGAGATGGTAAGCAGTGCCGTAGAAGTACTTAAGAATGGCGGAATAGTCGTTTTGCCGGCAGATACTTGTTATGGGATTTCCTGTGCAATAAGTAATAAAGAAGCAGTTCGAAAGTTATTTGATATTAAAGAAAGAGAGCATAATAAACCGGTGAGTATTGCACTCGATTTTTCGATGCTTAAAGATTATGTCGATATCAATGAAATCCAGGAAGAGAAGATAAAGAAGCTTTTCCCGGGAAGATATACGGTAATCGTGAAGAAAAAAGATTCAGTAGGAGAATTTATTACTGGGGGAATGGAAAAAGTAGGGGTAAGAATAATGGATGATGAATTACATCAAAGAATAATAGAAGCTTTAGGAGAGCCAATAGTTACTACAAGCGCAAATCTGGCGGGGAGAGTTGTTAAGTATGATTCTTTAGATGTGATTCAGGAACTAGATAATGACAAAATTGATTTGATATTTGATTATGGAAAGATAGAAAAAAACGATCCTTCGAAAGTTATTGTCATTGATGAGGAGGGGAATGAGGAGGTTTTGAGGGTGTAGGATTAACTCGATTACACCTATTCGATTTCTCCCTGAACTAAATTCAGGGTGGGGTTCTTTGGTGTGCTATAAAATTGGTAAAACACCGCCGTGGCGTGTTTATGATTAAGCGAAAAGTTCATAGGTGAATAGCTGTCATCCCGCTTCTTAGTGCGTGATGACAATCTTTTCCATTGAGTTTAGTCGGTTTTTATCCGTTTACGAAAGTGGGATTTTCTGATATAATTAGGGGATTATTTTATATTTTATGGCTAAAACAGCAAATGACAATATCGAAATTACCAAGAAAATGTTAAGGAGATTTTTGTTCTCTCTTGTGAATATAGCCTCTCACGAATGGCCCAGAGTGTCTTATTGCTTCTCATTGAAATTTTTAATTGATATGGGTAAAGTCATTGGACATACCATTCTTTTATCGATGGTCACTTCCAGACTCGGGATTGAAGCGCTACCAATAATTATGGTGATTTCCGGCTTTTTGATCATGGTATCGACAACGATTTTTTCCAGGCTTTTACACAAAGTGGGCAAAAGCAGGCTGCTAATATTTATGTCTCTTGGGGCTGCGGTTATTTTGACCAGTGCGCGAGTGTTTATCGATTATATTCATTTGTTTTCAGGTGATTTGGGGACCTATTTATTCTTTTCCCTTTATTTAATTGCTGAAGCAATGCTGTTTATACAGATTGAGATAATTTTAGCATTATATATTGAAGATCACTTTACTCCTTTGGAGAGTCAGAGAGCTTTCCCTGTTGTGGAATCAGGTCAAATTATTGCCGGTATAGTCGGAGGTTCTTTAATTGCTTTTTCACATTTCAAAACACCGGATCTGATTTATATTTGGATTGCTTGCTTGATTCTGGGAGCGATTTTGATTATTTTGAACGGATTTCTTCTAAAAAAATATGGACGCAAAGTAAATGAAGAAGAGAAAATAGTGATTCATAAAGACGGGTTTTTTAAGGAAACGCTTGATAACGTCAAGACGCTTCGTATGTACCCTTTCTTAAAAATGATGAGTATTGTGGTTTTTTTATACTATGTGATATCTAAAATTATTGAATTTCAATATACAAAAGCGGTGGCTGTTCTTTCCGGCGGAGAAGAATCTCTTACTCACGGATTAGGTTATTACATTATAGGATATAGTTTACTGGCTATCATTATTGAACTGTTATTGTCTTCCAGAGTTTTGTCTAAGTGGGGAATAGTTAACGGAATGATTATTAATCCATTAGTATCTTTACTCGGTTTCTTTTTGATGTTATTTTTCGGCAATCCGATGTATGCAATTGCCGGTAAATTATCATTTGATTCTTCCGGAGTAATATATAAGAACGCTTATTTATCGAGTTTTTATGCCGTGGGGAAAAATATCAGAGAAACAATGAAAGGATTAATCGAAGGTTGGGTTATGCCACTTGGAATGATTATAGGAACTCTATTTGTAGTTTTGATTCAATATTTCGATTTTGTACTTTTGGACTTAATCATCAGAATTTTCTTGATAATATGTGCAACAATAATGATTGTTGTTTTGTTTAAACTACGTAGATATTACACGAAAACCGCTGTGGGAGGACTCAGTGCGCCTAACATACACGAAAGATATAATTCTATAGAGATTTTAGGACAGCGAGGTCATATCGATAATTCTCTAATACTGACATCAAAACTTTCCAATTGGATTAATAAGCCCGCCTACGAAAGGGAAAAACATAAGATACTTGATACTTTGGGTAATCTTAAAGATGAATTATCAATCTCTACAATTTTGGATTGTTTTGAAGATTCCAGTCAAAGCGTTAGGCATGGTGCTGTGAAGGCGTTGTCTAATTTTGAAAACATGGGAAAGAAATTCTATGGGCAGACTTTTGCTCGTTTTAGAATTTTTAATACTCTCAAAGATTTGTTCGAGAAGGAAAACTCCAAAAAAATGAGATCATTGATAATCAGCGTATTTGCCAATCTTGATCAATTGGAAGTTGTTCCTTTTCTTTTAAAAACTCTCAATGAATCATCGGATGATATTAAATCGGATTGTATATCTGTGATAGGTAAATTTAATGACCCCAATATTTATTATTATCTGAAACAATATTTGGATAGTGATAATCCTCATATCAAAGCAAATACTATAATAGCTTTGTGGCAATTTAAAGAATTAAGACTACTTCTTTTGAATAATTTGACGGGTATGTTATATCAGGCAACTTTGAATAAAGAGGTTCTAATATCAGGTATATACGCAGTTGGTGAACTGAAAGCTAAGCAAGAAGAGAAAAAAATTGAAGAATTAGCTGAAAGCGATGACATTGATATAAAAGTGAATGCCGTAATAGCTCTTCTAAAAATAGATGGTGCAAAAGCGACTTCCAAGCTTGTTGATTTGTTTTTCAAGGTTGGATACGAAATGAAAGAAAAAATCAAGGTCATGTTGGAAAATATCGAAGAAGATCTAAAAGAAAAGAGTCTAAAATTAATAGAACAGGGGCTAAGTTTGAAAATTTATGCTATACTTTCCAGGTATAATTATGATTTTAAAAAGATAAAAGAAGTGCATTTAGAAGAGCTTCAGTCTTATTACTCGTTGATGGATGAAGAGGAAGAAGTTATAAAGATAGAGGAGGAAAAAGTCAGACGATTAACAGCCTAAAAATGTTGAAATTGGAAATAGTACTTGATAATTATGAAACTTTTGTATAGAATTTACCAAAATGAGTTATTTTGTGTGCCTAAAAATATTCTTTTAACAAGAAAAAATTAGTAAGCAAAAGTCCAACATAGGTTCTAAAATTCAGTCGTTTGTATACGGAAAAAAACATTTAGAAAATACAATAAAGGGTGGAGAAGGTCTACTATCTATTGTTGGTAAGTGTTTTTCATTTATTAATTTGTATGTACTACTCAAAATTGTAGTTGCCTCCAATAGATTATTTTCGGCGATTGGCAGACGAGTTGTACTTAAGCAGGTGTTGGGAACTTTTATGATCCTTTGTCTGTTTGTCTTTTCGTATAGTTTTAATTTTCCTTTAGATAGAAAATTTGAAGAGGAATATATAACAGTACAAGCTTCCAGTATTGATACTGACACTTACAAGTTCAATAGAGATAGTTATTTGTCTGCCGGTACTTATAAAAAGCTTGATACCACGGGAGACAAGTATAAAGTTTCAACTTATGAAGTGTTACCTGGTGATACCGTTAGTTCCATTGCTTATAATTTTAATTTGAAAACATCTTCCGTTCTTGGAGCAAATGAAAAGGGTTTTGGAGAATTAATTAAACCTGGAGAAAAACTAAAGATACCACCAAGAGATGGAGTTATTTATAAAGTAAAGAAAGGAGATACATTTTCTTCTTTAGAGAAGAAATATGATGTATCGGAAAAAGTAATCAGAAGAGTCAATAACAAAGATGAAGCCTATGCATTAAAGGAAGGTGAAGAGTTCCTTTTGCCGGGAGTTGAATATGAAGTACCAGCATTGTCTCGATCAAAAAATGTTTCCATCGCGGGTAGAAATGCTTATTCTCCTAATGCTAAGACTTTCAGTAGTTACGGTGGTGGTATGTTAAATATGCCGGTTCAAGGAGTAATTACTCAGAGATACAGTTCGGGTCATTTGGCAATTGATATTGCGAATAAGACAGGAACGACAATTTTTGCAGCTGATGGTGGAACTGTAATAACTGCATCAACCGGTTCATACAATTCCGGATACGGAAATTACATAATAATTAAACACAATAGTGGACTGACGACACTTTATGGTCATTTATCGAAAGTTTATGTCACTGTCGGTCAGCAAGTTTTGAGAGGTGAATCAATAGGTGCTTTAGGAAGTACAGGTAGAAGTACCGGCCCACATCTTCATTTTGAAGTTAGAAATGGTAAATACAAGGATAATCCTTTCAAATATCTATAATTTATGTTCTTGAATTCAAAGGGTATTGCTCATTTCCATTTAAGAAAAAGGATATATAACAATTTAGAGGAGTATCCAAATCCTGACAAGCTAAAGAGATTTATCGATAATTCGATTTTTTTTGTAAGTTTTATTGGTCCAATAATGACCATACCTCAGCTATATGAAATTTGGATTGTCAGAAATGCCTCGGGAGTTTCCACAATATCTTGGGCATCATATCTCTTTGTAAATACTTTTTGGTTGGTTTATGGAATTTTGCACAAAGAAAAACCAATTATTATGGCCAATGCATTATGGTTGCTGATTGATATCTTGATTGTCGGAGGAACAATTTTCTTTTAATTTTTTGGAGTTTTATTAAAGGTTGGTTTATATTGTAATTTGCATTAATAATCTATTTGATGAGTCTTAATTTAGATCAAATACGACATATAGCTAAATTGGCGAGATTGGAATTAAAGGATGAGGAGTTGTCTAAATATTCTAAGGAGTTGTCTTCAGTTCTTTCATATATGGAAATGTTAAATGAAATTGATACTTCAAATGTTAAAGAGACGTGTCAGGTTACGGAGCTCTTCAATATTAAGAGGGAAGATGATGTAAAGAATTTTGAAAACATAACTGGTATTTTAGATTCAAGTGAATTAAAGAAAGAGAACAATCAGTTAAAAGTAAAAAAAGTCTTATGAACGATTTGGGTTTTTTAAGTATTGAGGATGCTTTGAAGAAGCTGGAAAAGAAAGAATTAAAACTTTCGGATATCACTGATGCTTGTATAGAAAATATTGAAGAAACTAAGGATTACAATATCTATACTGAATATGATAAGGATTTGTATAACCAAGAAGGTTTTGAGAATAAGCTTTTAAGAGGTCTTCCGGCCGGTGTAAAAGATGTTTTTTCAACGAAAAAATTTCATACAACAGCTTGCTCAAAAATACTTTCCGGCTATAAGTCTCCATTTAATGCGGTTAGTATTGATAGGATATTGGATAATGGAGCTTCAATAATAGGAAAGCTTAACACGGATGAATTTACCTGCGGTTGTTCCACGGAGAGTT
>Ga0074197_1001633_pt1 | contig 18134 bp, 17 predicted proteins | sample EPASupsiteSAE305_FD_64526 | JGI IMG/M metagenome (GOLD analysis project Ga0074197, IMG submission 64526) | Bioremediated contaminated groundwater microbial communities from EPA Superfund site, New Mexico - SAE3-05 reassembly with SPADES | ecosystem: Environmental > Aquatic > Deep subsurface >...
CATACGGCAGCAGGTCAAGGGCATTCCAAGTGGTGACGACTGGTATACCCAGTGCCTCAACAAGTTCCCTGAAAACCCCAGCAGCACCGGCTAAACGGACACCGTGGCCAGCTAAAATAAGTGGCCGCTTCGCTTCCCGGAGCAAATTCCACACGCTGTCGACAGCATCGAAGTTCTGCCCCAACGCTGGCTCCAATCCTACCGTTTCGAATGCAGACAATTTTCCAGGATCAATGGGTGCTCCTTGGATATCAAGCGGTACATCAATCCAAACCGGTCCTTTTCGACCGGTTGTTGCCAATAGGACTGCTCGTTCCAATTCTACACGAATATCCTCTGGATTCCGGAGGGTGACAGCATATTTCGTTACTGGCCTAACGATACTGACGATATCGACTTCCTGCACCCCTCGTTGGCGTAAGGATGCCCCATCCAGCATATCTGAACGCTTGACCTGACCAGAAATCACCAGCATCGGCACCGATTCGATCCAAGCTCCGGCCACGCCGGTAAGGGCATTCGTGCCGCCGGGGCCGGTAGTGACGATCGCCACCCCAAGCTTTTCATTGATCCGGGCATAGGCCTCGGCCGCGATTGAACAGGCTTGTTCATGAAGACAGGGAACGACCTGAATATGTTCATTCTTCCCGGCAGCGTCCACCAGGTGCATGGCTCCCCCTCCCGGTAATAAAAAGACATGCTGAACTCCCTGATCAACGATAAAATCAGCTATATAGTCGGCAACGCGATATTCTGCCATGAATTACTCCAACCAGTAACTTAAGAGAGTTTTTCGATTCTTGTTCACATCGATCGTTGGGTCGGTATAAAAAGAATCATCATAAAAGTGGGTACTGGAAATCTCTTCGATGACTGCACCGTCATCCGTGCAGAAGGCATGGCGCACCCCCGGGTCGACAGTGACGACATTACCAGGCTTGCAGGTTTTGAGTTTGCCATCAAGCTCTAACTGAACAATTCCATACAAGACATGGAAGGTTTCCTCTTTCTGTTTATGATATTGCTCTGGGTGCTTCTGGCCAGGAAAGAGAATCAACAGTTTTTTACAGTAGGCTCTGTTAACTATGGTGAGCATGGTGAGCCCGTACTCCCAGAAACGATCGATACCGTAGTGGTGGGATATTTCGAGGTCAGTACAACCCGGAAATATTATCCTCCCCGTGTTGAGCAACTCTCTCGCACGATGGGCAATGTTCAATATCTGCTCCCTTTGGTCCAAGAGGTCCGCATTGATCGATGACACTGCCCCGTCAATAGGAATTGCCGATTTTGCAATGCACTGTACATATTTTGACCAATTATTGGCCGTATATTGGTCATCTTCCGGTGGGAAGGCAAAATAGATGTCTTCCAGTTGGATGACATCCCCGGCCTTTATGGGATGTTTGACAAATATGCCGCGCTGCAATGATCTCAAACTATTGCATTCTCTCTCGTTTTTTATAGCACTTCGGTCAGATGTGCCACAGATAGTCAATGCGCGTTGTGCTGCAACAAGCCATTTTTCCACCTGCTGGGGGCTGGCTGAGTAGTGGTTCGCTGGATATTCTTCCGTTTCGACAGCGACATGCTTTTCAAAAATCGTTGCCCCCTTGGCAATAGCCAACTTGACTACATCCAGATTTTCAGGATTTTCATGAGTCGAGAAACCCACCCTCAATCCAGGAAATCGACTTTTAAAAAAATCAATCTGGGCAAGATTCATCCGTTCATCTGGAGTCGGGTATTCACCTATACAGTGAAGAATGGAAAGGTCCCTTTTACGATGCCCGAAAAAACTGACAACCCGGTCAATATCTTCAAGAGAAGCGCCTGCAGTTGAGGCGATAACCGGCTTGTCAGAACGAACGACCCGTTCGAGCAGGGGCCAATCAGTGAAGGAACAGCTTGCAATCTTTATGACATCCAACTGTTGACTTTCTATAAGATCCACAGAGGGTTCATCAAAAGGTGTGGCCATGGTTATGAAACCGTTGGCGCGCATTTCCTGGACTAATTGCATGAATTGTTTGCTGTTGAGCCTAGTCTCAGAAAACCTTTTGACATATTTAATATCATTACGTCCCCTCTTAGAAGGGTGAATAAACGTATCGAGGTCTCTGTATTGCAGCTTACACGCAAAACTGAAAGGAAACTTGGCAGCGATCGCAGCAAGTTCGCGGATTATCCTGATCCCGTGTTCAGTATCCCCCATATGATTGTTTGCCATTTCAAATACAATTAATGGTTCTGACGGTATTGTTTTCATGGATACTTACCTCTCCTTTCGTTTCTGTCTGCCAGGAAGGACAAACTGTCTCAGAACATCAATCATAAATTCTATCATTTCGCTAGTCATACCAGGATATACCCCAATCCAGAAAGTATTGCGCATAATAGTGTCGGTGTTTTCGAGTTTCCCGACAACACGATATCCGTCATTCTTCTGCCGCATTTCATCAAAACAGGGGTGTTTAATCAAATTGCCTGCAAACAGCATTCTGGTCTGGATTCCTTTTTTTTCCAAGTGAGCAACCACTTGGTCGCGGGTAAAACCAGCTCCATCGCGGACGGTTAACATGAAACCGAACCAAGACGGATCACTATTCGGCGTTGCCTCTGGTAGCATGAAACTCTCTTCCAACCCGGACAACCCTTCCTTCAACTTACGCCAGTTTTGTTTACGTGCATCAATGAATGCAGGTAATTTTTTCAACTGAGCACAACCAATGGCAGCCTGCATGTCGGTCACTTTCAGGTTATAGCCAAAGTGAGAGTAGACATATTTATGATCATAACCAAAGGGGAGTTCGCCAAACTGCTGTTCAAATCGCCTGCCGCAGCTGTTGTCATGCCCGGAATGACAACAGCAGTCTCGGCCCCAATCACGAAAAGATTCCATAATAAACTTCAGTTGCGTGTCATTAGTGTACACTGCCCCCCCCTCCCCCATGGTTATATGGTGAGGTGGATAAAAGCTGGAGGTGCCAATGTGCCCTATCGTCCCGGTATAATACCATTGGCCGTCAAGGCGATAACGCGACCCAAGCGCATCGCAGTTATCTTCAATCAGCCAAAGTTTGTGGAGGTCACAAAAGGCTTTGACCTGCTGCAAGTCAAACGGGTTTCCCAAGGTATGAGCCAGCATGACCGCCTTGGTCCGGGTAGAAAGAGCCTCTTCGAGATAACGAACGTCAATATTGTAGGTCGGCAGGGATACATCAACAAAAACCGGAATCGCCCCATGTTGGATAATAGGAGCAACCGTGGTAGGGAAACCAGCGGCCACTGTAATAACTTCATCTCCTTTAGATATGCGCCGCTCGTCTAACTTAAGCGAGGTTAACGCTATAAATGCCAGGAGATTGGCCGATGACCCGGAGTTTACGAGCGAGCAATGGCCAATGCGCAAATAATTTGCAAACTCCTTTTCAAAACGTACCGCATATCGACCAGCGGTAAGCCAAAAATCGAGCGAGGCATCGATCAGGTTCGTTATCTCCGCCTCGTCAAAAACCCTTCCGGCATAGGGGATGCGATTGCCCGGCTCGAACGGTTTGGTGTCGGCGTGATGGGCGCGGTAGTAAGCGACGGCTGCTGCTATTGCCTGCTGCCTAAGCTCTTTTTCCTGGTTATTACACACGTTTTCTCCAAAACGAAGGCGCCATCATCTTTAGCAATGGCTGGTTGTATAACATTCAATCTGCGCCAGAGATTTATGGGCAAGATCTTTGCCATCGACCCAGGAGTGCACCCATTCAAGTGTGGCATCAAGCGCCTGGTCAAGATGCCAACGAGGTTGCCAGCCTAATTGGGCCTGAGCCTTGAAAATATCCAGTTTCAAAAACCGTGCCTCATGGAGATACTGACCAGCATCAATAATATACGAGGCACCAGCTCCCCATTTTTCACACAACCGGTTAACAATCCATTCAACAGATTTGGCGTCATTTTCAAACGGTCCGAAGTTCCAACTGCTCCCATACTCACAGCCCTGTTCGCACAAGCGCTGGGCAAGTAATAGATATCCAGATAAAGGTTCAAGAACATGCTGCCATGGACGCATAGCATCAGGGTTACGAATATGGATCTGTTCAGCGGCCTGTAATGCCCTGATACAATCCGGTACCAGGCGATCTTTTGCCCAATCACCGCCGCCAATCACGTTGCCTGACCTGGCCGTGGCGATAGCCACCTTATGTTGCGCATAAGTGCGAGGATTGAAATAGGATGAACGCCATGCTGCTGTCACCAACTCCGAACAAGCCTTGCTGCTGGAATAAGGATCGTAACCCCCAAGCGGTTCTTCCTCGCGAAAAGGATGATCGACCTCCTTATTTTCATAACATTTATCTGACGTCACGTTAACGACCGCACGTACCGAAGAACATTGACGCACAGCCTCAAGCAGGTTGACCGTCCCCATGACGTTAGTGGAATAGGTAGTGATCGGCGCCAGATAAGATTCCCGGACAAGCGACTGGGCTGCCATATGAAAAACTATTTCCGGCTCAGACAGAGAGAGAGCCTGATACAGCGTATCGTAATCCCTGACATCGCCGAGAACAGAGGTAACGAGTCCCTCAATTCCTGCTACCTGATACATGCTTGGGACGGTTGGGGGAGCAAGGGCATAACCGGTCACCTTCGCCCCCAGAGCATATAGCCAGAGAGATAGCCAGGAACCTTTGAAACCGGTATGACCGGTCAAAAAAACGGACTTGCCTTTCCAAAATGCAAAAGAATCAAGACAAGTTGGCGATGCACTTCCTGCACCGCCTACCATATCTTCCACGGAGCAGCCCCTTTGTGCCACTGGCCTTCAAGTTCATTCTTATCACGCAAGGTATCCATCGGCTTCCAGAAACCGGAATGACGATAAGCTACTAGCTGACCTGCACTCGACAATGCAGAAAGCGGTTGCTTTTCCCAGAGCACATCGTCGCTTTCAATATACTGAAATATTTCAGGTTCCAACACAAAAAAACCACCATTGATCCAAGAACCATCACCTTGCGGCTTCTCCTGAAAGTCACGAACAACGACATCATCATCCCTGGAAAAAGCCAATGCACCGAAACGCCCAGGAGGTTGCACCGCTGTGATAGTGGAATACTTGCCATGGCCCTTATGGAAATGCAGAAGTTTTGAAATATCAACATCAGCTACCCCATCACCATATGTCATCATAAAAGTCTCACCACCAAGATATTTGCGAATTCTTCTGAGCCTCCCCCCAGTCTGTGTCATCAGGCCGGTATCTACGAGCGTAACCTTCCACGATTCGGCAGCAGAATCGTGAATTTCAATACCGTTATTACTCATATCAAAGGTAACATCCGAGTTATGTAAAAAGTAATTGGCAAAGTACTCTTTAATAACGTACCCTTTGTAACCGAGACAAATAATGAACTCATTGAAACCAAACGAAGAATATATCTTCATGACATGCCATAAAATAGGATGTTCACCAATTTCAATCATCGGTTTTGGTTTCAAATGAGACTCTTCGCTTATCCTGGTGCCAAATCCACCAGCAAGGATGACAACTTTCACGAATCAACTCCTGATAATACTTTTCCATGTTCAAGTGTAATAATATGATCGCAAATTTGTTTTAATGCGACACTATCGTGACTCACTACAAATATGGTCCCCTTATTCAAACGAATAAAGTTAATACGATCCAAACATCGTGACTGGAATTCTTCATCACCGACAGTCAGCACTTCATCAAAAAGGAAAATATCAGCAGGACTATGTACTGCAATGGAAAAAGCAAGCCGTAGATACATGCCGGATGAATACTTTTTTACCGGAGCGTTGACAAAATCCTGTAGTCCAGAAAATTCAACTATCTCTGCTATGCGCTTTCGTAGCTCACGTATCGATAATCCTAAAATAGTTCCGTTCATATAGATATTTTCAATGCCAGTCAAATCTGGATGCATACCGGCTCCTAGTTCAATCAACGGCGCGACCCTGCCCTGCACATTGATCTCCCCTTTGGTTGGATAAGTAACATTTGAGATAAGTTTCAAAATGGTGCTTTTACCCGACCCATTATGCCCCGCAAGGCCGATACACTGCCCTTTTTTGATAGAAAAACAAATATCGCTCAATGACCAAAACTCTCCTTCAGTCAATTCTTCACGACACTTCCGACCTGTAATTACAGACACAAGCTCATCACGCAAAGAGTTATTCAGTACTTGCAGCTTGGAATATTTCTTCCATACATTACTAAAGGCGATAATCTGTTCAGATGACATCGGCAAAGGCTCGCTCTATTCGGATAAATATCCGGTAAATAATCAGATACAGTATCACGATTCCGAACGTTTCTAAACCAATCTGCCAAAGAACCACGTCACGCCCTTCAATGGTAACTCGACGCATATTTTCTACGATAAAGGTGAGAGGGTTTAAAAAAAGAAAAAGTTTCCAATGATTATCGACAGTATCGATAGAGTATATGACCGGCGTGGCAAAGAAGAGAAACTGGATTAAAAAGGTGGTGGCCAATTTGACATCTCGGTAATAAACGTTAAGGGCTGAGAGTAATAGTGAAATAGATGTGGTATACACTACTAGCATGGCTAGAAGCGGTATCAGCCAAAGCATGTTCCAGGTAAGCTGGATTTGATACAGCACCAGCAGCAATAAATAGACCGCGAGGCCAATCAAATAATCTACAAAGTTAATGGCAACACCGGAAAGAGGAATGATTTCTCGTGGAAAATAAATCTTGGTAACCAGATTAAAATTTCCAGAGAGGCTGGTCACGGCAAAATTTGTGGAGCCGGCAAAGAAGTTCCATGGCAGGACTCCAGCATAAAAGAACAGGACATAAGGATAATTTTTCTGGGTCGTATGCAAAACTACACCGAAAATGAAGGTGAAGAGCAACATTAAGCTTATCGGTTGCAAAATAGCCCAGAGCACCCCTATGGTGGTTTGCTTGTAGCGAATCAAAAATTCTCGCCATATAAAGACTAGGAGCAGGTCTTTGTAATCATAAAGACGACGAATCATTCGTACACCTGCTCTTTGCGGCCTTGAATACCATCAAGAATTCCTTTCAAAAAACCCACCCCGAACCTTCCTTGCTCCTTGAATCGCCGACCCGGTAAAAACACCAACGGTGCATGCCGGGCACAGTTGAACAGCAACAACAGCCAGATCGGCCAAGAGTAGCGCCCCTTGAGCACAAAAAAACTAAACCCTACCGCCCTTGGTTTGCGCGTGTTGGGTACCAGCAAGGGTGGGTGGTAATAGTGCAGGGTATCAGTCTTAACGTCAGATTTTCCGGCGATAGAAAAACGGGTCACGAACTCTACATCTTCCTGCCCGACAAAGTGGTTCATAAAACCACCAAGTTCAAGCAAAACATCCCGGCGATAGGCGGTGCAGCGACTGGTCATGAAATAGGGGTCGTGAAAATCATACCGGTCCTCAAGCAAAGCAAAGCTGGCGTGACCGTGCGGGACCACAGCGTCCACCTCGGGGTGTTTCGCAAAGAGGTTGTCAAGAATAGAGAAAAAATCATGCTGTAACAGAATGGTATCGTCATCTAGAAAAAGAATTATTTCACCACGGGTATGCTCCAGCCCGAAGTTGCGAGCATATCCCATCCTCCCGTAGTTGGTATCCAGCGATAAATATCGAATCGGCAGCTTCATGGCAAACTCTTTTGCCAACTGTTGCCCTTGATCGCTCCCACCTTTATCCTCTACCAGCAACACTTCAAAGAGCTCCTGAGAATATTTTTGTTCGATCAAAGAAAAAAGAATGCCCTTCAACAAATCAAGCCGGCCGTAAAAATTAATAACACAGGAGATTCGAACAGTTACCCCATCGCTGGAGGGATAACAATCGCCTTTAAGATCAAAAGGGAAGTATTTATGCAATTGTTGAAGCACAGCTTTACGCATCGATAAACTTTCCAGTTGTAGTAATGATGTCGACTCCCTTTACTGCGTCATGTTAGAAGATAGTAATATCTCACGACAGTCTCCACGCGACGACAGAGAAAAACCATAAAGCACTGATGGCCAGGAGGGGTTTATCACTGAGCAAAGCCTCGGTTGGATCACCGCTATTGCCTTTTTTAACCCAGTACAGATAGCGGAAAAGGCCCAGACAGCATAACGGTACCGTATATACAAGGGGTGCATGGCCAATAGTGTACAAGGCATAGGTGAGCATGGTTGCCGCACCGGTTATCAGCATCAGCCCGTCTAGGTAGCCCTCGGGGTAGTGCGCCAGGGTTTTTCGATGCAAAGAGGCGCCGTCGTCAAGCGCTAATTTCTCGCATAGTCGTTTACCGGTGCTCAGGAACACGGCCAGAAAAAAAACAGAAAGAAAGAGCCAACTCGAAACTGAAACTGCGGCAGCGACACCTCCGGCCTCCAACCGCAAAAGAAACCCTGCGGCTATGCAAAAAATATCGAGCAGGACGATATGTTTGAGCCAGATACTATAACTGGCCATGAGCACCACATAGGCCGTGAGCATCGTAGTAAAAGGCCAGGAGGTCCAGATCGCGCTGGCAAAAGCAATCGCGAAGAGCAAACCGCTTAAGAGCAATGCCTTATGCTTTCTTACCTTCCCGGCGGGGATGGGACGTTTTTTTTTGGTGGGATGCAGGGCGTCTTTTTCCGCATCCAACACGTCGTTGAATGCATAGTTGGCACTTGAAGCCAGACAAAAGGCCAGCACCGGGATGGCGAGCCCACGAAGAACCTCGGGAGTGAACAGTACTCCGCCGAAGAGCGGTGGAAAAAAGAGCATCAGGTTTTTAAGCCACTGCTGGGGACGGAGGAGTCGTAAAATTTCCACGTTATCTATCAGTGCTGCTGCAAAAATTTTCTGGCAAAAGGAAGATATTCATGGCCTTCCTGCATGGACGATATTGCCTTTTGGAAGAAGACCGCGGCTTCTGCACGATTATGGTCCGCCAGGGCGATCTTACCTAAATTGTAGTAGATGAGCGGGTCCGGCCGTAAACTAAACAACCGGTTGCTGTGGCCTTGCATTGCCTGGAAGAGCTCTTCTTTCTGGTCAGTGTCAGTGGCCGAAAACCAAAGGCGACGATAGCAGTCAATCAGCCCCTCATGAGCCTCTGGCGAAAGACCGAATTTTTTTCTATTGACGGTTTCAAAGGCGACAATTGCTTCTGGTATTCTGTTAAGATGATAGAAAATTATACCCAGGTTGACATCTGGTATGGAGTTGTAGAACATGGGGTTACGGGGAAGGCTGGCCGCCTGTTGGGTATAGATCAAAGCGTTCTGGTAGTCACCTTTCTCGAAGAGAGTGGCACCGTAAAGCCATTGAACCGTGCTTTCAGATGGCGATTTTCGGGCTGTGTCAGCCAAAATTCGCTCATTCGCCTGCCAGGTATAGTTGCGTTGCCAAATGGTAAGGGCTCCAATAAGTACAAAACCAGAAAGGAGACCATAACGCCATTGTTTTCCCAGGAAAAAGGGGCTCTGGTCACAATACATCACAGTGGCCATGCTGACAAAGGCCACTGTGCAGTACAGATAGCGTTCCGCGTAGGGAGTCCAGGCAATCTGGTTGAGTGCAATCAGAAGAGCCGGCGAGAACAGAAGAAGTCCGGCGGTAAATAGGGCGGAACCCAAGGTCCCTTTTAAAGCGATGTAAAGGCAAAGACCGAGGAGGGGAATGGCTGCTAGTTCGTATAGCGGATCAACTTCAACGATGGCAAAATTGAGCGGCCAGGGGATCAATATTTTTTTGAGATAAAAACCGATCGCCCGCAGGAAAAGAAAAAACGAGTGTTCCGGATTGATCTGCATATACTGGAAAGTAAGGCCGATTCGACTGGAATTGGAGGTAAAGGCAATGGAGCGGAGCAGAAAAAAGGTGCCGATAACAAGGAACGTGACCCCGACAAAGATAAAAATCTTCCGCCGCCAAAAGACCGGAGGATGAAGTTGGTCGTTCTGGCCGGGTGCTTTGGCACACAGGATCAGGAAGTAGCCGGGTAGAAAAGCAATGGCCAGTTCTTTGGATAGCAGGGCAGCCAAAAAAGCGATAGCTGCAAGCCAAGGGAGAAGTTTATGACCAGATAACCGGTATTGCACCAGAAGCAAGGTGCTGAGCAAGAGAAAAAAACCCATGAGCAGATCCGTCCGCCCTGAAATCCAATTGACCGATTCGGTGACCATGGGGTGCAGACCGAAGAGCAGACTGCCGAGAAAGGCGTAGCCAGGGTGGGAGTCTCCACCATTCAAGGCGAAAAGTAACCGAATTATGGAGAAAATTAGAAGGGTGTTAGCAAGATGGAGCAGGACATTTTCGGCATGCAGCGTGAAAGGATTCAGGTTGAAAATTGCCTTGTCAACGAAAAAAGAGATCATAAGCAAAGGCCGATAATACAGACCACCTGAGGCTCCGGGGAGAAAAAGGTCTCTCAGATTCCAGTGGCTAACCTGTTGAAGAGACGCCACCATCTGCGTGTCGTCCACCTTACAGACTTCCGCCGAAAATGCCGGTAAGAAAACAGCAAGGATCACCGCCACCAAAAGAAGCAGCCAATCCCTATCGGTCATCATTGTCGCCCATCCCCTTTTCGCACCATCTCCAGGAAAAAATCCTCCAGATTCCGGCGCAAGGGGTCAATCAATAATATTTCCTCGCTGCGTTGCTCCAACTCGGCCATAAATTGCTGCAGATTTTCCTTTATGATGGTTGTGTCGCTGAACTGTTCCTCACTTGAACGACGATGGCGCACATGGTACCCAGTGATGCCGCTGGTCATGATGGCATCGACTTGTTCGACGCTCTGCAATTTTCCTTTAATTATTATGCCAACCCGGTCGCAGACCGCCTCGACATCGCTGGTAATGTGGGTGCTGAAAAAGACGGATTTGCCCGCCACCTTGAGTTCGCGAATTACCTCTTTGACCAAGGCGCGACCGAGTGGGTCAAGCCCGCTCATGGGTTCATCGAGAACGTAAATTTCGGGTTCATGAAGAAAAACCTGGGCAAGTCCAAGACGTTGCACCATGCCCTTACTGTAACTTCGGATGGGGCGTTTTCGAGCATCCCAAAGATTGAAACGCTGCAATATGGCTTCCGAACGGATAGCGATTTCAGCTTGGTCCATACCAAACATCCCGCCTACAAAAGACAAATACTCAGAAGCACTAAGATAATCGTAAAAATATGGATTTTCGGGAAGATATCCAACATGACGACGCGCCTCAGGCAAGCTGGACGATACGCCCATGAGGGCGGCTTCGCCATGACTAGGACGGATCAACCCCATGAGGATTTTAATGGTGGTGCTCTTCCCTGCCCCGTTTGGGCCCAGAAAGCCGAAGACTTCACCTTGCGTAATTGACAGGTCCAGATGATCAAGGGCCAAAACACTAGCGCCGCGTTTCCCGGAAAATTTCTTAGTCAGTCCAGTTATTTTGATAGCATCCATAAACACCGCTTGATCCCAATCCCTGGAAACGGGAACGACGAAAAAACTCTTAAATAACATTCTCTACTGGTTTCCAATCCTTTAAAACCAGCTCAGCCCATGTGCAAAAACGATTTTTTCATAAATTATTTCATTTAATTATCGGGGATTCCGCAAGAAAGATCAATCTGTTTTCTCTGGTTTGGCGGCAAACTTGCTTGTGCTGCGCACCGCTCCGTCAGGTTCCAGATAAAACTTCCCTCCATACGGGTCGGTAACCGGGCCGGTCAGCAGACCCTGTTTGTAGAGTTCGTCAATGGAAGCTGGCAGATGTCCAAACATCACCCTAAAACGGTCACGCGCCAATTCGATCCGCCGCGTCTCCAGAAGGGCTGCGTGACGCACTTCAAACGATTTCTTAATAGCCTCGTTGCGGCTACTTTTAATCATGGCCGCAAGGTAATCGATGGCCACTTGGGTTTGATCAGCCTCATGCATATACCGGCTGGCGAGCCTGCTAAAAAGGTCGGAACCGGAAAGACGGGCAGCGGTGGCGTAATGGGTGGCGGCAGCGGCGTAATCTTTCAAGAAAAAAGCGGAATTGAACCCCGCAAAAAAAGGCAGATAAAAGTCCCAATCGCGAAAGCGCATGCCGTATTCCAACAGTTCGGTGGTCTCTCTGACTTTTTTACCGTCCCAGATCAGGGATTGGGCAAAATAGTAGGTATCCATATTGTAGGGGTCGAGCCGAGAAGCGGTCACCAAAGTGGCGCGCATGGCACTGTCATCGGGAAGGCTGACCGAATTGATTTTGTTTTTTTCCACAAGAGTGCCAAAATAAACAAGAACCCTGAACATCAGGCCAGCAGCCACGGAATTTTTCTGGTCACCTACCATCGCTTTGATGATAAAAGGTTGGGGCACGTAACCGACCTTTTCAAGAAAGGGTTTCTCCTGCAGATGTCGGGTGAAAGGAATGAGGAGCGCGGTGTAGAAGGCGATCGAAGTTGCCAGCACGACGACGGATTTCACAACAGTTCCCTTCGGGCGAAGAGCAGCGAAGCAGAGGTTAGCAAAATGGTGATATAGACGACACCATAGCAAAAGGTAAGCAAAAGAACGCCGGGGTCTAGAGGAAGGCTGTAAATGGCATTGGCTTTCAGATCAAAAGCGCTGAAATTGGGAAGGATGTAATAAAAAAACAGTGCTGTGCTTTTAATACCTGCTGACACTTGTGATCCTTGATCGGTTTGCAGATAGTTATACACCTCTTGAGTGGCGCTGCTGGCCAAAAAAATGGTGATAGTGCCGAAGATCGGTAGAAAAAAAGAGGTGCTCACTGTGGAGAGCAAAAAAGCTACCGCTACCAACAGGACATATTTCAACGCATCAAAAAACACGGCAAACAAAATGTTCAGCCAGAGCAATTGGCTATCCGGCGGGTAGGCCGTGGCGGTATACCAGATAGAGACCGAACTCAATATACCCAACAGCAGAGCTGTAAGCATGACAAACATACTGACTCCAAAATATTTACCCAGTATGTACGAAGTCCGACTTATCGGGGTGCCGCCCAACACGCTGTGGGAGTAACGCCGCTCCATGTCTTTCCAGAGGGAGGTTCCTCCAAGAAAAACAGCCAAGAGCAGAAGAAGGAAGGAGGTGAGCGACAGGGACAGGGTGATGGCCAGTTGAGTTACCTGGCGCATGGAAAAAGAACTGGCAGAGGGGATAAAAAGAAAAAGGAATGCAACCAAAAGCATCCCGTGGAAGATCCTATCCCTCAACACTCCTTTCAACGTGGCCAGCAAGAGATACGACATGAACTATAAAAAGCGACAATATTGAAAAAAGAAATCAAAGCCACAAGGAGCCAGAGGACTGACTCTTTGTGGCTTTTCGACAAACATGGCATCTAAAACAATGCGACGGAGTTGTGGTCAAATTCCCTAGGTTAAGGCGCGCTAATAGCTGCAGGTGTCTCTGTCCCAACAGTGCCGCCAGTGATTTCCACCACGGAGGGATTGACACTAGTTGCTTGATAGGATTTATCTCCACTTTTATGCTTTGAAGCTACAGAAAAGCTAGTATTAGTGCCATTAACTGTAGCTACCAAGGTCACACCAGTCGACACCTTGAAGTTGGCGCCACCAATGGTGGTGCTAGTGGTTCCGGTTGCACCGGGAACTCCGGTAAAGGTTGTTGCTGAGGCATTATTCGCCAGCACTGAAAAAGTAGCCGCCAAAACAAGCATTAAAAATATTTTTTTCATAATAGAACTCCTGTAGGAATTATCAGTTATTACGGCATTGATGGATATGACTGGGTATCAGAATACGCGGCTTCCATGGCGGTAACAAAGTTTTTGGCATCACTCTGAGCAGAGGCATTCATGCCACGAATTCGATAGGCTGCGAACTGGGGGATGGCGATAGCCGCCAAAATACCGATAATCGCGACAACGATCATCAACTCGACCAAGGTAAAACCCTTGTTGTCTTTTTTTGCCTTCAGCAGACGTTTCATCATGATTGTTCCCTCCTTCAGGGTGTGTGAAAGGGTGCTTTGTTCTGGTCAGTCGTCCATCGACTGCTAAGTTCGGTTTGCTTTATACATACACGAACCATTCCCGTTTTAAAAAAAAGTTATTTATCTTTTTAGTTCAACACTCCCCCCTTTTGAGCGTCGTAAAATATGAAAATCGCAATCGCCGACAAAGCAAATTCGCGCCTCACCAGCGACAGAATTCGTCACCATGGACAAAAAACGTCACCTCCACAGAAAGCAAAAAAGAGACAGAACATTGTTCTGGAGATTGCTTCGCTACGCTCGCAACGACGGAAGAGCGTTTCTCTCTCCCCGAAAACTTAACAGCAATGACTTATCGGTCCCGCAGATTGCCGCCTGCCGATGTGAAAGGCAAGCAATTCAGCCCCAGACACCGGCTATGGGTTGATGGCAGGTGGTACAGCAGCCGTCCGCCAGGGCCAATTGCTGGCTCCGGAAACCGGTTCGGCGGATGAGGACGGTGCCGCAGCCGGGACAACGGGTGTCCTCGCCGCCGGCGTCGACGACATTGCCCTCGTAGACATAATGGAGCCCCTCGGCCAGACCGATCTCGCGGGCCTTGCGCAGGGTGGCGGCCGAGGTCCTCGGTCGATCGAGCAGTTGGTAGGTGGGATGAAATCCGCTCACATGCCAGGGGATATCGGCCGAGATCTGTTTGAGGAAACCGGCGATGGCGCGCAGCTCGTCCTCGCCGTCATTAAGTCCGGGGATAACCAGGGTGGTGACCTCGACCAAGACGCCGAGTTGGTGGAACAGGCGGATATTGTCCAACACCGGCTCCAGTCGGGCCTTGCAGATTTTCCCATAGAAATCATTGGTAAAGGCCTTGAGATCGATGTTGATCCCATCGAGAGAGGGGGCGAGATGGCGGGCCACCTCGGGGGTCATGTAGCCGTTGCTGACAAAGACGTTTTTTATCCCCTGCTTATGGGCCAGCAGGGCGCAGTCATAGGCGAATTCGTAAAAAATGGTAGGTTCGACGTAGGTGTAGCTGATGCTGTTGCAACCGGCCGCCAAGGCCTCGGCCACCACCTCCTCCGGGCGGGTGTCAGTACCGGCGATGCCACCGTGGTGGGCATGAGGATACTGGGATATCTGGTAGTTCTGACAGTGGAGACAGCGGAAATTACAGCCCACGGTGGCGATTGACAGCGACCGGCTGCCGGGGAGAAAATGGAACAGCGGTTTTTTCTCAATGGGATCGATATGTTGCGAGACAACCTTGCCGTACACCAGGGTCATCAGGCGACCGTGGTTGTTTTCCCGCACCCCGCAGATACCCCGTCTCCCCGCCGCAATATGGCAGTGATGACAACAAAGATGGCAATCGACCGCGTCCCGGTCGGCCCGCTGATAAAACATCGCCTCGTGCATTGTCCCCTCCTCTGCTGCCGGGTATAGTGCCCAGGAACTACTTCCTGATCTTGGCCTCGGTTTTCTGCGGATTTTTTTCCAAATGTCGGTGGCGGCGCACAGCCAATTCCGCAAACCGCTGGACAATGTGGCCCAGGTCGGAGGTCTGCCAAACCTGGGCAAAATCCTCCCCGGCCCGCACCGCTTCACTGAACCGATACGGCGGCTCCGCACCCGGTATTAATTCGATTTCGGCGAACTGCAGTGCCAGCCGGCCGTCGGAGGCCTGACCGATCAATTCCTGCATGCAATAGGCGAAAAATTTTTTAACATCCTCGGTGGATTCAGCCTCATTGGTCATTTTCCTGAACTTAGGCAACAACTCGTTTTCGGTCTTGGTAAAGGATCGCTGCTGGGTCATGGGGTCCTCCTTCAAGGATGACAGGGGTTGGTACACCTGACAACACTGCCGCCTCCGATCGATGACGGCAGCAATTTACTTTAAGTATGAAGGGTGCGACGAAAAAAAGCAAGAGAGGGTTTGTGGTAAGACAGCGGAGAGCGGAACTATCCGATCCCTTCACGAATTGATCGACAGCATGGTCTGCAGGTTGGTTTTCTGGTGGGTGAGGTCGAGTTTCTTGCGGATATTTTTGCGATGAATACTGATCGTCCCGGGCGAGAGATGCATGATCGCGGCGATTTCCTTGGTCCGCTTGCCCAGCCTGACCAGATTGGCGACCTGGATCTCCGAGGGGGTCAACCGCCCCAGCCTGGTGGAGAAATTGTTGGCAAAAGGAGAGGTCAATTCGTTGATATTGCTGCGAATAATGTCGACCAGCACCTCCTGCTGTTCATTAAGCCCACTCTCCTTGAGGCGGTCAAGAAAGGGCTCCACCAACTTAGCGGTATTGGACAGCACCTGCTCAGCCAGAGCGGCCTTGTCTTCCTCCCGTTTTTTCAGTAACACCGTCAGGGCGATATTTGATTCCGACAGTTCCGCGGTCCGGGCCTGCACCCGTTGCTCCAGTTCCACCCGGGCCCGTTGGATCTCGGCCTCCACCTCCTTCAACCGGGTGATATCGGTATGGGTGCCGATAATCCGCAGGGCCCGCCCCTGGGGATCCCGGTCAACCGCCTGGCCTCGGGACAGGATCCATTGCCAGCCACCGGCCTTGTTTCTCATCCGAAACTCTGCCTCGTAGTGTTCAGTGCACCCGAGGGCGTGGGCCTCCCGCAGGGCCAAGACCCGCTCCCGGTCATCGGGATGAAGCATGTTTTCAAAATACTGGTCGTCGCCGATCTCGCCGGGTTCTTCATAGCCCAGGGTACGGCGCCAGTTTTCGCCAAAATAGACCTCGCCGGTGAGCAAATTACGGTCCCAGACTCCGTTGGACGAGGTGTCGAGGGCCAGGCGAAAGCGCTTTTCGCTGGCAACCAACTGGGCCTCGATCTGACGACGGTGGCCAATCTCCTCCTCCAACCGCCGATTTTGCGCCGCCAGCTTCTGCACTAGACTTTGTTTTTCGAGACAACGCCTGATTCTAAGCACCAGTTCCTCGATCTCGCAGGGTTTGAGGGTAAAATCGTCGGCGCCCAGGCGCAGGGCGTCAATGGCGGTGCGCATATCGCCGTAGCCGGTGAGAATAATGACGCTGGTCTGGGGCGCGTAGCGCTTAACCGCCTTGAGGATGCCAAAACCGTCGACATCGGGCATCATCAGGTCAGTAATCACCAGATCGTATTGTCCGGTCTTGAGGGCCTCGATTGCTTCCTGGCCTCCGGCAACGGTGGTGACCGTAAAACGCTCCATCCGCAGCTCCCGGGCAAGGGATTTCCGGATAACCTCTTCGTCATCGACAAATAAAATCGAAGTTGCCGCCATGTCCATCTCCTTCTTCCGCCTCTGTCATTCGAACCCCAACAACGCCCGCCCCGCCGAACCACCACGACTACCAGCCGGGGCCCCTATCCGCTCCTGCCGTCAATCCCGTCGCCCCTGATGGGCAGCAACACGGTGAAGGTCGCCCCCTCCCCCGGTCGACTGTCGACCCGAAGCTCCCCCCGGTGTTGGCGGACAATCCCGTAGCTGACCGACAGGCCTAGCCCGGTTCCCCTGGCCTCCACCCTGGTGGTGTAAAAGGGTTGAAAGATCAGTTCCATTTCCTCAGGTTTGATGCCGATGCCGTTATCTTTAATTTTCACGGCCACCTGCGCCCCATCCACCTGCCGGGTAGAGACCGTGATCACCCCGCCGACCGGTCGGCAAGCGGCAGCCGCATTGGCCAGGAGATTGAGAAAGACCTGTTTAATTTGATCCGGTACCGCCAGGATCTGCGGCAGCCGCTTTGCATAGTCAAGCGTCACCGAGATCCGCTTGGCTTTGAAATCACTCCTGTGCAACAGCAGGACGGAATCCAGGGACGCATGGATATCCACCACCACCTTACGGCCGGAGGTCGGGCGGTTGAAATCCTGGAGACTGCGGATTAATTCTTTGATCCGCTTGCTCTCGCCGATGGCCGCCTCGAGCAACTGACGGTCTTCCTCCTCCAGGATTGCCCTCTTGCCCAGCCCCTTGAGAATAGAGAGGACACTCTGCATAGGGTTGTTGAACTCCTGGGCGATGGAGGCGGACAATTTACCGATCGCCGAGAGCTTTTCCGCGTGCAGATACTGCCTCTGAGTCTGCTGCAATTCCTGGGTCCGCTGCTCCACTCGCCGTTCTAGTTCATCGTTCATGGACTGAAGTTGGCCCTGGGTCCGCATCAGT
>Ga0074197_1001634_pt1 | contig 18126 bp, 18 predicted proteins | sample EPASupsiteSAE305_FD_64526 | JGI IMG/M metagenome (GOLD analysis project Ga0074197, IMG submission 64526) | Bioremediated contaminated groundwater microbial communities from EPA Superfund site, New Mexico - SAE3-05 reassembly with SPADES | ecosystem: Environmental > Aquatic > Deep subsurface >...
GACGCACTCCTGGCTTTACGGGCGCTGATCTGGCCAATGTAGTTAATGAGGCTGCCCTGCTGGCGGCTCGCCATAATAAGAAGAAGATCGACATGGAAGAAATGGAGCAAGCGGCGGAAAGAGTCATCGCCGGTCCGGAGAAAAAATCCCGTGTTATCAGTGAAAAAGAAAAAAGACTAGTGGCCTATCATGAGGCTGGGCATGCGGTGGTCGCTTTTTACTTGCCCGATTCGGACCCTTTGCATAAGGTATCAATTATTCCCCGTGGCCGTGCCGGAGGTTATACTCTTTTATTACCCAAAGAGGATAGGCGTTATGCCACAAAATCGCATATGCTGGATGACCTGGTAATGCTTCTGGGCGGCAGACAAGCGGAGTCTTTGATTCTCAAAGATATCAGCACGGGTGCGCAAAACGACCTGGAGCGGTCTACTGATATGGTGCGCCAGATGATCACCCGTTATGGGATGAGCGATGAATTGGGACCGCTGACCTTTGGCAGGAAGCAGGAAACTGTTTTCCTGGGCAGGGATTTTTCCCAAGAACGTAATTACAGTGAAGCTATCGCCTATGCTATCGATAAAGAGGCCAGAAGCATCATGGATGATGCTTATAAGAGAAGCCGCGAAATCCTTACCCAACATATTGAAAAATTGCATCAGGTAGCTTCTGTGTTGATGGAAAAGGAAACTATTGAGGCCGAAGAATTTTATAAGATCATGCGTGATGATAATAAGCCGGCAACGGCCGAAGAAACCACTGCTGCCTATGATGAGAAGAAGGACCAGCCAGTACAGGAAGCTGAGCAGAATATTAATACAACTTCTACTACGCATCCGGAGATAAATATTACTTTTTCTCCTCTTGCGCCAAATGATGTCGAAAAAAGAACTGATGATTAAGCGTATATCTTAATTAAAATATTGCGTAGTTGCATAGAGGTATATGGTTTACTTTCCCGGCATAAATTTTAATATTAGGAAAAGAATATTAAGAGAATCAAAAAAAGTTGGCAGGAAAATTATCAAATAACGGGAAAGTATTATGAAAAGAGAAAGGCCTCTGGGAGGGAAAAACCATGCAGACCGAATCTATTCTCAAATATACCAAAGAGCATGTCTGGGTCAGAGTAGATGGGAGTAAGGCATATATCGGTGTGGCCGAGCCTATATCCCTTCGCCTGGGAAAAATCATTTTTGTTGAGTTGCCGGTAATTGATGATGAATATCAAAGGGGCGATGTGGTTTCCGTATTGGAAAGCGTCAAAGTTGCATTTGATGTTCATACGCCGGTATCCGGTAAAGTGATTGCGGTTAATGAAGATCTGGGAGATATTCCGGGGTTGATTAATGAAGACCCTTATGAGGCATGGATATTAGCCTTGGAGATGGATAATCCATCGGAAATGGATTTTCTCCTTGATGAAGGAAACGATGAACATTTTGCAAAATAAAAGATCATAATCATCAATAATTAATTGGGGCGGTTTTTTGCCGCCCTTTTTATATTGTTATAAGTAATGACAAAAGTGATAGGTAAAGATAAAAAGTTATATAAAAAAGATAAAAAGTGGCTCTTTTTATGGTAAAACGTAAAAGTTTGTATTATGATATGGTATAAGAGGAGGTGAGCTCATGCCTTTTAATGTAAGAATGGTTCTTGCCCAAGATAGCATGGATATGATCAGAGAGCTTGCTGGTATCGGGGTTTCTTCAGCCGGTTGCACCTATATGGAAGGAAAAGGTCTGTTTAAACTTTTACGGGCGGACGGTCTTTCTATTCCGGCAGCGCTCATCCTGAAACAGGAAATGCTCTCCATTGGTGGAGAGGCCGCTGTCCATCAGCAAGCAGTGATTCATGGCGTCGATAATACTTCGGTGCTATTGATGGCTACTATCAGCCAATATGAACGATTGAACGAAAAGTTACGCGTCCAGCAATTTGGCTTGCCAAAACTGGCTGAGGAAATAGAGGAAGTTTTGCGTAATTTTACTGTGAAGGGCCACTGTGTCATCTGCAAAAAGAAGCCATTGATCTTAGGTGAACGTACTCATATTATGGGTATAGTCAATGTTACGCCGGATTCATTTTCCGATGGAGGGCTGTATGTAGAACCACAAGCAGCTATTGAACATGCATTGGCTCTTGCAGAGGCCGGTGCCGACATTATTGATATCGGTGGTGCCAGCAGTCGACCCGGTTTTAGCGAGGTATCGGCTGAAGAGGAGATTGAGCGAATTATGCCGGTTATAGAGGGCCTGGCGCCCCTTTTAGATATTCCTATCTCTATTGATAGTGATAAAGCGAAAGTAGCACGCGCCGCTTTGGTGGCAGGTGCAGATATAATTAATGATATCTGGGGCTTGCAAAGGGATACGCAAATGGCTTATTTAGCTGCCCAAACCGGAGCCCCGGTCATCGCCATGCATAACCAGGACGGTAGTAACTATAATGATCTTATCGGTGATATGATGCTTTTTTTCCACCGCAGCTTGCAAATTGGCGAGGAAGCAGGTATGTCACGTGAACAATTTATTCTTGACCCAGGCATCGGTTTTGGAAAAACTGCTAAACAAAACCTGGAAGTTTTGCGTAATTTTGATGTTTTCTGTGGACTGGGACTGCCGCTTTTAGTTGGCACATCAAGAAAAACATTTATCGGCAAAGTTTTAGATAAGCTGGTTGAACAAAGGTTGGAAGGAACGGCTGTCACAGTGGCTTTGGCTATTGCCAAAGGTGCCGACATTATCCGGGTGCATGATGTGGAGCAAATGAGCCTGGTTGCTCGGATGACTGATGCCGTGATAGGAAAAAGAAAAAATGGATAGAATTATCTTACCGGGTATGGAATTTTGGGGGCAGCATGGTATTAGCGATGAGGAAAAAGCAAAACCGCAGCCCTTTTTGGTGGATGTAGAGATATATCTACCCTTAAAAGAAGCTGCTGCTTACGATGATATTGCTCATACGATCGACTATAGTTTGTTTTATTTAGAAATCAAAAAATTAGTGGAGCAGAGCTCATTTAATCTCATAGAAGCTTTAGCGGACCGGATTGCGCAAATGATACTCTCTTATGAACGAGTGCAAAAAGTACTGGTAAGTGTAGAGAAAAGCAGGGCTCAAGTTTCCGATCAGCAGTTCCATGCGCGCGTAGTTTTGGAAAGAAGCCGTTGACAGGAGTAAAAATGGAAAGGGTTTGGCTTGGTTTAGGTAGTAATTTAGGTGATAAAAAAAAGCAGTTATCACTTGCTTTGGCCGCTTTGGCGGCCAAAGGTATTATTATTGGGCGGAAATCTTCTCTTTATCGGAGCAAACCCTGGGGTTTTAGTGAACAGCCGCCTTTTGTCAATGCTGTAGCGGAAGTCTTTACAGAACTTGACCCTCATGAATTTCTGGCAATATGTCAGCAGGCAGAACTGGAATTAGGCCGTAAAAGACTGCGACATTGGGGGCCAAGGAGTATTGATATCGATATTTTGCTGTTTGGGGAGCGGGTTATTATGGAGGATAAGCTCAAGGTCCCGCATCCTTATATAAGTGAAAGAAATTTTGTACTTTTGCCATTAGCCGAAATAGAGCCTCAGCTAATTATCCCCGGTCAAGGCCGCGTAGATCAATTGTTACATGCTTATGGCTATCGGGGAATAGTGAAGAACAGGAAGAAAGAATGGTGATATAATGAAGATTGCAAAATTACCTGAGGAAATACAGCAATTATCTACTGATTGGCATGAGCAGGGATTGACTGTTGGTTTGGTGCCGACCATGGGTTATTTACATGAAGGGCATTTATCTTTAGTGGAAGCGGCAGTTCGTGAATGTGATAAAGTCCTCATGAGTATATTTGTCAATCCTACGCAATTTGGGCCCAAAGAGGATTTTGCAACATACCCCAGGGATATATTGCGTGATCTGCGTTTAGCATATGGTGCGGGTGTGGATTGTGTATTTAACCCGGAACCTAAAGATATGTATCCTGAAGGTTATGCTACATATGTTAAAGTTGAGAATTTGAGCCAGCGGCTATGTGGTCAAAGCCGACCTGATCATTTTCGGGGAGTAGCTACTGTAGTTTTGAAACTTTTTAATATTACAGGCGCCGATTATGGCTATTTTGGCCAAAAAGATGCTCAGCAGGTGATTGTTTTACAGAGAATGGTCCGTGATTTAAATATTCCAATTATTATTCGTCGTGTGCCTACTGTTCGCGAAGCTGATGGCCTGGCTAAAAGCTCACGTAATGTTTATCTTTCCCCCCAGGAAAGGGCACAGGCACCTGGATTTTATGCAGCCTTACTGGAGGCTAAAGAGTTAATCGATGATGGAGAGACTTCCGTTTCTCGGATAACAAATCTTGTTCGGGAGCGGATAGAAAATATTCCTTTAGCGCGTATGGATTATATTGAACTGGTCGATGCTCAAACCCTCTTGCCTTTAGAAAAGATCCAGAAACCGGCACTTTTGGCGGGGGCGGTATTTTTTGGCAAAACCAGACTAATAGACAATATTTTCATTGAATAATAATATTCTGAAGGATACTTGACATCCATCTTATAGTAAGTTATACTATGCTCAATTCCTAGCATTTCATTATACATTAAAAAAATATATAATAGATATATAAGAAATAAGGTGAATTAATGAATATCTCCACAAAGGGTCGTTATGGACTGCGGGCAATGCTATATCTGGCTGAACATTATGATGAAAAACCAATAACGTTGTCTTCGATTGCCTCGGCACAATTGGTGTCAGAGGGTTATTTGGAGCAACTGATGGTTCCTTTAAAGAAAAACGGTTTAGTTAAAAGCGTTAGAGGGGCACAAGGCGGTTATATCTTAGCCAGATCTCCAGAAAAAATTATGGCAGGCGAAGTTTTTAGGGCAGTGGAGGGATCACTTGCTTTGGCTGCTTGCGTAAGTGAAAATAAAACCGAAAAATGCACACAGATGGAAAGCTGTGCTACGCGCATACTTTGGCAAAAGGTGCAAGATAGTATTACTGATTTATTAGATTCCTATTCTTTGGCTGATCTTTTACAGGAGCATGCTGCGGAACAAGAAAAGAATAGCTTTTAGATAAAAGAACAATAATACTACTTAAAGTTTAAAATATTATAACTAGGTAGTTTAAGGGGATGACCAATATGCATAAGATTTATTTAGACAATGCTGCTACAACGCCGGTTGCTTCAGAAGTTATCGAAGCGATGACTGATCTAATGAAAAACCATTTCGGCAATCCTTCCAGTATTCATTCCTTTGGTCGTGATGCTAAAGTATATCTGGAAAATGCCCGCAAAAGTGTAGCAGGTATTATTAACGCCGCGCCAGAAGAAATGTTTTTCACCAGCGGTGGAACAGAAGCCGATAATTTAGCCATTTTAGGATTGGCCAGCCGTTTAGGTAAAGGTCATTTGATAACTACGGCCGTTGAGCATCATGCGGTGCTTGATACTTGTGTCTATTTAAGCAAACATGGTTTTGACCTGACGGTATTGGGCGTTGATGAATATTGTATGATCGACCCCGAAGAATTAAAGAAGGCTATTCGTCCAGATACCTTCTTGGTATCAATCATGCATGCCAATAATGAAGTTGGTACTATCAATCCCATGGAAGAGATAGGCAAAATTACCAAAGAAGCCGGTGTGCTCTTACATGTGGACGCGGTGCAAAGTGTTGGTAAAATACCGGTTGATGTCAAGAAATTGAATATAGATATGCTAAGTATGTCTGCTCATAAGATCAACGGTCCCAAGGGTTGCGGTGCCTTCTATAGGAGAAAGGGTGTAGCTCTTTCCCCTGTTATTCATGGAGGCGGGCAAGAAAGAAAGCTGCGTTCCGGCACAGAAAACTTACCCGGTATCGTAGGCATGGGGGTAGCTGCTGATTTGGCAAACTCTCATTTGGCAGAAAATATGGCTAATTGGCAGGCTATGCGTGATCGCTTGATTGACAGGGTATTATCCGAAATACCGGATACGAAGCTTAACGGCCATCCTACTTGTCGCTTGCCGCATAATGCCAATATCAGTTTTAATTATATCGAAGGCGAAGCTTTGCTCTTGCATTTGGATATGGAAGGGATTGCCTGTTCAACGGGATCGGCCTGTTCCTCCAATTCCATGGAACCTTCTTATGTCTTGAAAGCCATGGGTTTAGCAGATGAGTGGATGCACAGCGCTTTGCGTTTTTCCATCGGCATGGGTAATAATATGGAAGATATTGATTACGTAGCAGATACTTTAAAAGCGAAGACCGAAAGCCTACGCTTGGCTTCTCCTTTTACACCAAAATAAAAGTAGTAAAAAATTATTGAGTAAAAAAAAGCAGTAGCTTTAAGCTACTGCTTTTTTTTACTCAATAATTCTCTACTTTTTAAACTACGCAAGCACTACTTTTAGGTTTATTGCATAAGATTAAAAAGCGGAGGTGGGAATAATGTCAGGCAAAATAAAATTACTTCTCGCGGCGCTACTCGGATTTTTATTTTTGATGGTTTTTTGGCAAGAAGGTCTTCTATTGGCACTTCTATCATTGGCTGGTGCATGTTTGGCGGGAGTTATGCTTGCGATAATTATCTATGCACTAAAGATTTCCCGCCGTTTGAAGAATGAAGATTGGGACGAAAATCCCTAAATTATTTTTAATGTAATTTTCAAGAAAGCGGAGGATATATCCTCCGCTTTTTTTATAACTGATTGATTTGGCAAAATTTATTTTCTATTTTTCAGCCAGGGCATCATAGACCTTAATTCTTGACCGACTTTTTCAATCTGATGTTCCTTTCCAGCTTTTGCTAAGGCATTGAACATCGGACGTCCGGCCTTGTTTTCTAAGATCCAGTTTTTGGCAAATTCGCCGGTTTGGATTTCAGTTAAGACCTTTTTCATTTCTTTTTTGGTTTCGTCGGTAACGATCCTGGGTCCGATAATCAGATCGCCCCATTCAGCTGTATCACTGATGGAATAACGCATCATGCTGATGCCATCTTCATACATCAAGTCAACAATCAATTTCAGTTCATGTAAGCATTCAAAATAGGCGATTTCCGGTTGATAGCCTGCTTCCACTAAAGTCTCAAAACCGGCCATGACCAGATGGGAAGCACCGCCGCATAAAACAGCTTGTTCGCCAAAGAGATCGGTTTCAGTTTCTTCTCTAATCGTAGTTTCAATGACGCCGGCTCTGGTGGACCCGATACCTTTGGCATAAGCCATGGCATAATCATGGGCTTTTCCGGAACTATCCTGATTAACAGCGATCAATGAGGGAACCCCTGCGCCCTGAGCATACATTCTGCGAACCAGATGACCGGGGCTTTTGGGAGCGACCATTACTACGTCTACGAAATCAGGAGGAACGATTTGTCCAAAATGGATATTAAAACCATGAGAACAGCCCAAGATATTTCCGGGAGCCAAATAAGGTCGAATGTCCTGCGCATAAACTATAGCCTGGATTTCATCAGGGAGTAAAAGCTGGATATAGTCTGCGGCTTTGGCTGCTTCGGCGGCACTATATACCGTCCAACCATCCGCGATAGCTTTGTCGTAATTGGCGGCACCTTCTTTTTCGGCTACAATGACATCTAGCCCGCTGTCCCGAAGATTTTGTGCCTGAGCATGACCTTGGCTACCATAGCCGATAATAGCGATCTTTTTACCTTTCAACCAGGCCAGGTCTGCGTCGCTATCATAATACATTTTCGCCATAAAATTACCTCCATTTATAAAAAAATTAAGGCGAATATTCGCCTTTGCATGTAATTGTATCCTTCTATTCTAACACATAAGAGAGAAACTGCAATACCTTAAATGATTTTTTTTGAAAATAGAAGTATTTTATATAAAACATGCACTAATAGTCCAGAGGATTAATAGAATGCCATAGCCGGAAAAAGGAGGGCGTGGCATGGCAAAGAAAGCAGATGAAAATTTGTTGCGAATGCTCGAAGAAGCAATGTTGGGGGAAAAAATGTCTACACGTTGCTATGAAATTGTGATCAATGCGGCCGATATCGAAGAAGATAAAGCTCTTTTAGCCGGTCTGCGGCGAGACGAGAAAAAGCACCAGCTGATTTTTGCAGATATTTATGAAGAAACCAGTGGTCAAAGCGCAGCCGTTGGTCCTGCGTCAGTCAGCTTGCCCAAACAATATCATAATATGTTAAAAACTGTCATCTGTGATGAACTGGACGCAATTGTTTTTTATGAAAGACTTTCTCCTCTTTTATCCTGCAAACTCCATCAGGAAGTACTCCTGGGGATCATTAATGAAGAAAAGGATCACGCCAGAGTTCTTGCCGCCCTTTATAAAAGGGGCGAGTAAGTATCAATAGGGTTAGAGCGCAAGCCAAAGAGTTTTTGCTCTAACCCAAATTAATAGGACAAGCTTTCTAAAGTTTTATGATCTTGACAAATAATTAATTAACGTATAAAATAACATTCAAACAAATGTTTTAATGTTTGAATGTTGTTATGATTGAGAGGTTATTAATATGAAATATAAAAAACAAATTAAAGGGATTGCTCATAATCAAGAGCATGTTCCTGTATGTAATGTTTACAGTCCGCATGAAGATACTATCCTTTTGGCGCAGGAGCAAATCGGCGCTATTGTAGGGATGGAGGATTTTTTTAAAGCCTTAGCAGATCAAACCAGGCTAAAGATTATTTACGCACTGCTTTTTAAAGAAGAATTATGTGTTTGTGATATAGCTAATATCGCGCAGGTTACTCTACCTGCTGCCTCACATCATCTGCGATTTTTATATCAGATGCGCTTGGCCAAATACCAAAAAAGAGGTAAATATGTTTATTATTCTTTAGACGATGGGCATGTCAAGGATATTTTGGCCCAAGCCTTAGAACACTGGCAGCATTTGCAGAGAGGAGAAAAATGATATGGGGAAGAAGCGTTATCATGTTAGCGGACTTGATTGCCCCAATTGTGCCGCAAAATTTGCCAAAGACCTCAAAAAACTAGACGGAGTAAAAAGCGCCGAAGTAATTTTTGCTTCCGGTACGATTATTTTAGAAGGAAATTTCATTTCAGCAAAGCTTGAGAAAATTGCAAGGGCGCATAATGTAAATTTGGAAGAAGAAGGGCTGCCCCGTAGCCAGGCTTCAATGTCCGATAGCAATAGAGAAAATAAACATAAAAGACAAATACAGATCATGGCAGGCCTTACGCTGGTATTATTGCTATGTGAATGGATAGGTAGCTTTTGGGGCTTGTCTTTAAAATGGCTATTGCTGCCTGCCGTAATTATAGGGGGCTGGAGCAATTTTATTAAAGGATTTAATAATCTTCGTTACTTACGTTTTGATTCCAGTGTTTTAATGTCGGTGGCTGTGATCGGTGCTTTATTTATCGGCCAATGGCGTGAGGCAGGGATGGTGGCCTTCCTTTTTTGCATATCCGAACTTTTGGAAAACTATACTGCTGAGCGTACCCGTTCTTCTATTCGGGGCCTGGTAGAAAATGCACCCCAAAAGGCCATACGCATAAAGGGAGATGAACAAGAACATATCCCTGCCGAAATGGTTGAGGTAGGAGATATCTTATTAGTGCTTCCCGGGGAGAAAGTGCCTGTTGACGGAGTTGTTATCGAGGGTAGTTCCTTTCTCAATCAGGCGGCGATTACCGGCGAATCTTTGCCTATAGCAGCAGCTCCCGGGGATACTATTTTTTCCGGAAGTATCAATGAAATGGGAGCTCTGATTATTCGGGCAGAGAGAAAGGCTGCTGACAGCACTATGGCTAAAATCATCGAGCTGGTGGAAGAAGCGCAGGGACGGCGCAGTACTTATGCCCGTTTTATTGACCGCTTTACAGCTCTTTACACCCCGATAGTCATGGTTTTAGCCATTGGTGTGGCTGTTTTACCTCCTTTGTTTGTTGGTGATTGGCATGCCTGGATATATAGAGGCTTAGTCTTACTGGTTATATCATGCCCCTGCGCCTTGGTGATAACAACGCCAGTGGTTATGGTTTCGGCTATCGGTAATGCTGCAAAAAACGGTGTCCTCATTAAAGGGGGCATTTGGTTGGAACGTCTGGCTGATGTCAAGATCATAGCTTTTGATAAGACAGGCACTCTTACTGTGGCAAAGCCGGTTTTGACCGATATATGGAGCAATAATATAGACAAAAATGATCTATTGCAAACGGCTGCGGCCATAGAGAGTCTTTCTTCCCATCCTTTAGCCTTAGCTGTTTGTCAAGCGGCAGGAAAAATAGAAAAGAGCGCCAGCGATTATCAGACTTTGCCAGGTTTTGGTGCCAAGGCTATGGTAGATGGAAAAGAGGTAATGCTTGGCAACTGTAAACTTGCAGAAAACATACCCGAAGAGGCGCAAATTGTCTGGAACCGCTGGGAAAACGAGGGCAAGACGGTAAGCGCTTTGCTGCAAGAAGGATCCCTACTCGGGCTTTTAGCTTTTGCCGATAGTTTGCGCGAGGAAGCTTCTGCTGCTCTAGCGGCTTTAAGACACGAAGGAATAGAGCAAACTGTCGTACTTTCCGGCGATAATCAGGGAGCAGTAGCCGGTGCTGCTATTGCTTGCGGCGCTGATGCTTATTACGGTGAATTGTTGCCACAGGATAAAGTGGAAAGAATAAGCCAGCTGAAGAAGCAAGGCGTAGTGATGATGATTGGAGACGGCATCAATGACGCTCCTGCTTTAGCTGCCGCCGATGTTTCGGCGGCCATGGGAATTGCCGGATCTTTCTCTGCTTTAGATGTCGCTGATATGGCGCTGATGTCCGATGATTTATCTAAGCTGCCTTTTGCCTATGGGCTTGCCCGCCAGTCAATGAAGATCATCAAACAAAATATAACTTTTGCCCTGATCTTGAAACTTTTGGTTGTTTTGGCGGTTTTCCCCGGTTGGCTTTCGCTTTGGCTGGCGATTGTTTCCGATATGGGAGCCAATATTATCGTCGTACTCAATGGTTTGCGTCTTTTGCGTTACCGGGAAAAAGAATATATTGAGAAGAGCAAGAGCGAAGAGTTGGCTATTTCCAGCAGGGAAGGTTAGTTCATAAAATCAGATGTTTACTTATAACAAAAAAAAGAACGGAGTTTTTCCGTTCTTTTTTTATAGGTAATTTTAGTTTGACTGATTTTATAAATTATGTTCTTCCAGCCAAGTATTAAAAAGTTCTTCGATCTGTTTTACCGTAGTTAGATGATTTATCTTATGCCGCATCGAAGCTGCCTGGGGGATGGCTTTGATATACCATGCCAGATGATTGCGCATCGCACTAACGGCATAATGTTCTGCTTCCCCGGCAACTAGCTCAGTGTTTAGCTTTAAGTCATTTTGTAAGGCGATAGCCAGTTCCACTTCGCGGCGTAAATGCGCTAAAGCCATTGCAAAAACTTGTGGTGTAAAAGGTCTTCCGGTAGGTTTTTCTCCTTGCAGATATGCTATTATATCAGCTATCAACCAGGGATTGCCCATCATGCCTCTGCCTACCATTACCGCGTCGCAACCTGTTATATCAAGCATTCCGGCAGCATCCTGAGGTGTGAAAATATCACCGTTGCCGATTACGGGAATGGTGATTGCCTTTTTGACCATTGCAATCGTGCTCCAATCGGCTTTACCGCTATACAACTGCTTGCAAGTTCGTCCGTGTACTGTTATTGCTGCCGCACCTGCTGCTTCCAGCCTTTTGGCCAGAAGGGCGCAATTGATATTTTCTGTATCCCAGCCGCTACGCATCTTGACAGTTACAGGCACATTCACTTTTTTTACGGTTTCCGCAATTATAGAAGCAGCCAGCTCAGGTTGCAACATCAAGGCGCAGCCCTCGCCATTTTTGACAATTTTAGGAGTGGGGCAGCCCATATTGATATCTATCAGATCTGCGCCCAGCTCTCGGACGATATGGGCAGCTTCAGCGATTATCTGTGGGGAAGAACCAAAAAGTTGAACTGCTACTGGATACTCTTCTCCTTCTAAGCATAAAAGCTCGTAAGTGCGTTTGTTGCCATAGACAAGAGCCTGTGCGCTAATCATTTCGCCAAAAGCTAAAGACGCGCCTTGTGTTTTTAAAATCTCTCGAAAGGCGCGTCCTGTTATTCCGGCCATAGGCGCGGCAAAGACCGTGTTTTTTAAGTTTAATCCAGCTATCTTCAAGCGAACCTCCGCTTGTTTTTATTTTTAGTTTTCACGCAGGCGTTCATATACCAAGCGCAACCCTTCCAGAGTCAAGAAAGGTTCTACCTTTTTGATAGTTTTAGTATAGCTGCTGATAAATTCGGCTAGGCCGCCGGTAGAAATAACGGTGGCAGCACCCATTTCTGCTTGCATCTTGTTGACGACTCCGTCAACTTGTCCGGCAAATCCCCAGATAATACCGGACCTCAAACATTCCGCTGTGCCTTTGCCGATAGCGTGAAGGGGACTTTGGATGGAAATCTGAGCGAGGCGGGCTGCCTTAGTAAAGAGAGCTTCCTGAGAAATCTCGATACCCGGAGCGATAGCTCCTCCCAAGTATTCCCCCTTTTCAGAAACGCAGTCCCAGGTCGTAGCCGTGCCAAAGTCGACGACGATTACAGGGCCTCCATAAAGCTTGTAAGCTGCTACGGCATTAACGATCCGGTCCGCGCCGATCTCCTGAGGATTATCTAATAATATAGGTATGCCTGTATCGGTAGTATGGTCTACACAAAGCGGGGCAATGTCCAGATATTCAAAGGCCAGGGCGGTAAAAATTTCTGTAAAAATAGGGACTACCGATGCCAAAGCCATATGATGGATATCCTGCTTATTTAGTCCTTCCATGCGCAGGAGGTTGTCCAGAAGCACCATGTATTCATCCGTTGTTTTTTTTACGTCGCTTTCAAAGCGGAAATGGCAAAGCAACTTTTCTCCCTGGTAAACACCCACAACGATTTGCGTATTGCCACAATCTACAGCCAGAAGCACATAAATCACCTCTTTTTTAAACTTTTAAATAATCAAGGGATGTTCTTAACTATTAGATATAACTACAATTTTATATTCTTGATCCCAGGTAATAGTATAGCCTAATTTGGAGAACTCACGCAGCTGGCAAAAGACACTGCCATTTTGAGTAATACTGGACATATAAGTACGTTTACCGTCTATGATTATATAGGCTTTTTTCACGGAGTCATCCCAGCCGATATTTTCACCAAACAATTGGCCAACGGCACGTAAGGGCAAGTATACGCGTCCATCTTTAACAAGAGCTATGATATCTCCGCTATCATAGTTTGTAGTGCCTAGGATAGCTTTTTCCGATGAATAGTAATATTCTTGGTCTTGAACGTAAATTTCTAATTCCTGGTAGGTGGGGAGATTTTCTGCAAACTGTTCCCAGGAAATAGTGTCTTCAGTGGGAGGCAGGGTAATCTCACCAGTTCCGTCTTCATCAATGTCCATATTGTAGATCAAGTGCATTTTAATTGTGCTATTACCAGCTTCAGCGCTATACTCGTAATCGTTGAATAATATGTCTATATCATTTTTCAATTTATAGCCGTTGCTTGTAGGATAGATGGCATTAGTGAATGAACTGCCATCAAAATAAGCAACTGCTGCATCAAAATATGCCTCAGTTTCTGGATTGTCTATTTCTGCGATCAAACTTTCCCGATCTTCCTGGATTGTGGCAAGAGGTTTATTGATATTTTCCTGCAGTTCTTCGGGTGTGGTGTCAAATGCAGCCAAAGATGCTTTTTCATCATCAGAAAGTCCAGCTAAGAAAACGTTGGTATAAGTAGCGATATTTTCATAATTATTTAAAGTCGCTTTGCAAAAATCGACTATTAATGGATAGATGTCTTCCGTATCCATTTTCAGCACATAGCCTTTATCATCTTTGCTAATTAAAGAAGTGCTAAAACCACCATAACAATCTTTAGCTACGCCGTCTATATAATTATATAACATATTGGAAAAAGGTACAGCGTTTTTTGTTAGTAAATCTGCGCTATAGAAGGTATTAGCCTGTGTTGCATCACCAGCTAGATCATTATAACTAAATGTCAGCCACTTGGCATCTCCCAGAGCCTTTGTCAACTGCTTTTGTTCAGTTTCTTCAAGTCCGGGAGAAAGCCAAGTAATCAATCCCGGTAAATGAATATAGTAATTGCCCTGGTCAAGAATTAAAGAGGTTAGCTCGCTACCGTCATCTTTATGATATAAAGTCGTCATCAGCCGACTATTTTGATTGTCCGCATAAGCAGATTCGGTCAGGTCTAAAGATTTGAAGTTGTTAAATAATGCCTGATCTTCCGCTGTCATTTCTTCTAATAAACTACCTTGTATATCAAGATCCATTTGTATTTGTGAGGTATAGGTATATTGGGGCAGGCTTTCTACCTTACGGTAAGTATCGAAATAACCTAATTCAGCTGAACTACATCCAGATGTGATACCCAGAGCCAAAACTAACATAACAATAATCAATGCGAGCTTTTTTTTCATGGTTTTCCTCCTAAGCTTTTACCTAAAAATAAAATTATTTATTATAAAATTATTATAGCATTTTTGATATATTTTTCCAATTAACTATATGTTTTTTTTGAGAAGAGTTTGTAATACATCAACTTTTATTGCCAGCTAAAGGAGCAAGACCATAATAGCGGCTTTTACTTAATATTTGTGGTAATTGTTCCATCATTGGCACTTGTAGTTTATCCCAGGCGGCTGCCATTAACAATCCTTCGGCCATATATCCTTCCATTATCTGTCCATCATGATTATGGGCATGGGTGGCCCAGCCTTGCCAAAGGAGTGAATCTTTATTTATTTCTTTGCTGGCCGAAATAGATGATGTGAGTTCCTTGTCTTGTGGTGTATAGATAATTAATTTAGCATCCGCTGGAGGTTTTGCTGTGCTGTGGCAGATGAGGCCGCATTCTTCGTAAATGGTCTGGCAAAGTGTCCGCCTGGTTTCCGGTTTATCGCTAAAAAGAGTTAAGTAGCGGGCTTCCTTGGCTAGTAGACGAGCGGCAAAAGTCCCAAAAGCATTGTTTACTTCGATAGAGACTTTCATCTGCTGCCAATTATCATGATCTTTGGAGAGCCTCGTGCACATGGTAGCCAGAGCCCAGCGGCGGCCATCGGCAATAGGCAATTTTTCTCCTCTGAGCAAAGAAGCATAACCCCTATCCATGATATAAAGGCCACAGCCGGAAGCAGAAGCTTTTTTGCTCCCTTTTTGCAAATGCTTAAGTGTGCGGTGGCAATAAAGGGGTAAAACTGGTATAGAGATATTTTTATTTTCACCGGATAATTCCCAGTTTTGTAAAGGGCCTTCTTTTGGAGGCCTAAATCGGTAGAGCAAAAAATAATTTTGCCAAAATGAGTATTGAGGATCAATGAATAAGGCGCATTTCAAAAGACTTCCTCCTCAAAAATAAAAGGGCTAATATATTGCTATTACTTTTATATATAGTCATAAATTTTTTTTTAATTCTCATGGCTTTTACTCTTTAAATTAAATCTTTTTACTAGTAAAATAATATATATTGGAAATATATATTTAATAATGGCCTAAAGCTAAACTTAGATAACATTATCTTATAAAAGTAATTAAAATAGAAAAAATCTTTATGCAAATAATTATAAAATACTTGTAAAGGACTTGACAAAAAGAAGCTTAAAGCATATAATCACACATAAGAAAAAGCAGGAAAAATTTTCATAAGAACTGTAATAATTACTAAAATACAAGCACTTCAAAGAGAAGTGCTTGTTGGTAGTTTTTTGCGGTATAATCTTGATAATAAACCATAAATATAAATTAGGTAAAATAAAAGTACTCTAGGGGGTCGCGGAATGGTTGAAAAGGAAGTTTTAATGACCTTTGATCGGCTCAAAGAAATGGAAGCAGAATTAGAGCATTTAAAAACAGTTCGACGCAAGGAGGTTGCCGGCCGCATCAAGCAGGCCATTGAATTCGGAGATATCAGCGAAAATTCCGAATATGAAGATGCTAAAAATGAGCAGGCCTTTATCGAAGGTAGTATTCTAGCTCTGGAACAAAAACTACGTAATGCCAGGATTATTGATTCCAAAGATGTCAATGTGGATGTTGTTTCCGTTGGCTCGATGGTTAAACTGCTCAATTTACAAACCAATAAAGAAGTAGAATATAGCATCGTTGGCTCTGATGATGCTAATCCTATTTTAGGTAAAATTTCCAATGAAAGTCCTGTTGGCAAAGGTTTGCTTGACAATCCGGTGGGTAGTACTATTGAAATCACTGTTCCGGCAGGAACTCTTCGTGTCAAAATATTATCTATTAGAAAATAAACTATCGTAACTATCCACCGAGGATAGTTACTTATATTTAAAACTCTAAACAGGAATACTCTTTTGGGGGGTTTATCTTGACCGATTCAAATATAAAAGAACAGGTGCCAAACGAACTGTCGCAAAACGAACAGATGCAAAACAGAATCAATAAGATGGAAGAGATTGCGAAAAGGGGGATAGCTCCTTTTGGCAATTCTTTTGAACGCACGCATCTATCGCAGGATATAATCGAGCATTTTGAGGAATTGGAAAATCAAGATGTTGTTGTAGCTGGTCGGGTAATGTCTATTCGGGAACATGGCAAAGCTTGCTTTTGCACTATTGCCGATTTTGCCGGACAGATTCAGATCTATATACGCCTGGATGATGTGGGAGAAGAACAATTTTCTGAATTCAAGCTGTGGGATATCGGGGATATTGTGGGTATAGCGGGATTTGTTTTCCGTACCAAACGCGGTGAGATTTCCGTACATGCTAAAACTTTATACTTTTTAACCAAAAGCCTAAGGCCTCTACCGGAAAAATGGCATGGATTAAAAGATGTAGAATTGCGTTATCGTCAGCGTTATGTTGACCTGATCGTTAATCCTGATGTCAAAAAGACTTTCGTGATCCGCAGTAAGATCATCAGCGCTATACGCCGCTATTTAGATGGACAAGGTTTCTTGGAAGTAGAAACGCCTACTATGCATCATATTGCCGGTGGTGCGGCAGCTAAACCTTTTATAACTCATCACAATGCTTTGGATATGGACCTTTATATGCGCATAGCTTTGGAATTACCGCTCAAGAGGTTAATCGTTGGTGGTATGGAAAAAGTTTATGAAATAGGTAGAGTTTTTCGTAACGAGGGTATATCGATCAAGCATAATCCTGAATTCACAATGCTTGAACTTTATCAGGCATATAGCGATTATCAGGGCATGATGGTTTTGACTGAGAATTTGATTTCTTCTATAGCTAAAGAAGTTTTGGGTAGCGATACAATCACTTATTTAGGAACTGAGATCAATCTCACTGCACCTTGGAAGCGTATCACGATGCTGGGAGCTATTGAGGAATATGCCGGAGTCGATTTTACTAAAGTGGCAACTGACGAAAAAGCTCGCCGTCTGGCGGCGGAACATGGTGTCGAAATAGAGCCTAATGCCAGCCGTGGACATATTATCAATGCCTTTTTTGAAGAAAAGGTGGAAGAAAATCTTATTCAACCGACATTTGTAATGGATTATCCGCTGGAGATTTCTCCATTGACCAAACGCAAAGATGACAATCCCGATCTTACTTGCCGTTTCGAGGCCTTTATCTATGGTCGGGAACTAGCTAATGCTTATTCGGAGCTTAATGATCCTATAGACCAGAGACTGCGTTTTGAGATGCAGATGGAAGAGCGGGCCAAAGGCAATGATGAAGCCAATGAAACCGATGAAGATTTCCTCCAAGCGCTCGAGCATGGCATGCCACCCACAGGGGGTTTAGGTATCGGTATCGATCGTTTGATTATGTTTTTGACCGATTCACCTTCGATTCGCGACGTCATCTTATTTCCTACTTTAAGGCCACGCATTTAATATTATCTATTAACTTTACCTTAATAAATACGATTATTAATTCAATAAATTTAAGGAAGGATTTTCCTTCCTTTTTAATTTGCAAAAACTTAAAAATTGGGACAAACTTTCCTTGACATAGTTTAAAAGAAATGGTATATTAGATTTCGCCCCTCGAGGAAAGAAAGAATAGACAAGAAACTTGAGGGAAGAAAAAGCAAGAAAACGAAGAAAAAAGCTATTGACAGGCATGAAGCAAGAGTG